>Ga0209061_1002921_pt1 | contig 19985 bp, 24 predicted proteins | sample Coa_R1_10_FD_187157 | JGI IMG/M metagenome (GOLD analysis project Ga0209061, IMG submission 187157) | Surface soil microbial communities from Centralia Pennsylvania, which are recovering from an underground coalmine fire - Coalmine... | ecosystem: Environmental > Terrestrial > Soil >...
CCGGGCGGTGAGGCCGGGGCTGCTCATCCGGCCTGGGCCGCGGTAATGAGGTCGTCCAGGCGGGCGATGAGCTTGCGGTGGCGGTCGGCTTCGCTGATCCAGCCGCGTTCTTCGGCGTCGGCGGCGAGCTGCTCGGCGTCGGCTTTCTGCGCGGCGAGCACCGGGAGGTAGCCGGTGCCGGTGCGGAAGTTCGGGCAGTGCTCGCAGATGTTGGCATACGGGCAGGCGCCCTGAGCGGGCGCGCGCAGGCAGAACCCGCCGGCCAGCCGGGCCTTGATCGCCGGGGTGTCTTTCCACGCGGCGGCGCCGGCGACGTCGGCGAGCGGGAGGCCGGTGCGCCCGGGAGGCATGGTCCCGAGCCGCTGCTTGGCGAGGGTGAGGGCGCGTTCGTATCCGGCGCGGACGGTGGCATCGAACAGCTTGCCGTAGCGCAGGCTCATCTCGGCGGACACGTGCCCGAGCAGGGCCATCAGCGCCTGCAACGACACTCCGGCGTTCACCATGGCGGTGGCATAGGTGTGCCTGAGCTGGTGCGGGACGACGTGGCCCAGGCCGGCGGTTGCGGCGGCCCGGCCGAGTTCCTCGCGCAGCGCCCGCTGGGACAGCCGGCGTCCGTAGTGGGTGAACAGGAACTGGGCGGGCCGCCCGTATCGCGGGTGGCGCAGCGGGCGGCCGGCCGAGCGGATCTCGGTGATCCGGTCAACCAGGGCGACGGTCTCCTCATCGAGCGGTACCATCCGCTCGGAATCGAGCTTGCCCAGCGGCACTTTCAGCCAGGCGCCGGAGCCGGGGACCTCGTGCACGCAGTCCAGTTCGAGGTCGAGCAGCTCGCCGATGCGCAGCCCGCAGGCCCGCTGGAGCAACAGCGCGGACGCGGCCAGCTCATACGGGGAGTCGCGGAGCGCCTGGGCGAGCCGCCGGTCAGCATCGACGGGCAGGTAGCGCGGCAGGAGACGGGGCAGCCGCGGGGTGTCGCTAGGGAAGATCACCCGTCGGGTGGGCGCGTCATCCCAGCCCCACGCGGTGATGCCGGTGAGGAAGCCCGCCACCGCGAGCACCCGGCGGTGGCGTTCGGCCACTGTGATCACGCCGTCGTTCTTGGTGTTCGCCGCATCGGGCAGGCTGGCCAGCCAGGGCTCGACGTGCCGGCGCCGGTCCAGGGCGGACAGCGTGGTCAGGCCGGGGTCGATCTCGGTGAGGAACCGGCCGAAGTGCATCAGCCGGGTGGCCAGGCCGGTGACGGTCTTGGGCTTGCAGGTAGCCAGCTTGCATTCCAGGTAGGCCGTCATCGCGGCGGCGATCGCCGGGGTGATGCCGGCGAGCCGGTCCGCGAACGGCACCGCCTTCGGCCCGTTGCCCGGCGGGGCGGGCACGATGCCCAGATGGAACAGGACCCGGTGGGTGAAGCTGAGCCCGGACTGATAGTGCCGCCAGCCGCTCCCGGTGCGCTGCTCGCGCGTCCGGCATGCTGCCGCGAATTCGTCCAGGTCAGCCAGCGTGAGCTGGCCGAGCTGGCGCCCGGTCTGGATCAGCAGCCGGGCGGGCACCTGGGAAGCGCTGGCGATCTGGTAGCGGTCGCTGAACCCGAGCCCGGCCGCAGCAGCACGGAACCGCGCGAGATCTGGCCCGGTCGGGGAATCGTCCAGTTCCCGCCACAGGCTGGAGAACTTGCGTTCCAGCAGGTAGTCATAGCCGGGGCGCAGGCGCCCGTGCAGCAGCAGGAACGTGATCAGCGGCCGGGTATGCCGACACGCCGACAGCCGCGTCTCCAGCGGCTCGGCCGCCCACATCGCCGGGTCCGGCCAGCGGGAGAAGAATTTCCGGGCGGCCCGCCAGTAGGAGGCGTTGCCCCGCCCGGTGCGCTCCAGATGCTGCCGGTAAGCCGCCAGCAATGGCCGCGGGTCAGCCCCGGGTGCGCATGCGGTCACGAGCCGCATCGAATTCCGCCTTCACGTGCGCCGGGGCCAAGTGGATGTACCTGGCCGTGGTATCGACATGGGCGTGGCCGAGCAGGGCCTGCATCACCGCCAGGTCCACCCCGGACCCGGCCAGCGCGGTGCCGAAGGCGTGCCGCAGCGCGTGCGGGTTCCCCGCCGGGACCCCGGCGATCTCCCGGTGGTAACGGAAGACGCGGCGCAGCCCGGCCGGTGTCAGCGGCTGGCCGCGGCCCGGTCCCTTGGCCACGATGAACAGCCGGCCGCTGGCCGTCTCGGGCCGCTCGGCCAGCAAGTAGACCTGGATGACCGAGGCGACGTCGGTATCCAGCGGCACCCGCCGTTCCCGGTTGCCCTTGCCGGCCACCTGCACCCACCGGCCGCCGATGTCCACGTCGGTCACATCCAGCGCGAGGACCTCGCAGCTGCGCAGCCCGCAGTACAGCATCAGCCCGGCGATCGCCCGGTCCCGCCAGGTCCGGAAGCTGGCCAGCAGCCCAGCCGCCTGCTGCTGGTTCAGTGCGCGGGGCAGCCGGCGCGGCTCACGCAGCCGCAACGCCGAGCGGATCTTCGGACGGCGCACCGTGTGCGCCAGCAGCCCGCTCCGCTCTCCATCCGTCACCCGGCGGGCCTCCCGCCCCTTCGGCACCGGGTTCGGCGCGTCGGGGTCCCGCATAGCCCGGAACGAAAACAGGCCAGCGATCGCGATCAGCCGGTGGTTGATCGTGGTGGCCGCGTACTGATCCAGCCGCCGCCCGCCCAGGGTGACAACGTTCGGCCCCGGGCGCCCCGGCACCCGCGCCTGGTGGCAGGCGGCCAAAAACCGCAGCAGCACATCGGTGGTCACCCCGGCCAGTTCGACGTCCTCGCCGCGAAGCCAGCGGCAGAACGCCAGCAGGTCGAATCCGTAGGCGCGCACCGTGCGTGGCGAGTAGTTCCGGTCCGCCAGGTGCGACAGGTACTCGTTCACCAGCCCGAAGCGTTCCGCGCCCGGACCCGCCAGCACCCAGCTCTCATCCCGCTGCTCAAGCCGCAGCGAGCAATCCCCCGTGCCCATGCCGGACAGGTGTATCGCTGGCGTCACGCTCAGTCAAGCATCAACGCACGGCGTGTCACGCCGCTGTCCTGCGTGTTCCCCACGATTGGCCGGTCAAGGGGCAACCTCCCTTGCTCCCCACGGACCGAACCGCCCCCGCCTCCTCAAGCCGTTCCGTATAGCGGATCGAGGTATACTGAACACCGCGATCAGAATGGTGGACCAGCCCGCCGACCTTCTCGTGGAGACGCGCCCAGATCGCCATCTCCAGCGCACCGAGCGCGAGATCAGACCGCAGATGATCAGCGACCTGCCAGCCGAGAATGCGGCGGGAACACAAATCCATCACGAACGAGGTACACACCCACCCGGAAACTGTCAGCACATAGGTGATGTCCGCCACCCAGCGCCGGTTCGGCGCCGGTGCGTCGAAACAGCGCTCCAGCAGGTCCGACGGCCGGCCCGCCGGATCGCCCGGCACCGTCGTCCGCGGCCGCTTCCGCCCGGGCTGCACGCCGCTGATCCCCAGGCCGCGCATCAGCCGCTCCACCGTGCACCGCGCGACCGGAATACCCTGCCGGTTCAATTCCAGCCATATCTTCCGGGCACCGTAAACCTCCCTGCCCTTCCTGCTGTCTTTCCACACCTCCATGATTTTCTCTTCCAGCATGGCATCTCGGATTTCCCGTGCCGTCGGCTCAGCCTCGCGCTTCTTCACGTAGTAATACGACGACACGGGAAACTCCAGGACCGCGCAGGCCGGCTCGATGCCAAACCGGCCCCGGTGCGCGTCAATGAACTCGACTAGCGCGGAAGCCTCGGGCCGAGTTCCCTCGCGAAATACGCGCTGGCGGCCTTCAGGATCTCATTCGCCCGCCGGAGCTCACGATTCTCCTTCTCCAGCTCGGCGATCCGCTGCCCATCATCCGCCGTCGTGCCGGGCCGCTTTCCCGCATCAATTTCCGCCTGCTGCAGCCAGGACCGCAGCGCCTCCGGGTGAACATCAAGATGCCGGGCCACCCGGGCGATCTCCCCGTGCCCCTTCCCGTCCTGCTCCCGGATCCCGGCCACCATCTTCACCGCGCGCTCGCGCAGTTCCTCCGGGTACTTCCGCTGTGCCACCATGGCCCTGCATCCTTCCAGGAATCAGAGCCTCCAAGGTTCCCGGGGTGATCCAGCCTCACATCTGGCGACACGCCGGACTCACTGCAGCAAGGCGGTGTTACCTGCACGAATGCCTGCGAGCCAGGTTAAATAACAAGAATGGATTGGCGCTGCGCGACCGCTCCCAGGCATGAGAACCTCTCGGGTGGCGCGCGTCCGCTGACGCCGTTTTAGCTTGGCCCCGTGAGGCCGCTAACAAGACTGGCGCTGGAGTCCCGGTTTCCCGGGCGTCCCCGGCTGCGTTGCGAACGCGTGTGTCAGCTTCCCTGTTTTTCCAGGGACTCCGCGGGCGCGCGCTCCTGCCCGGTCCGGCGGTGAGGAGCGTTCATGCGGGTCCTGTACGAGCAGTGCGCGGCGGCCGGCGTGGGCAAGGACGTGATCGCGGTCGCGGTCCGGGTGCCCGGGGAGGGGCCGGACGGCCGGGTCACTGTCAGGCGCACCTGTAAAACCTTCTGCGGCGTGCTGCGGGAGATGACCCTGTGGCTGGCATCGCTCGGCGTCAGCCACGTGGCCATGGAGCCCGCCGGCTCCTACTCGATGCCGGTCTACCACGCCCTGCTGGAGCACGGTGACTTCGGGCGGGTGCTGGTCTGCAACGCCCGGCACGTGAAAAACGTCCCCGGCCGCAAGACCGGCTAGGCGGACGCTGAGTGGCTGGCCCAGCTGCTGGAGTGTGGGCTGCGGGCGGGCAGCTTCATGCCCCCCGCGGACGTCAAGGCGGCGCGGGACGTGATCCGCTACCGCAAGAAGGTCGCCCAGCAGCGGGTCAGCGAGGTCTCCCGGCTGGGCGATGTGCTGCAGGACGCCGGGATCAAGATCGACTCCGTCGCCTCCTCGATCGCGGCGAAGCCCGGGATCGCGATGATCGAGTCCCTCATCGACGGGGAACGCCGCGGCAAGGTGCTCGCGGAGCCCGCCATGGGCAAGATGCGGTCCAAGATCCCGGGCCTGCCCATGGCCCTGGAAGGCCGGTTCGGGGACCACCACGCCCTGATGTGCCGCCTGCTCCTGGACCACATCCGCCACCTGGAGCGGATGCTCGCCGGCCTGGGCGCCCAGGACCGAGACGATGATGCGGCCCTTTCAGGGCGCCGTCAGCCTCCTCGTGACCGTCCCCGGCGCCGGCGAGCTGTCCGCCGCCGCCGTCATCTCCGAGATCAGCGCCAGCCCCGGACAGTACTTCCCCACCGCGGCGCAGCTGGCCTCCTGGACCGGGATCTGCCCCGGCAACCACGAGTCCGCCGGCAGGCACCACTCCGGGAAACGCCGGCCCGGGAACAAGCACCTCCAGCCCGTCCCGGTCGAGTGCGCCTGGGCCGCCGTCCGCCACGAGGGCTACCCCAGGTCGCTCTACCACCGGCACGTGATGCGCAACGGCGGCTACCGCTCCCGCGCCGCCCGCAACAAGGCCATCATCACGGTCGCCCGCGCGATCCTCGCCATCATGTGGCACGTCCTGTCCACCGGCAGGCCCTACGAGGAACCCGGCCCCGAACGCGAAACTCGCCGCCTGATCGCCCGGCTGGAGGCACTCGGCCACACCGTCAGCCTGGCCGCCTGACCCGCGTACCTGCTTTCCCTTAAACCGGCGGTCCGCCGCTGGTCACCGTGGCATGCCCAGGTGCAGGTGGTTCACGTATCAGCTGAGAGCACCCACCGGATAGCGTGTGCAACCAGGCAGGCGCGAGGTCATCCCTCGCCGGGCCCGCGGGCATGCCAGCGCCGGTGTTCTGCGAAGGCTCGCTCGGCCTCGTTCAGGATCTGGTCCCAGTCGTGGGCGTGCTCGCGCCTGGCGGGCACGCCGAGGTCATTGAGCAGGAAGCGCAGCACGGATTCGATGCTGACCCGGCCGGTCGGGATGTGCGCGTGGCGGCCGCCCGGTCCTGAGGCGACGTGCAGGTGCGGGAACTCCGGGCCGGGCAGCGGCGCAGGATGCCAGTGCCAGGAGATCAGCTCACGCCCGTCACCATCGCTCAGCCGGTAGTCGTAGGCGAGGGTGCTCACGTGCCAGGCGCTTGGGACATCCTCCACGAGGCGGAACCGGTGAGCCAGCATGAACCGGAGGGAGCCGGCGGTCGCCGAGCGCAGCCGCAGCGGGTCTTCTGACAGCGCCAGCGTTTCCACCTCACCGGGTCGCCCGGTGCGGGCGAGCAGCCGCGCGGCGGTGACGCAGGACAAGGACCGGTGCAGCGGCTCCAGGAAGGCGTGCCGCGCCTGCGCCGGGGTCCTACCGGGCAAAGGGAAGCAGCATGATGAGGTGGAGCACGTCTGGGTCATCCATGTCCAGCGTCCCGGCGGCGTAGGCGGCCTCGAACTGCTCCAGGGACATGCCGAGCATCCGCCGCGTCCGCTCATCCAGCATCGCGCGGCCTTCCTCCTGGGTCAGCGCGAACACGCCCGGCTCGGAAGTGATCGCGTTCACCATGCCCTCCTGCTCCTGCCCTCTGCCACCAGTATGCGGGAGCTACCGTCATACCGTAAACAGGGCCCGGGGCGCCACACCATCGCGGATCTGCATGCGGATGCGGCGCACCGCTGGCCCGTCAGCACCGGCACCCAGACGAGATACCGCATATACCCGGCCGCCCGGTAATCACGCTGAGTAGTTGAAAGCTAAGCCGCCGGCCTGTCGCCGTGGGACCACTCGTGGGACGAGACCGCCGCGCACGCCCGTGCGTAACGTGCATCCCGGGCACGTAGCGCGCACGTTTGTGCTGGTAGATCGCCCGGGGCGCGGGAGCGGGCTTCTTGTAACCCGTGGGTTCAGGGTTTGGCCCCCTGGCACCCCACGAGCAAGTTGATCATTGCGGCCAGGCAGCCTCGGCGTGCTGGCTCGCCGGGGCGTTGGCCCGCCGGGGCGTTGGCAGCCGCAACTGTAAGCGCGGCGGATAGTCATTGCCGCAGCCACCCGGACGGCATCATCGCGGCCGCACCAGTCAGCCCGCCGCGGCACTTGCGCTGTTATCCGAGGGCGCGGCGCTTCAGGAACTATCCAAGGGCGTGGCGCTTCAGGAACTCGCGGTTGACCTGGACCCCGATACCGGGCCGGCCGGGGATGTCGACGACGCCATCACGCACAGCGATCTGTTCGGCCACAAGTTCCTGCCGGAAGGGATGGGCTGAGGAGTCGTATTCGAGCAGCGGCTCGGCCTGGCCCCGGGAGGGCGGGTTCGGCGGGAGGGCCGCAATGGCCTGCAGTGAGGCGGCGAGCCCGATGGCGGTGCCCCAGACGTGCGGGTTGACGAGGATACCTGCGGCCTGGGCGATCGCGGAGATCTGCCGCATTGCGGTGAACCCGCCGGTGGCGGCGATGTCGGGCTGGAACACGTCGAGGGCGCGGACCCTGGCCCACGGCCAGAACCCGACGGCGCCGCACTCGCCCTCTCCCGCGGCGATGAGCACGTCGGTGCCGAGCCCGCGAAGCTCGGCGTACCCGTCGATGTCCTCCGGCGTGATCGGTTCTTCGAGCCAGTGGATGCCGAGCTCGTCGCAGCCATGCAGCAATCGCCGCGCGATCGAGGCGTTGTAGGCGTGGTTGGCATCAGCCATCAGGGTGATCTCCGGTCCCACGGCTTCGCGTATGGCGCGGAGGGCAGCAAGGTCGTCGGCGACGCCGAACCCGATCTTGACCTTCATCGCCGTGAACCCATCGTCGCGGTGACGCCGCGCCTCCGCGACGAGATCTTCGGCGGTGGCGGTCCCGGTGCGGTAGAAGCCGGTTGCGTAGGGGCGGACCTGCCGGCGGAAAGCACCCCCGAGAAGCTCGTACACCGGCCGCCCGGCCGCCTGGCCCAGGGCGTCCCAGAGCGCGATGTCGATCGCGCTGAGCGCTCCTATCGTGGCGCCTTGCCGGCCGTAGTCGCGTAGCCGGTTACTGGCGTACTCGTGGAACACGGCGACGTCCGCGACCTCATGGCCCAGCAGCATGTCGCGCAGCACGGTGTCGATCGTTGCCTTGGCGATCTGCGGTGGCTGCAGCCCGTGGCACAGGCTCTCGCCGAATCCGCTGATGCCCTCGTCCGTGCGCACCTCGACGACGACGGTGCTGCGGCAGGTGATGGTACCCGGCTGGGAGATGAAGAAGCATTCCGTCAACGGCGCCGAGAGCAGGTAGCTGCGTACTTCTTCGACTTTCACGTGATCACCTCCGGTTCGTCTGGCCGCCTGCCGGTGCGGCCGGAGATCATGGCCATCGGGATCGCCAGGACGACCGCGGCCAGAAAGGCACGCCCGGGGCAATCCCTGCCTCAGGCCGTGAAATCCGAAACGAGGCGGCTGCCATTGGCAGCCACAGTGTGACGCTCCAGCACAGCATCCGTGGGCACGTCCCAGAACAGCGTCCCGCCGGGGAGGTAACTGAACACGACCAAGGTGAGCCGCCGCCCGAACGAGCCCGGCGTGAACCTGGACCGCGAGTGCGCTCACGGTGTGAGAGCCGCACGCTGAGCGGCGTCGCCGGCGGGCGGGTCCCGGAGGGCAGCGGCGAGCAGCGACGCGATGATCGCCAAGCCGTTGGCGCGGAGGTCCTTGACGAGGACCGGCCCGGCGGCCGGCAGGTTCGCACGGCCGATGTACGCGACGGCGGTGGCAGCCAGGATAGAGGCCAGGGCAGGGACGGCTGCGAGCCATCGCGTGCGCGTCACGGCCCTGGGTCACTTTTTGCCGAGACGGGAAGGTGCTGATCAGCCAGCGGATCTGCGGGCGGCGGATCTGCGGGCGGCGGCAAGGACTTTTTCAGCGTGCTTGCGGCTTGCCTCGTCGACGAGGCGGCCCCGGATGGCGATCGCGCCGGTCCCCTCGCCGGCCGCCTTCCGGCAGGCGTCGACGATCTCCTGCGCCTCGGCCACCTGTTCCCTGGTGGGTGCCATGCCCTCGTGGCACCAGGGGATCTGGTCCGGGTGGATGCACCACTTGCCGCTGAAGCCCATGGCGGCAGCCCGCCGGCAGGCTTCGAGGTAGCTGCCCTTGTCGCGGAAGCCGGGGTGGGGGCCGTCGACCGCCTCGATGCCCGCGGCCACGGCGTGGTTGACGATCTGGCTGGCTGCCCAGTCGAGCACGGGGGAGTTGCCCCCGAAGTCAAGGGGGCTGCCGATGCCCAGGTCGGCGGTGTAATCGCCGGGGCCGAAGACGAGCGCCGCCAGGTGCGGCGAGGCGGCGGTGATCTCGGCAAGGCGCACGGCGGCGGCCGCGGTCTCGATGAGGATCTCAAGTTCTGGCCGATGGCTGAGGCCGGCGCTGCGGGCAACCTCACCGACGAGTCGGTCGGCGAAGATGACGTCGGCGGCGGTGCGTACCTTCGGCACGATGATCCGGTCGACGTGGCGTCCCGCCCCGGTCAGCACCGTGACCACGTCCTCGACGATCTCGCCGGTGCCGCAGCCGTTGACGCGGACCGCCTGCACATGGCCGGACGGGCCGAGCTCCAGCAGGGCCTCGACGACGAGTGCGCGGGCCTCGGCCCGCCGGTCGGGGGCGACGGCGTCCTCCAGGTCGAAGAACACCTCGTCCGCGCCAAGGCCCGCTGACTTTTCCATCATCCGGCGGCTGGAACCGGGGACGGCAAGGACCGACCGGCACGGGCGGGTCTGCTTACTGGTCACGTCGGTATCCCTTTCTCTGCGGTCGTGATGCCTGGACCGGTCCGGCCGGTAACCGCGGGCGGGAGGCGGTCAGATCACCCTCCCCGGCCCACTTGCCGAGATCGCCCCGGGTATGGCCGAGCTCGCCCAGGTGGATGTCCTCGTTGTGCTGACCCAGTTACGGGCCGGCCCACCGGGCCCGGCCCGGGGCCGTCGGCTTGCGCGGCACGACGCCCTGCACCCGGACGGGCCGAGCCGGGGATCATCGACGGTGACGATGGCCTGCCGGGCCGGGTGCTGGGGATCACCGAACGCGCCGGCGACGGAGTAGACGGGCGCGATGACGTCCTGGTGTTCCTCCGCAGCGCGGAGGGCTCCGGCGCCCGTGCGGGCGGCATCCAGCCGCCGGCGGTATATACCCAGACGCTTTCCGCGGGCCCGGCATCGGTGCCGGAGCGGCGGTACAACAGCAGGTGCGGCAAAGGACAGCTCACCGCGCCCGCCCGCCGGGTACATTACCGCAGCCGTCGCCGCCACCCGCGGGTCTGGCTCCGGCCATCGCGCCGGCTTCACAGGCATGACAACCGCTCCGCCCGCGGCCGCGAAGGAGAACACAAGCCGCAGTCACCATGTCTACCCCGGTCCCTGCACCCAGGTACGCCCGGCGCGCTACGGAACTAACTGCCAGGGTCAACCCGGTCGTCACAATGGCCGGCCGGTGTTAAATTACTGGCTGGTAGCCCGGAGTGCGGGCCGGTCGGCAGGCAGGTACCGATGATCATCAGGCCTTGTGGCACGTCTGGTGCCGGGTGGCACGTGAAGCCGGTGTCCAGGACGAGCCGCCGCGCGAGGAGGGTGACCGCAGCGCTCGGCGTGGCCGCGGCTGCCTCGGCCGTCGCCACGGCCGTGCCGGCCGTCACGGCCCCTCGCCCGGCGTTCGCGGCTGTTCCCCCGCCGCCGCCGGGCTCCCCGGCGGTTGAGTCGGCTCCGTCGAGCCTGACCGGCGCCAGCCCCGAGCTGCCCCCCAGCGTCATCGCCGCCAGCGCGGCGCCGGGCAGTACGTGGACGCCGGAGAACGCCGTCTACGGCACCGCGTCCGTGAACGACATCGCGATCGCCGGCGCGGGCGGCACGACCATCCGGGTGAACGAGATCTACCCGACCACAGCGTCCGGGGTGCCGGCACCCGGGAAGTTTCCCGTGCTGATGACATGACTCCCTACGGCAAGGGCCAGGGAGGCTCGAGCTCCCCCGGTTCGGCCCAGTCGCCATCGGGCGGCGCGGCGACCGGCGGGGCGGACAACTACCTGGTCCAGCGCGGTTACATCGAGGTGGTCATGGACGTGCGGGGAACCGGCGACTCCAACGGCGAGTGGGGGCTGTTCGACCCCATCCAGCAGCAGGACGCGATCGACGTCCTCAACTGGGCGGCCCACCTGCCCAACTCGACCGGGAAGGTCGGCACCTACGGCCCGTCCTACCTCGGCATCGACCAGCTGCTCCTGGCCGGCGCCGTCGGCAAGGGCTCGCCGCTCAAGGCGATCTTCCCGATGGTCTCCGCCAACGACATCTACCGCGACACCGCCTTCATGGGCGGCCTGCTCGACTTCGAGTTCTCGGAGACCTACCTCGGGCTGACCGGCGCCCTCAACGTGGCCAACCCCGTCGCGGACACCGCCACCGACCCGCAGCTGCTCGCCGACCTGGCCGGCATCGAGGCCGACCACGCCGACGGCCTGGCCAGCTACCACGCCGCCACCACGGCCAACATCCTCGGCGGCGGCGACGAGGCCTACGATGGCACCTACTGGCAGGAGCGCAACCCGTCCAGCGTGCTCGCGAACATCGTCGCCAACGGCATCCCCGCCTACCTGGTGGGCGGCGAGTTCGACATCTTCCAGAACGGTGAGCCGCTGAACTACGCCGGGCTGCAGAACGCCTATGACGGCCGCCCCGTCACCGCCCCGATGGCGCCCGGCCAGCCGGTCACCGGCCGCTACCAGCTGATAGACGGCCCCTGGGAGCACATCAACGGCTCGTCTGTGGATGCCGACCCGCTGGAGCTGGAGTGGTTCGACACCTGGCTCAAGGGTGAGCACACGGGGATGGCCACCACGCCCACGCCGCTGCACTACTACGACCTGGGCACCGGCAACTTCGACGAGACGACGACCTACCCCTTCGCCGGCTCGGCACCGGCGACCTACTACTTCGGCCCAGACGGCACCCTGAGCACCACCAAGCCGGCTGCCGCCACGGCCGGCAGCGACGGCATCGACTGGAGCCCGGCGGGCAGTCCCTGCGGCCGGCCGGCTGACCAGTGGTCAATGGGCGGGATCTCCATCGCGGCCAGCGAGGCGGGCATCCTGGCCCCCTGCGTCGGCGAGGACAACACCGCCCAGGCCGGCCCGTGGCAAACCAGCTATACGACGGCGCCGCTCAGCCGGGCGGCCACGGTTGCCGGGCCGATCACCGCCACGGTCTACGCCACCGCCAGCACCGCCGAAACGCAGTGGGTCGCCGAGGTGGAGGAGGTCACCCCGGACGGCACCTCGTTCCCGCTGACCGAGGGGGCGCTTCTCGGCTCGCTGCGGGCCACGGATCCCTCCAGGTCGTGGACCGCGGACGGCGTGACGGTGCTGCCGTACCACCCCTACACCCAGGAGTCAGCGCGGCCCGTCGTGCCCGGTGCGATCGAGGAGTACCAGATCCAGGTGTTCCCCACCCTGGTGACCATCCCGGCCGGCAACCGGCTGCGGGTGACGATCTCGGCCACCGACACCCCGCACCTGGTGCCGATCCCGTCCCAGATGGAGCACCTGCTCGGCGGCCAGTATCACATCATGCGGACACCGGCGGCACCGTCGTCGCTCACCGTTGAGCTCACCAACGCGCTCAACGGCCGCCCCCGCCAGCGCCTCGGCTGGAAGACCCCCGCCGAGGCGCTGGCGGAGTTCCTGGCCGCCCAGGCGGCCTGACAAAAGGAGGCGGCTGGCGCCGCCGAGTTTCCCGGAGCCGGGTGCCGCAGCCTGCGGGGCCGCCCGTCCGGTCTCAAGGCTGCCTGCGGCACCGGCACGCCGACGGCCCTGCGGGCCGGCCTTGGCCCCGAAGGACCACTGCGGCCCCTGAGGACAGCACCAAGGGCCAGGCCAGCAGCCTGCCCCGGCAGTACACAGCACCCGGCGCGAAGCCGCTCACCGTCTATGGCTGGCGCGGAAAGGGTCATCTGCCGGCACTGTTGCGACGGCCCCTTGAACCTGGCCTCGCCGCCCGGACCGGTGTGGAAGATCACCCCCCGGCCGCCTGCCCGCGGCCGCCGCATGCCGCCACCGCTGCCAGCAGCGCGCCGTCGCTGATCCCGGGGCCCCTGGCCACCTGGGCGGCCGGCGTGCCGGTCTCCTCGACCAGCCGGACCGCACCTTCCGTGAAGTCCCGGCCGAACTTCCTGCGCGCCTCTGCCATCGCCCTTCTCCTTTAAGGGGCGATGTGTCCACGTTATGAAGGGACACGCAGCTACCCGGCTATGCGGGGACACGCAGCTACCCGGCTGTGTAGCCGCCGTCGACGACCAGCTCGGCGCCGGTCACGAAGGATGCGGCGTCCGAGGCGAGGAAGGCGACAGCCGCTGCAACTTCGCTGGCCGAGCCCGCCCGCTTCAGCGCCGGCTGCCCGAGCAGGGCGTGTATGCGGTCCTCTGGGAGCGTCTCGGTCATCGAGGTGGCGATGTAGCCGGGGTGAACGGAGTTGACGCGGATCCCCTCCGGGCCCAGCTCCAGGGCAGCGGATTTGGTGAGCAGCCGGACAGCGTCTTTGGTGGCGTGGTATGCCGCTGAGGCCGGGGTGCCCACGATCCCGTAGCTGGAGGAAATGTTGACGATCGAGCCTCCTCCGCGCCGCCGTAGGGCAGGGGTAACTGCCCGCATCCCCAGCCGGGCGCCGGTCTGGTTGACGGCGACGACGTGCGCCCAGGTTTTCGTCCAGGTCCGCTACGCTGGCGCGGGCACTGATCCCGGCATTGCTGACGAGGATGCCCAGCCCGCCGGACTCTGCCTCGGCGGTCTCCACGGCATCTCGCCAGCCCCGGTCCCGGCTCACGTCGAGGTGCCGGCAGCAGGCCAGCCCTTTCCCGGAGCGCCCGGTGATCTGGTCCGCGAGGGCCTCGCCCTGCTGGTCACGGATATCGCCGAACACGACGCGGGCTCCCTGCGCGCACAGCGACTCCACACAGGCGGCACCGATCCCGCTGGTGCCACCGGAGACGAGGGTTACCCGGCCGCCGAAATCCACGTGCCAGGCGGAGGCGCTGGCTCTCGCGCTCATGCGGGCCGGTAGGCGCCGTAGGCACGGCCGCCCTTGAACTGCTCGGCAACGCGGTCCATACGCTCGAACGCGACCCCCAGATCACGGAGCCGGGCGACGAAGCGCTCCAGGCCGAGAAGCCGGTGGCCGCGTCCGATCACCTGGGGGTGGAAAGTGATCACGCAAACCCCGTCCTCGACGTCACGCAGCATGTAGCGGACGTCATCGAGGAAGTTGCCGAACACGTGCTCGCTCGTCCGCAGGCCGGGCATCACGTAATCACTGCTGCGGAAGTACTCGAAGTAGGGGTAGTCGTCCAGCGTCCAGCTCACCGGGAGCTCGACCAGCTCCGTCTGGGTCCCGAACCGGTAGGGCTGGTCTGCGGGCACCTCGTCCCCCTGGCGTGCGTAGAAGGGGGTGTAGTCATCTGACATCAGGCTGCTGTCATACAGCACGCCCAGCTCCAGCAGGATCGGTATGGTGCGGGGCGTCAGGTCCCAGCTCGGCGTGCGGTTTCCCCGCGGAGCGGACCCGGTCAGCTTCGCCAGGGTTTCGTGGCTGCGCCGGAACACCGCCCGCTCCTGTTCCGGGCTCAGCGCCGACACCACCTCGTGCGCGTACCCGTGCAGGCCGATCTCGTGGCCGGCGTCGGCGATCTTCCGGCAGAGATCGGGGTAGGTCTCGACTGTGTGGCCCGGGATGAACCAGGTCGCCGGGATGTCCTGCTTCTCCAGCAGGTGCAAGAGGCGCGGGACGGCCACGGCGCCGAACTCCCCACGGGACAGCGGCCCGGGGGTGGCCAGGCCCCGCGCCATCCACAGCGAGAGGGCATCGAAGTCAAACGTCAGGCAGACGGTTCCCTGCGCCATGCGCGTATCCCTTCCGGTCAGCGGGCGACCCTGGTCAGCTCGGTCCCGGTCGTCTTGATGCCGCCGGCCGAGATGATCAGCCCGGAGATGAGGACGATCGCGGCCAGCAGCGTGAACGTCGGCCGCGCGCCGAACCCGGTCATGGCGGCCACCACGATGAAGGGCGCCACCACGCCGCCGACGTGCCCGACGCCGTCACCGATGGACGTGGCCGTGGCGCGGGCGCGTGTCGGGAACGACTCGGCGGTGTAGACGTAGGCGACCGAGTTGGCGGCTACCATCATCGAGCTGAAGAAGGCGCCCACGAACAGCAACCCGCCGCTGGCGCTGACGGCCATCACGAGGAGCGCCGCGGTGAAGACGAAGGCCACGGTGGCCACGATGTACTTGCGCTGCCATCGTTCGACCACGAGCAGGGCGAGGACGGCGCCGACCGGTATCGCGATGTCGCCGAGGGCGCTGAAGAGCAGGCCCCTGGGCTGCGAGAGACCCATCTTGATCAGCAGGGTCGGCTCGTACCCGAGATATGCGTAGACGGTGATGTACCAGACGAGCCAGAAACCCAGGGTGATCGCCAGGCGGCTCCGGTAGGGAGGCCGGAGCAGCGCCATGGTCGGGAACCCCCGGGACGCCGCCTCGGGCGGCACCCCTGGCGCGGGTGCCAGTTCCCGGCCCGAGCGCTGCCGTGCCGTCTCCTCCATCCGGGCGACCAGCTCTTCCGCCTCGTCTGCCCGGCCGTGGGTGACGAGCCAGCGCGGGGACTCCGGCAGGTACCGGCCGCGGATGAAGATGGTGACGAAAGCGACCAGGGCACCAGCCAGGAAAACCAGGCGCCAGCCGGCGCCGGGTATCGTGAGCAGGCCGATCGCGGCGAACGGCGTGACCGCGAGGCCGGCAGCCCCCCACAGGTAGTTGAGCTGGAGGTTGCGGCCGCGTTTCCTGGCGGGTGAGAACTCCGTCAAGATGGTGGCGGCCAGCGCGATTTCCGAACCCATGCCGAGCCCGGTGACGAAGCGGAACACGTCGAGGGACGCGCCGTTCCACGACAAGGCGGTGAGGATGCCGCCCACGGTCATGACGGCGACCGTGACGAGCAGGGCGGCCCGGCGGCCGATGACATCGGCGACGTTACCGAGCACGTAGGCGCCGATGACATACCCGGCCAGGTTGGCGGTCACGGGCAGCGCCAGCGCGTACCCGGACAGGCCGAACTGCTTGCTGATCACCGGCAGGGTGTAGGAGATCGTGCTGATGTCGTAGAAGGCGAAGAAGTAGGACAGCCCGACCACGGCGAAAACCGCCCAGCTCAGCCCCCAGACGGGCAGGCGGTCGATGCGCGCGTTGAGGCTGGCTATCTCCGCGCGCCGTTGACAAGACCCCTGGCCCCGGGCCTGCGCCGACGTCAGCGGACCTCGCGGCAGGCCTCACGGCCCGGTCCTTGGCGCCAGGTACCTGGCCCGCCAGCCCGGACCGCGGGTCAGGGGTCACTGCGCGCTGCCTTGTGGCAGTAGTGCACGGCGGTGGCGGCCGGCCCCGGCCCGGCGGGGCCACCTCTGGTGAGCGCCCTGCCGTTCGCGCCGCGCGGCCGGCCAGTGGCTCCCGGCTGCCGATCCGGTTCTGTCACATGGCAAGCAGGGTACCTGACCTGCGCAGACGCCTTCCATGGCGACGCTTCGCCTGGCAGCACAGTCTTGCCAGGAGATGCGTTGAACCGGCCCGGGGTTGATGCACTCCTGGTTACTTGCGTGCCTGGCCCGGGCGGTCTTCGCCGTGCAGCTCTTCGCGGTCCTGGCCGCCAACGCGATCTTCCCCGTGCTCATGCCTGCGCCTTCGGTTCCGCCTGCAGGCACGGCATCGGCACGGCGGACTCGTCCGTCGCCCCCGCCCTGTACATCGGCGGTGTGGCACCGCTGATCTGGGTCTCCGGATCTCGGCCGGCGGTGGCTACCACAGCAGCGCCGGATACATCCCCGGCCTTTGCTTCATGGCCGGAATCTCCCTGCTGCCGGCGCTGCTTCCCGTCTTCCTGACCCGTGAGACGGCCAGGCGGTTCAGGGGGCGGGACATCGGCACCGTCCCCTGCAGCGGTGCGACGTCACCGGGGCCGGTGAGGCGGAAAGGGCAGCGTCATGACCGCCGGGCAGGCCGCCCTCTTCCTCAGCCCGCACGAGGCGGCTACGGTGGAAGCGATGGCCGAGCGGATCATGCCAGGCGGCGCTCCTGCTGTGGGGCCACGGCCCGCTGCACCCAGGTCCGCTCTTCACTTCCGCCCAGCCTCGGCGCCGGCGGCGGCTCCGTGCACCGGGCATGCTGGGCGTGGCGCCAGCGGGAGGCGGAGTCCCGGATGCGATCCGTGATCGCTGACCGCTTCGGCGGGGCCGCGGTTGTCGACCGGTCCGGGCGGTGCCGCCAATGCCGGGGCCTCCTCGCCATCGGCGGCGGGATGTTCCCGAGCTTCGGCAGCTACAACCCGGCGCTCACGACCCTGGCGCTCGCCTGCCGGCCAGCAGCTCACCTGCGGTGTGAGCGCGGGATCGGCCCGCAGACCTCAGCATCGTTGCCTGACAGGAGGTACATGCATGCCAGCCGTACAGCTCTCGCTGCGTGAGGGCAGGACAGAAGAGCAGAAGCGCAGCGTCATCCGCAGGGTCACGCAGGCCCCCGCCGAGGAGACAGGAGCCCAGCCGGAACGGGTGATAGCCGTCCTCTGCGAGATGCCGGCGCACAACTGGGCTGCCGGCGGCCGCACACTGGCCGGGGAAACTGCGACCGCCGCTGCGGGGAACCGGTGAGCGGCGAGGGCGTCCCCGGCACGGCGGCACTGCTCGATCTCGTCGCGCGCGCCCGCGTCTACGACCTCGAGCACGTGCGGCGGGTCGGCGACCCGATCTTCCCGGCCCACTGGCCGGGCTACGTCTACACACTGCACCGCCGGCATGAAGCGGGCCTGGAGCGCCGCACGAGCGCCTCGGGACTCATCACGCAGGCCGAGCATTCCGGCACTCACATCGACGCGCTCTGCCACCAGGCCGACGGCATGCGGATGTTCGGGGGGATCGAGGTGACGGCTGAGGTGCAGGGACCCCATGGCTTCACCAGGCTCGGCATCGAGACCGTCCAGCCGATCCTCCGCCGCGGCCTGCTCCTGGACGTGGCCGCCCGCCGCGGCGCCCCGGTTCCCCTGGGAGAGCAGGTCGAAGCGGGCGAACTGGAGGCCACGCTCAAGGCGCAGGGGCAGGAGATCCGGGAGGGCGACACGGTGCTGGTGAGGACGGGCAACGCCACGCGGTGGGAGGATGGGGACGCCTACCTCCGCGGCTGCGGCATGGCCCGCTCCGCTGCCGAGTGGCTGGCCGGACAGCGCGTGTTCGCCGTGGGAGCCGACCTGGTGGCGTGGGATCTCCCCGGCTTCGCCGACCCGTCGCTGGGCACCACGCTTCCGGGGCATCTTGTGCTGCTCACCCGGGCTGGCATCCACATTCTGGAGAACCTGTTCCTGGAGGACCTTTCCCGGGACCGGGTGCGGGAGTTCCTGTTCATCTGCCTTCCCCTCAAGTACAAGGGCGGCACCGGCTCGCCGGTGCGGCCAGTGGCAGTGGCGCTCTCCTGAGCGCACACCGCCGCCCCGCAGACACCGGGCACAGGCGCTGCAAAGTGCCCGGTGCCTGCGGCTCGCGAACGCACCAGGCGGCGCGGGCAGGAACGGGCCTGCCTTCCACGCCGGCCGGGCGCGGGAACCGGACTGTCCGCCACGTGCGGGGAGACCGGCGGCGCCGGCCTGATCGTCATCTGCAACTCCGGGCGCTACCGGATGGCCGGGCGCGGATCGCTGACAGGCCTGCTCGCCTATGGCAACGCCAACGACATCGTCGTGGAGATGGCCCGCGAAGTGCTTCCCGTCGTGCGGCGGGTATCGGTTCTCGCCGGAGTCAACGGCACCGGCCCGTTCATGATCACCGATCGCTTCCTGCGCCAGCTCGCCGATCTCGGTTTCGCCGGCGTGCAGAACCTCCCACCGTACTTCCCCGCCGCCGGGCTCATCGACGGCACCTTCCGCGCCAGCCTCGAGGAACCGGCATGGGCTACGGCCTGGAAGTGGACCTGATCGCCGCAGCCCGCGACCTGGACCTGCTCACCACGCCCTACGTCTTCTCCGCCGCCGACGCGCGGGCCATGACCGAAGCCGGAGCCGGCATCATCGTCTGCCCCACGGGCCCGGCCATCGGCGGGGCGATCGGCGCGGAAACCGCCAAGAGCCTCGGCGGGTGCGTGCGGCTCATCGGCCAGTGGGCAGCCGCGGCCAGGGATGCCCGCGACGGCATCATCGTCTTGTGCCATGGCGGCCCCATCGCCGCCCCGGGCGACGCGGAGTACGTGCTGCGGAAGGCCGCCACCTGCCACGGCTCCTACGGTGCGGGCAGCATGGAGCGGCTGCCCGCCGAGCAGGCAATCACCGAGCCCACCCGGGCCTTCAAGCAGGTCACGTTCTGAACCGCCAGGGCGGAGCTGCCGCTGTGCTCACCGGAATGCCGGCCTGCCCCGGCGGGGGCCCGCGTCGCCCGCCGGCTGAGTGACCTGGCAAGCCGGCCCCGCCGGCGCCGGGATCGTGGAGCGGGTGTCAGCCGAGGTGGTAGGCGGCGCGGAAGAAGGCGGGCATGGTCTGGGCGAGGACGGCCGCGAACAGCAGAAACGCGACAGCCCAGGTCCTGGCCCCGGGCAACGGGAGCCCCCGTTGCCCGGCCGTGGCGGCTGTGGCCTGGCTGCCGCCGGGCGTGGCGCTGGCGGGGTGTCCCATGACAGCTCCCTGCGGTAGAGCATGCCGGCGACCACGGCGGCGATGGCCGCGACGACGACGCCGATGCCGGCGAGCACCCATCCGGCGCCGGTTCCGCAGCAGACGTTGACCTGGATCGGCAGAGACGCCGCCTGCAGCTCCTCCATGATCTTCTTGCGATTAATGAATCGGCTTCACTGTATGAATTTTATTCAAAACTCCATGTGAGCGAGAAGAAGAACAATCCGCGTGCAGCGTCGTACGCGTCGCGGTAGGTGCGGTACGGGCGGCGGTAGTCGGTATGGAATATGCGCCAGGACTTGAAGTGCG
>Ga0209061_1002922_pt1 | contig 19948 bp, 14 predicted proteins | sample Coa_R1_10_FD_187157 | JGI IMG/M metagenome (GOLD analysis project Ga0209061, IMG submission 187157) | Surface soil microbial communities from Centralia Pennsylvania, which are recovering from an underground coalmine fire - Coalmine... | ecosystem: Environmental > Terrestrial > Soil >...
AGCTTGAGCTCCTGCAGGCGGCGCGGCACCCGCACCGCCCAGCCCTTGTCCCTGAAGTGCCGCTTGATCTCGCCCACGATGGTGGGCGTGGCGTAGGTGGAGAACTCGACGCCGCGGTCGAGGTCGAACCGGTCGATGGACTTGATCAGCCCGATCGTGGCCACCTGAGTCAGGTCGTCCAGCCATTCGCCCCTGTTGCGGAACCGCCGGGCGAGGTACTCCACCAGCGGCAGGTGCAGCTCGACCAGGCTGCCCCGGATCCGGGCGCGTTCCGGGTCGTCCTCGGGCAGTTCCGCCAGCCGCTCGAACAGCTCGCGCGCCCGGGCCCGGTCGGGCGAGGCATGCTCGATCCGCACGACCTCGAGCTCGTCGGTCACCTGGACCTCGAATTCGCTGCTCACCCGGACCTCGACCTGCGCTTGCGCAGCACGATGGCGACCGTCCCGCCCGGGCCCAGCCGGGAGTCCACGGTCCCGGCCAGGGCGGACAGCACGGTCCAGGCGAAGGTGTCCCTGGCGGGTATCCGCGGGCCGGCCGCGACCACCGACACGGTGACCGTCATCTGGTCGGTGCCGAGGTCGAACGCGCACTCCAGCGTGGTGCCCGGTATCGCCTGGGCGAGCAGCATCGCGCACGCCTCGTCCACGGCGATGCGCAGGTCCTCGATCTCGTCGAGGGTGAAGTCGAGCCTCGCCGCCAGTCCCGCGGTCGCGGTGCGCAGCACGGAGAGGTAGGCGCCCTCGGCGGGCAGGCACACCTTGACCTGGTCGCGCGTCTCGCGGTCCGCGTGCGCCACCTCCGGGTCCTGCTGGCCCGGCACCGATCCGTAAGCCGTCGTCGCGGCGGTGTCTTCGGTCACGTCTCTCCTCCGGGCAGCTCGCCGCCCGCCCAGTCTGCCGTCGTCCGGGCTGCCGCGCTGCGGACAGCGCTCACGGAAGCAACCTACCGCCCGCGGTCGGCGACGACGAAACGCAGCGCGGCGGCCCGGCCCCGGGCTTCCGGGCAACCCCCGGGCTCCCGGAGCAGCCGAAACCCGGGTTTCACGGTGCCTGAAACCCGGGTTTCCGCGACGTGGAGCGAGCGGGCGGCCCGGCGACCGGCCAGCCGGGCCCGAAGACCCCGCACGCGGGAAGAGACTAGGCCTGCTTGGTTTCCCAGAAGATCTTGCTGATCTCCTCGATCTTGGCGAGCAGCTCGTCCGCCTTGGAGACGTCGGTGCTGCCCTTGGCGCCGGCCGCGCCCGCCAGCTTGGTGGCCTCGTTGAACAAGGTGTGCAGCTGGGGGTACTTCTCGAAGTGCGGCGGCTTGAAGTAATCCGTCCACAGCACCCACAGGTGGTGCTTGACCAGCTCGGCACGCTGCTCCTTGATGATCAGCGCGCGGGCGCGGAACTCGGGGTCCGTGTTCTGCTGGTACTTCTCGTCGATGGCCTTGACCGATTCCGCCTCGATCCGCGCCTGCGCCGGGTCGTAGACCCCGCAGGGCAGGTCACAGTGGGCGTGAACGACGAGCCTCGGCTCGAGCAGGCGGGTGAGCAGCCTCATCGATTCCCTTTCTCCGACCGGTTAGCTTGTACCTCGACCCTAGTACCCGCACTCGGAGGCACCATGCGCTGGCCCCTGTTTCGCGCCCGGGTCGCCGAACCCTCGATGGTGCCCGCGCTCCGCCCCGGCGACTGGCTGCTGGCCAGGCGCACCGCGCGGATCCGCCCCGGCCAGCTTGTGGTCGCCCGCCACCCGGACCGGCCGGACTTCCTGCTGGTCAAGCGCGCCGCCCGCCGCCTGCCCGGCGGCTGGTGGCTGCTGTCGGACAACCCGGCCGCGGGCGCCGCCGACAGCCGCCGTTTCGGCCCGGTGCCGCCCGCGCTCATCGAGGGCCGGGTCCTGTTCCGCTACCGCCGCCCCGGCTGAGCGCCGCGGCCCCTTTCTTTGATACCGAACGCCCGGCCGGTCCCCGGCCCGCACACGCGGGGAGGCCCCCGCCAGGTGACGGGAGCCTCCCCGCGCCGGCCCGCGCGACGTCAGTGCCGCGGCGCCTCCGGGACGTCCGCCATCCGCACGGACTGCAGCTCGACCAGCCGCTGCACCTCGGTGCGCGGCAGCTTCACCGCCTGCGCCCAGTAGTAGATGATCATGCTGAAGCCGAACACCACCAGGAAGTCCCACCAGAACGGGATGTGCCCGGTGTTCAGCGGCGGCGCCGTGGACGACTCGCCGCTGAACTGGCCCTGCCAGGTGATGATGCCCATGCCGATCAGGTAGACCGGCAGCCACTGCGCGGCCTTCCAGTCGATCGGCGGCCGCTGCGGGTCGAAGGCCATGCTGATGCCGATGAGGATGTAGCCGATCGCGATGCAGACGCCGAGCTTCCACACCACGGTCAGGCCGGACCAGTAGATGAGCAGGTTGGCCAGGAAGAAGGCGAGCGGGGCGATCACCTTCGCCGCCGGCAGCCGGTACGGCCGGGGCGTGTCCGGCACCTGGCCGCGGAACGCGCCCAGCGACAGCGGCGCCCCGGCGTACATCAGCACGCTGGCCCCGGTGACCAGGCCGACCAGCGAGTGCCAGCTCGGGAACGGCAGCAGGAAGAACAGGCCGAACACGAACGCCACGATCAGGCTGAACCACGGCACGCCGTTCTTGTCCACCCACTGGAAGACCTGCGGGTAGTAGCGGTTGCGGGCCAGGCCGTAGCCGACCCGCGAGGTGGACGTCTGGTAGATCAGCCCGGTGCCGAACGGCGAGACGAACGCGTCGATGCGCAGCAGCACCGCCAGCCAGCCGAGCGCGACCGCGCCGGCCAGCCCGGCGAACGGCCCCACCGCGATCGGGTTGGTGCTCGGGATGCCGGCCCAGCCCTTGGGGCCGCTGATCAGGCTGTGCGGGATCGCGCCGATGAACACCAGCTGCAGCAGGCAGTAGATCAGCACGCCGATGCCGCAGGCGAGCATGATCGCCCGCGGCAGGTTCTTCTGCGGGTTCTTGATCTCGCCGGCGAGCTGGTCGGCCTGCTCGAAGCCCAGGTAGGCGAACACGATGCCCGCCGACGGGATGGCGGCGAACAGCGCCTTGGCGCCGAACGGCATGAAGCCGCCGCCGGCGTCGAGGTTGCTGGCCTTGAACTTGGTGAACAGCACGATGATGGCCAGCACCGGGATCGCGACCTTCCACCACGTGATGCCCGAGTTGATCTTGTTGAACAGCCGCATCGCGAAGAAGTTGAGCGCGGTGAAGATCGCCATCAGCACGATCGTCATCCCGAAGCCGAGCCCGGTGACGTTGCCGGTGGTGGAGTCGTAGACGCCGTGCCAGTAGTACGAGGCGTACTGCATCACCGCGAAGCACTCGATCGGCGCCACGGTGACCGCCTGCAGCCAGGAGAAGAAGCCGAACGAGATGCCCGCGGCGCTGCCGAACGCCAGGTGCGGGAACCGGGCGGTCCCGCCGGCCACCGGGTACATCCCGCCGAGCTCCGCGTGGACGAGCGCGAGGATGACGATGATGACCCCACCGATCACCCAGCCGACCAGGGCGGCGGTGCCCGCCGCCGCGGCGGCGCCGAACGCGCCGAACAGCCAGCCGGAACCGATGATCGAGGTCTCCGATGCCCAGGTGCCCCCGATCAGCCCCATCTCCCGCCTCAGGCCGACGTCGGCTGGCCTGGTGACGGGTACCCCAGCAGTCTCAGTTGCCATGATGGATCTCTCCCCATCGTGCCCCGCAGGGCTTGGTTGCCGCCGTGCGAGATCCTCGCCCGGACCACGTGCGCGTCGTGTATGCGCCGAGTGAGATCATCGTAGAGATCATCTTGATAGCTGAGAAGTGTTCACCCGGATTCGTTTTGATAACGCAGGTCACAGCCCTGTTTCTGCCTCTTTGACGGCTTGCGGCGTCGCTGCGTCATTACGCGCGGATGCCGTGCGGGCCACCCATCGTGACCATTTCCCGCATTGCGGAAGGGCGCGCGAAAACATCGTGGAACGAGAAATTTGAACTCCGCGCCGCGTCTTTAGCCGGCGGCGGCCTCCCGGCGGCCGCCGGGAGGCCGCCGTGCGATCAGGCAGGCGGGGCCTGGCCGCCCGGTTCCGGCACTGAAGGCGCCTGCGGCCCTGAAGGCACCTGCGGTCCTGACGTCACCTGCGGTCCCGATGGCACCTGGGGTCCCGATGGCACCTGGGGTCCCGAGGGAATCTCCGGTCCCGACGGCACCTGCGGCCCCGAGGCCACCTGCGGCCCGCCGCCCGGCGACTCCGCCGCCCGCACGATCTCCTGGAATTCCTCGGTGTTGAACCCGCTCAGCACGCCCCAGCCGAAGGCGACCAGGCCGATGCCGACCGCGATCAGCGTGCCGTCTGGGAACGGCAGCGGCGGCGACTTCTCCGGGCCGAACTGGCCGTAGTAGGAGGGCAGGTAGGTCGCGAGCAGGGTGACCACCAGCCACATGCCCCGCGCGACGTGCCTGCGGCCCTCGGCGTTGCACAGCAGCCACAGCGCGCCGCAGAAGAACAGCACGTCGGCGCACTGCGCGATCCAGTACACGATGAATCCCCAGGACCCGCTCACCGGGGGCGCGACCCGGGCGGCCCAGCCGCCCATGATCTGGATGAAGAACCAGGCGCCCAGGTAGACCGCCGACATGGCGATCGCCGCGTATTCCTGGCTGGCCGACCGGAACCAGCCCTTGACCCGGGCGTAGTACCAGACGAACAGCGGCAGGCCGAGGAACACCGCCGCGTAGATCTGGGTCAGGCCCAGGTACGTGGACCAGTACACGATCATCCAGGCGGCCAGGAACCCGACCGGGGCCCACAGCCACATCCACGGCAGCCGGAACGGCCGGCGCAGCTGCGGCGCGAACTTCCGCATCACCGGCAGGCCGACCCCGCCCATGATGTAGGTGAGCGCGGTGGTGCCGGTGATGAACCCGACCAGCGTGTACCAGGACGGCGCCGGGATGACGAACACGCAGCCGATGATGAGCGCGACGACCAGCGAGACCCACGGGATGCCCCACCGGTTCGGCCACTGGAACGACTTGGGCAGGTTGCCGTTGACCGACAGCCCGTAGTTGGTCCGGGCCGAGGTGCCCAGGTAGATCCAGCCGGTCCCGGTCGGCGAGATGCCGGCGTCGACCAGCAGCAGCCACGCGTAGGTGCCGAGCCAGGCGACCCCGGCCGCCTTGAGCGCGCTCACCAGCGGGGAGCCCGCCCACGGGCTGGACGCCAGGGAGGCCCAGTCGCCGACGTGGATGCCGGCCGGGCCCCAGCGCACCGCGCCGATGAAGCCGATCTGCAGCCCGACGTAGATCACCATCGCGATGCCCACCGACAAGATCGTGGCCAGCGGCACGTGCTTCTGCGGGTTCCTGGCCTCGCCCGCGTAGTCGAGCGCCTGCCGGAAGCCCAGGTAGGCGAAGATGACCCCACTGGTGGACAGCGCCTCGAAGATGGGCGCGGTGCCGTACGGGGCGAACCCGTGCGCCCCGCCGAAGCTCAGCGCGGTGAAGTTGTCGCCGCGCAGGATGGTGAACATGAAGATCGCGGTAATCGACGGGATGACGATCTTCCACCAGGTGAACCACCTGTTGGTCTCGGCCATCAGCCGGATGCCGAAGAAGTTCAGCAGGAAGAACAGCACCATCAGGCCGAGGAAGAACAGGATCCCGTACGGCCAGGTCAGCACCGCCACCCCGTGCTGGACCGACTCCATGTTGCTGCTCGGGGCCTGGCTGCCGACGTAGGTGACCACCGCCTCCGCCTCGATGGCGGGCACGGTGATCGCCGACAGCCAGTAGGTCCAGCCGATGATCCAGCCGGTCCAGGCGCCGTGGGTGAGCTGGGGATACCGCACGATCGCCCCGGTGCGGGGCAGCATGCCGGCCTGCTCGGCGTAGGTCAGCGAGATGAAGATGACGAAGACCCCGCCGACGGCCCAGGAGATGACCGCCGCGGGGCCCGCGGTGTAGGCGGCCTTCAGCGACCCGAACAGCCAGCCCGAGCCGATGATGGCCCCCATCGACAGGAACAGCAGGTGGTTGAACCCCATCGGCTTGCGGAGGTGGCGGTCGGCCGCCTCGAACTCCGCCTGGGGCGCGACTTGTTCGTACACAGCCATGCTCGTGCACCTTCCCTTCGGCGCGGGTCGGCGGGACACCTGCCAGCCCCCGAGTGAGGCTTATCGTCATACGACCTTATCGTAAGACGATCTATTTACCGCAGCATTCCCCGGCGGCGTTTTTGCTAACCCGCCGGCCGCCGGCCGCCGGCCGCGGCGACCCGCCCGCGGGCTACGCCGCGTCGTCCGGGCTCGCCAGGTCGGCCTGGCCCGCGTCCGCGCCGCGAGCGCGGGACGTGGCGGCGTCCGCCCGGCTCCGGCACTCCCCGGAGCAGAACCGCCTGGTGTTCCCCGCGGTCGTGTCGATGAAGACCCCCCGGCAGCCGGGTGCCTGGCAGACGCCGAACCGCTCGATGCCGAGGTCGGTGAGCCGCACCGCCAGGCCCATGACCGCGCCGGCCGCGTACCGGTCCGCGACCGAGCCGCTCTCGGTGTAGTGCACGTGCCACGGCTGGCCGTCGTGCCCGGAAAGCTGCGGGTGCACCGGATGCTGGATGAGCAGCGTGTTCAGCCGCTCCGCGGCGGCGACCCCGTCGCCGGCGGCGCACGAGACGAAGAAGGCGCGGAACTCCTCCCGCAGGCCGCGCAGCGCGTCCAGATCGTTACGCGTTACCCCGGCCCGCAGGTGCTCCCGGTCGGCGACCAGCGCGCGCAACCCGTCCAGGTTGGCCAGCCGATCGCCGCCGTCGCCGCCGGCGCCGGCCGTGTTCACCAGCCGTACCGCCAGCTCCGCATAGGAGTTGAGGTCCACTCCTGCTCCCTAGCCGCGATTGCAGGGCCGGATGCCGGTACGAGTATGACACCAGGCTCGCGGCAGGCGCCAGTAAGCGAGGCGGCGGCGCGGCGACGGCGTCGCCCACCGCCAGTCGGCAACGCGTTGCCGACGATGGCGTCTGCGCCCGGCGCCGGATGCTGGCGGGCATGATCATGCCGGACGGCTACCTGCCCGACTCGGACCGGCCACCGCGCACCTGTGCCGAGTTCGTGTCCCGGACCTGGGCCGGGTCGACGCACGAGCCCTCCGCGCCGGGCCGCGGCCACGGCCGGCCGCCGGCTGAGCTCCTGCCAGCGGCCCGGGCCGGCCGCGGCAGCGCTCGGTAAGGTGGTGCTCGTGTTTGCCGTCACCGCCGCGCGCATCGACGCCGACGACCCGCTGGCCGGCCTTGAGGCCGGCCAGCGGCCCGAGCCGGACGCGCCGGACGGGTGGACCACGGTGCAGGTCAGGGCGGCCTCGCTGAACCACCACGACGTGTGGACGCTGCGCGGCGTCGGCATCTCCGCGGACCGGCTGCCGATCGTGCTCGGCTGCGACGCGGCGGGGACCGACGCCGACGGCAACGAGGTGATCGTGCACGCCGTGGTCGGCGACGTGGACGCGGGCGGCGGCGACGAGACCCTGGACCCGCGCCGGTCGCTGCTGTCGGAGCGCCACGACGGCACCTTCGCCGACAGGGTCGCCGTGCCGCGGCGCAACCTGGTGCCGAAACCTGCCGCGCTGTCGTTCGAGGAGGCGGCCTGCCTGCCGACGGCGTACCTGACCGCGTACAAGATGCTGTTCGAGAAGTCCGGCGCGCAGCCGGGCGCGACCATGCTCGTGCAGGGCGCGGGCGGGGGAGTGGCCACCGCGGCGATCGTGCTCGGCCGCGCGGCCGGCTACCGGATGTGGGCGACGAGCCGCAGCGAGGCCAAGCGGGAGCGGGCGGTCAAGCTCGGCGCCGACCAGGCGTTCCCGCCCGGGGCCAGGCTGCCCGAGCGGGTCGATGTGGTCCTGGAGAGCGTGGGCAAGGCGACCTGGGCGCACTCCGTCCGTTCGGTCAAGCCGGGCGGCCGGATCGTGATATGCGGCGCGACCAGCGGCGACGCCGCCCCGGCCGAGCTGGCCCGCATCTTCTTCACCCAGCTATCCGTCGTCGGATCCACGATGGGCTCCCGGGACCAGCTGGCCCGCCTGGCCAGGTTCTGCGAGCAGTCCGGGGCGCGCCCGGTCATCGACCGGGTGCTGCCGCTGCGGGCGGCCCGCGACGGCTTCGCCGCCATGATCGCCGGCGACCTGTTCGGCAAGGTGGTCTTCACGGCCTGACCCCAGGCCCCGGCCTGCGTCCGGTCCCTGCCTCACCGACCCCGCCAGCCTCAGCATTCCCGCAGTGCTCGCCCGGCGCAGCCCGCCGCGCCGTCCAAGGGCGTCGTTGTGACAACCACGCCCTCAGGTGGGCGTCGTTGTGGCAACGACGCCCTTGGGCATCAGCCGGAGCCGGCATCGGAGCCGCTGGTAGGTGGCTCCGGCATGTCCTGGGCGGGGGAGTCCTGGGCTCCGCCGGGGGCGGCGTCCCGGTCAGCGGTGCCCGAAGCGCCGGCTTCCGCGCCGGGCTCGCGACCGGGCGGCTCGGCGGCGGCGCCGAAGATCTCGGTCTTGACCCGCTCCAGCGCCTCCTCCAGGATCGCGCGCAGGTCGCCGATGACGTTCTCGCCCACGACGGTCGACTGCATCGCCAGCTTCCGCAGGTCGGAGGTGAACTGGACGGCCAGCTTCTCCAGGTCGCGGAACGTCCCGAAGTCCAGCGGCCCGGTCCAGCCGCGCCGGCCGCGCAGCCGCGCCCACTCGTCCCAGCCGCGCCGCCCCGGCCAGTCCGTCCAGCCGGGCCAGCCTGCCCAGCCCGGCGTGTCGCCGCCTTGGCCGCCGCCGGCGAACCGGGCGCCAGCCTCCTCGCGCACCCGGTGCGCCTCCTCGCGAAGCCGCCGCGCGTGCTCGTGCACCCGCCGGGCCGCCTCGGCCGCCAGCGTGTCGTCCCAGCCGGGGAACCCGCCCCGCTCCCTGGCCTCCTCGCGGGCCTGCCGGGCCTGCTCCCTGGCCTCCTCGCGGGCCTGCCGGGCCTGCTCGCGCGCCTCGTCCCTGGCCCGGCGCGCCTGCTCGTGCAGGCCGGCGCCGATGTCCCTGGCTGCCCGGTGGGACTCGCGGGCCGCCCGGGTCAGCTCCTCGCGCAGGCTGCGCACCGTCTGCCGGACGTCCTCCCTGACCTCGCGCACGATGTCGCTGACCGACGCCGACAGCTCTTCCTCAAGCTCGTCAAGCTCGTCGCTGCGGCTGCGCAGTTCCTCGCGGCCGGCCTCGGTGATCCGGTAGACCTTGCGCCCCTCTACCTCGTCGTGAGTGACCAGGCCCTCCTCCTCGAGCCTGGCCAGTCGGGGGTAGATCGTGCCCGGAGAGGGCGAGTACACGCCCATGAACCGGTCGCGCAGCAGCCGGATGACCTCGTAGCCGTGCCTGGGCTCCTCGTCGAGCAACCTGAGCAGGTACAGCCGGAGGCTGCCGTGGCGGAATACCGGACTCAACTGGCCTCGCCTTCCATCTCACTTTCATTATCGGGCTGCTCACCGGCGGCCCGGGCGCGCCCCGCGCGCCGCAGCAGCATGACCCGGCCAGACATGGTCGTCACGGACACGTGTCCGGAGCCGGCGCCAAGGCTACCGCTTACCGTGCGAGAGGCCGGCGCCGACAGCCGGCTGAGTTCGGTGAACTCGCTGCGGACGTCTCCCGACATGGAGTGCAGGCTGACCCTCGCGTCGGCGTCGGCGGGCAGCCGCAGCGTCACCTCACCGGACACGGTGGTGACGTGCACGCCGCCCAGCGGGTCGAGGTCGAGGTCCGCCGTCACGTCGCCGCTGACCGCGTTGGCGTCCAGGCGCTCCAGCCAGCCGTCGGCCACGGTCAGGTCCCCGGACACGGTGTTGCAGGTGAGCTTGCCGGTGAGCCCCTGCGCCTCGACGGCGCCGGACACGGTGTTGGCGTCCACCTCGCCGGTGACGCCGTCCAGCGTGATGCCGCCGGAGACGCTCTTGACCGACGCCCTCGCGCCGATGCCGGACATCACCGCGGTCGCGCTCACCACGCCGAGCTGCACCGGGCAGGTGCGCGGCACCGTCACCGTCACCGACGCTGAGTGCCGCTGCGGCCGCAGCCACTTCAGCAGGCCCTCCCAGGTGAGGTTCTCGTGGGTGACCGTCAGCACCCCGTCCTCGTGCGTCACCGTCAGCGGATCGCCGCTGATGTTCCGCACGTCCAGCGACGGCCGCCCGCTGGTGGCGAGCACGGCCACCGACCCGGCGATCAGCCTGACCCGCAGCCCGGTCACGTCGTCGAAGTCCAGGCTCGTCGGAGCCTCAATGGTCCACTGCGCCATCCCGCCGTCCTTCCGGTACGCTCCGCCAGTACCCTCTAACGATATATCTCATGCGTCGATAGTCAAGACATATCGCGATCATCGGCAGCGCCCGCGCGCCACTGCCCGCCCGCGCGCCGCCGGCCCGCCCCGCGCGGCCGCCGCCCGCCCCGCGCTCTCACCCGCAACGATGTGCCATCGAGGTGGCCAGGACCACCACGCTGTCACATCGTTGCGCTCCCGCCGCCAGCCAGTCCCCAGCTATGCGGGAAAAGGGACCACGGCAGGGACTGGTGATGCAGGTGTGCCGAGTTCCCGGGGTGCGGCCGGGGAGGCGTTCCGGCCCGGCGTCCGGTCCCGCCGGACGGGACGCCTTGCCTTCCCCCGGGCCGTGTCGCGCGTCCCGTGGCCTGCCGCCAACCGGCCGTTCGGATAAAAGGTCTTCCTCGTCGTCCAGCCGGGCCAGCCAGGTCGCCAGCCTGTCGACGGCGGTCTCGAGGTCCGGGTTCTCGTCAACGAAGTCGCGCAGCCGCCGCGCCAGCCAGGCAACGCTGACCTGCTGCTGGCCGCGCCGGTCCTCGAGTTCCTCGATGCCGCGGTCGGTGAAGTACATCGGTCCCCCACAGATCTACGACGACGGGATCGCCGCCTCGATGAGGCCGGCGTGCGTGACGGCGTGTTTGGCCGCCGAGCCGGCCGCGGGCGCGGAACTCGCGGGCAGCGACACGACGTCCACCTCGCGGCCCAGGTGCCTGGGCAGCTTGAGCGCCATCGTGGGCCAGGCGCCCATGTTGGCCGGCTCCTCCTGCACCCAGGTGACCGATTCGGCGGCGGGGTAGCGGGCGAGCTCGGCGCGCAGTTCCGCGACCGGCAGCGGGTACAGCCGCTCCACCCGCACGATCGCGACCTCGGCCGCGCCGACCTGCCGGCGCCGCGCGGCCAGGTCGTAGTACACCTTTCCCGCGCACAGCAGCACGCGCCGGACGCCAGCATCCTCGCCCTGCGTGGAACCGATGAGCGCCCGGAACGACCCGGTGGTGAACTCGCCGACCGCCGAGGCGGCCGCCTTGAGCCGCAGCAGCGACTTCGGGGTGAACACGATCAGCGGCTTGTGCCGGCCGGACAGCGTCTGCCAGCGCAGCAGGTGGAAGTAGTTGGCCGGCGTGGTCGGGATCGCCACCGTCATGTTGTCCTGCGCGCACAGCGACAGGAACCGCTCGATCCGGGCCGAGGAGTGGTCGGGTCCCTGGCCGTCGTAGCCGTGCGGCAGCAGCAGCACCACGCCCGAGCGCTGGCCCCACTTCTGCTCGCCCGAGCTGATGAACTCGTCCACGATCGTCTGCGCGCCGTTGACGAAGTCGCCGAACTGAGCCTCCCAGCAGACCAGGGCCTCGGGCCTGGCGACCGAGTAACCGTACTCGAAGCCGACCGCCGCGAACTCGCTCAGCAGCGAGTCGTGCACGAAGAGCTTCGCCGCGCCGGAATCGAGCTGCTTGAGCGGGGTGTACTCGGCGCCGGTGCGCCGGTCCACCAGCACCGCGTGCCGCTGCCCGAACGTGCCGCGCCGCGAGTCCTGGCCGACCAGCCGCACCGGGTGCCCGTCCATGACCAGCGAGCCGAACGCCAGCAGCTCCCCGGTCGCCCAGTCGATCGCGTCGTCGGCGACCATGGCGGCGCGCCGGTCGAGCAGCGGCTTCAGCCGCGGGTGCACGGTGAAGTCCGCCGGCAGGTTGACCTGCGTGTCGATGATCCGCTTGATCACCTCGGCCGACACCGCGGTCGGCACGGCCTCGTGGTTGACCGGCCGGTCCTCCGGCTGCGGCCGCAGCACGGTGCCGGGCACCGCCGGGCGGTCGGCGGCGTCCCTGGTCTCGGTGAAGGCGCGCTCGAGCTGCTGCTGGTAGTCGCGCAGCGCCGCCTCGGCCTCCTCCATCGTGATGTCGCCGCGGGCGATCAGCGACTCGGTGTACAGCTTCCGCACCGAGCGCTTGGCCTCCACCATGTCGTACATGAGCGGCTGGGTGAAGGACGGGTTGTCGGTCTCGTTGTGCCCCCGCTTGCGGTAGCACATCATGTCGATGACCACGTCTTTCTTGAACGCCTGCCGGTAGGCGAAGGCCAGCCGCGCCACCCGGACCACCGCCTCGGGGTCGTCCCCGTTGACGTGGAAGATCGGTGCCTGGATCATCCGGGCCACGTCGGTCGCGTACACGCTCGACCGCGCGTTGCTCGGCGCGGTGGTGAAGCCGACCTGGTTGTTCACGATGACGTGCACGGTGCCGCCGGTGCGGTAGCCGCGCAGCTGCGACAGGTTCAGCGTCTCGGCGACCACGCCCTGGCCGGCGAACGCGGCGTCCCCGTGGACGAGCACCGGCAGCACGGTGAAGCCGGGCTCGCCCTTGTCCAGCACGTCCTGCTTGGCCCGCACCACGCCCTCGAGCACCGGGTCGACCGCCTCCAGGTGGCTCGGGTTGGCCACCAGCGACGTCTTGATCATCGCGCCGGACGGCGCGCGGAAGGTCCCCTCCGCGCCGAGGTGGTACTTGACGTCGCCGGAGCCCTGCACGCTGCCCGGGTCCAGGTTGCCCTCGAACTCCTTGAAGATCTGCGCGTAGGACTTGCCGACGATGTTGGCGAGCACGTTGAGGCGGCCGCGGTGCGCCATGCCGATCACGGCCTCGTCGAGCCCGGCCGCCGCGGCCTCGGCGAGCACGGCGTCCAGCAGCGGGATCAGCGATTCCGCGCCCTCCAGCGAGAACCTGCGCTGGCCGACGTACTTGGTCTGCAGGAACATCTCGAACGCCTCGGCCACGTTCAGCCGGGACAGGATGTGGATCTGCTCGTCGTGGCTGGCCCGCGGGTGCGGGACCTCGATGCGCTGCTGCAGCCAGCGGCGCTCCTCCGGGTCCTGGATGTGCATGTACTCGGTGCCGACCGTGCGGCAGTACGCGTCGCGCAGCACGCCCAGGATGTCGCGCAGCTTCATCCTCGGCCTGCCGCCGAAGCCCCCGGTGGGGAACTCCCGCTCCAGGTCCCACAGCGTCAGCCCGTGCATGTTGATGTCCAGGTCGGGGTGCCTGCGGATGGCGAACTCCAGCGGGTTCGTGTCGGCCATCAGGTGCCCGCGCACCCGGTAGGCGTGGATGAGCTCCTGCACCCGCGCGGACTTGGTGACGTCGTCCTCGTGACCGGCCGGGATGTCCCTGACCCAGCGGACCGGCTCGTACGGGATGCGCAGCGAGGCGAAGATGTCGTCGTAGAAGCCGTCCGCGCCCAGCAGCAGTTCGTGGATGCGCCGCAGGAACTCCCCGGACACCGCGCCGGCGATGATGCGGTGATCGTAGGTCGAGGTGAGCGTGACCGACTTGCTGACCGCCAGCCTGGCCAGGGTCTCCTCCGACGCGCCGGCGTAGGCGGCCGGGTACTCCATCGCGCCGACGCCGAGGATGCAGCCCTGACCGGGCATCAGCCTGGGCACCGATCCGACAGTGCCGATCGTGCCGGGGTTGGTGATGGTGATCGTGGTCCCGGCGAAGTCCGCGACGGTGAGCTTGCCGGTCCGCGCCCGGCGCACCACGTCCTCGTAGGTCGTCCAGAACTGGCGGAAGTCGAGTTCCTCGGCGCGCTTGACGTTCGGCACCAGCAGCTGCCTGCTGCCGTCGGCGGCCTGCACGTCGATGGCCAGGCCCAGGTTGACGTGCTCCGGCCTGGCGACGGCGGGCTTGCCGTTCTCCTCGGCGTAGGCGTCGTTCATCTCCGGCACGTCCCGCAGCGCCGCCACCATCGCGTACGCGATCAGGTGCGTGAACGACACCTTGCCGCCGCGGCCGCGCCGCAGGTGGTTGTTGATGACGATCCTGTTGTCGGCGAGCAGCTTGGCCGGCACCGAACGCACGCTGGTGGCGGTGGGCACGGCCAGGCTGGCCGCCATGTTGGCGGCGGTGCGGGCCGCCGCGCCGCGCAGCCTGCTGACCGCGGCTCCCTCGGGCGGGCTCGGCGGAGAGAGCGGGGCCGGGGCCGGCGGGGAGGGCGGGGCCGGGCTCGGCGGCGCGGCTTGGGCCCGGCTCGGCGGCGCGGCCTGGCCCTGGCTCGGCGCCGCGGCCGCGGCACGCGCGCCCTGCGCAGGCTGGTAGTCGGCGAAAAAGCTCCACCAGGCCCGGTCCACCGAGCCGGGGTCGGCCAGGTACCGCTGGTACAGCTCCTCCACCAGCCATTCGTTGGCGCCGAAGTCCGCCCGGCTCGCGCCACGATCGGGCCCGGCCCCCCGAGACGGGGCACCGGCCGGCCGCTGCTCGCGCCCGGCCTCGCGATCGGCGGTGCTGCTACCCAGCGGTGACCCAGAGGAGGCGGCGGACATCGATGCTCGGAACCTTCTTTCCGCGGAAGCTGTCGGCATGGTGCCTGGCTTTATCGTTATCGTTCAGGCTACCCGGCCCGGTCACGGGCCGGGCCGCAGGCGGTCACCGCCTCCCGGGGCAAGTCGCGGTCGCGCCGGGGCGCTGGCCGGTACGATCGGCGGAAACGGCATCCGGGTTATCCCGCCACGACGTGGCAAGGCGAGAGGTGACAAGGGGTCCGACCGGTAATCCTGACCCGCGGCGCACCTGGGCTCCCACCGGCCCCGGCGCGCCCGGGCCGCCGGGGTACGACGACGGCACGGTCCCGGGCTACGAGTTCGAGCGCCGCCGCGCCGAGCCGCCGCGGTTCAGGCACCCCCCGGCGGCGAGCCAGCCGGGTGCCGCCCCGCAGCCGCCGCGGCGGCGGCCAGCCGCGCCCGGCTTCGAGTTCGGCGGCGCCCCCCGGCATGGCGCGCCGGGCCGCCCGCCCGGAACGGCCGTGGCCGAGTGGGCCGGCCTGCTGCGCTCGCTGGTCCCGCAGCCGACCCGGCGCAGCTGGCCCAGGGAGGTCCTGGCCCGCATCGAGTTCCGCGGCCTGGCGGTGCGGCTGGCGGTCGCGGTGCTCGCGATGACCGCGCTGGGCGTCGCCGTCGTGGTGACCGTGGGCGCGGGCAGCGGCAATCCGGGTCCCGCGCCGGCCGCCAGCTCGCTGGGGTTCCCGCCCGCCACGCTGGCCGGCGGCCGGTTCACCGCGGCGGCCAGCGGCCGGGGCATCGTCCAGTCGCTGGGCCAGGTGGCAAGCGACGGTGCCGAGATCGTCGCGGTGGGGTCACAGGCCGGCGCGCGCGTCGCGCGGGCGCAGTTCTTCGTGTCCGGAGACGACGGGCGTTCCTGGACAACGGCTGCGGTGCGCGACCCGGACGGGGGCACCCCGCCGCCCGGGCACGCGGCGCGGCTGGTGGCCGGCGGCCGCGGCGGGTGGGTCGCCATCGGCCCCGACTCGGTCTGGACGAGCGCCGACGGCCGCACCTGGACGCTGACCTCGGCCACCGGGCTGCCGCTGCGGCCCGGCGACCAGATCAGCGTGCTCGCCCGGACCGCGGCCGGGTTCTTCGCGGCCGGCAGCGGCGTGGTGGGCGGCACCAGGACCCCCGCGGTCTTCCTGTCGGCGAACGGGACGAGCTGGCGGCGGCTCGGTGCCGGGCGGCTCCGCCTTCCGGTCACCGCGGGCCGGGCGCTGGACATCAGGTACGCGGCGGCGGCCGGAAGCAGGGTCCTGATCGGCGGGGACGTGGCCGGCGCGGCCAGCGGGGAGGTGACCGGTGCCGCCTGGCTGAGCCGCGACGGCGGCGCCACCTGGACGCCGGTGGCCACGCCCGGCGGGCACGGCGGCCAGCCCCGCCTCGCCGGGCTGGCCGCCGTCGGCACCGGGTTCGTGCTGGTCCGGTCGGCCGTGGCCCGCGGCGGCCCGGCCGCGGACGTGTACCGCTCCGCCGACGGCACGGCATGGACCTTCCAGGCCACGCTCGGCGTGGACCCGGCGGTCGTCAACGGCGGCCCCGGCGGCGCCGTGATCGCCGGGCGGCAGGGCCCGACGGTGACCGCGTTCGTCTCCGCGAACGGCGCGTCGTGGCGGCGGGTCGGCCTGCTCGGCAGCGCCGCGGCGGAATCGGTCTCCGGCGCGGCCATCGCCGGCGTCGGCGGCCTGGTGGTGGCGGGCACGACCTCGGCCGGCCCGGACAGCCGCCAGCCGGTGCTGACGGTGGCGGGGCCGCGCTCCGCGCCCGCCCGGATCGGCGCCCGGCAGGTCCCCGGCGCCTTCGACCCCGAGCTTGCCGTCAACGCCGTCGCCGCGGCGGGCGGCACGCTGGTCGCCGCGGGCAGCGCCAACGGCTTCCCGGCGGCCTGGGCCTCCGCCGACGGCGGCAGTTCCTGGACCCGCGCCGCCGGGCGGGCGCTGCAGGGCAGGCCGGGGCTGCAGCAGCTGACCAGCGTGACGCACGGCGGCGCCGGGTGGCTCGCGGTCGGCGGCGTCATCGCCGGCGCCGCCCGGCACCCGGTGGTCGTCGGCTCGGCCGACGGCCGCACCTGGCAGGCGGCCGACGGCGAGGCCGCCTTCGCCGCGCCCGGTCTGGTCACCGAGCAGGCGGCGGCCGGCCGCGGCGGGTACGTGATCGTCGGCTACCAGGATGCGCGCGGCACCACGGCGGCGGCCTGGTGGTCGGCTGGCCTGGCCGGATGGCAGCGCGCGGCGGTCCCGCCCGGTCCGCAGGGCGCGCAAGGTCCGCAGGGCGCGCAAGGTCCGCAGGGCACGCAAGGCGCGCAGGGCACGCAGATGCTGGCCGCCGCCGCGGCCCCGGCGGGCTTCGTGGCGGTCGGCCGCAGCGGCGCCGGCCCGGCGGCGTGGACGTCGCCGGACGGCCGGCACTGGAGCCAGGTGAACCTGCCGGTGCCCGTCGGCGCCCGGCGGGCCGTGCTGCAGCACGTGGCGAGCAGCGGCCGCATCGTGGCCGCCGTCGGCACCGCGCTGACCGATGCGGGCCAGCAGGTCCCGTTCGCGGCCCGTTCCGCCGACGGCGGCGCCGTCTGGACCGAGTCCGCGCTGCCGGTGCCGTCCGGCGCCGCGGCGGTCACCGCGGCCGGCGCGTTCGGCAGCACGCAAGGCCACCGGGACGTGGTGGTGTGGACGTCGCCGGACGGGTCGGCGTGGCGGGCGGCCACCCCGTCCGGGCAGGGGCTGACCGGCCCCGGCATCCAGGCGATCACCGCCCTGGCGATCTCCGGCAGCACGCTGACCGGCGTCGGCTTCACCGCCTCCCCGGCCGGGGAGCAGCCGATCTACTGGCAGTCCCCGATCAGGTAGCCGCTGCCGAACACGTCGTCACGCCGGTTGGCCAGGCTCGGCACCGTGGTCCGGGCGCTGGCCACCAGCCCGGCATCGACCTCGCCGACGGCGACCGCGGGCCCCGGGCCCAGGTCCATCCTGGCCACGCCGAGCGGGTCGACGAGCATGCTGCGCCCGATCCCCGTCGGCGCCCTGGTGAACGGCTCGTCCGGGTCGGGCACCTGGCCCGCGGCGGCGACCCACACCGTGTTCTCGATGGCGCGCGCCCGCACCAGCGTCACCCAGTGGTCCTCCTTGAGCGGCCCCGCCCCCCAGGCGGCGGGCAGCAGCAGCAGCGACGCGCCCGCGACGGCCAGCGCCCGGGACAGCTCGGCGAACCGCACGTCGTAGCAGATCTGCAGCCCGGCGCGCATCCCGGCGAGCGTGCAGACGACCGGCGCGGACCCCGGCGCGACCTGCTCGGACTCCCGCTGGCCGAACGCGTCGAACAGGTGCAGCTTCCGGTAGGACGCGACCAGGTCCCCGGCGCCGTCGAAGGCGACCGCGGTGTTGTACACCCGGCCGTCCGGGGCGGGCTCGAAGACGCCGGCCACCAGCGCCACGCCGGCGTCCTTCGCCGCGGCCGCAAGCCCGGCGCAGAAAGGACCGTCCAGCGGCTCGGCCGCCGCCCGCAGGTCCGAGCCGAACCTGACCTGCGTCCCCTCGGGGAACACCGCCAGGTCCGCGCCCTGCTGGCTCGCCCGGGCCAGCGCATCCCGCACCCGCTCCAGGTTCGCCGCGGGCCGGGAGCTGACCGGGACCTGGCACAACGCCACGCGCATACCGCAAGCGTACTGCCCTCGGGCATCATTACCCGGGTGAGCAGACCCGCACTGAACCGGCGGCTGGCCGGGCTGGGGACGACGATCTTCGCCGAGATGTCCGCGCGCGCGGTCGCCACCGGCTCGATCAACCTCGGCCAGGGCTTCCCCGACACCGACGGCCCGGCCGAGATCGCCCGCGCCGCCGCCGACGCCATCGTGGGCGGCCGCGGCAACCAGTACCCGCCCGGCCCCGGCGTCCCCGAACTCCGTCACGCCATCGCCGCCCACCAGCAGCGCTGGTACGGCCTGGACTGGGACCCCGACACGGAGGTGCTGGTCACCGCGGGCGCCACCGAGGCGATCGCCGCCGCGGTGCTGGCGCTGGTCGAGCCCGGCGACGAGGTGATCGCGTTCGAGCCGTACTACGACTCCTACGCGGCGAACATCGCGATGGCCGGCGGCGTCCGGGTCCCGGTGACGCTGCGGCCGCCGCGGTTCCGGCCGGACATCGACGCGCTGGCCGCCGCGGTGACGGGCCGCACCAGGCTCATCCTGCTCAACAGCCCGCACAACCCCACCGGTTCGGTGTTCACCCGGGACGAGCTGGCGGCGATCGCCGAGCTCGCCGTCCGGCGCGACCTGCTCGTGCTCGCCGACGAGGTCTACGAGCACGTCGTCTTCGACGGCGAGCACGCCCCGATCGTGCGCTTCCCCGGCATGCGCGAGCGCACGGTGTCGGTCAGCTCGGCGGGCAAGACGTTCTCGTTCACCGGCTGGAAGATCGGCTGGGTCACCGCCGCGCCGGAGCTTGTCGCCGCGGTCAGGACGGCCAAGCAGTTCCTCACCTACGTCAGCGGCGGCCCGTTCCAGTACGCGGTGGCCCTGGCGCTCGGCCTGCCCGACGCGTACTTCGCCGCGCTGCGCGAGGACCTGCGCGCCAAGCGGGACCTGTTCGCCGCCGGCCTGTCCGGCATCGGCTTCGAGGTCTACCCGCCCGCCGGAACCTACTTCGTCACCGCCGACATCGCCGGCCTCGGCGAGACCGACGGCACCCAGTTCTGCCTGACGCTGCCGGAACGCGCCGGCGTGGTCGCCATCCCGTCCGCGGTGTTCTACGACGACGAGGAGGCGGCCCGCACCCAGGTCCGCTTCGCCTTCTGCAAGCGCCCCGAGGTGCTGGCCGAGGCCCTGTCCCGGCTGTCCCGGCTGCGCCCGCGCTGATCCCCCGCCCGCGAGGTCTTTCCTGATGCCGAACGAGCCGTGCCATCTCCGCACCGCCGATGCCTCCCGGCGACCGGCCCGGACGCCGCGGCTGGATCCCGGCCTCGCCCGCGCCGCCCGGGCGGCGCCCGGTTTCATGCCGCACGCCGAGGGCCTGGCCCTGTTCCACGCCGCGGCCGCCTACGGCGGCCGCGGCCCGGTGCTTGAGATCGGCAGTTACTGCGGCAAGTCGGCGATCTACCTGGCCGCGGCGGCCAGGGCCGTCGGCCAGCTCGTCGTCACCGTCGATCATCACCGCGGGTCGGAGGAGCATCAGCCCGGCTGGGAGTACCACGACCCGCGGCTGGTGGACCCGGCGACCGGCCGCCTGGACACGCTGCCGGCGCTGCGGGCCACGCTGGCGGCGGCGGGGCTGGAGGAGCACGTGGTCGTGGTGGTGGGCCGGTCCGCGGACGTGGCCAGGCTGTGGCGC
>Ga0209061_1002923_pt1 | contig 19941 bp, 22 predicted proteins | sample Coa_R1_10_FD_187157 | JGI IMG/M metagenome (GOLD analysis project Ga0209061, IMG submission 187157) | Surface soil microbial communities from Centralia Pennsylvania, which are recovering from an underground coalmine fire - Coalmine... | ecosystem: Environmental > Terrestrial > Soil >...
TGCCTTCGCTACCTTCTGGGGAACCATCTTCCCGGTGATCACCGCCGCCGTGCGCAACCAAACAATGACCGTCACGACAGCGTTTTATCAGCAGGTCAACGGGCCGCTCTTCTTGGCGCTGATCTTGATGATGGGGATCGGCCCGCTGCTGGCGTGGCGGCGCGCCTCGTGGGCGGGCATCTGGCGCAACTTTCGCTGGCCCGCGCTCGTCGCCGCGATCTGCGCTATCGCGTTGCCGTTGTTTGGGGTGATTGGCGTGCTGCCGTTGGGAAGCTTCTGGCCGAACCTGGGCTTCGCCATCTGCGCCTTCACCGCCGCGACGATTGCCTATGAGGTCTGGCGTGGGGTGCGTGTGCGCCACGGCCACGGTGAGTCGTATCTCACGGCGTTCGCGATGCTGGTCAATCGCCATCGCCAACGCTACGGCGGCTACCTCGTTCACCTGGGACTGGTGATCCTTGCGGTCGGCGTGATCGGCTCACAGTTCTTCCAGACGCAGAACGAGGGAACGCTTGGCGTCGGCCAGAGCCTCTCGGTCTCAGGCTACACGCTGACCTATAAGGGTATCACCGATACGACAAGCAACGGCATCGAGACGATCACCACGCATTTCACCGTCAGCCAGAACGGCCATGTGATCGAGGATGTCTATCCCGGCCAGCGCATCTATCCCGGCTTCGAGAGCGAACCGGCCAGCCAGATCTCCATCACGACCCACGGCCTGACCGATCTCTATGTCTTCCTGGCGGGCTTCGATGGCACGAGTACCGTCTCAATCCGCATCTTCGTCAACCCGATGGTCTCGCTGATCTGGACGGGCGGCCTGTTGATGCTGCTTGGCGGTATCTTCTGCTGGTGGCCTGAACGCCGCCGCCTCACGCCGCTAGACGAGCGTACGACGTCCCGCGCGCAGCCGGAGAAAGCGCTGGTTGGGGTGCGCATGGAGGCGGCGCGATGACGACACAGAGAGCAGAAACGACCCAAACGGCTGCGGTGTTCTCCTGGGGGCGCGCGCTACGTCGCCCGACAACGCTGGTGGCGCTTGCGCTGCTGATAGGTGTTGCGCTGGTGTGGACGATCACGCTCGCGCAGGCCAGCCAGCCCAAGACACTTGATCAGAAGGTGAACGATGTAGCCAGCCAGTTGCAATGCCCCATCTGTCACGGCGAATCGGTCGCCGCTTCCCCGTCTGATCTGGCGCGACAGATGCGCGCGATCATCCGGCAGAAGCTGGCGTCCGGTGAGTCTGAGCAGCAGGTGATCAACTACTTCACGCAACGCTACGGTGATAGCATCCTGATGACGCCGCCGCTAGCGACCTCTATCTGGATGTGGACGCCCCCCGTCGCGATGTTGCTGCTTGGCGTGTTTCTGGTGTGTACGCTGGGTCGCGAATGGCAGGCGCAACGTCCGGCTGTGGCGAGTGGCGTGGCTGGTGGAGGAGTGCTCTCTGACGAGCAGGATGAAGACGCCGAGGCGCTGGCTGACCTCAGCGCAGCGGATCAGCGTCGCCTGCGCGAATTGCTGCGTAGTGAGCTTGCCAACGACGAAGGGGCGCCGATTGACGCCTTTGCTGATGATGAAGCGCATGAGCGGCAGGTGAACAAAGCTGGCAAGGCAAACATGAAAGCCGCCACAGCAGGGAAAGGAGCTTGAGCATGGGGCCGCTCTTGATCGCCGTACTGCTTGGCCTGACCTGCGCCGTGCTGGTGTTGCAGCCGCTCTTCGGGCTTGATCGCGCGTCGGAGGATGCTCAGGCCGCCGAACCGACCTCGCTTGCGGAGGTGGCCGAACGTGAGCGGCTGGCCAAGCAAGCCCTGCTCGAAGTAGACTTCGATCATCGCCTGGGCAACCTTGCCGACGCCGATTACGCAGACCTGCGGGCGCGCTACGAACGGCGGGCGCTGGTTGCCCTGAAGACGCGCTACCAGCGTGAGCGTGCGCTCGACGATTTGATCGACCACCAGCTCGATAATCTGCGCAAACAAGACACCTCGGTGAAGAGGAATGGCAAGCCCAAACGGCAGATTACGCAGCCGGTTACGGTTGGCGCCGAGAGCGAAGCTGCCGAAGAGTTTGATGCGCCAGTCGCTACGGCTTCGGCGAAGAATGGCTCCAATGGGCATACACCGGCCAGCGTATCCATAGCGCGAAATGGGCATATCAACCGGCCACGACGCCGCAAGGGGGGAGTGTAGCGATGTGTAGCTTCCTCCTTTGGAGGGCGAGCAGACAGACGGTCGGGCGGGCGGTTGAAACCGCGCCTAGGGGCTGCGCCACGAAGTCCGTCTGCGCGGACTCGTCTGCGCCATATGTTGCAATGTGCCGCACGAGCCGTGTCATTGGCGCTTTGTTTGCCCTGTTGCTGGTGTTCGGTGTGATAGCTCTTGTGGCTGTTCAGTCGCCACCAGCGCATGCGGCTGGCTTGATTGCTCAGACGCAGAATGTGGCTATTGCAGGTAAGCCAGGAACTATCACCGGACAGGTGGTGAACGGCACGCTGAACAATACGCCCGTCGCCAATCAGCCGGTCATCTTGCAGTTTAGCCAGGGCACGGCGGCGAAAGACCTGCGAACCGTCAAGACCGACGCGCAGGGGCGTTTCACGTTTTCTGATGTGACGCCAACCGTCAGCGCCGACCAGAAGTATGCCGTCTATACACATTTCCAAAACGGTCTCTACGCCAGCGATCCCATTCAGTTGAGCGCCGGGAAGACACAGAGCATCACGCTGACTGTCTATAACGCGACACAAGACGCCTCGAAGTTGAGCGTGAGCGTCGTCACGCTGCTCGTGCGCGATGTGGATCAACAGCATCAACTGCATGGCCTGGTCAGCATTGGCGAGTTCGTGACATTCCAGAACAGCGGGAAGACGGCGTTTGTCGGCAGCTTCACTCCTGGCGCCAGTGGCATGCCGCCGCTGTTGCGCTTCGCCTTGCCCGCCAACGCAACCAATGTGACGACTGGCATCGGTTTCTTCAACTCACAGGTCATTCAGATAAATGGCGGCTTCGCTACCTCGGCTACCGTGCCGCCCGGCTCGACGCAGTTTGCTTTCTCGTTCGACGCGCCCTACTCAGGCACGACCTTCACGCTTCCCTTCACGGCGGAATACCCCACCGCGCAGGTGGTTGCGCTCGTGCCACCGGATATATTTGTGAGCAGCAGCCCTGGCTTCCAGGCGCAGGGAGAGGTGATCGCGTTCAGCAACCGCTACCAGGTCTTCACGGCCAATACGCTGGCGGTGAACAAGCGGGTCAGCATCAATATGTTTGAGTTGCCCAAGGCCGGTGAGACGTCTGACCTCGATACCACGCAACTGACCTGGCTGGCGATTGCCCTGGCGATGCTGATCGCCATTCTGCTGTTGTTTTACCTGCGATCAGGAGATCTCGCGGTGGCGCTTGGGTTGGTTCCTGCGCGGACACTCAAAGCGGCGCGTCAGGCCGAGACAACCGCCAAACGGCTTGATCGCGGCCAGCGCGAGGCCGAGCGGAAGCGCCTGCTGAAGCGGCTGCTTGCGCTTGAGAAGGCGCATACCACAGGTGCGCTGACGGACGAAGAATATCGCCAGAAGCAGGCCGAGACGCGCGCGGCGTTGCGTTCGCTGCTGGCCGACGAGTTACCCGCCTCGGCGTTGGCGACGCCTGCGAAGAAGAGCAAGAGTGGCAAGTCCGCGTCGGCTGCGTCCGGTCAGGCGCAAGCTGCGGAAGATGCGCCAACCAGCGGCACGCCTGACGAAATGGAGCATGCGCCGTCAGTCGAGACCACCGAAGATGCGCCACAAGCCAGTGAACTGGACGTAGACGAAGGTGGGCAGGATCGGATAAGTGAGGGGGCAGCCGCCAGCGCGCCACCAACCGCAAAGGTGGCGGCCACTGTACTTGCCGGACAAAAAGCGTCAGCCAGCGGAAAGGGCGCGCGGCGTGTGGTGAGCGGTGTGGGTAAGCCAGCCAATGGAGGCCGCCGATGAGCGCGCCAACTACCGCCATACGCAGCGTGTCGCCAGCACGATGGTCTGCGCCGCGCCAGAGTGAGACGCCAGGCGACACGGGCGCCCAGCCTGATGAGACAACCGCTGATGACGAATACCAGCGTGACCAATCTCCGCAGGCGATTGTCGTCGAGCGGTTGACCAAAGTGTTTGACGCGCGGCCTGTGTTGCGCGGGGTTAGCTTCTCGCTGGGGCAAGGGCGCACACTGGCGCTGCTAGGGCCAAACGGCGCAGGAAAATCCACGCTGTTGCGCATCCTGGCGACGCTCTCGCGGCCAACCGGCGGTCGGGTGATTGTGATGGGGCATGATCTGGCACGCGAGGCAAACGCGGCGCGCTGGGCGATTGGCTATCTCGGCCACCAGACCGGCCTCTATGGCGAACTGACCGCCCGCGAAAACCTGCTCTTCTTCGCGCGGATGTATGGCCTGCGCGATGGCGCCAAGCGAGCCGATGCGCTGCTGGCGCGGGTGGGCCTGCGGGCGCGCGCCAACGACCACGTAGGCAAGTTTTCGCGTGGGCAGGCGCAACGTCTGGCGCTGGCGCGGGGCATGCTGCACGATCCTGCGGTGTTGCTGCTCGACGAGCCGGATACCGGCCTCGACGAAGATGCGCTGGCGTTGCTGAGCGAACTGCTCGATGAGCGCACACGCCAGGGGCAGACAACGCTCTTCACCACGCACCAACTGGCGCGCGGACTGGCGCAAAGCCATCAAACGCTGGTATTGCTGCGTGGACGTGTGGCCTATGATGGCCCATCGGCTGCGCTCGACCTTGCCGCCGTGTGCGACCTCTACGGAGGTGAGGCATGAGGCTGGCATGGGGACAACTCTGGGCGATTGTGGGCAAGGATCTGCGCCTGGAACTGCGCACGCGCCAGGTGTGGATGTCTATGGGTGTCTTTGCCCTGTTGGCGCTGCTGATCTTCAGCTTCGCGTTTGACCTACGGGTGGAGAACAAAGCGGCGGTGGGGCCGGGCGCGCTCTGGGTGGCATTCATCTTCGCCAGCATGCTTGGCCTGGGGCGCAACATCGCCGCCGAACAGGAGCGCGGCCCAATGGATCGCCTGTTGCTCTGCCCGGTGGATCGCACGGTGATCTATCTGGCGAAGGTGATTGGCAATGTGATCTTCATTGGTGTGGTCGAGGCGGTGGCGCTGCCTGTCTTCGCCGCGCTGTATGACCTGCCGATCATCACCGGGCTGATCGTGCTCATCACGCTGCTGGGGACGATTGGCATTGCGGCGGTTGGCGTGATTTTTTCGGCGCTGGCGGCAAATACACGGGCGCGCGAGTTTTTGCTGCCGCTGCTGGTCTTTCCGATCATCATTCCTGTGGTGCTTGGCTCCGTGCGGGCGACCGAGGCGCTGGTGAACCCGATTCACGGCGATCCTCCCTGGCTAGGGCTGATCATCGCGTTCGATATTATCTGTCTGAGCGTTTCGGCGATCCTGTTTCAGTTCGTCGTCGAAGAGTAAACGATAGAGAACAGGCAGGAGCATATGCAGACTGTGACACGCGCGCCGTCAGGCGCTTTAGAACGAGACACCGCTCGGGCGCGCCCTGCGGAGCAGACTCGCCCTGGTTGGCGCACCGGGCTGGCTGGCGCGATGAAACGCTATGGGCCATACGCCGAGGCTGCGCTTGGAGCCGTCACGGCGATTGGCATGCTGCTGACGATCTGGGCGGCGCTGGTCTATGCGCCAACCGATCTGATCGAAGGGCCGGTGCAACGCATCTTCTACATCCACGTGCCGATGGCCTGGCTTGCCTATCTGGCGTTCTTCCTGGTGGCCGCCGCCAGCGTAATGTATCTGATCACCCGCGACGACCGCTGGGACTGGTTCGCGCGGGCCAACGCCGAGATCGGCGCCGTCTTCACGACGTTTGTGCTGATTACCGGCTCGCTCTGGGGCAAGTCGTTCTGGGGCGCATGGTGGGTGTGGGACGCAAGACTGACGACAACGCTGATCCTATGGTTCATCTATGTCGTCTATCTGGTAGTGCGCTCGTTTTGGGGGCGCACCGCTCAGGGTGCGCGTAATGCGGCGGTCTACGGTATCCTGGCTTTTTTCGTTGTGCCGATCAACTATGAGGCTGTGACGTGGTGGCGTACGCTGCACCCCAGCGAGGTGTTGCCATTGGGCGGGACGCCACAACTGCCGCCCGCGATGGTGATCGCGCTGCTGCTCTCACTTGGCGCGTTTACGCTGCTTTTCGCGTTTCTGTTGTTGCAGGTCTATCGCCTCGAACGCGCCCAGGCCACCGTCGAGCGGCTGCGCGCGCAGCTTGAGGAGGAATAATAATGGGAAACATGTTTCTGATCGCGTCCTACGCTGTTCTGTGGGTGGGATTGCTGGTGTACATCGGCTGGGTGGCATTACGCATGCGCGGTGTACAGGGCGAGGTAGAGACCATGCGCGATCTCATCGCCGAGCGTGAACGCCAGGCCGAGGCGCGCGCGACAAAGCTAGCGCAATCAGCCAAACTGACTGCGCAGACCGCGTCCGCCGCAAAGACTCCAAAACGCCAGCCTGGCGCCCCCGTTGCGAAGGCGCAGCGCCGCTAGGTGGACTGGCGGTTATTTGATTCCCCTCCCCCGCCAAGCGGGGGAGGGGCCAGGGGGTGGGGGCTAACAATTCCCTGTCGGTTTACCGACAGAGCGGCCAGAATGGTAGCCAGGGGTGGCTGGCTATGATATGATAAGACCGAACTTTTCTGCCTGATGGCAGTCGCGACGTAGCAACGTAGAGTATAGAGAGCATACGTCAAACAGATTGAGGAGCGGGCAGATGCCTGAGAACCTGGAAAACTACGAAGTCATCTATACCCATCCGGGCGGCGCGATCATTACCTTCACCCGCCAGGATGGCGAGCTAGACGCGCTGGCCAAGGGCCTGGACTCCGAGCAGTTCTGGGTCTTCAAGAACGTGAAGGCGCTGCTGGCGCGCAACGACGAGGGCGACCTCGATGAGGCGACGCGCCTGATGTCGGAACTGGGATTCACCAGCCGCGTGCGTGAGCTGAGCGATCTGCCCGCCGCACAAAGCACGCCTGCGCGTGAGGCGGCGCTGGCGCTGGCAAGTACGCCTGAAACGCATGGTCATGTGCATCTGCCAGGGCCGAGCTACTGGCCAATCTTGTTCGCGGCTTCGGTGTTTATCGCGCTGGTGGGTGTGCTCCTGTGGGAGACGACGCTGTTTGTCACGGTGATTGGCATCGCAATGACGTTTGCCTGTGGCGTCGGCTGGGGATTGGAATCGTTGCCGTAACCCTGGCGCATGTGGTGGTGTGAACGTAGAAACATCCAGTGAGGAGCAAGCGAGCATGAGCGCAGTCATAGAGAGAACCGAGGTTCGGCAGGAACACGCTGAACCCAAAGGGCGCGGCTTTGGCTGGTATGGCATGGTCTTCTTTCTGGCGTCGGAGGCGGTCTTCTTCGCCAATCTGATTGCGTCGTACCTCTATCTGCGGGTACGCGCAGGAAGCGCCTGGCCGCATCACGTCGGCTACACTGAGATCATCCTACCGGCGATCAACACATTGATCCTGCTGAGCAGCAGCTTCCCTATGCACTTCGCCGCGCGTGGCATTGGGCGAGGCGACCGCAAGGCCCTGACGCGCGGCCTGATACTGACCGTCATCCTTGGCTCAATCTTCCTGGCAGGTCAGGCATACGAATATACCCATTCGCCGTTTAACCCCAGCACCGACATCTTTGGCTCGGTCTTCTTTACGCTGACGGGTTTCCATGGGGCGCACGTCACCTTTGGCGTGTTGTTCTTGCTGGTCTGCTGGCTGCGCTCGCTCAACGGTAGCTTCTCGAAAGATAGCCACTTTGCCATCAACGCCGTCGAGATGTACTGGCACTTCGTAGACGCCGTGTGGATTGTGCTCTTCACAGTACTCTACGTGTTCTCTCTCCCTGGCATCTGATCGCCAACTGGCTAGGTGTAGGCTACTCAAATCTGCTGCGCGCCGACGGGAAGCATCACTCCTGCTGGCGCGCGTCTTCGTCTGTCCTATTGGTTTTGGTTCTGCGCTTCGGCGAGCGCCTTCTGATAGACCAGATTGGCCGTCGCGACATCTTCTACCGCGATCCCTACCGACTTGAACAGTGTGATCTCCTCGGCGGACGTGCGGCCCGGTTTGCTGCCGACAATGACCTCGCCAATCTCCCCAACCACCTGATCGGCGGCCATGACATCGCCTGATTCCATACCCGCCGCCTCACGCGAGTCCACATAGAGGCGAGCGCGCCGCAATGTCTCATCATCAAGTTCGCGCCAATCGGGCCGTGTCGCGCCAACGGCGTTGATATGCGTGCCCGGCGTGAGCCATTCTCCCTTCAGCGCTGGTGTGGTTGAGGCGGTCGCCACCACGATAATGTCCGCCGCTTCCGCAGCCTCCTGCGCCGAGGCCACAGCCCGCGCCCGATGTCGGTTAGCAAACGCCTGGGCATGCCGTGGACTCCAGACACGCACATCCTGGAAGGTGTAGAGCAGACGCAAGGCTTCCAGATGGCTATGCGCCTGCACCCCTGAACCCAGAATGCCCAACACCTGCGATTCGGGGCGGGCGAGATGACGGGTCGCCACCGCAGAGGCAGCAGCGGTACGCATCTCGGTGATCAGCCGACCGTCCATCGTCACCAGTAGTTCGCCGGTTTCTGGGCGAAACAGCAGGATGGTGGCGAGATGGGTGGGCAGGCCAACGTTCTGAGGGTAGAAGGTGACAAGCTTGACGCCAAGTGCGCCCGCATAGGCAGGCATGACACCCAGGAAGCCCTGATGGTCAGCGACGGGAACAACCGTGCGAACAGGCTGTACCACTTTCCTCTGGGAGAATGCGGCAAGCGCCGTTTCCATTGCCGCGATAACCTCATCCATCCGTAAGAGCCGCTGGACATCTGCTTCATCGAGTAGCATGGCATGTCCCCTTTGCTACAGCCACCCCAACAACGGATAGTGATAGGGCTTGCCCTGGAACGTTTGTATCGCTGCGTAGATGCCCAGCACGATGCTGATGATGCTGATTGGCAGGATCAGCAGCCAAATCAGAAAAGGGAAAAAGAAAAAGCCGCCGGATGACGCCGCTGGATTACTGGTGGATGAGCTGATCGTTGCTGCCATGGTGAGGAAGAAGCCGATGAACAGCACAAAAACGGCAACAAGCTCAACCGCCGTCACCACGACATGGAAGACAAACGCCTGCTTGCCCTGGCGCGAGGCGTAGGGCATGGTGTTGGCCGTCACCAGCCAGATGATCAGCGGGGTGATCAATGGCGCGAAGAAGATGCTGAGATGCGCGATGCCCGCCAGCACAGTCTCGTTGTTTTGCGAGGTCTGCTGTGGCGGTGGAAAACCCGGATAGGCATAGACTGGTGGGGGTGGAAGCGGCATGCTCAGATCGGGCCGCACTGTGTAGATCGCCGTGAGCAGTCGCCAGCAATCCATTGGATCGATGGGCGTCATACCGACAGCCTGCCCCGAAGCTGTACGAAGCGTCACGCCTGGGATCGGCGGCGCGCCCGGTGGCCTGGGCAGCGTGATGTCGTCAACTAATCCAGCAAATACCAGATCACTGAATGGATAGCTTACGCCTGCTATGGTGATACCGCTCGTGGTATAGACGCAGGACGCGCCATTGCGCAGGGGGATGACGAATCCTCCCGCGTTCGCTCCCGTTCCCGGAGCGCCTGGGCTTGGCTGGCTTGGCTGGCTTGGCTGGCTCGGCTGGCTGGCTTGTGGCGGAGTTTGGGCGCTGGCTGCTCCTTGTTGCTGAGCAGCCGCTTGATCGCCATGATCTGCTTGCTCCTGTGGCGTGCCTTGCGTCGGGGATGTTTGCGGTTCGCCCATGTTGTATCTGTATCTTTCTCTTCGCCAGAGCGCGCTAGCGCGAAAGCGCCCGCGCGATCACCATCCGTTGAATCTGGTTGGTTCCCTCGTAGATCTGCGTGATCTTGGCGTCGCGCATCATCCGTTCGACGGGGAACTCTTTCATGTATCCATAGCCGCCCAACACCTGGATGGCGTCGTTCGTCACCTGGATCGCCGCGTCCGAGGCGAACGTCTTGGCGATGGCCGCCTCGCGGCCAAAGTTTGTCGCGCCCGAATCCATCAGTTCACCCACATGATACACCAACTGGCGCGCTGCCTCCACCTGGATGTCCATATCGGCCAGCATGAACTGGATGGCCTGGTTGGCGATGATCGGCTTGCCAAACTGCACCCGTTGCTTGGCGTACTGCACGGCAAAATCGAGCGCTCCCTGGGCAATGCCAAGCGCCTGCGCGGCGATGCCGGGGCGGGTGCGGTCGAGCGTGGCAAGCGCAATCTTGAAGCCCTCGCCCTCTTTGCCAAGCAGGTTCTCCGCCGGTATCTCGCAATCCTCGAAGACAAGTTCGCCGGTCTGTGAGCCGCGAATGCCCATCTTGTTCTCCACCTTACCCATGTGGAAGCCCGGCCGGTCGCCTTCCACAATGAAGGCGCTGATGCCTCGTGTGCCCGCGCCGGGATCGGTGACGGCGAAGACCGTATTGATATGGGCGATCCCGGCGTTGGTGATGAAGTGCTTGAGGCCATTTAACACATACTTGTCGCCACGCCGCTCGGCGCGCGTGCGCATGGCCCCCGCGTCGGAGCCTGAGCCTGGCTCGGTGAGCGCATAGGCGGCCATCCATTCGCCGGTGGCAAGCCGTGGGAAGGTGCGCTGTTTCTGCTCCTCGGTTCCTGCCAGCGCGATGGGCAACGAGCCGAGTTGCTGCACACACAGCAACAATGATGTGGTGGCGCAGGCTTTGGCAAGCTCTTCGATCACTTTGAGGATGGTCAACTCGCTGGAGCCAAGGCCGCCGTACTCCTCAGGGAACGGCATTGCCAGGATGTCTTGCTGTGCGAGCAACTCTTTCATGTCCCAGGGGAACTCGCCAGTCGCATCTATCTCGGCGGCGCGCGGAGCCACCTTCTCGCGTGCGAGGTCGCGCACCATATCGAGCAACATTTTCTCTTCGGAAGCAATCTCGACAGCCATCGGTTCACGCTCCTTTGCGTTTAATCCCATTCGACCCATCATCAGCTACGTGAGGATCGATGAGGGTGGAAGGCAGGGTATGGCCTATCACCAGCGGGGCGCTCGATCGCCCTGTTGACGATATGTATGTTACTCTAGGAGTATATGTGCGGGGTTGCCGTGTCGTCAACTGGACACGCCCACACCTATGGTTGTGTATGTCCGTCTCATGGCGCTTCTGGCGATGTCGTGATGGATGTACGCATTGTTACCGGGTGGCCGTTTTGGCGTTGAACAGTAGAGAGACGCTCCAGCAGGATTTTCGCACGCGCTTGCCCTATGAGTACAGGGAGCATACGCGCTCATGAGGAACTGAGAGTGGAGAGCTTCTTTGCGCGGGTGTGATGTGAGTTGGGGGTGAGCGCCGTTGGCGCAAGGAGAGCAAAGGAGGGCATATGCGGCTCGTTCGCTCGCATGTCATATACCTGCTGGCGCTGCTGGCAATTGTGGCTGGGCTTGTCGTGGCGATGAGAAGTGCCTATGCGCAATCCTCGGTAGGGAAACCCGCGCATATCTCAGCCAGCGTTCCGACGCGGTTGTTGGTTATCGGCGATAGCATCAGTGTAGGGTACGATGCCCTGGTACAAAAGGACGGCTATGCCTTCCTCCTTGCGCATGCGCTCAATGCGCAGTTGGGAATGCGTGCGGCGTTTGGAATCAACACTCCTGAAATGTACGCCGCGCTTGAAAGGCAGTCTCTGCCTGGGGCGACGTATGTAGTGATCGAGTTGGGAACAAATGACACCGCCAGTGATCATCAGGCGTTTGTACGCGATTATCCCGCAATTCTAGCGATTGTCCGTCGCTTCTCGCCGTATGCGCGTCTGGTCTGCACTGGGCCGTGGGCGCCTTATAGCGCGCTGCAAAACATAGACGCTTACACGATCAGCCAAGATTGCGTGGCGGCGCATGGGGTCTATGTGGACTTGCAGCGGCTCTTTGCTGTGGCGGCCTATCATGGCCCGGCGGGCTTCAATTTTTGGGGTGGCGTCACCGATACGTTTCACCCAAATGATCGCGGACATCTAGCAATTGCGCTTGCCATACAACGCGCCTTGCGCAGTGGGCCTCTCCCCTGAGGCATTCCCGAGACTTTCTTGCGATCCTCATTCCAATTTTGTGGTATACTACAGTGACATCTGTGGAAAGAGTCCGTGTGCTGAGAGAAAAGTGGGTGACGTTGGCCCACTTTTCTCTTTATTTTGCAAGAGGGGGAGGGGTTAGCGCCATGCGAACAGAGTTCCAGGCGGCGATTGCCCAACTCATTCATGAGAAGGGATTGCCACAAGAAAAGGTCATGGAAGCCGTCGCCAATGCGCTGTTGGCGGCTTATCGCAAGAGCAGTGGGGGCGGTGAGAATATTCGTATCGAGGTGGAGCGTAACGGCGACGTACATGTGTGGGCAGCCAGAAAGGTTGTCGTCCAGGCGCACGACGCCTCAGCCGAGATCTCGCTTGCTGAGGCGCAGCAGATCGATCCGCACGCTGCGCTTGGGCAGTTCATCGAGGTAGACTCGCCGCAGATTTTCAACCGTATTCCGGCGCAGACCGCCAAGCAGATCATCTTGCAACGTATCCGCGAGGCCGAACTCGATCATCTCTTTGAGTCGTACAAAGACCAGCTCGATGATATGGTAGTGGGAACCGTGCTGCGGCGCGATGAACGAGGCGGAAACGCCTGGATTCTTGATCTTGGCAAGATCGAAGGAGTGCTCGAAGAGAAAGAGCAGATTCCCGGCGAGCGGCTGAAGCCAAACCAGCGTGTGCGTGTCTATATCTATGAACTCAAGCGCGGGGGCGGACGCGGTGTACAGGCGCTGGTCTCGCGCACCCATCGCAACATCATCAAGCGGCTGTTCGAGCTTGAGGTACCCGAAATCTTCGATGGGCAGATCGAGATCAAAGCGATTGCCCGTGAGCCGGGGAGCCGGTCGAAGGTAGCCATCTGGGCGCGACAAGAGGGGCTTGATCCTATTGGCGCGTGCGTAGGGGTGCGTGGCGCGCGCATCAATAGCATCATCAACGAACTGAACGGGGAAAAAATTGACATTGTGCTGTGGGATCCCGATCCGGCGAAGTTCGTCGCCAATGCGCTCAGCCCTGTGAAACCGCTGCGTGTAGAGCTGCGCGAGTCGGATCATACGGCGCTGGTGACGGTACCAGAGCGACAACTTTCGCTGGCTATCGGCATCAAAGGGCAGAACGCGCGGCTGGCGGCCAAGCTAACTGGCTGGCGGGTGGACGTGGCGCCACCCAACGAGCGGGGAGAGCATGCCAGCCGTGAGCAGCGCAACGCAAGTCCAGGCTCCAGCGGTGTGCATGCGTTGGCGAATCCGCCTGAGGACACAGCGCACGAGGCAAGCAACGAGGCGCAAGCGTAGAGCCTGCCCTGCGAAGGGATTACCGATGGAGACACAAACACCTGAAAGCATAGAGAAGATAGAGAGCATACACGTGGAGAAACGCGCGGTGTCCGGCCAGCCTGCGCAATCTCTGCCATCAGGCGGATCGGCGAAGAGCGGACGCCAGAGCGCCAGCAAACGTAAGGGGCCACGTCCGCGCCGCATCCCACAGCGGACGTGTATCGCCTGCCAGCAGGAGCGCCCCAAGCGTGAGCTGATTCGCATCGTGCGGACGCCGGATGGGCATGTGTTGCTCGATCCCACCAGCAAGAAGTCCGGGCGGGGCGCGTATCTGTGCGCGAAGCGTTCCTGCTGGGAGCTTGCGCTGAAAAAAGGGAAGATAGAGCATGCTTTGGGCGTGACCATCTCGCCGGAGGATCGCGCTGCGCTCGATGAATACGTGGCTACCTTGCCACCAGCGCCGCCCGAAGCGACGGGGCGTGGCAAAGTCACGCATGCCCGCTCCCCAAAAGGGACAACCTCTGCGCCAGAGGTAGCGCAGTGAGGATGGCTGATATAATCAGTCCAAAAGTAGGAGCTAGAAATATGACCATCCCCCCGACGATGCGCGCCATTCGCTATCATGCGTTTGGCGGGCCGGAGGTATTGCAACTCGAAGAGGTTCCCACGCCAACGCCCCAGGCGGGCGAGGCGCTCATCAAAGTGGCCGCCGCAGGCGTCAACTATGCCGATACCGCGCGCCGCAACGGGCGCTACCTCGAACGTACCCCGCTGCCGTATATTCCTGGGAGCGAGGTCGCCGGAACGGTGGTGGCGCTGGGAGCGGATGTTCCCGCCGACGGGCCAATCCAGGTGGGCGCGCGGGTGATGTCGCTCTGCCCGAGCGGCGGCTATGCGGAGTATGTGGCGATACCAGCCCGCTCGCTTGCGCCGATCCCCGATGCGCTCGATTGGGCCTCTGCTGCCGCGCTGCCCCTGCAAGGGCTGACCGCCTACCACATTTTGCATACGTCGGGGCGCATGCAGCCGGGCGAGACCGTCGTAGTGAACGCAGCAGCGGGCGGCGTGGGGTCGCTGGCCCTGCAACTGGCGAAACTGGGCGGCGCGGGCAAAGTGGTTGCAGCAGCAAGTTCGCCCGAAAAGCTGGAACTGGCGCGCTCGCTGGGCGCCGACGAAACGATCAACTACGTCGCCGATGATCTGGCCGAGCGTGTACGCGCGCTGACCGACGGCAAAGGCGCCGATGTAATCCTAGAGGCGGCGGGTGGACGTATCTTTGAGCGCAGTGTCGCGGCGCTTGCGATGTTTGGTCGCCTGGTGGTCTATGGGCAGGCGAGTGGCGAATCGGGAACGCTGGAACCGGCGCGATTGATGGCGCGCAACGCCTCGTTGGTTGGTTTCTGGCTGGCGGTACTGCCAGGGCGTATGATTGCGCAGGGTATGCAGGCGTTGCTCGGCTATGTGGCCGAGGGCAAACTGCGCGTGATCGTCGGCGCGACGTATCCGCTGGCTGAGGCTGCCCACGCACAGGCCGATCAAACAGGACGGCGCACCACCGGCAAGCTCGTTTTGCTGATGGATTGAGGCGCGAACATCTTGCGTTTGGTATAGCTTCTAAGGCGCGCCGCTTCTTGCAGAGGGGGCGCGTCTGATGCTATGGTGAACTATCAGGCGTAACCCAATTCAAGGGCATCATGGGCATGGCGCTGGCGTGAGGTGAAGCACGAGCTATGAGTGAAGATCAAGACGAACTGCATGATTTTGGCCGCGCCGATTATTTCGACGCCGAAGCGATTGGGCGACCGGGCGAGCGCCGCTTTAGATTGCTCGCCCGCAGCGGGCGCCATACAGCCAGCCTCTGGCTGGAACGTGACCAGCTCGACCGGCTCAATATCTTCCTCGAACAACTGCTCTCGCAGATCACTGGCGCGCCAACACTGCGTCCTGAGGCCCAGGCAAGTTCCAGCGCGCCAACCGCGCCCGATGACTTCCCCGACTCACCGGAGGTGGAGTTTCAGGTGGGGCGGCTGGAGATCGAATACAATCAGGACACACAACGCTTCGCCTTCCGCGCCGCCCCATTGGAAGTGCTGGAGCGCGATGGGGAATTATATGTCGTGGAGGGAAGCGAGCTGCAATTCTCCGTGACAGTCTCGCGTTCGCAGGTAGTTGTGCTCTACGCGCACATTGGCGCCACCCTGGCGGCGGGCCGCCCGCGTTGCCCCTTCTGTCGCCAGCCGATGCAGCAAGATCATATGTGCGCCAAGGTGAATGGCTACCATCCCGCCAGCCTAAACTAACACGCCACCTCACACCCATCTGACACGCCTGCTTGCGGCGTTGCCCCCCTTGCGGTACAATCGCGGTGGGATCATTCTAATCTCATTCGGTGTACTCAGCGTACTCAGGATACTCAGGATACTCAGGATACTCAGTGGGCGCACTGGCGCGCCCGCAGCCCGACTGCGAAAGGGGGAACCGGACTGCGTTCGCCATCGGCGAGAACGCACGCTCCGTAGCGTTATGGCAGAGACAAACGAGCAGCGAAAAATCCGTGTGTTGGTGGCCAAACCCGGCCTCGATGGTCATGATCGTGGCGCCAAGGTGATCGCGCGGGCCTTGCGCGACGCTGGCATGGAAGTCATCTACACCGGCATCCGCCAGACGCCGCCGATGATCGTCGAGGCCGCCATCCAGGAGGATGTTGACGCGATCCTGATGAGCATTTTGTCGGGCGCGCATATGGCGATCTTCCCCAAAGTGATGGAGTTGCTCCACGAGAACGGCGTGCACGATGTGCTGGTGATGGCGGGCGGCATTTTGCCCGACGAAGACATCCCCGCCATCGAGGCGATGGGCATCAAGGGGAACTTTGGCCCCGGCACGCCGCTCAGCGCGATTATAGACTTCGTGCGCGCCAACGTCTCCCCTGAGCGCATGAGCCAGGAGCTTCCGCCACTTGCGCCAACGGCGGGCGCCTCGTTTGAGGCCACGCCTGCGCCCGCAAAAGAAGCGCAGTGATCCTTATGGCAGAAACTGGAAACGTTGCGCCCATCGCCTCCCTGGATGTAGTAGATCGCCTGATCGCGGGCGACCGGCGTGCGTTGGCGCGAGCTATCACGCTGATCGAGAACGGCTCACCACAGGCCCGGCAGATGTTGGCGCGTCTGCATGCCCACGGCGGCCACGCGCATATCGTCGGCTTCACCGGCTCGCCCGGCGCGGGCAAAAGCACCCTGGTCATGCAGCTTGCGCGCGAACTGCGGCGGCGCGATCAGCGTGTGGGTGTGATCGCCGTTGACCCTAGCAGCCCCTTCACCGGAGGCGCCATCCTGGGCGACCGTATTCGCATGCAAGAACTGGCCGGCGACCCCAATGTCTTTATTCGCAGCATGGCCAGCCGTGGCAGCCTGGGCGGCCTGGCGGTCGCCACACGCGACGCCGTGCGCGCGCTCGACGCGGCAGGCTTCGACACGGTGATCATCGAGACGGTGGGCGCGGGCCAGGCCGAGGTGGAGATCGTGCGGGCGGCGCAGACGGTGATCGTCGTGACGGTGCCAGGGATGGGCGACGATATTCAGGCGATCAAAGCGGGCATCCTTGAGATCGCCGACATCTTTGTGGTGAACAAGGCGGATCGTCCCGGCGCCGACCAGACGGCGGCGGAACTACGCATGCTGCTCAGCCTAGACGAACACCGACGCGAACGCGAGTGGCGTCCGCCGATCCTGAAGACAAATGCGACCACAGGCGAGGGTGTGGCTGCCCTGGCCGATCAACTGGCGAAGCATCTGGCCTCGCTCCGCGAGACGGGCGCGCTGGCAAGCCGCAGTGGCCGCCAGGCGCAGAGCGAGATGCTGGCGCTTTTGCAGCAAGCGATGATGGAACGCATCGCCGCGACCATTGCCCCCGATGAGTGGGAGCGGCTGGTACAGGCTGTTGTCGAGCGCCGCAGCGATCCCTACTCCACCGCTGACGCGCTGGCCCGACGCATTGGGCTGGTGCCGGAAGCATAGCGAGAGGGGAGAGAGATACGCTCCCTACTGCGCCACTGCCTCCGAGTCGGCTGTCTCGCTGCTGCTCTCCAGTGTGTGCTCCTCTGCCTGTTCCGCCGCTTCTATCGCTTCTGCTTCTGAGGGGCTGGCTGTTTCGCCGGTCTCCTGTTCCTGGACGCCCTCAGTCTTCTGAGTATCCTCGGTCGCTTGAGTCACCTGAGCGCCATCGGCGGCATTGGCGGTCTCGGCTGCGGCGGTGGCCGCCTGCTCATTGGGAACAACGGTATTCGAGGCGTTGTTCTTGGCCGCGTTGGTTGTCTCGGCGTTATCCTGGGCGACGGTGGTGTTGGCAGGCGCAACCGGCGCGCTGGCTGGCGCTTCGGCGACCTTCAGATCGTTGACCACCCCGCGCACACCAGGGATGCGCAAGACAACTTCCTTTGCCTTGTGGCGCGCCGCGTTGGTGGGTACCATTCCGCGCAGGACGACAAGACCATGCTCGTAGAGCGCCTCCACATCGCCGAGGTTGGCTTTCGCCAGCGCCTCCTCCACCTGGCGATCCAGCTCGACGCCGTAGATCATATGATCGGCGATGTCAACGACACCCGTCGTGTGAACCAGCGCCGCGCGTAGCTCCTCGCCAATGGACTCCAGTTCAGGGCGACCATAGAGGGAGACACGCCCGGCCTCAACCTCGAACGTGATGCTGTGGCGCGCCTGTTGCGCCAGCACCGTCTCGTCAATCGTGCGGGTAACGTAGCGCCCGATCACCGGATCGGGAAGATACACCGGAAGGCTGAGCAACTGCCCTCGCGTCAGACGGAGATCGAGCGCGGCCTGGGCGCGCCCCTTGTCTCTAGCGTTGTGTTCTACATATTCGCTCAGCAGCAATGTCTCGATGGGCGCGACGAATGGCGTGTTGGGCGCGCCAAAGGGAATGCCGCCAGTGATGCGTACCACCAGATGCGAGGCGTACTCTACCCCTTTGTTATCGGCGTTGATGACCCGCACGCCAAGCAGAGCCAGCCCTATACCCTCGGCTCCGCTCTTTCCGTCCGGCGCCAGTCCCAGCGTGGTATCGCGTGAAAGCAAGAATGAGCCTTCCTGGCCTGGAGTATGTAGCCCGGCCTCATCAGGCACAATCTCCGCCCGCCAGCCAATTTCTTCGGGTGTCAGGCGCACGGCGACGCCGATCAGATTCTCAGGCGCATCCATTGGCTTGACATCGGGTGGCCAATAGCTGGTTTCTTCACGCGCGCCACGCGGGCGGCGAAGGAAATAATAGCGGGGGGGACCGGCGATGGCGCGCATGTTCCTCACATCTCCTGCTTGCGATCACAATATATCTGGATGTACTTTTTCCTATTGTATCGCATTTGTCACAGCCTGGCTAGCGTCTGCTGGCTATGCGGGCTGAAGCCCCGCCAGGGGCAGCGTGAACCAGAAGGTTGATCCTACGCCCACGGCGCTTTCCACGCCCACATGCCCGCCAAGCACCTCCACGATTGTTTTGCTGATATGTAGCCCCAGCCCCAGCCCGACCCCTGAGCCGCCCTGTTGTTCGATCCCTGGCGCACGGTGAAATCGCTCCCAAATGTGGGTTTGTTCTTCGGGTGGCAGCCCTGGCCCCTCGTCGCGCACGGCCAGCCGCGCTCGCCGCCGGGCAATTGTGAGCATTACGGCAATGGGGCGGTCGGGCGGAGCGTATTTTAGCGCGTTTGTCACAAAGTTGGTAATCACCTGACGCACACGGTCAGGGTCAGCCAGCAAGGGGACAGGACGCTGTGGCAGCGTCAGGGTAATCGTGCGCGTTGGCTCGGCGCGGCGCTGCTCTTCCACCACTTCGCGTGCCAGTTCGCGCAAGTCGCATGCTTCCAGCCGCAGTGTCAGCCGATCCGCCTGGATGCGCGAGACGTCGAGCAGGTCGTCCACCAGGCGATTGAGCCGCGTGACCTGTCGCTCGGTGCGTGAGAGAAGGTTGGTGGCCACCGACTGCAACTCATTCGCTTCAGCTTTGTTTGCTGGCCGCTTCTGAATGCTCCGGATTGCCAGTTGGATGTTCGCCTTGATGGCCGTCAGTGGTGTCTTCAGTTCATGGCTGGCAATCGCCAGAAATTCGTCCATGCGCTGGTTGGCGTCGGCAAGGGCTAGGCGGCGCGTCTGTTCCTCAGCGCGCTCGGTGAGCAGCCGCTCGCGCTCGATCACCAGCGCGGCCAGCTTGGCGGTTGCCCCTGCCAGCGCGATCAACTCAGGCGAAGAGCGATGACGTCCCTCAAACTGACCCGCATAGTGGCCAACGTCGAGCAGCAGCAAGCCAATCATCTGTGCGCCAAGGCGCATCGGCGCAATCAACAGCCAACGTATCCCCAGAGAGGCGCTGTGCGCGTGGATGGCGGGATGATGGGTATCCAGCACGATGGGTTCGTCCTCGCACAGGCGTTCGCGCAGCGCCTCATCAGGCAGCAGATCGCTCAGCAGCGCGCCCGCCAGCCGTTCACGCCAGAACACCTCTTGCTC
>Ga0209061_1002924_pt1 | contig 19937 bp, 20 predicted proteins | sample Coa_R1_10_FD_187157 | JGI IMG/M metagenome (GOLD analysis project Ga0209061, IMG submission 187157) | Surface soil microbial communities from Centralia Pennsylvania, which are recovering from an underground coalmine fire - Coalmine... | ecosystem: Environmental > Terrestrial > Soil >...
GCGGCGGCGGCCTCCAGCGGCGTGAAGCGTGCGATCCGCGCCCGCGCCGCGGCGAGCAGGTCGTGCACGCCGCGCTGCGCCGTCTCCGAGCTCGACGGCTTCAGCTCGGGCGCCAGCCCGCGCAGCGCCTGCCAGCCCGCGGCGCCGTCGACCGCTACGCCTCCCGGACGTGCGGGACGACCTTCTTGCCGAACAGCCGGATCTGTTCCTGCCGGTTCGCGCCCCACAACTCCAGCATGACGTGCGTGCAACCCGCGTCGCGGTACTCCTCGATCGCCTCGATGCAGTCCGACGGCGTGCCGGCGATCGGCCGGCACTTGTCGAGGAGCGCGTCCGAGACCTGGGCCTTGGCGGCCAGCCGGCCGCCCCGCTCCATCGCCTCGGCGACCGGCCGGATCTCGTCCTGCTCGATCCCTGCCAGCTCGAGCAGGGTGTCGGCCGCCCCCTGGATGTTCTGCACCTTGTTGGCCAGGTACATGCCGGCGATCTCGCGCGCACCGTCGCGACCGGCGTCGCGATCGGTCTCGTGGATCGAGGCGACGACCGTGCAGCCGAGGTCGATGTCCGCGCCTCCCAGGTTCTCGCGCGTGTAGCGGACGAAGGCCGGGGTCGTGATCGAGGGGGTGAGGCAGCCGTCGGCGATCTCGCCGGCGAGCTGCTGCATCCGCGGCGCGGTCGCGGCCACGTAGACCGGCGGCACCTCGCGCGGCGCGTGGGCGTCGGGGGCCAGCGCGGGCACGTCGGCGCTCCAGGTGTCGCCGTCGTACTCGAACCGCTCGCCCGAGAGGACGCCGCGCACGATGGTCACCGCGTCGCGCATCGGCCCCAGCGTCTTGCGGGTCTGGCTCTTCGTGTTGTTGAGGAAGATCTTCGAGGTGCCGAAACCGAGGATGAAGCGGCCCGGCCCGGCCGCTTCCTGCACGACCCGGGCGTCCATCGCCGCCTGCACGGGGTGGCGGGTGGTCGCGGCGATGATCCCCCAGCCGATCGTCAACCGGCGCGTCTCGCGCGCCATGAGCGCGGCGACGCCCGTGGACGAACGCGCCTCCATCCCGTGCTTGCGCCACCAGGGATAGGCCTCGGCGAGCCAGATCGTGTCCATCCCCGCCTCGTCCATCGCCCGCGCCGAGGCCAGCATCACCTCGAGCGGCTCCATGGTGAGCTGCATCACTCCGATGCGAAACGGCGCCGGCACGGCTGGCCGCTAGCCCTCGGCCGGGCCGGTGGGTGCTTCGGAGCCCGCCCCTTCGCCGGCGTCGGCGGCCGCGGGCCCGCCGGCGCCGGCCGCCGCCTGCACCTGCGCGTCGAGCGCGCTCAGCACGTGCTGGACCTGCTGGTTGACGATCGGCTGCAGCACGCGCTGGCCCATCGAGCCCACCGGCCCGGCGATGTGCACGTCCGCCTCCCAGCTCATCGCGGTGCCCCCGTCGGCGCCGTCCGCGAGCGCGAACGAGGTCTCCATGCGCAGCATCGCCCCGACCCCGTGGCCCTTGATCGCCATCTTGGCGAACTCCGGCTCCCGCTCCTCGGTCTTCTCCATATCGACCTTCATGCGCAACCCGCCGAGGCCGAGCGGGATCTTCACGTTCGCCGTCCAGCGCCGCTCGTCGTGGACCTCGAAGCTCTCCACCCCGGGCATCGTCTTGGCCATCGACGCCGGGTCGTTCAGGACCCGCCAGACGGTCGCCCGCGGCGCGGCGAAGGCCCGCTGGCCGCTGACGTTCAGCGCGCCCCCTCCTGCAGCAGCCGCCAGACCCGCTGATAGGGGTTGTGGCTGTCGGTGACGACGACGCCGGTCGCGTCCTGGAGGGCCGCGCAGATCGCGTGGATGCCGGCGCCGCCGCCCTCGCCCATCCCCTTCGTCCCCAGGGGCGTGAACGGCGAGGGGCACTCGATCGCAGCCGTGTGCAGCGGCGGCATGTCGAGGGCGTGCGGCACGTGGTAGTCGTAGAAGTTGGGCGTCAGCAGGTTGCCGTCCTCGTCGTACTCGTACGCCTCCCACATCGCGGCGCCGATCGCCTGCGCGGTCGCGCCCATTACCTGGCCTTCGATGATCTGCGGGTTGATCCGCTTGCCGCACTCGTCGACGGCCGCGTAGTCGACGATCTCGTAGTAGCCGGTGTCGGGGTCGATCTCGATCACCGCCACGTGGATCTGCACCGCGTAGGTCAGGGTCAGGTTGCCGTACTTGCGCTCGAGGTCGGGTAGCTGGAAGGGCGGCCGGTAGACGTAGCGGCAGTTCAGGCTGACGTCGAGGTCCTCGGGCAGGCCGGCGTTGTTCGCGTTGACGATTGCGCCGCAGGCCATGAAGGGCAGGAAGGCGTCGGGGTTGTCCTTGATCCGCACGCCGCCGTCGGCGAGCTCGAGCGCCTCCTCTGGGCACTGGAAGACCGCGGCGGCGAGCTTCTTGATCTCGGCGGCGAGCATCTCGGTCGCGCCCTTGACCGCGCCGAGGCCGGTGACCGCGAACTGGCTCGCGTAGGTGCCGGAGAAGCCGGCGTGCGAGTTCCAGTAGCTGTCGTGGCCGGCGCGAACATGGACGTCCTCGAGGGGGCAGTGGAGGATGTCCGCGACCACCTGGGCCGCTGTCGTCTCGTGACCCTGCCCCTGCGGCGTCGTGCCCAGGGTGACGACGATCTCGCCGAAGATGTCGAGCTTGACGGTCGCCACCTCGTTGTTGCCCGAGAACTGCAGGTCGGGGTTGATCAGCCTCGACTGGCCGAAGTTGTTCGTGCCGGAGTCGAGCGTCGAGCCGATCCCGACCCCGAGCAGCTTGCCGCGAGCTCGCGCCTCCGCCCGCCGCTGCGGGATCGAGCCGTAGTCGACGAGCTCCAGGGCCAGGTCGAGCATCCGCGCGTAGTCGCCGGAGTCGTAGACGCAACCGTTCGGGGTCTCGTAGGGCATCTCGTCGGCGCGGATGTAGTTGCGCTTGCGCACCTCGACCGGGTCGAGGCCGAGCTCGTGGGCGACGATGTCGATCACCCGCTCGGTGAACCAGAGGTGCTGCATGCGCGAGTAGCCGCGGTTCGGCGAGGCTGGCGCCTTGTTCGTCACCACCTGGGTGAACTCGACCTCGATATGGCGCCAGCGGTACATGCCGGGCGTGACCTGCGCCCAGATCACCCCGCCGAGCGGCTCGTAGCGCAGCCAGGCCCCGGCGTCGTCGAGCGTCTTCGTGCGGAAGCCGAGCAGCGTCCCGTCCTCCTTGACCGCCACCTGGGTGTCGCGGAACCAGCGCTCGTTGCAGTGCGACATCGAGAGGTGGAAGTCGGTGCGCCACTCCGTCCACTGGATCGGCCGGTTGAGCTTGCGCGCGAGCAGGCAGCAGACGACGAGCTGCGGGTGGGAGGTGATCTTGTTGCCGAAGCCGCCGCCGATGTCCTGCGTGACGAAGCGGAGCTTGTCCAGGCCGACCCGCATCGCCGGGCCCATCATGATCGCGGCGAAGCCGGGGAACTGGTTGTTGCAGTGGATCGTCCACTGCCCGACGCCGCGGTTGTACTCGACGAGCGCGCCGTCGCATTCGAGCGGCGTCGAGTTGAAGCGGTGGAAGTGGAGCTCCGGGATCTCGATGACCCGGTCGGCCTCGGCGAAGGCGGCGTCGAGGTCGCCCCAGGAGTAGAGCCCCTGCCACATCAGGTTGCCGCCGGCCTCCTCGTGCAGGACGGGCGCGTCCGGCTCGAGGGCCCGGCGGGCGTCGACGACGGCCGGCAACGGGTCGTACTCGACCTCGACCAGCTCGGAGGCGTCGCGGGCCAGCTCGCGCGTCTCGGCGACCACCGCGACCACCGGCTCGCCGACGTAGCGCACCTTGCCGACCGCGAGGGCGTAGTCCTTGAGCTGCGAGCCGGGCGCGCTCGAGATCTGGAAGAAGGGCTCGGTGAGCGCGGCCACCTCCTCGCCGGTGAGCGTCCCGTACACCCCCTCGAGGGCCTCGGCGGCCGAGACGTCGACGCGGGTGATGTGCGCGTGGGCGTAGGGCGAGCGGACGAAGTGCAGGTAGCCCATGCCGTGCCGCTTGACGTCGTCGACGAACACGCCCTCGCCCCGCAGGAGCCGCTTGTCCTCGCGGCGCGGGACGCTCTGGCCGCCCCAGCCCTTCTGCACCTCGACCTTCTCGGGCGCGAGCGTGGTCTCGCTCGCATGCCCCGCGACGTCCACTGCCCCAGCGGCTCTCACCGCGTCACCGCCTTCACCGCCTCCACGATGTTCCAGTAGCCCGTGCAGCGGCAAATGTTCCCTTGCAGGGCCTTCTCGATCTCGGCCTCAGAGGGGCTCGGATTCTCGCGCAGGAGCGCGGTCGCGCTCATCAGCATCCCCGGCGTGCAGTAGCCGCACTGCAGCGCATGGTGCTCGTTGAACGACCGCTGCAGGGGGGTCAGCTCCTCGTCGGCCGCCAGCCCTTCGACCGTCTCGACGTTCGCGCCGTCGGCCTGGACGGCGAGGAGCATGCAGCTCTTGAGCAGGACGCCGTCGACGATCACCGAGCAAGCGCCGCAGTTGCCGGTGTCGCAGCCGATGTGGCTGCCGGTCAGGTCGAGGTCGTCGCGCAGGAAGTGGATCAGGAGCTTGCGGGGCTCCACGTCGCGCTCGTAGGTCGTCCCGTTGACGGTGACCCGGATCTGCATCTAGCGCTCCGCCGCCTCCCGCGCGGCCCGGCTGGCGAGGACCTCGGCCAGGTGGGCCCGGTACTCGCTCGAGGCGTGGACGTCCGCCGGCGGCGTCAGCCCGGCCGCGCGCACCGCCGCCGCCACCTCGTCGGGCGAGGCGGCGCTGACGAGCACCGGCACCGCGTCCACGCAGCCGAGCGCCACGCGCACCGCGCCGTTCACCGTGGCGGCCGCGTTGCAGATGCAGGTGCCGTCGGCGCCGAGGGTGACCGAGGCGAACCCGTCCTTGCGCCCGGCCGGCACGGTGATCCGCGTCAGCAGCTCGCCGGGTCCAACCGCGGTCATGTACACGCCGAGGAAGAACTCCTCCGCCGGCACCTCCCGCTCACCGCCCGGCCCGGCGATCGTCATCCGCGCGCCGATCGCCACCATCAGCGGCGGCAGGTGGTTGGTGGGGTCGTTGGAGCAGACGTTGCCGCCGACCGTGCCCCGGTTGCGCACCTGGACGTCGGCGATCTGGGCGCAGACCTCGCCGAGGATCGGGCGGGCCTTGGCCTCCGCTGAGCGGATCAGCTCGCTGTAGGTCGTCATCGCACCGATGGTCAGCGTCCCGTCCGCCGCCAGCTCGATCCCCCGCAGCTCCTCGAGCCCGTGCAGGTCGACGAGCAGGTCGGGCGAGGCGGCGCGCGCCTTCATCACGTTGATCAGGGTCTGCCCTCCGGCCAGCGCGCGCGCTCCGTCGTTCGCCGCGAGCAGCTCCAGCGCCTCGGCTAGCGACGCCGGCTTCGCATACTCGACCTCGCGCAGCAGCATCGAGCCGATCCTACGCCACCGGGCAGGCCGGTTGCAAATGGGATTTGATCATATGTCGTCTAGCCTGCCGACCCGGCGTGGATCCGCTGGCGAGACTCCTTGAGGCGCCCGCCCGAGCGGCCCGCGCGTACGGCGAGGATCTCGGCGAGCAGTGAGAGCGCGGTCTCGGCAGGTGTCTCGGCCCCCAGGTCGAGGCCCGCCGGACCGGCGATCCGTTCGAGCTCGGCCTCCTCGAGGCCGCGCTCGAGCAGCAGCGCCCGCCGCCGCTCCTGATTGCGACGGGAGCCGAGCGCCCCGACGTAGAAGGCGTCGCTCCGCAGCGCGGCTTCGAGCAGCGGCAGGTCGAACTTGTCGTCGTGGGTCAGGACGAGAACGGCCGTGTCCTGGTCGAGCGGCGCCTGGGCCAGCGCCTCGTCCGGCCAGGCGACGAGCAGCTCGTCGGCGCTCGGCACGCGCTCGCGGGTGGCGAAGCTCGCCCGCGCGTCGGCGACCACCGTACGCCAGCCGAGCAGCTTCGCCGCTCGGCAGAGCGCTTCGGTCGTGTCGAGCGCGCCGTAGATGAAGAGCCGCGGCGGCGGGGCGACGACGTCGGCGAAGACCGTTCGGCTCCCGAGCTCGAAGGTGTGGCTACGGCCGCGCCGGCGCGCCTGCTGCTCGAGCTCGGGGTCGTGCAGCCGTTCCCCGGCGGTCTCGCCGGCCACGACGGTCAGGATGACGTCCGGCCGCTCCTCGTCGCGAAGCTCCTCCACGAAGACGTCGATCTCGCCGCCGCAGGGCAGGCCGACGCCGAGCGCCATGTCGTCGGTGATCCCGTACGTGAGCAGCCGGGGCTCGCCCCCCGCGAGCACATCCCTCGCGGCGAGGACGACGTCGCTCTCGACGCAGCCGCCGGAGACGGAGCCGGCGAGCTCGCCCTGCTCGCTGACGGCGAGCTTCGCGCCCACGGGCCGGGGCGCCGAGCGGCGGGTGGAGACGACCGTCGCGAGCGCCACCCGCTTGCCCTCCTCGCGCCAGCGCAGCGCCTGCTGCAGCGCTTCGTCCATGCACCACGCAATCTAGCCGGGGTAGCCCGAGCGCCGCGGGCGCGAACGGGGGCGCGCACGGCGTTCAGCCCGCGGCGGAGGGGCGTTCGTCGCCGAGGCGCAGCGGGCTACGAGTTCGAACCGCCGGTGGCAGCCACCGTTACGTCTTCGTGTCGGCGGCCGCCGCTGCGCCGAGCGGCGAGCGTGAAAGGCGACGCGATCGTGCGACGGTCTCGTGACGGTGGCTGCCACCGGCCGTTAGCGGCCGAGGTACGCCTTGCGCAGGTCCTCGTGCTCGCGCAGCTCGGCGGCCGGGCCCTCGAGCACGAGCCGGCCGGTGGAGAGGACGTAGCCGCGGTCGGCGATCGAGAGCGAGACGTTCGCGTTCTGCTCGACCACGAGCATCGCGACCCCCGACTCGTGCACCTGCTTGATGATCTCGAAGCTCCGCTCGACGAGGATCGGCGCCAGCCCCATCGACGGCTCGTCCATCAGCAGCAGCCTCGGCTTCGCCATCAGCGCGCGACCCATCGCGACCATCTGCTGCTCGCCGCCCGAAAGGGTGCCCGCAAGCTGGTTTCGCCGCTCGTAGAGGAGGGGGAAGAGCGAGTAGACGCGCTCGAAGTCCTCCTTCGCGCCGCCGCCGTACAGGTAGGCGCCCATCTGGAGGTTCTCGAGCACCGTCATCGGCCCGAACAGCCGCCGGTTCTCGGGCACGATCGCGATGCCCTTGCCGATCCGATAGCTCGTCGGGCGAGTCGTCACGTCCTCGCCCCGAAAGCGGACGCGCCCCCGCCGGGGGCGGACGATCCCGAGGATCGTCTTCAGCGTGGTCGACTTGCCAGAGGCGTTGCCGCCGAGCAGGCAGACGAGCTCGCCCGCCCGCACCTCGAGGGTCAGACCCTGCAGGATGTGGATCGGCCCGTAGAACGTGTCGACCGCCTCGAGCCGCAGCAACGGCTCGTCGGCCGCCCCGTCCGGGCTCCGGCCGTTGGCCGCAGGCGTCCCGGCCTCGCTCACTTGGTCACCGTCGCCTTCGTCCCCAGGTACGCCTCGACGACCCGCGGGTCGGTCGCGACCTCGTCGAAGCTCCCCTCGGCGATCTTGACACCGTGGTCGAGCGCGACCACGCGGTCGGAGATCGTCTCCACGACGTGCATGTCGTGCTCGATCAGGAGGATCGTGTAGCCGCCGTCGTCGCGCAGCTTCCCGATCAGCTCCGCGATCTCGTGCGTCTCGACCGGGTTCATCCCGGCGGCGGGCTCGTCGAGGAGGAGCACCCGGGGGCGGGTCGCGGTTGCCCGCGCGATCTCCAGCCGGCGCCGGTTCGCGTAGGAGAGCGAGTAGGCGGGCTGGTTCCAGCGGTAGCCCATCAGCCGCTCGCCGAAGAACGCGAGCCGCTCCTCGGCGAAGGCGTGGATCTCGCGCTCTTCGCGCCGGGCGCGCGGCAGCTGCAGCATCTGCTCGACGATCGTCGCGTGCGTACGGCCGTACTCCGCGGCCATCACGTTCTCCTTGACCGTCATATTCAGGAAGAGGCGCAGCGACTGGAACGTGCGGGCGATCCCGCGCTGGGTGATCCTGTGCGGCGCGAGCCCGACGAGGTTCTCGCCGCCGAGCAGGACCTGGCCCCGGTCGGGCCTCGTCGCTCCGGTGATCAGGTTGAGGACGGTGGTCTTGCCGGCCCCGTTCGGCCCGATCAAGCTGACGATCTCGTGCTCGTCCACGGTGAGGTCGAGCGAGTCGACCGCGGTCAGGCCGCCGAAGGTCACGCCCAGCCCCCGCAGCTCGAGGAGCGGCGCCACTAGACGACCTCCACGCGCGTCTTGCCGAACAGGCCCGCCGGGCGGGTCGCCATCAGGACGATCAGGATCACGCCCAGGAGGAGCGGGCGGACGGTCGGGGCCTGCTCGATCAGGGTCGTCTCCCAGGCGAGCGCCGCTCCCCAGATGGTCGGCACGAGCAGCACCCAGCGCTTCCAGCCCGTGGCGGCGGTGCAGGCGAGCACGAGCGCGATCGTGAGCACGAACGCGTAGTTGCCGATCTGGTAGTTCGACGCCTCGTACGTGTGCGCCGGCAGCACGAGCCAGTGCCGCAGGCAGGTGGCGAAGAAGCCGTGGGTGGTGAACGACGTCGGCCCCATGGCGATCGCGCCGTGCACGCCGCGGGGCCAGACCGCGCCGACGACCTGGTTGACGACCACCCCGAAGGCCACGAGGCCGGCCAGGACGCCGGCCAGCAGCCGCCAGGGGCGCACCTTGGCGAGCAGGCCGATCAGGACGGCGGCGTAGAACACCCAGCGCGCGTGGTTCGGCGTCCGCAGCACCTCGAGCAGGACGTTGACGACGATCGCGCCCACCGCGACGCCGCCGAGGCTTCCCGCGCCGCCGAGGATCGCCATCACGTAGATCGTGATCAGAAGCGGGAAGTAGAAGGTGGTCGGGAACACGCCCTGGTAGTACGCGGCGTTGACGGTGCCGGCGAAGCCCGCCACGCCGGCGCCGACTGCGACGGCGAGCAGCATCAGCCACTTGACGGGCATTCCCATCAGCTCCGCGGCCAGGGGATCGTCGCGCAGCGCCCGCCAGGCGCGGCCGGTGCGTGACCGGTTGACGAAGGTGAGCAGGACGGCGATCACCGCGAAGCCGCCGGTCGCAACCCACAGGTAGTCGGTCGGCCGGTTCGTCAGCTCGTGCCCGAAGACCCGGAAGGGGTCGACGTTCGTCAGGCCGGTCGGGCCGCCCGTGATGTTGTGCGTGGCACCGAAGCCGAGCCAGTTCCAGGCGTAGCCGTTGTTCGTGAAGTTGTTGAAGATCTCGAGGAAGAACAGCGTCACGATCGCCAGGTAGTCGCCGCTCAGCCGGCGCGACGGCAGGGCGAGGACGAACCCGAGCAGGATCGTCGCGGCGATCACGAGCGGGACGCTCTGCCAGGTCGGCCAGTGCAGGTTGTAGTGACCGGACGAGAGCTCGGCGTAGAGGTAGGCGGCGAAGCCGTAGAAGGCGATGTAGCCGAGGTCGAGCAAGCCGGCCCAGCCGACGGCCACGTTCAGGCCGACGGCGAGCAGCACGTAGAGCATCGTGTCGGCGGCGACGCCGATGATGTACTGGTTCGAGGTCAGCTCGGGGATCGCGCTGACCAGGCCCACGAAGACGGCCAGCAGGACGTACCAGGGGGTCCGCTCCGCGGCCCGCCGCAGGGCGCCGAGCGCACCGGCCGGTCCGACGATCCGCTCGCCGGAGCGGCGTACCCATTCGTCGACCCCGATCTGGGGCGAGGTGGCCGGCTCGGCGCCGGGTGTCGGGGCTGGGGCGCTCATACCTTCTGCAGCAGCGGCGTGCCGCGGAGGCCCGTCGGCCGGAAGAGCATGAAGATCACGAGGGCCGAGAAGACGATCAGATCCTGGAACTGGGACGAGAGATAGCCGGCCGTGAACGTCTCGACGAGACCGATCAGCAGGCCGCCGATCATCGCCCCGCCGATGTTGCCGATCCCGCCCACCACGGCCGCGGTGAAGGCTTTCAAGCCGGCGCCGAAGCCCATGTAGGGGTTGAGGTTCTGGTAGATCAGCCCGGTCATCACGCCGGCCGCGCCGGCCAGCGCCGAGCCGAGCAGGAAGGTGACCGAGATGACGCGGTCGACGTCGATTCCCATCATCGAGGCCGCCTCCGGGTCGACCGAGACGGCCCGCATCGCCTTGCCCGTGCGCGTCCGCCAGACGAACAGGCTGAGCGCGATCATCAACAGGGCCGAGGCGAGGAAGGCGAAGATCTGGACGTAGGCGATCGAGAAGTTGCCGGCCGTCAGGGAGCCGAACAGCTCGCCCTTGCGCAGGTCGTACGTGTCGTACGTGCGCGGGGTCGCGCCCCAGAGCAGCACGCCGGTCTGTTCGAGGAAGAACGAGACCCCGAGCGCGGTGATCAGGGGCGCTATTCGGGGCGCCTGGCGCAGCGGCCGGTAGGCGAACCGTTCGATCAGCACGCCGAGCACGCTGCAGCCGGCCATCGCCGCCGCGAAGGCCAGCGCGAGCAGGGGCACGAGCGGCAGCACCGGCTTGAGCGGCGAGCCGAGGGCGTTGAGCACGAACCAGCCGATGAACGCCCCGACCATGTAGACGTCCCCGTGCGCGAAGTTGAGCAGCTTGAGGACGCCGTAGACCATCGTGTAGCCGAGCGCGATCAGCGCGTAGAGGCTGCCGATCGTGAAGCCAGCGACGAGCTCGGCGAAGAAGTAGCGCCAGTCGTAGAGCTGGAAGGCGAGCACGCCGCTCATGATGGACGAAGCGCGTGCGGCCCGTCCCTCGGGACGGGCCGCACGCAGTTGCTACGCCGGCCCGGGGGCTAGCCGGCCGCGTAGACCTCCTTGTAGGTGCCGTTGGCTTGGATCTGGAACACCGTCACGCCCGCGTTGGGGCCGTGGTAGGCGTCCCGCTTGTTGTTGAAGGCCATGCTGTAGCCGAGGATCGTCGACGGCAGACGCACGCGCTTCAGCCGCTGCGCGACGAGCGCCCGGCTGATCTTCGTGCCGTGGGTCGCCGCGCACTGCTGCGAGATCGCGACGCCGAGCATCTCGGCCGCCACGAAGCTCGGGGCTCCGAACGGGTCGGTGGCCGACTGCTTGCCGTAGCGCTTCTCGAACGCCTTGACGAACGCGGAGTTGACCTTCTGGATGCTCGGCCCGAAGAACGAGATGTACGCCCCGGGGTACTTGAAGTTCGTCGGGTCGACGCTGCCGTCGGTCGCCATGAAGGCGCCGCGGTAGCCGGCCTGGTGCAGCTGCTGCTCGAAGTGCTGCGAGTCGGACGCGGTCTGGGTCGGGGCGTAGACGAGCTTCACCCCGCTGGCGACCGCCTTGTTCGCCTCGGTCGAGAAGTCGGCCGTCGTGCCGCTCGTCGACTCGGGCACCGAGTCGTGGGCGACGACCTTGACGCCCGCCTTCGTGAAGGCCTTGATCGCGGCGTTGGCGATGTCGATGCCGTACGCCTCGGCGTCGTCGACGACGAGCACCTTCTGGCCCTTGAGCTTGAGCTTCTTGACGATGTAGCTCACACCGGCGTTCGCCTGCTGGGAGTTGTTCGGCACGACGCGGAAGAAGTACTTCAGCGGCTTCTGCCCCTTCGCTCCCGTCGTCAGGCTGTCCTTCGTCGCGGAGCCGGACACGTACGCGAGCTTGGCCGCGTCGAGGATCGGCCCGCCGCCGAGGTTCTCGTTCGAGCCGGCGAATCCGACCATGCCCAGGATGGCCTTGTCGGCCACCATGTCGCGTGCGACGGTTGCCGCCGCCTGGGGGTTGAGCTGGCTGTCACCGATCTTCGCCAGGGTCAGCTTCACCCGCTTGAGCGTCTTCGGCACGCCCGGGATCGGCTTGCCGGCGTTCCAGTACGAGATGAACAGCTTGACCCAGTTCGACTGGTCGTCGCCGAGGAACGCCGCCGGGCCGGAGACCGGTCCGGCGAACCCGAGGCCCGCCTTCTTGCAGAGCGGCGCGGTCTTCGCGGTCTTCGCCGAGGCCGTGCCGCCGAGCGTCGCCGCGACGACGACGGCCATGGCGGCCGCGACAGCCGCCGTTGCTCCAACTCTCTTCACCATCCAATGCCCTCCTTTTGGGACGTCCTCCGCTTAGACGCGCGTCTCCAGGCGAGGTTTGCGCCGCAGCCGAGAAGTGCAGCGACTCTAGCCTCTGCGACGGCAAAGCGGAAGGGCAGGTACGCTCGGCCCGGTCGTGCGCTACTGCGTCCAGCCCGAGGAAACGGACGAGCCGGTCACCCCGCTCGTGCGCTGCCCCCAGTTCGAGCAGCGCCTGCTGCGCCTCGCAGCGGCGAGCGACGAGCGGCGCGACGAGCTGCGCGACGAGCTGCTCTACGTGCTGCGCGGCCGGGGCGTCCTGCACGTCGCCGGCGAGACGCATCAGCTCGCCGCCGGCAGCGGCGTCTTCGTCGCCCGTGGCACGGAGTGGCGGGCCGAGCCGGAGGAGGAGCTGCGCCTGCTCTCGGTGCTCGTCGCAGAGCCGCTGCCGGCCGGCGCGAGCCACGCGGTCGTCGCCGCGGGGGAGCGGGGCGCCGCCACGGCCGGCCGCGAGTTCATCCTGCTGGCCGGCCCCGAGCGCGGCTGCGCGTCGGCGACCCAGTTCGTCGGCCTGATCCCGCCCGGGCGGGCCCCCGACCACTTCCACCGCTACGACGAGGTCGTCTACGTCCTCGCCGGCGAGGGCGCGCTGCACGTCGGCGGCGAGCGTGCCCCTCTCGTGCCGGGCACCGCCATCCACCTGCCTGCCCGTCTCGTCCACTGCCTCGAGAACTCCGGGCCGGCCGAGATGCGAGTCCTCGGGGTCTTCCGCCCCGCCGGCTCACCGGCCGAGGCGTACTACCCCGACGGCAGCGCCGCCGAGGTGCCGGCCTGATGCCGCACATCGAGCGCACCGCCCGCGTCGGCTGGGACGGAAACCTGGCCCGGGGCGCCGGCAGCATCGACGCCGAGAGCGGCGCCTTCGCCCGCCTGCCCTTCTCGCTTCCCTCCCGGATCGGCGAGCCGGGGGGCAAGACGAGCCCGGAAGAGCTGCTGGCAGCGGCGCACGGCGGCTGCTTCACGATGTCCCTGGCGGGCGAGCTGAGCGCCGCCGGGACGCCGCCCGAGCGGCTCGACACCGCCTGCACGATCGTCATGGACGAGGTCGCAGGGCAGGGCCACCAGATCGTCGGCTCGCGTCTCGAGGTCGCGGCGCGGGTGGACGGCGTCGACGAGCAGGCCCTGCAGGCGGCGCTCGCCAAGGCGGACGAGGGCTGCCCCTTCTCGCAGCTCCTGCGCCGGGCGGGCGCGAGCGTCGAGGTCTCCGGCCGGCTCGCGTAGCGGTGCGCCGCCCGCTGGGCGGCTCCGTGAGGAGTGAGGCGATGGCGTAGCGGGTAGCAGCGACGGGTGAGCGCGGCTGGGCCGAAGCGCTGGTTCGAGGTCGAGTGCCTCCACTGTCACCGGCGCTTCGCCGCCGAGCCGCTCAGCGGCCGGGCGGCCCGCTACCGCGGCTTCAAGTGCCCGCACTGCCGCCTGTTCGTCCCGCTCCAGCGGGCAGCGGAGCGCGATGTGCTCGAGCCGCGCCTACAGGGCCCTAGTTGACCGCGTCGCGCAGCGCCTGCGCCTCCGGCAGGTGCTCGAGCTTCTTCAGGGTGGTGTTCTCGATCTGCCGGATTCGCTCGCGGGTGACGCCGAAGGCGCGGCCGACCTCCTCGAGTGTCCGCGGCTCGCCCCCGAGCAGCCCGTAGCGGAGCTCGATCACCTCGCGCTCCCGCCTCGGCAGCGCGCTGAGCGCGTGCTCGACGTCTTCGCGGCGCAGCAGGAGCTGCGCGGTGTCGAAGGGCGACTCGGCGGCCTCGTCCTCGACGAAGTCCCCGAGCGAGGAGTCCTCCTCGTCGCCGACCGGCTTCTCGAGCGAGACCGGAACCTGTGCCATGCGGAGGATCTCGCGCACCTCCGCGCTCGTCATCTCGAGCTCTTCCGCGATCTCCTCCGCGCTCGGCTCGCGCCCCAGGCGCTGCACGAGCTGGCGCTCGACGTGCACGACCTTGTTCAGCTTCTCCACCATGTGCACGGGGATCCGGATCGTCCGGGCCTTGTCGGCGATCGCGCGCGTCACCGCCTGGCGGATCCACCAGGTGGCGTAGGTGGAGAACTTGTAGCCCTTGCGGTAGTCGAACTTCTCCACCGCCCGGATCAGGCCCAGCGACCCCTCCTGGATCAGGTCGAGGAAGGAGAGCCCCCGTCCCAGGTACCCCTTGGCGATCGAGACGACCAGGCGCAGGTTGGCCTCGATCATCGCCGTCTTCGCCGCCATGTCGCCGCGTTCGATCCGCTTGGCGAGCGTCACCTCCTGGTCGGCCGTCAGCAGCGGCACCTTGCCGATCTCGCGCAGGTAGAGGCGCAGGGAGTCGAGCGAGGGCTCGACGCTGAGGTCGAGCTTGGGCGCCGCGGCCGCCTTCTCGTCGTCCGGCGGCGGCTGCTCGTGCGGCAGGGTCTTGTGCTGCTCGCCCTCGAGGAGGTCGACGCCGCGCTCGACGAGGTACGTGTAGAAGTCCTCGACCTGCTCCTTGCTCAGCTCGACGTCCTCGAGCGCGTTCGCGATCTCGTCGTAGGTGAGGAATCCCTTCTCCTTTCCCTCGGCGACGAGCTTGTGCAGCTCCTCGACGTCGGGAAGCGAGATGTCGACGGTCAGCACGTCCCGAACCTCCGGCCCTAGTCGTTGCACGACGGCGTTGCTACAACCGACCGGCCCGGCTGGCGCCGGCGCCCCGGTCCTCCCTCAATCGCGAGCCGGATACTAGTCGCGTTCGGACCGTTCGTAAAGAACCTGTCAGGAGCGGACGACGATCTCGCCGACGGGCTCGCCCAGGCTGTTCTCGAGCGGCTCCCGGGCGAGCTCGGGCAGCTCGACGCCGAGCCGGCGGCAGAAGGCGGCGAGCGCCGGCGGGTGGGCGCGGCTCGAGCCGTCTTCGCATTTCAGCGCGACGCCGACGCCGCCCGGGCCGGCGGCGCAGAGCAGTCCCTCGGCGCCGCCCTTCGCCAGCCAGCCGGCGGCCGTCCGCATCAGCCGGTAGTCGGCCCCGTCGGGGCCGCCGACGAGCTCGGGCCGGGCCCGCATCGCCGCGGCCACCCGCTCCCCACCGGGCAGGGATTCCAGACGCGCGAAGGCGTGGGCCATCCGTTCCAGCGAGAGGGCGAAGGTGACGACCCCGCAGCCGTCGGTGCCGGTCGCGATCGCTTCGGGCGCGACCTCCGCCGCCTCGGCGTGGACGTCGCGGCAGGCTCGCTGGACGGGGTGGGCAGGGTGCCGGTAGCCCGCGCTCGGCCAGCCGCGGGCCCGGCAGAGGGCGAGCATGCCGGCGTGCTTGCCCGAGCAGTTGTGGTGGATCCGCTCTGGCGGCCGTCCCGCCTGCAGCCCGAGCTCCAGCTCGTCCTCGCCGGCCTCGGCCCGCGCGAGGAGCGCCCGAACGGCTGCGACCTGCTCCGGCGTGTCGCGGTGGGAGGCGCAGGCGATCGCCAGCTCGTCGTCGGGCAGGTCGGTGCGGGCCCGCACGAGCGGCAGCGCCTGCAGCGGCTTCGAGCAGGAGCGCATGAAGCAGGTCAGCGACGGGTCGCCCGCCTCTGCGACGAGCTTCCCGTCGCGCACGGCGACGGCGTGGACGCGATGGACCGCCTCCACGACCCCGTTCCGCCGCACCTCGACCACGATCACCCGCCCCGCCACCGGTCGAGAGCCTACGGCTCCAGGCCGGTGGCAGCCACCGTGACGCAAGCGTCACGAACCTGCAACTCCGCTCTGACCGTCTGCGTGCGAGCGTCTCAGCACAATGGCTCACCGACGGCGCGACCTCTCTGCCGGGATGTTCCATCTCTGGACGCACTGCGTCTGGGCGGCGGACGCGTACTACCGCGACGACCTCGACCGCCTCGACTTCCTGCGTCGGCTGGCTCGGGTCACGACGAAGGTCGAGTGGCGGTGCATCGGCTTCTGTCTGATGCGCACGCACTACCACCTGATCGTCGAGGTCACGGACGGCGTCCTCCCGCTGGCGATGCAGGCGCTGAACCACGGCTACGCGTCGAACTTCAACCGCCGCCACGGCTTGCGCGGCCACGTCCAGTCCCGGCGCTACGGCTCACGCCGGATCGCGAACAGCGAGGAGCTGATCGGGGTCTACGCGTACGCGATGAACAACCCCGTCGAGGCCGGGCTGTGTCCACGGGCGAGGAGTTGGCCCTGGAGCAGCTTCGGCGGCACGGTCGGTCTCCGGGAGAGGAGCTCGTTCGTCGACGACGGGCCCGTCCTCGGTTGTTTCCGGCACGAGCTCGACCCGCGCGCCGCGCTTCGCAAAGCCGTTGAGGAGACGTGACGGAACGGTGACGGTGGCTGCCACCGGCCGTTCGGTCGGTAGCGTTCGCCCGGGTGCCGGAGTTGCCGGAGATGGAGGCGTGGCGGCGCGAGCTGAACGGGCTGGTCGCTGCCTTCCCGGTGGTGAAGGCGGGGCCGGCGCACATCGCGACCCTGAAGACGGTCGATCCGCCGCTCGCTGCGCTCGAGGGGCGGCGTCTGCGCGGTGCGGAGCGGCGGGGCAAGCGGCTCCTGTTCCCGACCGCGGACGGCGAGCTCGTGCTGGTCGTCCACCTGATGAGCGCGGGGCGGCTCCGCTACCTGCCGGCCGGCGCACCCGGGCGGCCGAAGGCGCCCGCGTTCCAGCTCGAGTTCGCGGACGGAGCGCGGCTCGTCCTCAGCGAGCGCGGCCGCAGGAAGCGCGCCGGCGTCTGGCTGCTCACCACCGACGCAGCCGAAGCCGAGCTCGCGCATCTGGGACCTGAGGCGCTCGGGCTCGGAGCGGAGCGGCTCGGCGAAATCCTCCGTTCCGGCTCCCGCCGCCTGCACGCCCTGCTCCGTGACCAGCGGGTGATCGCCGGCATCGGCCGCGCCTGGGCGAACGAGATCCTCCACGCCGCGCGACTGTCGCCGTACGCCCTCTCCACCGACCTCGACGACGAGGAGGTGGCGCGGCTCGCAGCGGCGATCGACGCGGAGCTCGGCCGCGGGCTCGAGCTGCGCGAGCACGGCGCTCCCGACGAGCGCACCTACCGCGTCCACCGCCGTTTCGGCGAGCCCTGCTACGTCTGCGGCACGCCCCTGGCCAGGGTCGACTTCGAGGAGCACACGATCTGCTACTGCCCCGCCTGCCAGACCGGCGGCCGTGTCCTCAAGGATCGGCGGCTGTCGCGCCTGTTGCGCTAGCCGGGCCGTCCGCGCCCCCTCGGGCCGGCCGTGCTTCATCTAGGCTCCCGTCATGGCGACGGTGGCGGAGGTGATGAACCGGAACGTGCTCGCCGTCGACCCGACCGCGTCGATCGGCGAGGCCGCCGAGAAGATGATGGAGGGCGGCGTCGGCGCCGTCGTCGTCATGGAGGACATGGTGCGGCTGGTCGGGATCATCACCGAGCGCGACATCCTGCGAGCCGTCGCCCAGCGCGCGCGCGCCGCCGAGGCCCGCGTCCGGCAGTGGATGACGGAGAGCGTCGTCACCATCGACCCCGAGACGACCGTCGAGGACGCGGCCAAGATGATGTTCGAGCGCAACTTCCGTCACCTCCCGGTGAGCAAGGAGGGCCGGTTGCTCGGCATCGTCAGCCTCCGCCGCCTCTCGCAGTGGGAGTTCGAGCACGGCAGGGAGTCGCCCGGGCGGACGCGGTAGAGGACGTCCGTCGGGTGCGGTCACTAGGGTGACGGGCCGTGATCCGGCTCCTCCCCGAGCGTGGCGGCTGGCTCGAGGTCGTCTGCGGCCCGATGTTCAGCGGCAAGAGCGAGGAGCTGATCCGGCGGCTGCGCCGCGCCGAGATTGCCGGCCAGCGGGCGCTGATCGTCAAGCCTCGGCTCGACGACCGCTACGACATCGGGTACGTCGTCAGCCACGCCGGCGCGCGGATGCGGGCCGTCGCCGTCGACGAGCCGGCGGCGATCCCCGGCCTCGTCGAGGGCTACGACGTGATCGGCGTCGACGAGGTGCAGTTCTTCGGGCCGGAGATCGCCCTCGTCCTCGACGGCCTCGTCGAGCACGGCCTGCGGATCGTCGCCTGCGGGCTCGACCAGGACTTCCGCGGCCGCCCCTTCGGAGCGATGCCCGAGCTCCTCTGCCGAGCCGAGCTGGTCGACAAGCTGCAGGCGGTCTGTCACCGCTGCGGCGGGCCGGCGACGATGACGCAGCGTCTCGTCGACGGCAGGCCGGCGCCCAGCGACGCCCCCACCATCCTGGTCGGCGCGCGCGAGCAGTACGAGGCACGCTGCCGCAGCTGCCACGAGCTCGCAGCGCCCGCCCTTGCCGCCGGGTAGCACGCCTCGCCGGCTGGGCGCAGCCGCCGTGCGTGCCAGGTGCGCAGCCAGCATGCGCCGAAGCGGCGCCGCCTCGGCCGGCTGACGAGCGGCCGGGCTCAGGCAAGCCGGATCGTCAGCGTCTCGCCGGCCACGGCCAGGGAGCCGCCGAGCCGCCTGACGAGTCGCGCCGCGACCGCGGCGCCGAGATCGCGCAGGTCCTCGCCCAGGACGACTGGCGCCGAGGCGGCCGTCACCGGCGAGAGCCGGATCTGCGGGCCGTCCACCGCGAGGGCCACCTCGGCGAGCCCGCCGTGGCGGAGCGCCGACCGGACAAGCGCTGCGAGGCCGCGCTCGAGCGCCTCCGCGTCGGTCGCCAGGCGTGCGCCCGACCCGGCCACGCGTACGCGCTCCTCGCCCAGCCGGGCGGCCGCCGCCCGCGCGAGCTCGAGCGTGTCCGCCTCGCGTGCCTCGGGCTCGTACCGCCCCGACTCGATCCGGGCGGCGAGCGAAAGCTCGTCCAGCAGCTCCGCGATCTGTCCCGAGGCGGCGTCGATCATCTCGACGTAGCGATCGGCCGGCGGCTCGAGGCCGCCACGGGCGAGCGTGCGGGCGAAGCCGTGCACCGTGGCGAGCGGCGTCCGCAGGTCGTGGCAGGCAAGCGAGACGAGCCGCGGAAAGTCGGTGTCGTCGGACACGGCGGATCTAACCTAGCCGCTGTGAGCCGCAGCGCACGCGTCGCCCAGCCAGACCTGCAGGCCGCCGCCCCGGAGGTCGCGCTCGGCCTCTCCCGTGTGGGGGTGACCGGCGTGCAGAAGGCCCTTCGGGTCGGGCGCGGCCGCCGCGAGAAGCTGATCGCCGCGACGATCGACTGCACGGTCGACCTCGACCCGGCCCAGAAGGGCGTGCACATGTCGCGCTTCGCCGAGTTGTTCGAGGAGGCGGTCGAGGGCGTGGTCGACGACGACGCCTTCCTCGTCGAGGACCTCGCGGAGCACGTCGCCCGCCGGGTGGTCGACCGCCAGGGCGCGCTCCTGGCCGAGGTGCGGATCAGCGCCCGCTACCCGTACCGCCGCCGCACGCCCGTGACCGGGCTCGCCACCCAGGAGATGGTCTCCCTGCTCGGAATCGCCGCGGCCTCCCGCGAGCGCGTACGGCGCGTCGTCGGCGTCGAGGCGACCGGGATCACCGCCTGCCCGTGCGCGCAGGGCCTCGTGCGCAGCGCGGCCGCCGAGCGGCTGCTCGACGCGGGTTTCGCGGGAGGCGACGTCGAGCGGATCCTCGAGCTCGTCCCGCTCGCCACCCACAACCAGCGCGGCCGCGGCACGCTGCTCGTCGGCAGCGCCGAGCGCCTGAACGCGGAGCGGCTCGTGGAGATCGTGGAGCGCTCGATGAGCTCGCCGATCTACGAGCTGCTGAAGCGGCCCGACGAGCTGTTCGTGGTCGAGCACGCGCACCTGCAGCCGCGCTTCGTCGAGGACTCGGTGCGGGCGGCCCTCGGGAGCGTCCTCGGGGATCTGCCGCAGCTCGCGGACGGCGACTTCGTCCTCTCGCGCCAGCTGAACTTCGAGACGATCCACGCGCACGACGTCGTGGCCGAGCGGCACGGCACGGTCGGCGAGCTGCGCGCCGAGCTGGACGGCGGCCGGCACGGTCCCGC
>Ga0209061_1002927_pt1 | contig 19924 bp, 16 predicted proteins | sample Coa_R1_10_FD_187157 | JGI IMG/M metagenome (GOLD analysis project Ga0209061, IMG submission 187157) | Surface soil microbial communities from Centralia Pennsylvania, which are recovering from an underground coalmine fire - Coalmine... | ecosystem: Environmental > Terrestrial > Soil >...
GTAGGCGCGCGGTGAGACGCCAAGGCGCTGGACGAACACGCGGCGGAGGGTCTCGGCGCTGCCGAAGCCGCTGCGCAGCGCGGCGTCGGTCACCGAGTGCCCGGCGTCCAGCAGGTTCTTGGCGGTGTCGAACCTGATGTCCCCGACGTACCGGGCGGGCGTGGTCTGGAGCTCGTCGCGGAACAGCCGGGTCAGGTGACGCGGGCTGACGTTGGCCAGCGCCGCCAGGCGTGCCAGCGAGTAATCGCCGGCCGGCCTGGCGGCGACGGTGTCGCACAGCCGACGCAGCGGCGAGGCGCGCGGCAGGGCGGCGCGCAGCGCGGGCGAGAACTGCGACTGGCCGCCCGGGCGCTGGAGGAAGACCACCAGCGAGCGCGCGACGTCGCGGGCGAGCCCGGCGCCGTAGTCGCGTTCGACCAGCGCCAGGGCCAGGTCGATGCCGGCGCTGACGCCGGCGGAGGACAGGATCTGCCCGTCTTCCACGTAGATCGCATCCGGCTCCACCTCGATCGCCGGGTAGGCCCGGGCGAGAAGGCCGGCATGCTGCCAGTGCGTGGTGGCCCGGCGGCCGTCGAGCAGCCCGGCGGCGGCCATGATGAACGTGCCGGTGCAGATGGAGGCGGTCCGCCGGGCCCGCCCGGCCAGGCACTTCGCCGCCCCGGCCAGCTCCGGGCTCACCGGGCGGCCGGGGAGGGCGTCCCCGCCGGCCACCAGCGCCAGCTCCAGCGGCCCGGCATCCGCGGCGGCGGCGTCCACGCTGATCCGCATTCCGGTAGACGAGGCCACGTCACGCCCGTCCGCCGAGCACAAGATGAGCTCATAGCAGGCGCCGAAGCGGCCGGCTTCGGCGAAAACCTCGCTCGGCCCCGCCACGTCCAGCAGCTTCACGCCGTCGAAGACGAGGATGCCGACGCGCCGCTTCCGTCCCATCCGCTCCCCCTTCCCGGTCCGCAACTGTGGGATACGCGGCCCGCATCGCGGGGCGCGATCCCGGCCTGTACCGCCAGGCTGGAACCACAGGCGGCACGCGCAGGCAAACAAGCTACATGACAACCGCGCCCCGGAGGGCGCCAGCAGGCGCGGGCCCCCGCCATCCGCTCAACCCGAGGAGAGGCCGATGTCTGCCAGTGAATCGTCCGCGGCCGGGATCGCGGTCCCCGACACCAAGCTGGCCCGCGAAGCCACCGCGCTGGTGCGCGAGTCCACCACCGACCTGATCTACCACCACTCCCGCCGGGTCTACTGGTGGGGCAGCCTCCAGGGCCGTAACCGCGGGCTCAGCTACGACCCCGAACTGCTGTACATCGGGGCGATGTTCCACGACCTCGGCCTGAACGAGGACTACCGCCGCAGCGGCCGCCGCTTCGAGGTGGACAGCGCCGACGCGGCCCGCCGGTTCCTGCACGGCCACGGCGTGCCCGAGGACAGCATCCGGCGGGTATGGACGGCCATCGCCCTGCACACCACACCCGGCATCCCGCAGTACATGGAACCCGAGGTGGCCCTGGTCACCGCCGGCGTCGAATACGACGTGCTCGGCGTCGGCTACCGCGACGTCGGCGAGGCCGACCGGGCCGCGGTCACCGCCTTGCACCCGCGGCCGGATTTCAAGCGCCGCATCCTGCAGGCGTTCACCGACGGCATCGCGGCCAAGCCGGAGACCACGTTCGGCAACGTCAAGGCCGATGTCCTGGAACGGTTCGCGCCCGGCTACGAGCGCGCCGACTTCGTGGACATCATCGAGAACTCCGACTGGCCCGAATAACGCAGCGGCTTAAGGCTGGCTTCACAATGAGCAGCGGCACGGTATCAACCGAACTCAGACTACGGATTGTCACGCCCCAGCGGCCGGCCAGGCTCGTGACGGCCCGGCTCGTCTACTCGCGCGACGACCCGTACGCCGTCCGCATCGCGTTCCCCGCCGGGCGGGGCAAGCTCGTGGAGTGGGTCTTCGCCCGGGACCTGCTTTCCATGGGCATGGAGGGCCGCGCCGGCCTCGGCGACGTCACGGTCTGGCCGCCGGCCGGGTCCGGGAACGGCACGCCCGGCAGCGTGCTGAACGTCGAACTGTCCTCGCCGTCCGGCCGGGTGCACTTCACGGCTCCGGCCAAGAAGGTCTCGGCCTTCCTCCGGCGTACCTACCGGGTCGTCCCGCCGGGCGGGGAGAGCGAGCACGTCGACATCGACGCCGGGCTGGCCGGCGTGCTCCGCCGGGCGGCGTTAGCGCGCGATCGCGCAGAGCGCCCCTGCCCCAGGTTCATCCCGCGGCCGGCGCCGGGCCCTGCCGCGGCGTGAACCCGAGGTCCCCCGGGGTCAGCGGCGCGCGCGGATCCGCCAGCGGGCCGCGCACGGCGAACGGCGGATCGGCGCCGGCCCGCTCGCAGGTGAGCGCCGAGATCAGGACGGCCTCGTCGGCCACCTGGGCCAGCAGGGCGGGAGGACAGCGGCGCAGGCGTTCCGGGGTGTGCAGGCCGCGCCTGGCCAGCCCGCCGAGCAGCCCGGCGGTGAACGCGTCCCCGGCGCCGATGGTGTCCGCGACGCGGACCTCGCGGCCAGGGCGGTGCACGGGCGCGGCGCCGGCCCGGAAGAGGTGCGCGCCGCGGCGGCCGTCGGTGATGACGACGAGCAGCGCGCCGAGGTCCAGCCAGCGGCCGCTGACCTGGTCCAGGCCGGCCCCGGGATAGAGCCAGCCGACGTCTTCGCGGCTGGCCTTGACGATGTGGGCAACGCTCACGGAGCGTTCGGCGAGCGAGCGGGCGCGGGCGGCCTGGCCGAGGAGCGCCGGGCGGATGTTGGGGTCATAGCTGACCAGGACCTCGCCGCCGCGGCGCAGGGCGGCGGCCGCGGCGTGGATCCGCTCGTCTCCGGGGGGCGTCCAGGAGGCGAGCGAGCCCATGTGGAACACGGCGGTGTCCGGGGGCAGGCGCGCGGTCTCCGCCTCGGTCCACTGCCAGTCCGCGGTGCCCTGCACGTAGAAGCTGTAACTGGCCCGCGCGTCGCGGTCGAGGCCGACGACCGCCAGGGTGGTCGGCTCGGTCGCGAGCGGCGCGTAGCCGAGGTCCACATGCTCGGCGGCGGCGTGCTCGCGCAGCAGCGCGCCGAAGGCATCGCCCGCCAGCCGCGCCATGAGCGCGGTGCGGTGGCCCAGCCGCGCCAGCCCGATGGCCACGTTGAACGGGCTGCCGCCGGGCTTGGCCTGATAGCAGCCGGGGCTCGCGCCCGGGACCAGGTCGACGAGGGCTTCGCCGATGACGGTCAGGCGAGGGCCGGCGGGGGCGTCAGCCATGCCGCACCGCCATCGGGCCGATCTCGCCGGAACCGCGGGCGATGAGCCGGGTCGGCAGCACGTGGGTTCGCGCCGGCGACGTGTCGCCGTCGAGCCGGCGGAACAGGATCTCGGCGGCGAGCTTCCCGATCGCCGTGACGTCCTGGGCGATGACGGTCACCCCCGGGCGGAGCAGGTCAGCGAGCGGGAAATCGTCGAATCCGACCATCGCCACCTCGTCCTGCAAGTCCAGCGCCCGCAGCGCCCGGCAGGCGCCTATGGTGACGAGGTTCTGCCCGGTGAACAGCGCGGTGGGCGGGTCGGCGAGGCGCAGCATGCGCGCTGTCGCCTCGATCGCCGCCTCCTCCGGGCCGGCGTCGTGCCCCGGATCGGCCTCGTGCCAGATGAGCCGCTCGTCCACGGGGATCCGCGCCAGTTCCAGCGCGTGCCGGTACCCCTCGAAGCGCTGCGCGGCGGTGGCGATCGACAGCCGGTCGCCAAGGTAGGCGATCCGCCGGTGCCCGGCCGCCAGCAGGTGGCTGACCGCGTTGATCGCGCCGGCCCGGTTGTCGGAAACGACGGCGTCGCAGTCGAGCAGCCTCGGTTCACGGTCGGCGAAAACCAGGCAGGTGCCCGCCGCGCGCTCCTTCAGCAGGTAGCTGTGGTCCCGGCCGGCCGGCACGATCAGCAAACCGTCCACCCGCCGGTCGATCAGGGCGCCGGCCAGTTCCCGCTCCCGTGCCGCGTCCTCATCCAGGCTGCCGAACAGCAGCAGCACCCCGCGGTCACGAGCCACGTTCTCGACGGCGCGCATGAGCGACGCCGAGAACGGGTTGGCCGCGTCCTCGACGAGCATCCCGATGGTGGCGGTGCGCCCGTCGCTGCGGCGCAGGCTGCTGGCCGTGAGGTTCGGCCGGTACCCGAGCTTGCCCGAGGCTTCGCGGACGCGGGCGACCAGCGCGGGATCGACGGTGCTCACGCCGTTGATCACGCGGGACACGGTCTTCAGCGAGACCCCGGCCAGCGCCGCCACGTCTCGCATGGTGGGCCTGCTGACGGGCCGCGGCGGATCAGTCTCCGTACTAGCCATCGTTGTCTCGCTTTCGTGCTGGCGTTACCGAGTCGTTGCATATGGGTTTCAGCCTGCTGCTTGACGTATTGTTCCACATCAAGTCATGCTGCCGTCGAGGCAACGTTGTCCCGAACGTGGGGAGGGGCACCGCCAGCCGGCAAGCGCAGTGTCGATCTGCCACCATCTCCAGAGAGGCGTTACACCATGGACAGCTCAACGAGGCGCACAGCGGCCGGGAGACCGCGCCGCCAGGGCGGCCGCGCCGCGGCCACGGCCGTGATCGCGCTGTGCGCCGCGGCCGCGCTCGCGGCCTGCAGCTCGTCAAGCTCATCGAGCGGCCCGGCGGCTGGCGGGTCTACCGCGTCCGCCGCGTCTTCCCCGTCTTCTTCCGGCTCCTCCGGCCAGCCGGTAGGCATCTCGCTCATCCTCAAGACCCTGTCCAACCCGTACTTCGTGACGATGGAGAAGGACGCGCAGGCCGCGGCCGCGAGGGACAACGTGCACCTGACCGTGGCCGCCGGCAGCTCGGACGGTGACACCCAGACCCAGATCACCGCGATCGACAACGCGATCGCGCGCGGCGACAAGGGAATCCTGATCACCACGAACGGCAACGCCGTGAACGCGGCCCTCAACCAGGCCAAGCAGGACGGCCTGTTCGTGATCGCGCTGGACACCGCGCCCACTCCCCCGAGCGTCGCGGACATCACCTACGCCACCGACAACACCGAGGCCGGCCGCCTCGACGGCGAGTACGCGGCGGCGGCCCTGGGCGGCAAGCCGGCCGTCATCGCGATGCTCGACCTGTTCAACAACCAGGTCGTCTCGGTCGACATCGACCGCGACCACGGCTTCCTCGAAGGCATGGGCATCAATCCCGGCAACCCCAACGAAAACGGGCAGGAGGCCAAGACCGGCACGTACAAGGGCGGCGGCAAGTACACGATCGCCTGCCACCAGCCCACCACCGGCGCGGTGGACGGCGGGCGCACCGCGATGGAGAACTGCCTGTCGGCGAACCCCAACATCAACGTGGTCTACGCGATCAACGAGCCGGCCGCCGAGGGCGCGTACGAGGCGATCAAGGCGGCGGGAAAGCAGAACCAGATCAAGCTCTTCGCCATCGACGGCAGCTGCGCCGGGCTGAAGCTCGTCGCCAGCGGCGAGTTCACCGCGGACGCCGTGCAGTACCCGGGCAAGATGGCCGCGCTGGGCGTCGACGCGATAGCGAAGCTGGCCCGCGGCGGCTCCAAGCCGAGCGTCACCGCCGGCAAGTCGTTCTACGACACCGGCACCGCCCTGGTCGCGCTGAAGTCCTACCCCGGCGTCACGGTCGAGTCGCCCGCCCAGGGCGCGTCGGCTTGCTGGGGCAGCTGACGCGCGCCGGCGCGAGTGTGCCGGCGGATAACCGTTGGCACACTCGCGCCGCAGCCGGACAATGTGAGCGTCGAAGGGGATTTCCGTGACCATCTCGACAGACGACAGCGCCGCGTCGGCGACGGTAGAGGAGTTCCTCAACCGGCCCCCCAGCGCCGCCCAGCGCGTTCACTCCGCGCTGCACCGCCAGCCCGCGCTGAGCCCGGCGATCGTCCTGGTCCTCGCCGCGGTGGCCTTCAGCATCCTCAGCAGCCGCTTCTACCAGCTCACGAACCTCTCCCTGCTGTTCCAGCAGGTCGCCGTCGTCGGCACGCTGGCGGCCGGCCAGACCCTCATCATCCTCACCGCGGGAATCGACCTGTCCATCGGCGCGGTGATGGTCCTGTCCAGCCTCGTGATGGCGAAGCTGGTCAACGACCAGAGCGTGCCCGGCGTGCCCGCGCTCTTGATCGGCGCGATGATCGCGGTTCTCGCGCAGGGCGCCAACGGGTTCCTCGTCACGAGGGTGAAGCTCCCGCCGTTCATCGTGACCCTGGGAATGCTGAGCATCTTCACCGCGATCTCGCTCATCTACGCCCAGGGGCAGACGGTGCTGCTGCAGCCGGGCGCGTTCCTGCTGTGGACCGGGGACACCGTGTCGATCGGCTCGCTGCACCTGACGTACGGCGTGCTGCTGATGCTCGGCCTGTACGCGGTGTTCGGTTACGCGCTGCGGTTCACCGCCTGGGGGCGGCACCTGTACGCCGTGGGCGACGACGCGGAGGCGGCACGGCTCGCGGGCATCTCCGTGAACCGGGTGCTGCTGAGCGCCTACGTGGTCGCCGGGCTGGCGGTCGCGGTGGCGGCCTGGATCCTCGTCGGCCGCGTCGGCGGCGGCGACCCCAACAGCGGGCTGAACGCCAACCTGGAGTCGATCACCGCGGTCGTCATCGGCGGGACGAGCCTCTTCGGGGGCCGCGGCACGGTGTTCGGATCGCTGATCGGCGCGCTGATCGTGCAGGTCTTCGACAACGGCCTGGCGCTGGCCGGGCTGGACCCGAACTACCAAGTCCTTGCCGTCGGCGTCCTGGTGATCGCCGCCGTGTCGGTCGACCAGTGGATCAGGAGCGTGAAAGCTTGAGTACCCCAGTGCTCGAGGCCCGGGGCCTCGTCAAGCTCTTCGGCCGGGTTGTCGGCCTCGACGCCGTGGACCTGACGCTGTACCCCGGGGAGATCCTCGCCGTGATCGGGGACAACGGCGCCGGCAAGTCCACGCTGATCAAGTGCCTGTCCGGAGCGCTGGTCCCGGACCGGGGAACCATCGTGATGAACGGAGCCGAGGTGCGGTTCAGGCGCCCCCAGGACGCGCGGGACGCCGGCATCGAGACCGTCTACCAGCAGCTCGCCGTCGCCCCGGCGCTCGACATCGCCAGCAACCTGTTCCTGGCCAGGGAGGTCCGCCGCAAGGGGTTCCTCGGCACGGTGCTGCGGATGCTCGACACGGGCGAGATGAAGCGGCAGTCGGCCGAGCAGATCAAGAGCCTCGGCATCAGCACCCTGCAAAACATCGGCCAGGCGGTGGAGACGCTGTCCGGCGGGCAGCGCCAGGCCGTGGCCGTCGCGCGCGCCGCCGCCTTCGGCAGCCAGGTCGTGATCCTGGACGAGCCGACCGCGGCGCTCGGCGTGCGGGAGACCGGCCAGGTGCTCAAGCTCATCCGTGACCTGCGCGCCAACGGCAAGGCCGTCATCCTCATCAGCCACGACATGCCCCACGTCTTCGAGCTCGCGGACCGGATCCACATCCAGCGCCTCGGCGCGCGCGCCGGCGTGATCACCCCGAAGACCCACACGATGGAAGACGCGGTGGCGATCATGACCGGCGCCAGGAGGATCGAGCCGGCCGGCGACCGCAGCGCCGGTCCCGCCGTGGCGCCCGGGAAGGAGCGGAGCTGACCCGCGCCGGGCCGGCCGGCCCGGTCCTGCGCCTGGAAGCCCGTGCCCCGGCCGCCGCCGGGCCCGCGCCACGGGCCGGAACGGCGCAAAACTTGTTCCGTTCAATATCTTGAATCGTTCGCGTTTATGGCGGTAGGGTGGCGTCGTGACCGGCCCACGGCCCCCGACTGCCGCCGAGGAACTGCGCGGTGCCGGCCTGCGCGTGACGGCCGTCCGCGCGGCGCTGCTCCAGACCGTCCGGGAGGGGGACCACCTCGGCGTCGACGAGGTTGCCTCCGGGGTGCGCGACCGCGTGGGCCACGTCTCCCTGCAAGCCGTGTACGACGCCCTGCGCGCGCTCACAGCCGCGGGGCTCATACGCCGCATCGAGCCGGCCGGCGGGCAGCCCCGGTTCGAGGGGCGCGTCGGGGATAACCACCACCACGTCGTGTGCCGGGTATGCGGTGTCGTCGCCGACGTCGACTGCGCGGTCGGCGAGGCGCCCTGCCTGACCGCGTCCGATGACCACGGCTTCGCGATCGACGAGGCCGAGGTCGTCTACTGGGGCCTGTGTCCCGAGTGTTCCACCGCTTCCAGCGCTCGCAGTTCCGAGCACCCGTGATCTGAGTAATCCGGAAGGATTCCCATGCCCGAGAACGAGAACCACGACCCGCTAGTCATCGAAGACGAGAAGCCGGAGGCCGCAGCGGCCGCGGGGGGCTGCCCGGCGGTGCACGGCCGGGTGCACCCCACCATGGGCGATGCCAACCGAGAGTGGTGGCCGCACAAGCTCAACCTGAAGATCCTCGCCAAGAACCCGCCCGCCGCCGACCCCTACCAGGGGGAGCTCGACTACGCCGCGGAGTTCAAGACCCTCGACCTGGCGGCCGTGAAGGCCGACATCGCGGCGGTGCTGACCGACTCCAAGCCGTGGTGGCCGGCGGACTTCGGCAGCTACGCGGGGCTCTTCATCCGGATGGCGTGGCACAGCGCGGGCACCTACCGGATCAGCGACGGGCGCGGCGGCGCCGGTTCCGGGCAGCAGCGGTTCGCCCCGCTGAACAGCTGGCCGGACAACGTCAGCCTGGACAAGGCCCGCCGCCTGCTGTGGCCGGTCAAGAAGAAGTACGGCAAGAAGCTCTCCTGGGCCGACCTGATCATCCTGGCCGGCAACGTAGCCATGGAGTCCTGCGGCTTCAAGACCTTCGGCTTCGGCGGCGGCCGCGTGGACGTCTACGAGCCGGACGCGGACGTGTACTGGGGCCCGGAGACCGAATGGCTCGGCGACGAGCGCTACAGCGGCGACCGTGAACTCGCCGACCCGTTCGGCGCGGTGCAGATGGGCCTCATCTACGTCAACCCGGAGGGCCCGAACGGCAATCCCGACCCGGTCGCGGCGGGCCGGGACATCCGGGAGACGTTCCGCCGGATGGCGATGAACGACGAGGAGACGGTCGCCCTGATCGCCGGCGGTCACACCTTCGGCAAGACGCACGGCGCCGGCCCGGCGGACGCGGTCGGCCCCGACCCGGAGGCCGCCCCGATCGAGCAGCAGGGGCTGGGCTGGAAGTCGTCCTACGGCACCGGCGTCGGCAAGGACGCCATCACCAGCGGCCTGGAGGTCACCTGGACCTACCACCCGACCCGCTGGGACAACGAGTTCTTCCACATTCTGTTCGGCTATGAGTGGGAGCTGATGAAGTCTCCCGCGGGCGCCAACCAGTGGCGGCCCAAGAACGGCATGGGCGCCGACATGGTGCCGGAGGCGTTCGGCGACGGCAGGCGCGAGCCGCGGATGCTCACCACCGACCTCGCGCTGCGGTTCGACCCCATCTACGAGCCGATCTCCCGCCGCTTCAAGGACGACCCCGAGGCGTTCGCCGACGCGTTCGCCCGCGCCTGGTACAAGCTGACCCACCGCGACATGGGCCCGGCCGTCCGCCTGCTCGGACCCGAGGTCCCGTCCGAGGTGCTGATCTGGCAGGACCCGCTGCCCCCGGTGGACCACGAGCTGGTCGACGCCGCGGACATCGCGTCCCTCAAGCAGCAGGTCCTCGCCTCGGGCCTGTCGGTCTCGCAGCTCGTGTCCACCGCATGGGCATCGGCGTCGACGTTCCGCGGCAGCGACAAGCGCGGCGGCGCCAACGGCGCGCGGATCCGCTTCGAGCCGCAGAGCGGGTGGGAGGTCAACAACCCCGACCAGCTGGCGCTGGTGCTGCGCACCCTGGAGGAGATCCGGTCCTCCTTCAACGCGTCCGCGTCCGGCGGCAAGAAGATCTCGCTCGCCGACCTGATCGTCCTCGCCGGCGGCGCGGGCGTCGAGAAGGCCGCGGCGGACGCGGGGTTCACCATCGAGGTGCCCTTCACGCCGGGCCGCACCGACGCGCTGCTGGAGCAGACCGACGTGGAGTCGTTCGCCCACCTCGAGCCGAAGGCGGACGGGTTCCGCAACTACGTCGGCAAGGGGGCCCAGCTGCCCGCCGAGTACCTGCTGATCGACAAGGCGAACCTGCTCACCCTGAGCGCGCCGCAGATGACGGTCCTCGTCGGCGGCCTGCGGGTGCTGGGCGCGAACTGGGACGGCTCCAGCCTCGGCGTGTTCACCGACAGGCCGGGGCTGCTGACCAACGACTTCTTCGTCAACCTGCTTGACTACGACACGACGTGGACGCCGACGTCGCAGGACGCGACCACGTTCGAGGGGCGGACCGCCGACGGCGAGGTCAAGTGGACCGGCAGCCGGGTCGACCTGATCTTCGGGTCCAACTCCGAGCTGCGGGCGCTCGCGGAGGTCTACGCGGGCGACGACGCGAAGGAAAAGTTCGTCCGGGACTTCGTCGCGGCCTGGACCAAGGTGATGAACCTCGACCGGTTCGACCTCGCCCGGTCCTGACCGATCCTGGCCAACGCCGTCCAGGCCGGCCCGCGCGGGCCGGCCTGGACGGCACCTGACCCGCCGGACTCCAGCCGGACTCCAGCCGCAGATCCGGATGTACGAACGGCCGGCGCGGGCAGGCGCCGGCGGCGGCCCCGCGGGCGGCCCTCGTATCCGGCGGGCTTCCTCAGGGCTTGCGGGCCACTCCTCAGGGCTTGCGGGCCACGCCGCCGTAGACGCTCACCTCGGCCGGCGACGGGCGCGGCCCGGGGCTCTCCGGCCGCCATTCCGACACGAGCACGACGCCGGGCGGCACGAGGTCGAGGCCGGAGAAGGCGAGCCGGGCGAACTCGTCGGAGTCGCGGGCCCGGCCCGTCACCCCGGACGCCCGGTAGGCCGCCTGCCCGGCGGCGGGCCCGACCGGGTCGTGTTCCGTGGTGCCGTGCGAGGCGACCAGGTAGCTGCCGGACGGCAGGGCGCCCACCAGGGTGGCGACGATCTCCGCGGGCCTGGCCTCGTCCGGGATGAAGTGCAGGACCGCGACGAGCAGCAGCGCGACCGGCTGGCCGAAGTCAAGCACCTCGCGCACCACCGGCGAGGACAAGATCGCTTCCGGGTCCCGCAGGTCGGCCTGGATGTAGGCGGTGCGGCCCTCCGGGGAGCTGGTGAGCAGCGCCCGCGCGTGCGCCAGGACCAGCGGGTCGTTGTCGGCGTAGACGACCCGCGCCGCGGGCGCGACCGCCTGCGCGACCTCGTGCACGCTGTTGGTGGTCGGCAGGCCGGTGCCGATGTCGAGGAACTGCCGGATGCCGGCCTGTTCGGCCAGGAACCGGACGGCCCGGCCCATGAACGCCCGGTTCTCGCGCGCCGCGGTGCGTGCCGACGGCATGCTGGCCAGCACCTTCTCGGCAAGCTCCCGGTCGGCCGCGAAATGGTTCTTGCCGCCCAGGTAATAGTCGTACATCCGGGCCGTGTGCGGCCGGCTGACATCGATCTGCGGCACCGGAGCCTCGGTTGCCGGGAAACCCTCCATGCTGATGTCCTCCAGCGCTGGCGCCGCCGTGCATTCTCATACATAGTCTACGGACCCGGGCGATTCGCCCGGCGCCGGCGCCCGGCCGCCTCAGCCGGGCCGTGACGTGAAGCCGTGACGTGGAACCGCCGTCCGTTCGGGGACGTTAAAAAGCCGCCGAACGGACGGCGGGAGGCGCGCCGGTCAGGAGCTCCGCAGGTGCTGGCCGAGGAGCGCGAGGTCGGCGGCGCCGAGGCGGTCGGCGGCCGTGCTGAGCTGATGCCAGTGCGGGTAGATCAGGCTGGGCGCGCTGACCTTGTCCAGTGCCTCGCGCTCGTCGGCGCCCAGCGAGAGCGAGGCCGCGCCCAGGTTGTCGCGCAGCTGCTCGTCGGTGCGCGCCCCGATGATCAGCGAGGTCACCGCGGGCCTGCCGAGCAGCCAGGCGAGCGCGACCTGGGCCGGGGAGGCCCCGTGCGCGCCCGCCACGTCGGCGAGCACCTCGATCGTGTCGTACAGCTTCTCCTGGTCCCGGACCGGCGGCTCGTGCCACTGGCCGGAAAGCTGCCTGGTCTGCTCCGACGGCGACGCGCCGCGCCGGTACTTCCCCGACAGCAGGCCGCCGGCCAGCGGCGACCAGACGAGGATGCCGAGCCCCTGGTCGACCGACAGCGGGACGAGCTCGTACTCGGCGTCCCGCGATTCCAGCGAGTAGTAGATCTGCTGGGCCGCGAACCGCTCGAAGCCGTGGGCGTCGGCGAGCGCGAGCGCCTTCATCAGCTGCCAGCCCGCGTAGTTCGACGCCGCCAGGTAACGCACCTTCCCCGCGGTCACCAGCGAGTCCAGCGCGGACAGGGTCTCCTCAAGCCGGGTCTGCCCGTCCCACTCGTGCACGTGGTAGATGTCGATGTGATCGGTGCCGAGCCGGCGCAGGCTCGCCTCGCAGCCGGCGATGATGTGCTGGCGGGAAAGACCGGCGTCGTTCGGCCCGCGGCCCATGGGCATCCGCACCTTGGTGGACAGCAGCAGCGCGTCCCGGCGCCCCTTGATCACCTCTCCGGTGATCTCCTCCGCGAGCCCGCCCGAGTACACGTCCGCCGTGTCGATCAGGTTGACCCCCGCGTCCAGGCACATGTCGACCTGACGGCGCGCGCCGTCGACGTCGGTCGCGCCCACGGCGCGGAACCCGCCGCGCCCGCCGAACGTCATCGTGCCGAGCGTCAGCACCGATACCCGCAGACCGCTGCGGCCAAGCTGCCGGTACTCCATTGTCAACCGCCTTTCGCCGTGTCATCTGGAACAACATATTCCGAACGGGCGGTGGCGCCTCCGGCCGGCCCCGTGCCTCCGCCGGCCCCGTGCCTCCGGCCGGGGCGCGGCGGCACTCGGGCGGGGCGCGGCGGCACTCGGGCGGGGCGGGTGATTCGTGATAGCTATTGAGGCATGGCGGTGGTGAAGAACCCGTTGTTCGCGCGCTATTTTGACTGGTGCGGCGCGCGTAACGAAAAGCGCGGCAACCGCGGGCTCAGGCGTGAGCTGCTCGCCGGGCTATCCGGCCGGGTGATGGAGGTCGGCGCGGGCAACGGCCTGAACTTCCCGCACTATCCCGCCTCGGTGCGCGAAGTCGTGGCCGTCGAGCCCGAGCCGTACCTGCGCGGCCGCGCCGTGCGGGCGGCCGCGGCCGCGCCGGTGCCGATCCGGGTGACCGACGGCACGGCTGCGGAGCTTCCCGCGGCTGACGGTGAATTCGACGCGGTCGTCATCTCCGGCCTGCTGTGCTCAGTGCCCGACGTGCCCGCGGCGCTCGCCGAGTTCCGCCGTGTCCTGCGGCCAGGCGGCCAGCTGCGCTTTTATGAGCACGTGCGCAGCCGGGACCCCTTGTTCGCCCGGTTGCAGCAAGCCGCCGACCTGCTCTGGCCGCGCCTGATGGGCGGATGCCACGTACGGCGCCAGACCCGGGCGGCGATCGGCCAGGTCTTCACCATCGAAGCGTGCCGCGGGTTCCGGTTCCCGCCGTCCGCCGTCCTGTCCCCGGCCGCCCCGCGGGTCCCCGGCCGCCCCGCGGGTCCCCGGCGTCGCCCGGTCCACCGGCCATGCCGGTTGAGCAGCACGAAAGCCGGGATGTCCGGCCCGGCGGCCGCGGCGCGGCGCCAGCGCGGCATCCGTTCCCCCGGGGGGCACATGTTCACGCAATCCGAACATGCCGGGTTATGCCGAGAGCATGGCGAGCCGGACCGCGACAGAGCTGACCGCGACAGAGCTGACCCACCCCGGCCGCCCCGGCCTGCGGTTCACCGCCGTGCTCGCGGCCCTCGGCGACCCGGCCCGGCTGGCCATCGCCGCCCGGCTCGCCGACGCCGGCCCCGGCGGCGAGCTGGCATGCACGACGTTCGCGCTGCCGGTCAGCAAGTCACCCAAAGCGGTCACGTCAAGGTCCTGCGGGAAGCCGGCGTGATCCGCCAGCGCGACGAGGGAACCAGGCGGCTCAACCGGCTGCGCCGCGACGATCTCGGCGCTCGCTTCCCCGGCCTGCTCGACCTCGCTATCGCCCACGGGCGTACCGTGCTCACCGGCTGGCCGCCGGGGCACATCGGCGCAGGCCGGGGGCGACGGCTTGGGGCCTGCCGGCGGGGAGGCGATGCTCCTAGACTCGTCGCATGGCCAGGTACTTCGACATTCATCCGGCCAACCCGCAGCGGCGCGCGATCGCCCAGGTCGCCGATATCGTGCGCGAGGGCGGCGTGATCGCCTACCCGACGGACTCCTGCTACGCGCTCGGGTGCCAGCTCGGCAACAAGGACGGCATCACGCGGATCAGGTCGATCCGCCAGCTCGGCGACCGGCACCACCTCACGCTGGTGTGCCAGGACTTCGCCCAGCTAGGTCAGTTCGTGTACGTCGCCAACTCGGTGTTCCGGGCCATCAAGGCGGCGACCCCGGGCAGCTACACGTTCATCCTGCCGGCGACCAAGGAGGTGCCGCGCATGCTACAGCACCCGGGGAAGAAGACCGTCGGGGTGCGGATCCCGCGCCACGTAGTGACCCAGGCGCTGCTCGCCGAACTCAGCGAGCCGCTCGTCTCGAGCACCCTGCTGCTGCCCGGCCAGGACGAGCCCATGACCCAGGGGTGGCAGATCGCCGAGCAGCTTGACCACGCCGTGGACGCGGTGATCGACTCAGGCGACTGCGGCACCGAGCCGACGACGGTGATCGACTTCTCCCAGGCCGAGCCCGAGATCCTGCGCCGCGGGGCGGGCGACACGTCCGGTTTCGAGTGACCGGCTGCCATGGGTCCGCCACGGCCCGCACCGCGCTTCGCCCGGAAGGCAGGCTGACCGTCAGCGAGGTTACGGCGGCGCGGCGGTCGCGCGGACACGGACCCGCGGCGCGGGTGAGGGTGGATCGGCGCCAGCCCGGCGCCCGCTGACCTGGCGGGCGCCGGGCTGGCGGGCGCGCCCCCTCGTGCGCGGGTTCAGCGACTGGCCGTGCGGTGTGATGCCGGTGCCGGCTGCGGTGCCTGTGCCGGATGCCTGGCTCGGCACCGCCCAGGGCGCCGTTCCCGGGCGCATCACGGATCCGGCCTTGACACGTCCGCGGTCGGGCGTGCCGCGCCCGCGGTCAGGCGTGCCGCGTCCGCGGTCGGGCGTGCCGCGCCCGCGGTCGGGCGTGCCGCGGAGGGACGGGAGCCGGACATCCCGGTTTCCGGCCTGCCAATGGCGCCAACGGCATGCTCTATCCAGGCCGAAGGCGCCAACGGCAGGTTGCAGCCGCGCGGCGCGGGGCGCGGGGCGCGGGGCGCGCGGGGCGCGCGGCCTATTGCTGCCCGGCTGTCGGCGGGTGACTGAATCCGACGCGGCAGTGCCCGCTGCTGTCGCTTCTGCCGCTGACGGCCGTGCGCTGGCGCGGGCGGACGAGGCTGCCCCCGCGGGGATTCCCGCCGTGCTGTAAGAGCCGTGCTGTAAGAGCGATCGCGGGATCATCCCCCGAGGGCAACGTGGGAAGTCAGCCCGTCCGGCCGGCGGAGGCGCATACGACCCAGCCATCCGCGGGCCGGGGCGGCCTGGGCAAGGGGCTGCCCGCCCTCGCCAACGTAATCACTGCGGCGGCGCCGTTTGCCGCGGCCTGGAATGACGCGCATATTTCCAATGAGCGCTGGCCAGCGCAGGCGCGTTTCCATGGCGCGACCGCGCTGACGATGACCCCGCATTGTCATCGGCCAGCGTCTGCTCGCTATGGTCTGGCGAGAGCGGCCAGAGCACGGCCCGGTTTCCGCGGCGGCGCCCCCGGCGGCCTATCGGGCCCCGTTCTTCCTGGCTCCCTGTCCCTGGGACCGCGGTCGATGGTCCGCCGCCCCCGGGCAACCGCGGGTGAAGTGGTCGCGGGAACTGCCGTCCTGGGACCGCGGTCGATGGTCCGCCGCCCCCGGGCAACGGGTGGCGGGCGTGCCGCCGAGCCTGCCCGGCGCGGCGGCTGCCATCACGACGGCGACCGCCGGCCCGCTCTAGCGGGCGGCTCGCCAGGAGCGGGCGGCCCGCTCTGGCGGGACCGGCTCAGTACGCGCGGCCGAAGATGAGCCGCTTCCCGTAGGCGGATTTCCGCCCGCACCGGACGCATGTGCCTTCCGCTGCCGCGCCTTCGGCCGGAATGCATCGCGGGGTGGCCGATGTCTCGGCCTTGATGCCGTCCTCGCACCCGGGCTGGCCGCAGTGGAAGGCCAGCGCCCAGCCTGACTCGACCGCCTCGGCGAACTCCGGCCACGAGCTCGCCGTGGCCGTGCGGGAGTCCCGAAAGTCCGTCGCCCGCCGCAGCAGCAGGCTTTGCAGCGCGTCGAGCTCGGACTCCACCCGGACGGGGGCCGAGTGAAGGGACACTGGCGATTTGCCCTCGCCGAGCCGGATGGACATCAGCGCGGAACCCTCGGCCAGGTCACGGGGACCAAGCTCAAGCCGGACCGGCGCGCCGCGCAGCTCCCAGTCGTTGAACTTGAAGCCGGGTGAAAGCTGGGGGCGGTCGTCCACGTGCGTGCGGATGCCCGCCCGGCGGAGCCTGCCGGCCAGTTCCCTGGCTGGGGGCAGCATCTGTTCGGCCTGGTCGCCGCGGCCTATCGGCACGATCACCACCTGGTAGGGGGCGAGCCGCGGTGGGAGGATGAGGCCCTTGTCGTCACCGTGCGTCATGATCACGCCGCCGAGCATCCGGGCGCTCATGCCCCACGACGTGGTGTGGCAATACTCCAGTTCGCCGCCTTGCGCGGTGTACTGGATGTTGAACGCCCTGGCGAAGTTCGTGCCCATGTAATGGGAGGTGCCGGACTGAAGGGCGCGCCCGTCGCGCATCATGCCCTCGACCGTGTATGTGCGCTTGGCCCCCGGGAACCGCTCCCCCGGGGTCTTCTCGCCGTCGACCACCGGCATGGCGGCGACCTCGCGGGCCACCTCCGCGTACATGCCGAGCGCGAGCAGCGTCTCCCGCATCGCGTCGGCCTCGCCGGCGTGCGCGGTGTGTCCCTCCTGCCACAGGAACTCGGTCGTGCGCAGGAACATCCGCGGCCGCATCTCCCAGCGGACCACGTTCGCCCATTGGTTCAGCAGCATCGGCAGATCCCGGTGCGAGCTGATCCACTTGGCCATCATCTCGCCGACGACCGTCTCCGACGTGGGCCGGACGACCAGTGGCTCCTGGAGTTCCTTGCCGCCTGCGTGGGTGACCACGGCGAGCTCTGGGGAGAAGCCTTCGACGTGTTCCGCTTCGCGCTGGAGGTAGCTCTGCGGGATCAGCAGCGGGAAGTAGGCGTTGTCGTGACCGGTGTCCTTGATCCGCCGGTCGATTTCGGCCTGGAGCAGTTCCCAGATCCGGTAGCCGTAGGGACGGATCACCATCGTGCCCCTGACCGGTCCCCGGTCCACGAGCTCAGCCTTGAAGACGGCCTCGTTGTACCAGGCCGAGAAGTCCTCGCTCTGCGGAGTCACCCCGCGTCCGTTCCGTGCCACACGCAGAGGTTACGGCATGGGCCGGCTGCCGCCCGGCGACGGCTGGCGCGCCGTATGACCGTCAGGCCGCGGACGGCGCCTGGAGCACCTGGAGGGAGCGCGGGCCGACGGTCACGTGATCGCCGGCGTGCCGCCGCGGCGCCGCCGCGGCGGCCGCGGGGTTATAGGTGTCGATCTCCGCGCGCCACAGCGCGCCGGGGCGGGTGGCGGGCAGGACGAAGTCCAGCGGCTCCCACCAGGCGTTTACCAGGATCAGGAAGTCGTCGTCGACTAGGAGCGTGCCGTCCTCGGCCTGGTCGGGGTCGTCGGATCCGTCGAGGTAGATGGCGATGGCCAGCGCGCTGGGATCCGCCCAGTCACCGCCGTCCATCGCGGTGCCCGCGGGGGTGAACCACTGGAGTTCGGCGGCCTCGGCGCCGGCCAGGAAGCGCCTGCGGCGGAACACCGGGTGCGCCCGCCGGAACGCGATCAGGCGCTTGGCGAAGCCGAGCAGGCCGGAGTCCGTGTTCGCCCAGTCGAACCAGGTCAGCTCGTTGTCCTGGCAGTAGGCGTTGTTGTTGCCGCGCTGGGTCCGGCCCATCTCGTCGCCGCCGAGCAGCAGCGGCACCCCGAAGGACAGCATCAGCGTGGCGAGCATGGCCCGGCTCTGGCGGGCGCGCAGCGCGCGGATGCCGGGGTCGTCGGCCGGCCCCTCGGCACCGCAGTTCCAGGACCGGTTGTCGTTGGCCCCGTCCCGGTTGCCCTCGCCGTTGGCCTCGTTGTGCTTGTCGTTATAGGAGACGAGGTCGGCGAGCGTGAAGCCGTCGTGGACGGTGATCAGGTTGACCGAGGAAGTGGGCCGCCGGCCGACCGTCGCGTACAGGTCCGCCGAGCCGGCGAAGCGGTCGGCGAACTCGCCGATTCCCACCGGATGACTGCGCCAGAAGTCGCGCATGGTATCGCGGTACCTGCCGTTCCACTCCCGCCACAGGGGCGGGAACCGGCCGAGGTCGTAGCTGTCTGCCTGGCCCACGTCCCACGGCTCGGCGAACAGCTTGGCCCGCGAGACCACCGGATCCTGCGAGACCATGTCCAGGAACGCGGCCACCTTGTCGAAGGCGCCCTCCTGGCGGGCGAGGGTAGGCGCCAGGTCGAACCGGAACCCGTCGGCGTGCATCTCCGTCAGCCAGTACCGCAGCGAGTCCATGATCAGCTGGAGCGTGATCGGATCGCCGGCGTTCAGCGAGTTGCCGGTGCCGGTCGTGTCGTAGTAGGCGCGCCGGTCGCCCGGGACGAGCCGGTAGTACGCCGCGTTGTCGATGCCGCGGAAGCAGATCGTCGGGCCGTCCGGGCCTCCCTCGGCGGTGTGGTTGAACACCACGTCGAGCACGACCTCCAGCCCGGCCCGGTGCAGCGCGCCGACCATCGCCTTGAACTCGCGGACCTGGCCGCCGGGATGGCCGGCGCGGACCGCGGCCGAGTAGCCGTCGTGCGGCGCGAAGAAGCCGATCGTGTTGTACCCCCAGTAGTTCGTCAGCCCCCGGTCGAGCAGGAACGGCTCGGGCACGTGCTGGTGCACCGGCAGCAGTTCGACGGTGGTGACGCCCAGCTCCAGCAGGTGCGCGATCGCGGCCTCGTGGCCCAGCCCGGCGTAGGTCCCGCGCAGCTCTTCGGGGATGCCGGGGTGGCGCATGGTGAAGCCCTTGACATGGACCTCGTACAGCACCGTGTCCTGGTAGCGGTGCCAGGGCCGGTCGGCGTCCTGCCAGTCGAACGCCGGGTCCACCACCAGGCTCCTGGGCACCCGCGCCGCGGAGTCGAGGATGCCCGGCGCGTCCGGGTCGCCCTCGGCAGCCCCGCGCACCTCCGGCCCGTAGGAGACCGTTCCGCTGACCGCCCGCGCGTAGGGGTCCAGGAGCAGCTTGGCCGGATTGCACCGCTGGCCCTGTGCGGGGTCCCACGGCCCGCTGACCCGGTAGCCGTAGGCCTGGCCGGGTCCGGCGCCGGGGACGAAGGCATGCCACACATCGGCGTCGTTCTCCCGGAACGGGATCTGCGTCTCCCGCCCGTTCTCGTCGAACAGGCACAGGGTGACGCCGGTGGCGACGCTGGAGGCGATCGCGAAGTTCGTGCCCGTCTTGCCCATGCGCTCGCCCGGCGTGGCGCCCAGCGGGTACGGCATGCCGGGAAGGGCGCCCGCGGCCCTCGCGTCGGGCCGGGCGTATGTGTCAGGGGCGACGCGGGCGCCGGGAACCGTCACGGCGCTGGTCTGCTGGGTGGTCAATGCTGGGCCTTTCTGCTCACGGGCCCGCTCACAAGGCCGGCTACTCGCAGCGATCCTGCCCGGACCATCTGGGCGGGACCTCACCCTTCCACGGTGATTCCCCGCGACGGTGATTCCCCGCGACGGCGACTCCCCGGCTGGAGCCTTCCGGGCGGGAGCCTT
>Ga0209061_1002928_pt1 | contig 19921 bp, 17 predicted proteins | sample Coa_R1_10_FD_187157 | JGI IMG/M metagenome (GOLD analysis project Ga0209061, IMG submission 187157) | Surface soil microbial communities from Centralia Pennsylvania, which are recovering from an underground coalmine fire - Coalmine... | ecosystem: Environmental > Terrestrial > Soil >...
GGCCTCGAACCGGGGGTCGTCGCCGAGGAATTCACGACGGAGGGACTGGCGCGCTCACTCGTAGCGGCACGCTAGCCGCGCTCGCGGTCGGCGTTTTGACGTTTGCCGGAGCGTGGTACGGCTGGTCCCTGCTTGCCGTACCGTTTGCATTTATCGTGCTGCTGGGTTTTTTCTTCACGTCCGTCGCCCTCTCGCGCGTGGGCGAAGCGCGAAAGGCTCGCTTGGACATCGCAAAGGGCGGCCCGCGCGATGCATGGCAAGTCGCCGCAAACGGCGGCGTGCCGACGCTCTGCACGATCGTTGCGGCCCTGCTGACGCGCGGCAGCGGTGCCTCCCACGTCGCTTTCGCATTCTTCTGGGCCTTCGCGGGCGCGTATGGCGCGGCGACGGCGGACACCTGGTCGACGGAAATCGGCAGCGCGTTTGGCGGCACGCCGCGCTCGATTGCAGGGTGGCAACCCCTTGCGCCCGGCGACTCCGGCGGCATTACGCCGCTCGGAACGCTCGCTATGCTCGCGGGCGCGGCATGGATCGGCTTTTTGTGGGCGGCTCCGCAGCGCAGCTGGACGGCGTTGTGGATCGTGACCGCCGCCGGCAGCGCCGGCGCGCTCGTCGATTCGCTGCTCGGCGCGACGCTTCAGCGCTCGTTCTCATGCCCGAATTGCGCGTGCACGACCGAATCGCCGGTGCATCGCTGCGGGACGCCCACCTTGCCGCGCCGCGGCATCGCCTGGATGACCAACGATACGGTGAACGCGCTTGGGACGCTAGCCGGCGCGCTCGCCGGCGGTGCGCTGTTTCTCGCGCTGCTCTAGCGCCGCGGCGCTGCCGTATTTCTCCTCCAGGTACGGGATGATGTCGTCGTCGTCGTCGAGTACGACGTCGCCGTCCACCAGCACGGGAATGGAGGTCTGGCCGGAGACGTCGCGCACCTCGTCGCGGCGCGCGTGGTCGCGCGGCACGTTCACGTTGCGGTAGTCCAGCAGCAGGTCGGTGAGCTTCTTGCGGACGCGCGCGCAGTACGGGCACCACTCGGCCTGGTAGAGCACGATATCCGTCGGTCTTCCCATGACCTCACACGAAACGGCGCCCGGGGACGCGAAGGTTGCGACCGCACCGGCGCGGGAATCTTACCAGCTCCCCTGGGTGGCTTCCGCATGATCACCGCAGCCGAACCGCCGTCACATTCGGTCCGCGCCTTTGCCGGCTCGCTGGCGTTGCACGCTTGCGTGCTGGCACTCCTCGCGGCGCTCGTCCCGGCATGGAACGCGCTTTCGGACGGCAACCTGCTGCGCGAATCGGCGACGTGCATCCGCCCCTGCAGCATCCTCATGGTTCGCGTCGCGCCGCGTACGGCCGCGGCCGCGTACCTTGAACCACGTGCATCGCACGCACGGTTTGCGCGTCCGTCGCGAACGGGTTCGAACGCCCGAGCAGCCGCGCAAGAAGTGACCGTCCGGGCCGGTTCGGCCGGCGGCTTCGCGCGGCCGACGGCGCTCGCAATCAACCCGCCGTCAAAGATCGTTGCGATACCGTTCGTCGCACCCCCGGCGTCCGTTGCGATCGAGGACGTCGCTCTAACGCAGCGAGCGAGCCTCGTGCAAGGTCATTGGGGCTGGGGCTCGCGCTTCGACACGCCGACCCTTCGCGATCGCGTGCTCTACGCCGAGCTGCTCGAAAAGCTCCCGAAAGGCAGCATCGTCACGATCGTCGTCGACGATCGTGGCCGGGCGACCGGCGTGCGCATCGTCGCGCCGGGATTGGACGGCGCAACGATCGCGGATTTCCGAGCGAGGCTGCTCGCAGCAAGGTACGCACCGGTCGAACGCGACGGCGTCGCGTTCTCGGGAAGCCTCCTCATCCGGCGCTGACATTTCCCTCGCTGGCGAAAACGTCGGCGTTTCACAAGATCGTCTTTCCGAGGGCGCTCAAAATCAGCTCGACGGCGAGGATCGCCGTCGCGTTCGAGCGGTCGAGGATAGGATTGATTTCCGCGATCTCGAGAGAGCGGAGATTGCCGCGCGCGGCGAGCTCTTCCAGCGCGAGGTGCGCTTCGCGGTAGGTGATGCCGCCTTTTACGGGGGTGCCGACACCCGGCGCCTCGCTCGGGTCGATCGCGTCCATGTCGAAGGACACGTGGAGCGGACCTTCGCCGACGATCTCGAGCGCGCGGCCGATGACGCCCTCCATTCCCAGCCGATCGACGTCGCTCATCGTAAACGCCGCGATGCCGAGCGCACGAATCGTCTCCTTCTCGCCGGCGTCGACGTCGCGCAATCCAATGAGGACGCTGCGGCGCGGATCCAGATCGCCGGCCTGCGCCGCGTAGTACACCGGCATGCCGTGAACGTTGCCCGAGGGCGACGTTCGCGGCGAGTTGATGTCGGCGTGCGCGTCGAACCAGATCACCCCCGCCGGCACGCCGCGCGCGCGGCGCAGCCCCGCCAGCGTCCCCATTGCGATGGAATGATCGCCGCCGAGCACGATGGGACGCGCGCCCTCGCGAACCGACGATTCGACACGCGTGGCGAGTTCTTCGCAGACTCTCCGGATGATCGAGAAATAGCGGGGATCCGCGGCCTCGAGTCCGGCCAGCTCGCGATCGGGCACCGTGAGGTTGCCGCGATCGACGATCTCTTCGAAGCCTTGCGCGCGCAGCTGTTCTCGCAGCCGCGCATAACGAACCGCGGAGGGACCCATGTCGACGCCTCGCCGGTCCGCACCGAGGTCCATCGGCACTCCGATGATATCGACGCGTCCGGCGCGTTCACGTGCCGTCGACATTTGCAATGTCTTCCTTCACGCGAAGCTCTTCGTCGTGAGGCGTCGGCTCGGCTTCCTCGCGCTCGACGGGATCCGGCAGAAAGTGCATCTTCACGACGCGAATCATCGCCGCAGCCGGAACGGCGACGAACGTACCGACGAAACCAAACAGTTCCGTAAACGCCAGGACCGAGACGATGATCCAAAACGGTGAGAGACCGACGTTCTGCCGCATGATGCGTGGCGCGATGAGATTACCGTCGATCTGGTGCACGACGAGGACTCCCAGCGCAACGGCGATCGCGGAGTCGCTTCCGTGCGCGATGAACGCCAGGGTAACGGCGGGAAAAAACGCGACGATCGCGCCAAAATACGGAATAAGCTGGAAGACTCCCGAGATGACGGCGACCAGATACGCATAGGGCACGTCGAAAATCAGCAGCAAGATGAAGATCAGCGCTCCGACGACGATCGCATCGATGATCTGACCGCGGATAAATCCGCCGAGCACGTGATCCAGATCGAGCATGACGGCCTTGGCCTTCGGGCGCGCGCGCTCGGGAAACAACCCCAGAAAGACCCGGACCAAGTTTTCTTGATCCAGCAAGATGTAGGCCGTGAGAATCGGGACGACGATGATGGCGCCGATCACGGCAGCCGCGGAGAACAGATAGTTTGCCACTTGATGCGCGGCGGCAAAGCCGTACTGACGCACGAAATTGACGATCTCGGCCGGCAAGTTGGCGAGATAATCGCGAACCTCCGGCGGCAGGCGAGAGGTCTGAATCGAGGTCTGGACTTGCGCGACGATCTGCGGCACGTTACGGATGAATTGTGCGGCATCGCTCACCAGCGGCGGGATGAGAAACCACACCGCGAGCGCGATTAAGATCGCGATGACGAGATACACGATCAGAATCGCAAAGCCGATGTTCATCCGCTGATTGAGGCGGCGAATCGACGGCCGGATGATGTATTCGAGAAAGATCGACGCGATCAGGATGACGATCATGTACGGGATGCGCTCGAGGAACTGAACCATTCCCCAGGCCACGAGGCCGGCAAGAGCGACCGTCGCGAGAACCTGCAGCGCAGTTGCGCGTTTGGGCCCGGCAGGCTGATTGAAGGCCATCAGCGCTCCTTTCCGCTCCTTGGCCGCTTACCGGCCGGCCGGCCGCAAGCCCTCCGCAGTGCGTGCAACTGTGCCTTCATACCCGCCGATAAAAAGAGAAGCGGGCGGGTCGACCGAACGTCTACTCGGGCGCGGGAGGGTACAGGGCACTGCAAGTACGGACGCTGCTTCTCTTCGTCATAGGCTTTCTGTGTTGCTTCGGCAGCGCTTCCGCATCGGTGCCGGCTCCTCTGGTCAACTTGGAGGCACGACTGCGCACGGCGGTCGAGCACGTGCCGGCGCGGGTCGGCATCGCGGTCGAGGACCTTGCGACGGGCGTGATCTCGGGCGTGAACGCCAACGCCAGCATGCCTGCCGCGTCGACGATCAAGGTCCCCGTCATGGTCGAAGTATTCGAACAGATGGCCGCCGGCAAAGTCTCGCTGAACCAGGTCGTGCACTTGCGCGCTTCGGATCGCGATTGGGGCTGGGGCGAGCTGTGCAATGCACCAATCGGCAGCGCTTACACGGTAAAGCAGCTGCTCTGGAAGATGATCACCCACAGCGACAACACCGCAACCAACATGCTCATCCGGCTGGTCGGCCGCCAGAACATCAACGCGACGATGGCCGATCTCGGTCTAACCCATACGCACGTCGCCGATTACATTCGCTCCGACGGCGACATACGGGCGTTGCGCTCGAGCGCGGGTGATATGGCGCGATTGCTCGACGCGATCGCACGCGGAGAGCTGGTCGACACGTGGAGCTCGCAGCAGATGATGCTGATTCTGGAAGGGCAGCGGCATAACACTCTGCTCCCCGTTCCTTTGCCACGAGACCTGAAGATCGCACACAAGACGGGCGAGCTTCACGATACCCTCAACGACGTCGGCGTTGTGGAAGGCGGACCGGAACCGTACGTCATCGCCGTCATGACGACATCCCTCCCGACGCTTTCCATCGGCCGTAGCTTCATTCGCGGCGTATCTTGGATGACGTACGAGGCGATGCAGCGAGTCGCCAGCTGGCGCGAGCAAATGGGAATCCCGCCCGTCGCGCAATTGTCGCAACCCGTCACGACCGGCGATACGTCGCCCGATCTGAGGAATTGGCTTCCTCGAACGCCGGAATCACCCGTCAGCGGCGATAGTTCGGCTCAGGATTCCAGCGACGACTCCAACTAGTCTCCCGGCGCACTACGCGCGCATGGCGCTGGAGATGCGCCTGGGCGAGCTGGAGCTCGGCCTCTTACTCGATTCCGGGGATGTCGATGCCGCTTTCGAGCGCGCGTGCGTCCTGGTCGCGCTTGGCCGTCGCGAGGAAGCGAAGCGCGCCTACCACGACATCCTTCGCCGCCGCCCGCAGCACTTTGGTGCGCTCAACAACCTCGGGATGCTGCTCTACGAAGCCGGCTCGCCACGCGCCGCGCTGCGAGCATACAGTCTGCTGGCGGAGCGCCACTCCGATAGCGCGATGGCGCACACGCATCTGGCAAAAGTTTTGCATGACGAGGGCCGAGCCGACGAAGCCGTCGCGCATTACGAGCGTGCGCTCCAGCTCGATCCGACCGCCGCTTCGGCGCATCATGGTCTCGCGAGCATCCTTTCGGAGCGCGGCGACGAAACGGCAGCGGCCGCGCAGCGACGCCTCGGATTCACGCATCGACCGGTCACGTATTCGCGCTATCTCGGCGACCGTGATCCCGTGCGCGTGCTGCTGTTGGGCGTCGACGGCCAGGGTAACGTCCCGACGAACGGCTTTTTCGACGACCGCGTTTTTCAAATCGCATCGCTGATCGTCGATTTCTATGATTCGCAAATGCAGCTTCCGCCGCATGACGTCGTCTTCAACGCCATCGGCGATGCCGATCGCTGCGCGCTCGCATTGGCCGCGACGAACTCCATTCTCGCGCAAACGCATGCTCCGGTCATCAATCATCCGTCGGCGGTGCTGGCAACGGGGCGCGCCGCAAATGCCGAGCGGCTGGGGCGCCTCGGCGATGTCGTCACGGCGCGCTTTGCGATGTTTCCGCGCTGGCTCCTCGAGCGAACGAATCCGGCAAATGCGCTGACGGCGAGCGGCTTTTCCTGGCCGGTTCTCTTGCGGGCGCCGGGCTACCACACCGGCGAGCATTTCGTCAAAGTGGATGACCCCGAGCACGCGTCGGCAGCACTCGCGCAACTGCCGGGCACCGCAGTCATCGCGATTGCCTTCATCGATACGCGTGGTGGAGATGGGAACTTTCGCAAGTATCGCATGATCGTAGCCGACGGCGAGCTTTACCCGCTGCATGCAGCGATCTCCAAAGACTGGAAGGTGCATTACTTCAGCGCCGGCATGGAAGAAGACGCCGCCCACCGCGCCGAGGATGCCGCGTTTCTCGAAGATCCGCGCGGCGTTATCGGAAGCCGTGCGTTTGCGGCGTTACGGCACGTCGTGGCGACGCTGTCGCTCGAGTACGGCGGGATCGACTTTGCCCTCGATCGCGACGGGCGGGTGGTCGTTTTCGAAGCAAACGCAACGATGATCGTTCCCCAGCCTGCACCCGACGCTCGCTGGAATTATCGGCGCAAGCCGGTTCAGCGCATCCTCGCAGCCGTCCAAAAAATGCTGCTCGACCGCGCCCGAGGCGGCAGCCCCTCACCCTCTCGGGACGTCCAAGCAGTAACGTAGGCTAGGCAGTCGCGAAGGCTGGTTCATGCCGGATTCGGCCCACGCCCTTGTCGCGGAACATCTTCGAAAGCATTATGGCCCTCGCTACGTCGTCGACGGCGTGACCGTGCGCGTCACTCCCGGCGAGATCGTCGGCCTGCTGGGCCCGAACGGCGCCGGCAAGACGACGACGTTCGGCATGATCGTCGGCAACGTGAAAGCGGATGAAGGCACCGTTCTCATCGACGGCATCGACATCACGAAGCTCTCCATGTCGGAGCGCGCGCGTCAAGGGCTTGGTTATCTTTCGCAAGAGCGCTCGATTTTTCGGCGCTTGTCGGTCGCGGACAATCTGCGCCTGATCCTCGAGATGCGGGGGAGCGATCCGGAGCGGCGCGCTGCAATCTTCGAGCGCGTGATCGATCGGTTCGGACTGCAGCCGATGCTCGAGATGCGTGGCGACACGCTCTCGGGCGGCCAGCAGCGCCGCGTCGAGGTCGCGCGCGCGCTCGTCACGGAGCCCTCGTACTTGCTGTTGGACGAGCCGTTCAGCGGCATCGATCCGCTCACGGTCTCCGAGCTCCAGAGGCTGATCGCCGAGCTGCGCGGCGACGGTTACGGCATCCTCATGACCGATCACAACGTGCGTGACACGCTGGCAATCACGGACCGCTCCTACGTCATCCACAACGGCAAAGTCATCGCTTCAGGCATACCGGAAGAGCTCGTCGACAATCCCGACGCGCGGCGCTTCTTCCTCGGCGAAAACTTCCGTATGGCGGGTTAAGGCTGCCATAAGGTTTGATCGTTATACATACGGTGACGTTCGTGGACGAGCGCATCGCCGAAGGGCCGAGGAGACAATGCCTGTAGCGAAACGACGGTCAAAGGTCGCGGGCAGCATCGTGCTTTCCGCCCTGCTCGTGTGCAGCAACATGAGAGCCGCCGGCTCCGACCTCCCAACCGCGACACCGATCGAGCACCTGGTCATCATCTTCAACGAGAACGTCTCGTTCGATCACTACTTCGCCACGTATCCGCATGCGGCAAATCCGCCGGGCGAGCCGCGCTTTGCCGCGGCAGCGGGAACGCCCGAAGCCGACGATCTCGCCGCGGTCCACCTTCTCGACGGCAATCCCAACTATACGAACGGCGCAAACGGCGCGGCGGCAGCCGATCCGTTCCGTCTCGACCGCACGGAGGCGAACACCGCCGATCAAGATCACGGGTACACGGCGGAGCAAGAGGCCTATGACGGCGGCAAAGCCGATCTCTTTCCGAAATATACGGGACGTGGAACGAAAGGCGGCGCCGGCACCTTCGGGACGCCGGGGCAAGTCATGGGCTATTTCGACGGCAACACCGTCACGGCGATGTGGGCGTACGCGCAGCACTTCGCCATGAGCGACAACGCCTACACCGACACCTACGGCCCCTCGACGCCCGGTGCGCTCGAAGTCGTCTCCGGCCAGACGAACGGCGTGCAGATCGTCAAGAGCTCCAAACATTCTTACTATATAAGCGACGGCCAAGGCGGTTTCACGCTGATCGGCGACGTCGACCCCGCCGCCGACGTGTGCTCGGCGCGCAGCGACCGCGTGATGATGGCCGGCAAGAACATCGGCGATCTGCTCGATGCCGCACGCGTTCGTTGGGGAAGCTTCATGGGCGGCTTCGACTTAACGCTGAAGAACCCGAACGGCACGACCGGCTGCAAACGCGCGACACATTCGACCGTCGTCGGCAGGAACGTCGCGGACTACATCCCTCACCACGCCTGGTTCCAGTATTTCGCCTCGACCTCGAATCCCACGCACGCACGTCCGAGCTCGGCTCGTACGATCGGCTCGAACGATCGAGCCAACCACAACTACGATCTCAACGACTTTTACGCCGCAGTGAACGCGGGCAATTTCCCGGCCGTCTCCTATGTCAAGATGCCGGCATATCAGGACGGTCACGCGGGCTACTCCGATCCGCTTGACGAGCAGCAAGGAACGGTCCGGCTCGTGAACTTCATCGAAAGCCGCCCGGAGTGGAAGAGCACGGCGATCGTGATCACGTGGGACGATTCGGACGGCTGGTACGATCACGCGTACGCAAAGCCGACGAGCGCCTCGTTCGATCCGCAAGCCGATCGACTGACCGGTATCGGCAAATGCGGTCGAGGAACGCCGCCGGCGGGCATCGGCGGAAAGCCGGTGAACGGCAGATGCGGTCCCGGCACGCGCATTCCGTTCATCGTGGTCTCGCCGTGGGCGAGGCACAACTTCGTCGCGCACAACACGATCTCGCAAGCATCGGTGGTGCGGTTCATCGAGGACAACTGGCTGCACGCCCGGCGCTTGGGCGGGGGGTCCTTCGACGCGACGGCCGGCTCGATTCTGCCGATGTTCGACTTCGCGCACGCCCGCGGCCGCAATTCAGCCCTCATCCTCGATCCCCTCACGGGCGAGCCGCGCGCATCACGTTCGTAAGGACGAGCGCCATCGTCCTCGCGCTCGCAATGGTGGCGAGCGCGTTTCCTGCCGGGGAAAACCCGCATCCCGTCCGACTCGTCCGCCCGAGCGCCGCGCCGCTATCGGCCATGGCGCGTCTTGGACGGTCGCTCTTTTTCGACGCGCGTCTTTCGTCGTCGGGCCGTCTGTCGTGCGCGTCGTGTCACAGCCCGCAGCATGCATACGGGCCGCCCACCGGCACACCGGTCATGGACGGCGGCCCGCATCTGATGCGGCAAGGTTCGCGCGCCGTGCCGTCGCTCATGTATCTCGAACGGCAGCCGGCTTTCGGCATCGGTCACGACACCGGTGAAGGCACGGCGCAAACCGCCGGAACGCATCGCGTGCCGCAAGGCGGCCTTTTCTGGGACGGCCGTGCCGATACGTTGCAGCAACAGGCGCGCTCGCCGCTGCTCAGCCGCTTCGAGATGGACGGCGGCAGCCTCGGACGCATCGCAGCGCTGCTGCGACGCGATTACGCGGCAAGCTTCGCGCAGCTCTTCGGACCGGCAGTGCTACAGCACGAGAACTTGCTCGTCAGCGAGGCGCTCTTCGCGATCGGACGCTACGAGATCGAAGATCCGAGCTTTCACCCGTACTCGAGCAAGTACGATGCCTGGCTCGAAGGCAAGGCACGATTTACTCCGGCGGAGCTGCGCGGGTACGACGTTTTCAACGATGCGAAGCGCGGCAATTGCGCGGCATGCCATTTCGACCGACCGAGCCGCGACGGATTGCCGCCGCTGTTCACCGATCATCAGTACGAAGCGCTCGGAGTACCGCGCAATCGGGCTCTAGCCGCCAACCGCAATCCGAGCTACTACGATTTGGGCTTGTGCGGACCGATGCGCAGCGATCTGCGCTCGCATGCGCGATATTGTGGGATGTTCGCCACCCCGACGCTGCGCAACGTCGCGACGCGGCACGTCTTCTTTCACAACGGACGATATCACTCGCTGCGCGACGTGCTCGATTTTTACGATCTGCGCGCGGTAGAGCCTCAAAAGATTTACCCTAATGGCATACCCGACGATCTGCCGGCCGTGTATCGACGCAACATCGATCGCACGCCGCCGTTCGATCGAAAAGTAGGCGGCAAGCCTCCGCTCAGCGCGCAGGACGAAAAGGACCTCATCGCATTCCTGAAGACGCTGACCGATGGATATGCTCCAGCGACGCGAACGGCCGCATCGACCCCCTAGTGAGCTCCCCGGCCGATTCGCGGTGCGCTTCATCAGAGATGTCGAGATGCCGCAGCGCCGCGAGCGTCTCACGCGGATCGTACCGCGCCGTTGCGACGGTGATCTGTCCCTTTATCGAGCATCGCGTACGATGCGTATCGTGCTCAGGCCTTCCCAAACGACGGCGGAAACGCGGACCCTGTCCACGCTTGCTGTCCCGAACTATGAAGACATCGCCAGTGCGTTCTCATGCAAGGTCTCGTCGATCATTTCAGGGGGAACGGCATATCGCAGTTGGCCGATGACTGTCGAGAACTCGCCGAAGAGCAGCGCTCTGCGAAGGGTCTTGAACGACAGTTGTCCTTCCGCCAGAAGCCGCTGCGATGCGGCGATCAGCGATTCAGCTTCTGCGTAGGCGATGTACGCTTCACGACCCGCCGGCTCGCCGGCGAAGGCCTGGAACCGCAAGGCAAAAACGCGCTGGCGCGCGGCTAATGTCGCATCGCAGGAGCGGGACTCCGCCGCAGTCGCGCAATCAAGTGAGCGCATCGGTTGCAAGCCCAGACCGTTCTTTTCGCGCGAGATGCTGACGAAGGCAACTTGGTCTCCCAACAGCGTTTCGTCGCTCGACGGTGCGCCGGCCAGCACCGCGAGATCGAGGTCTGAGGAGCCATCCTCAAGTGTCAGTTGCCGCTCGCCGATGGCTCGGCGCGCATTCGCGTCGGAGAAAGCCAGCATGATGGCTTTGCGTTCCTGGTACGCGATTTTGCCCGAGACGGGCGCGATGAATCCGATCTTCAGCGTGGCGTTTTCGTTGCCGGCGAGCACCTTGCCACATCCAGCCAGCACCGGCAAGGCAAAGACGAGAAAGAGAAGTTTTTGGCGCAGTAACGAGCTCGTTGCTGCTGCAAGCGTCCGTCCCATGGTATCTGCTCCTCAAAAGGCACGACGGTGTATCAACTCGAGGAGCCATTAGCCTAAACGGCGGTTTCGAAGGCTAAACCTACGGGGCGGGTTCCATCGCCCTATGCGATCCCATATGGACCGACCTTTTGCTATTGAACGCCTACGCGTACCCGTTGTCAAGTTGTCGCAGCATCAGCTCTGGCGACGCAAATCGCCACGGCGAAGTGCGCCGCAGACGTTTACCGTCTCTGGCACTTCTTTCACTTCTCCCGACGGGTTACAGCGCCGGCATCGCCGCAGGTTGAGCCCCTGCGAGTGGCTCGGCGCTTGCCTTACGAGCGTAGTATGTCCATCCAAGTCCCAAGCCCGTGAATACGAATCCGGCGGCAAAATTCCCAAGCGTTGCCGGAAGCTCGTTGCCGATCCACCAGTCGCTCATGCTGATCGGCGCTCCATAGAGAATCGCCGAAGGGATGATGAACATGTTGACAATCGCATGTTCCCAACCCATCCCGAAGAACAAATAGATAGGCACGAACGTAACGATCATCCTGGCAAGCGTCGAGCGAGTCGCCAGCGGAAGGACAACCCCGAGCGTTACCATCCAATTGCAGAGCATCCCCTTGATGAAACACGTGAGTGCCCCGGAGAACCCAAACTGCTCGTAGTGCAGTGTTTTGAGCTCACCGACTTTCGTGACGACGCCCGAAATGCCGGTAACGTCCTTGGTAGCCCCCGTCATTGTGATCGCAGCCCAGAGCATAAAAACAACGACGAGACTACCAGCAAGATTGGCGATATAGACCCAGAAGAAAGCCCGACACACCTGCGCGAAACTGATGCGCCGATAGACGAAGGCCAACGGCACGTAGCAAAAATAGCCGGTGGCCAAATCGGCTTGGATCGTGTTGATGATCATGAATCCCAGCGGGAAGAGTGCCCCCGCGAGTATTGGGGGTATGCCTTGCGCGACACCCAAGAACGCAAAGGCCGTCGCATACGCCAGCAGCGCTCCGCCCCACATGCCGCGGACGAACATCTGGTTGACCGGCAACGTGCCTTTGGAGGCTCCTGCCTCGATCATCGAGTCGACCAGTTGGGCTGGCTTAACGTAGTCTAAGACTGGCGTGCCGACGTACGTGCCGGGATCTTGAACGATTGCTGACGCTTCAGCCACTGAAAAGAACCTCCGCAACGGGCGTGCTCCTCGAGTCGCAGATGCTCCAACGTCCTAACTCAGCGAAGAGGCGAGAGCTCGAACTCAAGAAGCGGTTGTAAATGATGGTAGGAGCCATCAGCCTCTGCGAGGCACGCGCGAGCTCCATCGCGATCTTTGTCGCAGCGTACTAGCCTCTGGTTCCACAAAGGTTCCGCGCTGTTCGGCGGCCGGCAGGGACTCCAGGACGGGAAACAGTACCGTGGCCGAGTCGGCGATGGGGCTCGCCGCAAGGGCCGTCAACTCGGCTAATGGCTCCTGACTTCTAGGAAAGCCACAATGCGGCGATGGAGTTCGCCCAAAAGCGCCCGGAGCGGCTGATGACTCCTGTGTGTTTCGCACGTATCGCAGAGGGAGACATCGCATCGACTTGCAGAGCAGACGCCGTCCTCACCTTGCGGCAGATGGGAACCTCTGCGACGAAGACGCGCCATGCATGCACGAGCGACGAGCCATAGCGATACGACGAGAGGTGTTGCTGATAGGCGCGTTCGTTGGCACTTTCATCGGAGTTCTCGCAGCGAGCGTTTTCGCCGGCATGCTATGGGAGGGATTCAGTCCGCTCGCCTTTACCGCGATGGTCGTCATCTCGCTTGGCGCCGGCATTGCTTGCTTCACGCGTTGGCGCTAAATAGCGCGCCGCAGCTGCGAATAGCAGCCCGGATAGGCAGCTTGTTGAAACGCCCCTAGGCTCTGAACCTGCGACGGGGACTCGGGCCATCGTGCAACGAACGGCGGGCACGCGGTGGATCCCTTCGTGGAAGTTGAGTGGCTGGCCGAGCGCCTCGATGAGCCGGCGATTGCAATCGTCGATGCGCGCAGCATGCCGCTTACCGTGTACTACGCGTCTTTCGGGCGCGAACAGTACCTGATGGGTCACATCCCCGGTGCAGTCCATCTCGATTACGCTACTGACCTGCAGGACACCGAAACAACGTATGCCGCCCGAGTGGCTCCGGCCGAACGCTTCGCCAATGCGATGCAGACAGCCGGCATCGGGGACGACACGCTGGTGATCGCGTACGATAACGGCGAGTTTCCGTATGCGGCACGGCTGGTGTGGATGCTGCACTACTACGGCCACGACGCCGCAGCCGTACTCGCCGGAGGCATCGACGCGTGGATCGCAGCAGCACTTCCGCGAGAAACCGAGGTGCCGGCTCGCGACGTTGCCCAATTCACGCCGCGCATCCGTCCGGAGCTTCGCGCGAGCCGGGGAGAAGTTCTCGATGTCGTGGAAGGGCGCAGCGACGCGCAATTGCTCTCGGTACTGGGGGACGCCGCGTACGCCATGCGCGAGTGCGACATTCCGCGTTCCCGCCGGCTGTCGTGTTCCGCGCTGTTCGACGAGACGAACGGCGGTCGTCTTATATCTCCGGAAGGACTCGCATCGCTGACGACCGGTCTCGACCCATACAAGCGAACGATCACGTTTTGCTCGAACGGAGTAAGCGCCGCCGGCGCGTACGTCGCCTTACGAGCCGCCGACTTCTCAGACGTCGCGGTCTACGATGGGTCGCTTGCGGATTGGAGCCATCACAAGTTACCAACGGTTGCGACCAAATGACGGCAAGAGCTCTACTTCGAGCGTCGCAGGAAAACGGTCGCTCGCGAACGTGCGACGCTTGCGATGACTCGTCGCGCTATTATACGTTGCGCGATTTCGACCTCGTGCTGTACGACCTCATGGATGCCGCACCTCAGCCGCTCGATCCAGTCGTCGACGATTTGTTGCGACCACATCGCGGACGGCAGCGGCGTCGAAACAGCACGCAGATCGATACGTGGCACGGCGGGACGGCGCGGTTTACCTAAAAGGCGAGATTCGCTTTGCGCAACCGCATCAACGTACATCCGAAATCGCGCGCGAAAGCGCATGTTGACGTTGTCCGCAACGCATTCGATGCAGCGGGCCGCGATTTCGTCAGTGGCGCGATACACGAGAGCTTGCGTGGTGGTTCGTTCGAAAGCTCCGAGACCGGCAAGCAGGTCACTCAGCTCACGACGGGCTGCAGCAAGGGGTCCTGACAAAAGCTCGTCCAGCGAGGCAATGTCCTGCGCGCAACCTTTAGCCAAGCGTTGGCGGGCAGCACGTTCCTCATCGCGCGCGAGCATGAAGCGAATATCCGTCATCGAGCCGTCGCGACACGGGCGTAGGGACGAGTGGAGCCCTCGGTCAGCTCATTGGCGCATTCGCCGTACGCTTCATCAGAGATGCTCCAGGTCGATAACATCGCCAACGTGATCTTGGGGTCGTATCGCGCCTCACCGAAGATAATCTTTCCCTTCTCGAGCACCGCATAGGCCGCGAACCCCGGACGCTGTGGAAATCCAACGCTTCCGGGGTTGATTATGCGGCAGCGGCCTTTCCAACTCCCGGAACGATGCGTGTGCCCAAGCAGCACGATGTCGCAATGTGGAAACGCGCGCGAGATCCGTGAGATTTCTTCGTCGGTCGGTTTGAGATACCGGGTGTAGTCGCCGGGATATGCATGCGTGACGCCGATGCGAACGCCGTCGAACGATTCCTCCAGTTCCGGCGGCAGATTTTGTAGCCAGCGCATCTGCGACTGCGACAACGCTTCTCGCGTCCGTTCTCGCACTTCAAGGCCGGCATGCTCGAGCGAGGGAGGCACCGGATGCCAAACGTTCTTTGCAACGGCATCGTCCTCGTCGCCACGTACACAACGGACCCGCAGACGCTGCAGTTCATCGATGACCGCGCCGGCGTCCGGCCCGAAGCCGACGACGTCCCCGGCACACAGAATCGCGTCGGCACTAGGCAACGCGCGTAACGCTGCCAGGTTTGCGTGAATATCGGCGATGAGAAGAACGCGCATCCTAGACTTCCCGTTCGTTCGGTCCACAGGAGCCATCAGCCCAGAAGCGGCGCTTGCGGCGAGCCCCATCGCCTTCTTGCTCGTTCTCCCCACGATGCCGGAAATTCCTCGCTAACGGCCGGCGCTCGCCTAACGACAAAAATCAAGAGGAAGGAACAGGCTTCCGTTCCCGGATATACTCTGGAAGAGACCGGCGATGGGGCTCGCCGTAAGATGTCGCAGACCGCGGCTGATGGCTCCTGGTTCTTATCTAGGGATAGCCAATGCTCCACGACACGCATCTTGTTCAGCGTCCTTTTTGAGGACGGTCGTATGACCGACGGCTTGCCCTCGCAAGCCCCGGACTACTTCCTCGACCTCAATCTCGATCAGATCGTCGACGCTCTTGTCAAAGACAAAGCGGAATACAACCTCCTTCCCTTTTTCATTTCTCCGCTCAAGAACGTCGACGCCATCCGCTACCGGCAGGACGTCTTCCGAGATCTGGACCAGCCGCAATTGCTTTCGCCCATAACCACGTTCGGACAACGCTTCTCCAACATGCGAGACATTCTGAAACGGGCGGACAAGATTCGTCACCGCCACGAGAGGAATGCCTGGTTCCTGGAAGCCGTCGACACGTACTGCGACGCAGTTACCGCGTTGCGCGACCGGTTGGGTGTCGCCTCTCATAATTCGGCCGGCCTGCTCGCATTGACCGATTATCTCAACGAATACGTAGCTTCGGAACGGTTTCGTAACCTCGTTGCCGAAAAACAACGCGTTCATGCCGCTTTAGAGAACGTTACCTATGTCATCTTAATCGGCGACGGCCACTTTACCGTGCGCAAGTACGACGATGAGCCGGACTATAGCGCCGAAGTCGAAGCGACGTTCGCAAAATTCAAACAAGGGTCGGTGAAGGACTATCGGGTGAAGTTCTCCAGCCCCTTCCCGGAAATGAACCACATCGAACAGCAAGCACTTACGTTCGTCGCACAGTTGTATCCGGTCGAGTTCACCAAACTCGAGGATTTTTGCTCGCGCAATCGCAACTATATCGACGAAACGATCGCACGCTTCGATCGCGAGGTCCAATTCTATCTGGATTACTTGAGCTATATAGCGCCCCTTCGCGACGCCGGCTTACAGTTCTGCTATCCAGGCTTAGCGGTCGGCAACGACAAGAACCTCAGCAGCCGGAACGCTTTCGATCTAGCCTTGGCGCGTAAACTCGTCGAGCGCAACGCCGAAGTCGTCACAAACGACTTTTTCTTGCGCGACCCGGAGCGCATCATCGTTGTCGGCGGCCCGAATCAGGGCGGAAAAACGACGTTCGCTCGCACCTTTGGTCAGCTGCATTACTTAGCGGCACTTGGGTGTCCGGTTGCCGGCAGCGAAGCGCGGCTATATCTCTTCGACAAGCTCTTCACACAGTTCGAGCGCGAAGAGACCATCGAGAACCTGCGTGGCAAGCTCGAGGACGATTTGTACCGCCTGCGCCATATCGTGGACACGGCGACGTCTTCGAGCATCGTCGTCCTCAACGAGATCTTCAATTCGACCACGGTATGGGATGCAATTTTTCTGAGCAAGCACATCATGCAGCGACTGCTCGAACGCGATGTCGTGGGCGTATGGGTAACCTTTATCGACGAAATCTCGGCTTTCAGCGAAAAGACCGTCAGCATGGTGAGCACCGTCGTGCCCGAAAACCCCGCGATACGTACGTTCAAGATCGTGCGGCGACCGGCCGACGGGCTGGCATACGCGATCGCGATCGCCGAGAAGCATCGCGTAACCTACGATTCGCTCAAAGAGCGGATTACGGCATGAAAGCTTTTCTCTTCTTCCGAGATCGCGACTTTGATATCGAGCGGCCGCTGCCGTGGAACGCTCAAGCATTGGCTCAAGACTTGGGACTCACAGAAATATTTTCCGCGATGAGTCAGGGCGACAAGTTCCTCTATGAAATCGCAACGAAGGCGCTTTTCTTCAGTGAATCCGATCTCGACACACTTGCTTACCGTAAAGCAATCTTGGAAGACTGCATCGCTCATCCCCAGATCGTGCGCGAAATGTACGATGTGATCGTCGAAGCGAACGAGGGATATCGCCGTCACTTTTGGTTGGGACGGAGCCCGAGCTCGACGCTGTGGGGCGCCGTCAGCATGCTCGAGTTCTTCGTCGCAATTCTCCGCAGGCTGCGCGGGTTCGCCGATCAGCACGCGAGCCGTTTCGAGTCGGACGGTTTTCGAACATTCTTCGCAATGCTGCAGCGCGAGTTGTCCGATGAGTATTTTGCGGAAATCGACGCGCATCTCAAACAACTCAAATTTCGCGGAGGCGTTCTGGTGAGCGCGCGGTTAGGCGAGGGAAACAAAGGGATTGACTACGTTTTGCGCAGGCCCAAAGGACCGCAGCGCAACTGGCTGGAGCGGCTATTCGTGCCGGGACCGACCGAGTACACTTTTCAGCTTCATCCGCGAGACGAAGCCGGAGCACGAGCTCTCTCAACGCTTCGCGACCGCGGCGTCAACTTGGTCGCGAACGCCGCAGCTCAATCCGCCGATCACATCCTGAGCTTTTTCAGGTTGCTGCGTGCCGAGCTGGCCTACTACATCGGCTGCCTGAATCTCCGCGTCGAGCTTGCTAAAAGAAATTACCCGATCTGCTTTCCCTCGCCGCTCGCGATCGAACAGCGAACGCATGTCGCTCGCAATCTCTATGATGTCTCGCTCGCGCTTGCGCTGGACGCTCGCGTCGTCGGTAACGACCTTGATGCCGAAGGCAGCGACATCGTGGTCATTACCGGAGCCAACCGCGGGGGAAAATCCGTCTTTCTTCGCAGCATCGGCGTCGCGCAATTGATGATGCAATCCGGAATGTTTGTTGGAGCAGAGTCCTTTGCGGCAAATGTTTGCGACAGCGTGCTGACTCACTACAAGCGTGAAGAAGATCGCTCGATGGAGAGTGGCAAGTTTGACGAAGAACTCACGCGCATGAGCGAAATCGCGGATCATATCAAGCCGAATGCTCTGATACTTTTCAACGAGTCGTTTGCTGCCACAAACGACCGTGAAGGCTCGGAAATCGCGCGTCAGATCGTGTCGGCGCTGCTTGAAAGGGGGATCAAGGTGTTCTTTGTCACGCACTTGACCGAATTCTCACGAGCGCTGTGGGAAAGGAACGTGGGGAAGCCGACGTTCCTACGGGCAGAGCGTCAAGCTGACGGCACGCGGACCTTTAAGCTTATCCAAGCGAAACCGCTGGAAACGAGCTATGGTGAAGATCTGTACAAACAGATTTTCGACGGTAAGGCGGCACGTTCGGCAAACATGCAGGAGACTTCGCAGCGATGATCCAGCATCGGATCCGTGCGGCCGCGGTAGTTTGGAACGACAACGGCCATCTCTTGGTGGTGCGGCACGCCCGCCGCGGTGAGCGCTTCTGGGCCCTTCCCGGCGGCGCTTCGAAAATTGGCGAGTCGCTCGAGGAAACGGTGCGACGCGAAGTCGGTGAAGAGACGGGTTACGCGATCGATGTCGGCGACGTGGCGGCAGTCTTTGAGGTAGGATCGAGCCGCTGGGAACCTCGCCGGCTCGAAGTGTGCCTTTGCGGCACGATTCGCAGCGCGGACCCATCCTTGCTGCTCGGCGGAGACGGCATCGTGGACGTCGAGTGGATCGATCCTCAAGATAAGAGTCAGGAGTTTCTTCCCTCGGCGTTGCTGTCTCGGCTGACCCCACACTCTCGGGGTCTCTATCTAGGCAACATCACCGACATCGAGCACCCCGTTCGGAAATAACTTCGCGCTCTCAAGTGACCGGAGCAGAGCATGATGCGGAGCCTCACTCTTCTTGACTCAACATCGCAGTATAAATCGTGCATGCAATGCTCGCGCTCAAAACCGATCTCCTGAGGCGCGGCGGCGGAACGGTCGCGAAAAGGAACCCAGATAGGAATGCAAACTGACAACTCCTAGTCCACCGCGGGCGCGGCGTCGCCACGCCTTCGGCTTCGTCATCGTGGTTGGTATCTTCAGCTTCTTCGCGGATTTCACGCACGAAGGCGCAAGGAGCGTCACGGGGCCTTTCCTAGGCACGCTTGGTGCGAGCGCCGTCGTGATCAGCGCCGTCGGAGGCTTCGGCGAACTCGTCGGATATGCGATTCGATTGCCGTCCGGAGCTCTCAGCCAACTCACTCGCCGCTTTTGGCCGGTCGCGATTTTCGGATACGTGATCCAAATGGCTTCGGTGCCGGCGCTGGCGCTGGCCACGACCTGGCCGGCCGCAGCGGGCCTCATCATTTTGGAGCGCGTCGGTCGCGCGATTCGCATTCCACCACGCGACGTCATGTTGTCCCACGCCGCGCAAGAGATCGGATACGGATGGGGATTCGGCGTCCGTGAAGCACTGGATCAAGCCGGAGCGTTGTTCGGTCCGTTGCTCGTTGCCGCCGTGCTCGCGAGCCGGCGCAACTTTGCGCAGGCGTTTGCGGTGCTGACGGTCCCCGCCGTCATTTGCGTGTCGCTGGTTATCGCCGCGCGACTGATCTATCCCGCTCCGGAAAAACTTTTTTCGCAACCCCTCAACGTGCAAAGCTCGGGGCTGCCGCGCATTTTTTGGATTTACCTCAGCGGTGCCATGCTCGTTGCAGCCGGATTTGCGGACTACTCGCTCATTGCATATCGTCTCCACGCGTCGCTTGGCATCGGCGGCTCGCTGCTGCCGATTTTCTACTCCGTCGCAATGGCAGCTAGCGGCAGCGGT
>Ga0209061_1002930_pt1 | contig 19896 bp, 21 predicted proteins | sample Coa_R1_10_FD_187157 | JGI IMG/M metagenome (GOLD analysis project Ga0209061, IMG submission 187157) | Surface soil microbial communities from Centralia Pennsylvania, which are recovering from an underground coalmine fire - Coalmine... | ecosystem: Environmental > Terrestrial > Soil >...
AAGCTTCCAGACGTCGTCCGCGGCTTCTTCCGGGATCCGAACTTTTCTTACATCCTTGACTAGCTGCAAGAAAAAGCGCTCAGAGTCTACAATCCTGTATTTCTCTTAGTAACTTACCCAGCGTGGTTCTTCGGCGGCTGGAATGGGTTCTCCACGCGGACGCCGAAGTAGTCCTGGCTCGTGCTGAGGTCTTCCGAGTAGAGCACCTTGCAGCCCATTTCTGCTGCGCTGCGGACGATCATCGAGTCCCAGAACGAGAGCCCGGTATGCTGGTGGATGTCGATCGCGCCGAGTACGTCATCGGCCGCTGGGACGTGAATGTGCCAGTGCGACAAGTCGGCGATGATCTCCCTCGCCGTTTCCGCGCTGAGCGGCTTGGCGATCTTCCGGGTCACGTTCACGAAGAACTCCTGCAGCACCTGGATGCTCAGGCAGCCGTCCCGCGACTCCCACAGATGCTCAAGCAGCGCCCGCGCCTCGTTCCGCTTCGTTCCCGCGGAATCGTCGTGGGCGTACAGCACGATGTTGGTGTCGACAAACCAGCGGTCACCGCTCATGAACGCTGCCCCGGTCCCAGCCGACGTGCCCGCCGGTGCCGAGGTCCATCCCCTCGCGCAGCCGGGCAAGGCTCCGTTCGCGCGCGCGGGCATAGCCGGTCTCCTGGTCGACCAGCTCCTTCAGCATCCGGGCTAGCATCTGCGAGACTGAGGTGCCGCGTCTGGCCGCCAGGATCCGGGCTTCCCGGAGGTCCTCCTCGGGCAGCGACAGCGTGATGTTCTGGTTGCTCATGGCCATCACCCGCAACTACTTTGTTTCACGTAAAACAGTGTAGCACGTGATTACGTGTAAAGTTGTCCCTGGGCCTGACTCGCTTTGACGGACATCCGGTATCAGGGGTTCTGGCCCGGAAGGGTGTCCGATCATGGAGAGCGTGGGAGGAAGTCCCGGCCGGGCCGCTCGTTCATGCTGAGTTCCAGGACGGCAGTCTCCAGTGGGTTCCTGGGCTGCTGTGACGTGAGGGTTCGGGGATTCCGGTGCGATGAGGGCAGCCGCCTGGCCTGGGTTCCGCAGCCGTGCAGCGGGCTGATCGGCGATTTGGTGCTCTGACGTGCGGGAATTCGCCCTTGCCTAGGTGGAGGGCGTGTATCTAGTGTGCCGTGAACGAGGTTCTTTTACCTGGGCGGCAGTGCGGGAGTATCTCGTCGGCGGTCTTGGTCCAGGTGAAGGGGCGGCGGCGGTCGTTCCAGCCGTCGGTGAAAGCCCCGATGGCGGCGATGAGGTCCTTGACCGGGGTGAAGCTGCCGCGGCGGATGGCCCGCCGGGTGATGATGGAGAAGAAGACCTCCACCAGGTTCAGCCACGACCCGGACGTCGGCGTGAAGTGCAGGGTGATCCGGGGACGTTTCGCCAGCCAGGCCCGCACGTCCGGGTGGTTGCGGGTGCCGTAGTTGTCCACCGCGATGTGCAGCGGCACCCGAGGGCAGGCCTTGGCGACCTGGCGGAGGAACTGCAGGAACTCCTGGTGCCGGTGCCGGGGGCAGCAGGTACCGGTGACCTTGCCGGCGGCGGCTCCAGCGCGGCCAGCACAATCGCCGCATCCCCGGCAGTCCGCGGCTTGCCCGGCCGGGGCCGGCCCTCCAGCCCACTGGTCCCCTCGGCGGCATACCGTTTCTCCCGCAAGAGCACCGCCGGCTTGGACGCCCCGGTCCGCCGCACGATCTCATCGGTCCCCAGGCCGTCGTCCGCCAGCAGCACGATCCTGGCCCGCTGCGCCAGCCCGGCCCGGATCGAGGGCGAGCGGCCTCACAAGGTGAGTACCTCACGGTCGCGCGGCGGGACCTTCACGCTCACGGTCAATGCCGTAAGCCATGCTCCGCGAAACGCGACCAGCAGTCAAGGAACCTCGCTCACGGCCCAGTAGGAGCGTGTCCGAGGACCGAGCGCGCCGAAAGGCCAATGCCTGCTGATAGCGGAGTTTGTGCTTGATGGTGGTGCCCGATGACGGCGGCGGACCGGGTGATCCGGTGGTCGACCGCCGGGGCGTGCCCGGCGTGGCCATGATCGCGGCGATGGTGTCGTATGAGCACGCCTACGATCTCGTGCGGGCGCACGGGGAGGCGGGCTGGACGGCAAGGCTCATCCCGCTCACGGTGGACGGGCTCATCTAGGCGAGTCCGATGGTCATGCTGAACTCGGCCCGGCGGCAGATGCCGGTCCCGGCGCTCGCGCGCTGGCTGCCCGGACTGGGGATCGCGGCGACCCTGTCCGCCAACGTGGCCCACGGCCTGGGGCATGGCCCGCTGGGTGCGGCCGTGGCGGCGTGGCCGGCGGTCGCCCTGGCCGGGTCGTATGAGCTGTTCATGGCGGTCATCCGCGGTGCCCGGCAGCCCGGTGACCGGGTATCTGAGGCCGGGCGTGTGCCCGGAGCCGTATCCGGGGCGGACCCGCTGCGGGTACGGGCCGCGGAGGTGTCCGCCGCCGGCGTGGCGGCCGGCCGGCTTCCCTGGGGCCGGGCTATCCGCGGGTGCCGTGATCTGGCCGGGAGGGACAGTTTCGGCTGCCGTTACTCTGGCAGCAGTCTGAGCCGCTCTCCCTTGGGATGGTGGCGTGGTGCGACGACCTGGAAGTCGCGGCGGTCAAGGGCGGCGACCTCGTGCAGGTCGAACCGCTCGGCAAGCGCTATCACGCAGGCATCCACGACCTGGAGCCGCAGCGATGAGTAGGCCGTGAGCAGCTCGGCCATCCTCCGGTAGTCATAGGGAGTGACTTCGATGACGCGGAGCTCGTCGTCGGCGATGGCAGCGCAGAATTCGGCGGCCAGCCCAGCACGCCCGCGCCGCTGCGGGTCGGCGAGCAGATGGCAGATCTCGGTGACGGCAAGCGAGGGGACCACCAGGCGAGGCCAGTTCGCGGCGAGGAATTCCGCGCACCGGGCGTGTCGCTGTCAGCCTGGTTGAAGGCCGCAACCAGCGGCCCGGTGTCGCACAAGATCACGCCGACGCTGCTCCGCTGGCCTCGTCCCGGTCAGGATAGGCCAGGTACTTGTCATGATTGCGGCCCCAGGTCCGGGGGCCCGGTCAGCGCGCCGACAAGCACGGCCAGATGCCGCGGGAGCTCACGGACCTCGTCCTCGCCCCGGGCGGCATCTTCACCCTGCACATCACCAGCCATAGCCCGAGTCTACCGATGCAGGTCCGGCAAGTCCCGCTGGTGACCGGCACGGCGGGCGCCGCCGCGACCTTCTGGGGCACCCACGCTGGCCGTACCGCCGATTGCGTCCACGACGCGCGTAGCCGCCGGTCTGCACGCCCGAGATACCTGCAGTGACCTGATGTGCCCGGTTTGTAATGGTTGTTCCGTGTGACTGGCTTGCGCATGCCCGGCGTTCTACCTGGACGTGGCTGGCGGAAGCTGTCAAACTGAATGAGACGTCAGACTGCTTGCGTGGTTTGTGGTGACGCCTGACTCTGCCCTGGACACAGCTGCGCGACGCCCTCACCGCCCTGGCCGAACGGCGCATTTCCGGCAAGGCCGTGCTCACCGCCGGCTAACACGCTTCGTCGCGAACCTCGGTGCACTCGACGGGCCGGATCCGCCTTATTGGTTCTGGTCGGCCAGCAACTGTCGCATATCAACGCAAGAGCTGTTCCGGATCTCGACAAGAGCTGTTCCGGATCTCGACGTTCTGGGCGCCATCTAGATCCGGTCGGCCGGGAATTGCTCCCAGGTCCGCATGCCGACGGCGCGATCCGGGGCCAGGTTCGTCCCGGCCCGCAGCACCCTGGCGGCCTGGCCGGGAATCTGCACGGGGATCAGCGGCCGCTGCCTGCGGGCCGCGCGCAGGTAGCTGGTGACCAGCTCGGCCAGGGTGTAGATCTTCGGGCCGGCCAGGTCGGGGACCAGGCCGGACGGCTCGCCGAGCGCCAGCTCGGCCATCCGCTCAGCGTGCCCATCCAGTGGGCGGCGGACCTGTCCGTGACGGTGACCAGCGGCACCTGTGCGGCAGCGAGTTGCCCGACGCCTGGATAGGCGTTGGCCACTACGGCGGTGACACCGATATCGAAGGTGGCTACTACCGCCAGCGAGACCGCGATGGCCAGCGGAATCAGTAGCCTTGGCTGCCGGGTCTCCTCACCCAGCGTGGCTGCTGCCTCAAACCCGTGGCTGCTGCCTCAAACCCGGAGAATGACGAGAACGACAGGACGACGCCGGTGAGTCCGTAGACCGAGCCGGCGCTGTTGAACTCGCGGGTGAAGATGACGAAGGCGTAGGCGACGAAGCCCATGGCGACCGCGGCGATTATCAGGGCCAGGGCGGTTTCGCCGGAGACGCTGGCGAGGACAGCCGCCGCGGCGACCACTCCGGCCGTAGGCCCCGGAACGCCCGCCGACTCGGCGATCGTCCTGAAGAATCGAAGACGGCCAGGGCGGAGCCGTTCCGTTTCGCCCGCGCCCGGATAGGCGGCCGCCGCGGTGCTTTGTTCCGCACGATGAGCTTCCTGGGTAGTCAGGTTGGCCTCCCGGAGTGGGCCTGCGTGACTGGGGTCGTTGATGGCCGGATCCGGCGGGGCGATGTCTTACCGGGTGCTACACGCGACCAGGATTCGTGGCGGTGCGGTGGCGGTCACGTGACCGACTGTCTGGGCGAGGATACGATCCAGCCCTCACCGTGCAGGTCACCCGCTACGGGTGGTCTCGCCGGTTCTTGTCGAACGTAGCTTCAATTGTGCCGGAAACGGCTGGCCGGCCACCAAAGCGGGACAGCACGGGGGAACGCTTGGGAGGAGCACGACAACTGGACGCCGCGCACCGAACTAGGGTCCAGGAACAGGCGAAGGTCCGACTGTGAGCGTAGACACGCGCCGAGCGGCCTCGCCAGCTCCTGAGCTCGGTCAGTTGCTGCTCGACGCCAAGTTCACCGTTCCGCGTCCTCGCCCCGGCGCGGTCAGCCGCGCCGGCCTGGTGGAGGCGGCCCGGTCGAGCGGCCGCCGGCTGGTCGCGCTCACCGCGCCGGCCGGCTACGGCAAGTCGACCTTCCTGGCACAGTGGGCCCAGGCGGAGGATCGCCGGGTGGCCTGGGTGTCACTGGATCGCTTCGATGACGACCCGGCGATGCTGCTCGTCTCGCTGGCGGCCGCGTACGGCCGGGTCGACCCGGGCTGCGCTGACCTGGTCGCCGACATGCGCGGTCCTGGCATTTCGGTGCTGGGCCGCGCCGCGCCGCGGCTGGTGTCGGTGCTCAGTACCAGCCCGGTCCCGTTCGTTTTCGTCCTGGATGATCTGCACGAGCTTCAGTCGCCGGTCTGCCACGATGTGCTGGGGATGGTGATCACGGCGATCCCCGAGGGCTCCCAGGTGGCCGCGGCGAGCCGGTCCGAGCAGCCGCACCTGCCGCGGCTGCGGGCCTCTGGCGACGCGATGGAGTTCGGGTCCGGCGACCTGGCCTTGGACGCGGTCGGCGCCCGGCAGATCTTCGCCACCGCGAAGGTCCGCGTGACCCCCGAGCGTGTCGCCGCCGTGACCGAACGGACCGAGGGCTGGCCGGCCGGCCTGTACCTGGCGGCGTTGATCATCAGGGACAGCCACGGGCAGGAGTCGGCAGTGACCGGTGATGACCGGTACGTAGCCGACTACCTGTACCGCGAGGTCCTGATGCGACAGCCGGAGGACATGCGGCGGTTCCTGCGTCGGACGGCGGTGCTCGATCAGCTGTGCGGCCCGCTGTGTGATGCCGTCCTGGGGTCCTCCGATGCCGCCGGGCAGTTGCGCCGCCTGGAGGCGGCCAGCCTGTTCCTGATCCCGCTGGACCGCCATCGGCACTGGTACCGCTACCACGCGCTGTTCCGGGAGTTCCTGCTCGCCGAGCTTGGCCGCGCCGAACCCGGCCTCGTTATGACGCTGCACCAGCGTGCCGCTGACTGGTATGAGGCCAGCGGGTCACCGATCCTGGCCCTAGAGCACCTGCTGGACACCACCGACCGGGACCGCTCGGTGCGGCTGGCGACCGCGCTGGCCCTGCCGACCTACAACGCAGGGCAGATGTCGACCGTTCAGCGCTGGTATCGCGCCATCGGCGATGCGGACATCGAGCGCTACCCGCCGCTGGCCGTGCTGAGGTGCTGGGAGGCCGTGCTAACCGGCGACACGGCGGGGACAGAGCGGTGGGCGGCGGTCTTGGATGCTGCCTCGTTCGAGGGCACGCAGTTGAATGGGTCGGCTTCCTTCGACTCGGCTCGGGCCATCGTGCGGGCGGCCATGTGTGCCAGCGGCCCGGAGCAGATGATGGCCGACGCGGCTTTCGCTGTCGCCCAGGAGCCCGCCTGGAGCCCATGGCACGCCGAGGCGCTCTGGGTGCTCGGCGAAGCGCACCTGCTCTTCGCGCACCCCGACGAGGCCCGCGCGGTTCTCGTGGAAGCATCCGTCGCAGCGACCACGACAGGCAACGCTGATACGATCGTCATCTGTGAATCCGAACTCGCGCTGCTGGCCGCGGATCGCAGTCAGTGGCAGGAGGCGGCCGGCCGGCTGAAGCGAGCGCTGGCCACGATCGATGAGCACCGGCTGCACGACTACGTCACGTGCCTGCTGGCCTTCGCCGAGGCAGCCAGGCAATCTGTGCACCGTGGTGAGCTGACCGAGGCACGCCGCCAGCTCACCCGGGCGATGCGGGCGCGTCCGTCCGCCACCTACGCGTTCCCGTGGGCGGCGGTCCGGCTGCGAGTGGAGCTGGCCAAGGTGTGCTTTTCTATCGCCGAGGTGGTGACGGCCCGTCAGTTGCTGCGCGAGATCGACGACATCCTGACCCACCGCCCGGCGCTGGGGACGCTCACCGGCGAGGTCGAAGAGTTCCGCCGCGTGCTGGCGTCCAGCGCTGCGGGAGTGACCGGCCGGTCGGCGCTCACCCCGGCCGAGCTGCGGCTGCTGCCCTACCTGCAGACCCACCTGACCGCGAACGGGATCGCCGAGCGGCTGTTCGTCTCCAGCCACACGGTCAAGGCCGAGGTCAAGTCGATCTACCGCAAGCTCGGCGTCTCCTCGCGCCATGACGCGGTGCAGAAGGCGACCGCGATGGGCCTCCTCGGTACCTAGCCCGGCTGTGCGCCGGTGTCCTGCCGCTTCCGGCGGCGCTGCTGGCCGCGGCTGACCGCGCCGAGGATGATCCTGATGCCAAGGCCGAGGACGAGCAGGTCGGCGATCATCTAACTCCTCCAACGCTGCCTCGACGTCATATCCGAACGCGTCTGCCACGCCGGGAACGGCGGTGACGACCCGGCCGAGCCCGGCCACCGGGGCGATGGCCAGCAGCACGTCGGTGATCTCGTCTTCGGTGGCGCCCGCCGCCAGCGCCCGGGTGGCGCTCCATTCCAGGCAGACCGCCGGTGACCCGATCGCCGCCAGTGCCGCTACCTGCACCAGCGCCGCGGTCCTGGGGTCCAGGACCCTGGCACCGGACAGGCCGAGCCCGAGTCCGGCGGGGTCGTCGACGAAGCCATCGTCGATGATCGACAGCTTGCGCAGGATCTCCTGGTATCTCACCGCCTGGCCCATATCGTCTCCGCTCGCCGCCGGGCATCGTTGCACCGCCGGCCCCGATGGGTTTCATCGCCCGAATGAAGTTAAAACAACCGGCCTAGCGTTGGCTATCGGTGTCTGGCTGGTCAGGTTCACGGTCGTTCTCCCACATCCGCTGGTAGGGTCCGCCCGCGTGGCGGAGCTCGTCGTGGCTGCCTTGCTCGGCGGCCCTGCCGTGGTCGAGCACCACGATCTGGTCAACCTGGTCAAGCCCGTCGCGTTCGTGGGTGATGAACAGGACGGAACGGCCCTCAGTGGCGTGCAGCAGGTCCGCGGTGAGCGCCTGGCGGCTGTCCGGATCGAGGTGGGTGGTGGGCTCGTCGAGGATGAGCAGCGCGGGGTCGGCGAGGAAGGCGCGGGCCAGCGCGAGGCGCTGCCGTTCGCCGCCGGAGACGGCGGCCCCGTGGGTGCCTACTCGGGTATCCCAGCCCTGGGGGAGGGACTTGATCCAGGTCAGCAGCCGGGCCCGGGCCGCGGCGGCTTCGAGTTCCTCGTCGCTGGCGCCGGGGCGGGCCAGCCGGAGGTTGTCGCGGATGGTCGTGTCGAATAGGTGCGGGTCCTGCGGGCATCCGCCGATCACCGACCGGACATCGTCGGCGGCGTAGCTGGCCAGGTCATGACCGTTGAGGAGGGCGGCGCCGCCGCTAAGGTCGCAGAATCGCAGCAGCGCCGCGGCGAGGGTGGACTTGCCGGCCCCGTTGGCGCCGACCAGTGCGACCCGTCGGCCGGGCGTCAGCTCGAGGCTGACCCTGTCCAGTGCTGGCTCGTCCTTTTCCTCATAACGTACGGTGGCGTCTCGCAAGCTAACGCTGAACGGTCCCGGGGGCAGGGGCCGTGGGCGGTGTGGCTCGCGGACCGGATCAGGGGTATCGGTGATCGCGGTGATCCGGCCCGCCGCGACGCGAGACTGGTCCAGCTGGATGGCGGCGGCCGGCAAGGTCGTGACAGCCTCGAACGAGGCGAGCGCGGTGAGGGTGAGCACCGCCAGCGGTACCCGGGTGAGCGCGCCGGACCCGGTGGCCACGACGCCGAGCAGCAGCACCGCCCACAGCGTCAGCCCGGAGACCGCGCTCATGAGCCCGGTGCCGAGGCCGGAGGCCGTGGCGGTGCGCCGGGCGAGCCGGGTCAGCTCGGCGTCCTCGGCGTCCGCGCGGGCGAGCGCGGCGTCCTGCGCGCCGAACGCGAGCAGGTCGGCCGACCCCTCGAGCAGGTCGGTCACGGCCGCCGTGAGCCGGCCACGGGCCGGGGCGCCAGTCCGGGCGGCCTTGCGGGCCACGGCCGCCGCGGCCAGCGGCACGGCGATGCCGGCGGCCAGCAGCCCGGCGGCGAGCACGGCGGCGGCCGGGGCCAGGATGAACAGGCACGCGGTCACCGCCCCGCCGCCGACCAGGGCGGCGGCCAGCACCGGGCCGATGCCGCGGATGAACAGGTCCTGGGTCGCGTCCACATCCGAGACCACCCGGGCCAGCAGGTCTCCCGAGCGGAACAGCGCCAGCCCGGCGGGCGCTAGCACCTCCAGCCGCTGCCAGATCGCGACGCGCACCTGGGCCAGCACCCGGAAGGCCACGTCGTGGGATGCCAGGCGCTCTAGGTAGCGGGAGACGCCGCGGCCGATGCTGAGCGCGCGTACCGCCACCACGGCCACCGAGATCGCGATGATGGCGGGATGCTGTGAGGCCCTGGCGAGCAGGAACCCGGAGACGGCGAGCAGGGCGACGCCGCACCCGGTGGCGGCCGCGCCGGCCACGGTCGCGAGCAGCAGCCTGCCGCGCAGCGGGCGGGCCATCGCCAGCAGCCGCAGCAGCGGAGGCCGCCCATCCGGGAGCAGGCCGGCCGGGGCAGGGCGGCCGGTCATCGGGTGGCCACCATGGCGGACGTCCCAGCCGGCCAGGATGCGGTTTCCGCGGGCCTGGCGCCGTCTAGGGTGATGACCTGGCTGGCGCGGACAGCGCCCGGATGCCGGTGGGTGACCAGGATGATCGTGCGCCCGGCCAGCGGGCCGCGGATGACGTCGCCGATCGCGGCGGCGGCGGCGGGAGCCAGGTGGGCGGTGGGCTCGTCGAGCAGCAGCAGCGGGGCGTCCCGCAGGAACGCCCGGGCCAGGGCGAGCTGCTGGCGTTGCCCTGCCGACAGCCTGGCCGCGTGTTCCGCGAGCGGGGCGTCGTAGGCGCCGGGGAGAGATTCGACGAACGCGGCCGCGCCGGCCAGCCGGGCAGCCTCCTCGATGGCGGCCCTGGAGGCGCCGGGCTGGCCGAGGGCGATGTTGTCGGCTACCGAGCCGCTGAACAGCCGTGGCTGCTGGGGCACCCAGGCGATCTGGGCGCGCCACGGGCCCACGGGGATGGCGGCCAGGTCGGTTCCGGCGGCGCGGACTGTCCCCGAGGTGGGTTCGGTGAACCGCAGCAGCAGCCGCAGCAGGGTGGTCTTCCCCGCTCCGCTCGCCCCGGTGAGCATGATCAGCTCCCCGGGGCGGACGGTCAGGCTGAGCTGGGCCAGGGCCGCGTGGTCGCGGCCGGGGTAGGCCACCGTCACCCGGTTCAGGCTGATCGTGGCGGAGCGCAGGTCGGGAACCAGGGCCCCCGGGCCGCCTGACGGGATTGTGGCTGGCAACGGGGTATCCAGAATCTGGAAGACGCTCTCGGCGGCGGCGCTGCCCTCCGCGCTGGCGTGAAACTGGGCGGCGACGGCGCGCAACGGCAGGTAGGCCTCCGGGGTGAGCAGCAGCACCAGCAACGCCGCCTGGTACGGCATGTGCCCGTACAGCAGCCGCAGCCCGGTCTCGACCGCGACCAGGGCAGTGGCCAGGGCCGCGGACAGCTCCAGCACCAGCGCGGACAGGAAGGCGACGCGCAGCGTGGCCAGGGCCGTGGACCGGTGCTGCTCGGTGACGGTGGCGATCACCTGCTCCTGGGCCTTGGCCCGGCCGAAGGCCTTAAGCGTGGGCAGGCCCTGCACCACGTCCAGGAAATGCCCGCTGAGCTGGGCCAGCAGCTGCCACTGACGGCGCGTCTGGGCCTTGGTGTGCAGGCCCACCAGCACCGCGAACAGCGGGATCAGCGGCAGCGTGACCGCGATCACCAGGCCGGAGATCCAGTCGACGGCGGTGACGGTGGCCAGCACTGCCGCCGGGACCAGGACCGACAGGAGCAGCTGCGGCAGGTACCGCGCGAAGTAGGGATCCAGCGAGTCCAGGCCCCGGGTGGCCAGGGCGGCGATCCCGCCGGGCTGCTGCCCGCCGAGCCAGGCCGGGCCCAGTCGCAGGCAGCGCCTGGTCAGCTTGCGCCGCAGCTGTGACTTGACCCGGGCGGCGGCCCGCAACGCCGCGGCCTCGCCGCCGTAGGCCGCGGCGCCCCGCGCTATGACCACGCCGAGCAGCAGCACCAGGGTCACGGCGAGAGCCGTGGCCCCGGTGCCGCGCGCGGCGGTCGCCAGCGCGTGGGCGGCCAGGGCTGCCTGCGCCAGTATGAGCCCGGTCACGGCCAGGCCGAGCAGCACCGTGACGACCAGGTAGCGTTTGGCTGCCCGCGCATGCCGCAGCAGCCTTGGGTCGACAGCCCTCATGGCGCGGTGGAGGTCAGCCTGCCGGGTCGTACCAGGTTTCCCGCTCGGCCAGCAGCCGGTCGGCCTCCTTGGGGCCCCAGGTACCCCGGGCGTAAGGGTGCACGGGGACGGCGTCGCCGAGCACCGGGTCGACGATCTTCCAGGCGGCTTCGACGGTGTCCTGGCGGGCGAACAGCCACCGCTCCCCGGTCAGCGCCGAACCGATGAGCTGGTCGTAGGGGCGCATGTCGGATCCGGGCTGCTGGGCGAACGAGAGCTCCTCGGTCTGCGGCTCGAAGACGCCGGGCTTCTTTCCGTGCAGGGTCATGCCGACCGCGGTTTCCGGCCAGATCCGGAACCGGAGCATGTCTTCGGGTACCGCGGGCTCGATGCCGAACAGGTCTTGCGGCGGCGGCTTGAACGTGATCGCGATCTCGGTGGCGGTGACTGGCATGCACTTGCCTGCCCGGATCAAGATAGGCACCCCGGCCCAGCGCCAGCTGTCGGCGGTCAGCCGGACCGCGACGTAGGTCTCCACCGTCGACTTCGGGTCGACGCCGTCGACGTCGTGGTAGCCCTCGTACTGGCCGCGAACCGTATGCTCGGGGGTCAGCGTGCTCAGCGCGTTGACCATCTGTTGCTTGGAGTTCCGCCAGCCGTCCAGGCCTTTCCCCGTGGGCGGTTCGGCCATCGCGGTGGCCAGTACCTGAAGCATGTGGTTCTGCAGCACGTCCCTGATGGCGCCGGTGCGGTCGTAGAACCGGCCGCGGTCGGCGACGTCGAACGCCTCGGCCATGGTTATCTGGATGGATTGCACGTGGTCGCGGTTGAGCAGCGGCTCGATCACCGAGTTGGCGAACCGGACGAACCCTACGTTCTCCACCGGTTCGAAGGCCAGCCAGTCGTCCACCCGGAAGATGGCGTCCTCGGGGAAGTACTTGTGCATGGTGTCGTTGAGCTGCCGGGAGGAGGCCAGGTCGGTGCCGAACGGCTTTTCGACCATGATCCGGGCGCCGGCGCTGCGTCCGGCGGTGGCGATGCCCTGGGCGATCCGCCCGAACAGCACGGGCGGGACTTCCAGGTAGTACAGGACCTGCTGGCCGCTGCCGATCTGGTCGGACATGGCCTTGTAGGTGGCCTCGTCGCCGAGGTCCCCGTCCACGTAGCGCAGCAGGTTGAGCATCTTGACGGCCGCCGGGTCGCTGGCGTCCATGTTGTTGAGCCTGAGCGAGGCGGCAGCGTAGTCGCGGAACTGCTCCAGGCCCCAGCCGCTCTTGGCCACGCCGATCACTGGGACGTCCAGCACGCCGCGCTTGACCAGGCCGACCAGTGCGGGGAAGGTCTCTATCTTGGCCAGGTCCCCGGTGGCCCCGAAGATCACCAGCGCGTCAACTTTGTCGGACATGTGAGTTCTCCTTACCGAGGCGGTCTGGGTTTCCGTCAGGTTCTATGGCGGGTAGGCGGAAGGGTGGCTTCAGGTGCCGCTGCCGGCTGGCCCGCGTTCGCTGCGGTACGCGGCTGCGGCACGGGCTGGAATTCGGACCGGCTGATGCGGCGCCGGAACACGTAGTAGGTCCAGGCCTGGTAGATCAGGACCAGCGGCAGGAACACGACGACCACGATGGTCATCGCCTTGAGCGCGTACGGGGGCGAGGCGGTGTTGTGCACGGTGAGGTTGTACGCCGCGCTGGTGGAGGAGACCATCACGTTGGGATACAGGTCGACGAAGATGGCCAGGATGCAGGACGCGATCGTGACCGCGGTGGCGGTGAAGGCCCACCCGTCACGGCCGGCGTAGACCAGCCACACGGCGGCCAGCACGGCCACGATGGCCAGCAGCTCGATGAAGTTGAGGAAGAAGGTGCTGCTGGCGGTGACGTGTGTCCAGATGATGAATCCGATGACGAACGCACCGGTGAACGGGGCGATCCGGCGGGCCAGCTGCCGGGACCGGACGTGCATGTCGTCAGTGGTCTTCAGGGACAGGAACGTCGCGCCGTGCAGCAGGCAGATCAGGACCAAGGTCACCCCGGTCCACAGCGCGTAGGGCTGCAGCAGGTCCCAGAACGACCCGGTGAAGTTCTGGGCCGAGTTGACCGGCAGCCCGTGCAGCAGGTCACCCAGGGCGATGCCGATCAGCAGCGGAGCCAGGACGCTGCCCACGATCAGCAGGAGGTCCCAGGTGGTCCGCCAGCGGGCCGCGTCCCGCTTGCCCCGGTACTCGAAGGACACGCCGCGGATGATCAGCGAGGCCAGCAGCAGCACCATGGCCAGGTACATGCCGGAGAACATGGTGGCATACCAGCCAGGAAACGCCGCGAACATCGCGGCCCCGGCCACGATCAGCCAGACCTCGTTGCCGTCCCAGAGCGGCCCGATGGTGTTGATGGCGGCCCGCCGGCTGGCGTCATCGGTGCCGACCGCGTCGTGCAGCATGCCAACGCCGAAGTCGAAGCCTTCGAGGATGAAGAACCCGGTCCACAAGATGGCGATGATGATGAACCAGAACGGGACGAAGCTGCTCATCGGTATCCCCTAGTACTGGATGGCGGGGACGGGGGCGTCGGCTTCGGTGCGGGAAGCCGGCAGCTGCTCGCGGGAGTACCGCAGCATCAAGAGCAGGTCCACGGTGCCCAGCGTCCCGTAGAGCACGATGAAGCCGATCAGGCTGATCCACAGCCAGGTGACGCTGACCGTCGGGGAGACGCCGTTCTTGGTCAGCAAGATCCCTTGCACCAGCCAGGGCTGGCGGCCGCTTTCGGTCAGGAACCAGCCGGCGGTGTTCATCAGGAACGGCAGCACCGCGGCCCAGGTCGCCACCCACAGGAACCCCCGCGAGATGGCCAGCGTTTTTCGCCAGACCGCCCACAGCCCCCACAGCCCGAGCAGCAGGGTGAGCGCCCCGAGGTAGGCCATCACCCGCATCCCCCAGTACTGGATGAACACGTTCGGCACGTAATTGCCGGGCCCGAACTGCTTGTTGTACTGCTGGTTCAGCGGGGTCAGCCCCTCCACCTTGCCGTTCCAGTGGTTGGTGGCCAGCAGCGACAGCAGGTGCGGGACCGCGATGATCTCGGTAGGGGTCTGGTCGTTGTTGCCGCCGCCGATCTGGAACAGCGAGAACGAGCAGGGCTGGCAGGTGGTCCACTGAGCCTCGGCCGCGGCGATCTTCATCGGCTGGTACTTGCCTTCCACCACGCCCAGCTCATCGCCGATCAGCAGGGTGAACAAGATCGCGGGGATCAGCACGATCACCGCCATCTTGGCCGCGCGGGTAAACACGGGCCGGTCCCCGCCGTGCCGCAGTTGCCACGCCGAGACCGCCAGCATCACCATGGTGCCGGTGGTCAGCGAGGCGAACAGCACCTTGGCGTACCCCCAGATGAATACCGGGTTGGTGAACACCGCCCAGATGTCGGTCAGCACGGGCTTGCCGTTGGTCATCACGTAGCCGACCGGGTGCTGCATCCAGGAGTTGGCCGCCAGGATGAACAACGCCGAGAACGCGCTGCCGAACGCGACCGCCCAGATCGTCCACAGGTGCGCCCGCCGGGACAGCCTGTTCCAGCCGAACAGCCACAGCCCCAGGAACGTCGACTCCAGGAAGAACGCGCCGAGGCCCTCCATCGCCAGCGGGGCGCCGAAGATGTTCCCGACCAGCCGCGAGTACGCCCCCCAGTTCATCCCGAACTGGAATTCCTGCACTAGTCCGGTGACCACGCCGATCGCGATGTTGATCACCAGCAGGGTGCCAAAGAACTTGGTCAGCCGCAGGTACTCATCCTGCTTGGTGCGGTACCACGCGGTCTGCAGCAGCGCGGTCAGGAAGGCCAGCCCGATAGTGACCGGGACGAAGAAGAAATGGTTGATCGAAGTGAACGCGAACTGAATCCGGGCCAGGTCAACGTTCATCAGCCACCTCCGGCGAGAAGGCTCGGTCGGGTCCTTGATCGTCATGGTGGTGGGGCGCGAGTGCCCGCGCATCGCCCCGATGTGGGTATTGCCGGCCCCGGGGGCCGTCCTGGCCAGCCGGGTTTTACCTAAGAAGAGGGGATGCCTCGCGCCCGCCAGACGATGATCGTGGGCGCATGACCGAGAACTATGACGTGATCATCATCGGGTCCGGAGCCGGGGGCGGGACGCTGGCGCACACCCTGGCCGAATCAGGCAAGAACATCTTGCTGCTGGAGCGCGGGGACTTCCTGCCCCGCGAGCTGGAGAACTGGGACGCGAAGCCGGTGTTCGTGGAGGGCAGGTACATCTCCAAGGACACCTGGTTCGACCGGGACGGCAAGCAGTTCCAGCCCCAGGTGCACTACTTCGTCGGCGGGGCCACCAAGCTGTACGGCGCGGCCTTGTACCGGCTGCGCCCCCAGGACTTCGGCGAGATCAAGCACGCTGACGGGATCTCCCCGGCCTGGCCGCTGTCCTACGACGACTTCGAGCCGTGGTACTCGGCGGCCGAGCAGTTGTACCAGGTGCACGGCGACGCCGGGGGGGACCCGACCGAGGGGCCGCACAGCGAGCCCTACCCTTGGCCCGCCGTCTCGCACGAGCCCAGGCTCCAGCAGATCTCCGATGACCTGGCCAAGAGCGGCTACCACCCGTTCCATGCGCCGGTCGGGATCCTGCTCAACGAGGCCGACCGGTCCCGCTCCATCTGCATCCGCTGCGCCACCTGCGACGGCTATCCGTGCCTCGTGCACGCCAAGGCCGACGCCGACATCATCGCGGTGCGGCCGCTGCTGGGGCGGCCCAACGTGACCCTCCTCACCGGGGCCGAGGTGACCAGGCTGGAGACCGACGACTCGGGCCGGACGGTCACCGGAGTCGTCGTCTCCCGCGACGGCAACCGCGAGGTCTACCGGGGCGACATCGTGGCTGTCAGCGCGGGGGCCGCCAATAGCGCCAAGATCCTGCTCAACTCGGCCAGTGACAAGCACCCGAACGGGCTGGCGAACGGCTCGGATCAGGTCGGCCGCAACTACATGTTCCACAACTGCAAGGCCGTCGCGGCCCTGTCCAAGGAGCCCAACGACACGGTCTTCCAGAAGACGCTGGGGATCAACGACTTCTACGCCGCCACCAAGGACTATGAGTACCCGATGGGCAACATCCAGATGGTCGGCAAGTCCAACGCCGAGGCCATGCGGGGCGAACAGCCCCAGCTCACCTGGTTCGCCCCCGAGTGGAGCCTGACCGACACGGCCAGGCACTCGGTGGACTTCTGGCTCACCACCGAGGACCTGCCCGTCCCGGAGAACCGGGTCACGACCGACAAGGACGGCGCCGTCCACCTCACCTACACGATGACCAACAACGACGAGGCCGACCACCTGTACGAGGAGCTGAAGACGATCCTCAACCACACCGGGATGGCCGCGCACCACGTGTTCAGGAAGAACTTCTACATGGACATGGACATCCCGCTCGCGGGCTGCGCCCACCAGGCCGGCACCTGCCGGTTCGGTACCGACCCCGCCACCTCGGTCCTCGACACCGACTGCAAGGCCCACGAGCTGGACAACCTCTACATCGTGGACACCAGCTTCTTCCCCAGCATCGGCGCGGTGAACCCGGCACTCACGGCGATCGCGAACGCGCTGCGGGTGGGTGACCACCTGAAGACGCGCTTGGCCTGAGGCGCGGTTCAAACATGACCAGCGCTAGCGGAGCAGAGGCGCCGCCCGTTCATCGGGGAAAGTTCGTGAGCTGGCTGGAGGAGGTGTTCCAGCTCAACTCCGACGGGCTCAACTGGCCGCGAGCGGTGATGATCTTGGACGTCATGCTGGTGCCGCTGGTTGTCTTCTGGGCGATCGGGCACCAGGAGTACCTTGTCAGCGCGATATTCGGCGCGCTGTTCACGGCGCTGGCCGACCCGGGAGGCAGCTACGGGCAGCGCGTGGCGCGCAAGACTATATTCGCGGCGATCGGTGCGGGGCTGACCGCGCTGGCGTTCGGCATCGGCGGGGACGCCTGGGGCTGGCTGGTGCTCGCGGTCGGCGCGGTCACGCTGGTGGCCGGCCTGGCGATCATGTTCGGGGTGCACAGGTTCGTCACGGGCTTGCTTCTCAACGTCTGGTTCATCGTCGCCCTCGCGCTCGCGTGGGGTTTCCATCACCAAGACCGCATCACCCAGTACACCTGGGCTCAGACACTCGCCTGGGTCGGGGGAGCGGCGGTGTGGATCGTGGCGGCGTTCGTCGCATGGCTGATCCGCGGGCGCGAGGATATGCCCCAGCCGATAGCGGAACTCCCTGGTGACACCTCACGGCGCAAGCTGACTGGGCCGATAATCATGTTCGCGGTGATCCGTGCCGTCGTCATAGCCGGCACCGAAGCGCTCGCGCTCGGCCTGAACCTGTCTCACGGATACTGGATGCCGATCGCGGCCATCGTCGCGATGAAGCCGAGCCTGGAGGACGCCGCGGTCGTAGCAGTCCAGCGCGTGGCCGGCGCGCTGATCGGGGCGGGCGCGGCTGTGCTGCTGCTGCTGATACCCGCCAACGAACACGGACTCAAACTTCTCTCGATCACGTTCGGACTCGAAGTGGTCGCGATCGTCCTCCTCATGCACGCGATGGGGATCCGGTTCTGGAACTACGTGGCGTATTACGGGGCTATCTCCGCGGCAGTCCTGATCTTGCTGGACCTTCCGCAGCCCTCCAACTACAGTGCCGAGGGCTACCGGGTGCTCTGGGCGCTGTGCGGCGTGGCGATCGGCGTGCTCGTCATGCTCCTCGCCGGCCTGCTCGGCAAGCGCCACGCTAAGGCGCCGCCGGGCCAGCCCGCGAACGTGCCACCGCAGCGCCAGACCACGGCCGGGCAGGACCTGGCCAGCCGGAGCGGTCACGAAGCTCAGCCAGGCATGGGGCAGGCGCGATGAGTAGCGCTCAGGTCGTCGGAGCCGCGCCCCGGCGGATGACCGAAGCGGAGTTCCGCTCGCTGTACGGCCGGCTGCGCGCCCAGGTGCCCTGGGGACCGGATGACCGGCGCGGCGCGGCGAACTACATCACCCCCGCCGAGGTGCTCGCCGCCTGCGGACAGGTCAGGCTCGGCCGCACCGTGTCACTGGCCGCGCCGGTGGAAGACTGGGCGACGGCCGACAACCCCGACCCCGCCCAGCACCAGATGAAAGAGCCGCTGGGGGCCGACGCGGGCCCGGGGCTGTCGTTCAGCATGGACCGGATCGCGATGAACGTCCACGGCAACGCCGACACCCACATCGACGCCCTCTGCCACGTGATCTTCGACGGGGAGCTGTACCACGGGGTGCCCGCGGAAACCGTCACCGAGGCCGGGGCGGCCGAGCTGTCCATCGCGGTCGCCGCCGACGGCATCGTCGGCCGCGGCGTCCTGCTCGATGTGCCGCGATCTCGCGGGGTGCCCTGGCTGGAGCCGGGCGACCACGTGACCGAGGCGGATCTGCTCGCGGCCGAGCGGGACCAAGGCGTCCGGGTGGGCCGGGGTGACATCGTGCTCGTCCGGGTCGGTCATCGCCGCAGACGGTCCGAACAGGGCCCGTGGGATGCCGCCGCGGCCCGGGCCGGGCTGCACCCCCACCTGCTGCCGGCCCTGGCCGAGCGCCAGATCGCCGCCCTGGGCAGTGACGGGAACAATGACACCGCGCCCAGCGCGGCCGACGGCGTCGGCTTTCCGGTGCACGTGCTGGCCGTCAACGCCCTTGGCCTGCACCTGATGGACTACCTCCAGTTCGACCAGCTGGCCCCGCTGTGCGAGCGGGAGGGGCGCTGGTCGTTCCTGTGCGTCATCGCCCCGCTCCGCCTGCCCACGGGGACCGGATCCCCGGTCAACCCGATCGCGGTCTTTTGATCAAACTATGCCGCGGCGGCATCTGAAAGCAGGTACTCAGCCACCCCTGCCCGTATTTCCTCGTCGCCGTCAGACATCCGGTAGACCCTCCCGGCAAAACCGCCTCGGCCAAGTTCGGCCAGGAGCTCGTACGCTACTACGGGTCCCAGCTTGACGTTGTCGAGCACCACCGCGACCACGTTGATGTGATTACGAAGGTAACGGCGTATTTCCTCCGCATCGCCGCACCGGGCGGCGGTCACGAGTTCCTCGTCGAGTTCCGGCTGCCACCGATACGCCCCGGCACCTCCGAGGACGATATGCGGTTCGCATAGCGACGGACCTCACCTCTTGTCCACGGGCCAGTCCCGCACTCGAGCAGCCCATGCGCGACCGCGCCGTGCAGGACCGCTTCGTTGCCCCACGGCACGTAGACCCGTATCTCGGCTGGCCAGCTGGTTCCGGTCGCCACTATGACGCCATCTTCAGTGATCCAGTCAATGTCCAGACTGTCGCCGAACACCGCGCCGCCCCCGGTGTGCCGGTAATACAACGGACCAAGAAACTCGCGCCCCGCGTCCACCAGCATTTCTTCTTCTTTTGTCAAAGGGGGCATTCCACAGGTCCTCTCTGCCTATCACCTATTAGGTGGATGGAGGATAGCAGAGGTTTGTCCCGGATGTCTGTTTTGTACGCATCCGTAACGGCCCGGGGAGCGCCGGCGTCAGCGCCCATAGCGGTGCCAGATCATGTCAAGTTCCCGGTCAAGGTCCGGGTAACGGCGCACCAGGTCCTGCCAGCGCGCATGCACAGCGCGGTCAGGACGCACGCCCAGGCAGCAGTAGAGAACCGCTAGACCTCCGGCCAGCAATATGGCCGCGTCGGCCACGAAGTTGATCCAGCTGACATGCATGAGGAGCGCCGGCTACCCGGCCTCGACCGAGTCGTGCACGCATCACGGGACGAGAAGATC
>Ga0209061_1002931_pt1 | contig 19894 bp, 19 predicted proteins | sample Coa_R1_10_FD_187157 | JGI IMG/M metagenome (GOLD analysis project Ga0209061, IMG submission 187157) | Surface soil microbial communities from Centralia Pennsylvania, which are recovering from an underground coalmine fire - Coalmine... | ecosystem: Environmental > Terrestrial > Soil >...
CAACGTCCAACAGCGAGCCTTGTGCGCCTTCCAAGAGAATTGACTTTCCTTGCGCCGCCGCCTGTTGCAGCATCTCCTGCGTGTCATTGATATGGGGGCGAAGCCGCTGAGCGTAGCCAACGTACTCCGTGTGAATCTCTTCGAGCGAGAGCGGCGGCTGACCGTAAATCTGGGTGATCATGCGGTTCTTTTGTTCCAACACCGAGGCGAGCTTGGCGCGAAACTGGTCAACATCCAGCAGGTCGGCCATGCGAATGCCCACCCGCGAATATTTGTCCACGTAGGCCGGGCCGATGCCGCGCTGCGCCGTGCCGATCTTCTCCATGCCACGGCTCTCGTCTTCGAGACGATCCAGCAGGAAGTGGTAGGGCATCACGACATGTGCGCGGTCGCTGATGGAAAGGCGCGAAAGGTCAACGTCAATCGCGCGGAGGCTTTCCATCTCGGCGAGCAAGCCTTTGGGGTCAACCACTACGCCGTTGCCAATCACACATTGCACTCCTGGATGCAGAATGCCCGACGGCACAAGGTGAAACGCGAACTCTTCGCCGCCATGCACCACCCGATGCCCGGCGTTGCCGCCGCCCTGGTAGCGCGCCACGAAGTCTACGTGGCTCGCCAGTTCGTCAATCACCTTGCCTTTGCCTTCGTCGCCCCATTGTGCGCCAATGATCGCCATCACGCTCATCCGCAGGTTGCCCTTTCCTCGCTACGCTTGCTCTGCCCTACGCGGCTCAGTGCGATTGAATATAATCTATCAACAGTTGGTCAGTCAATTGCTCGACGGGCGCCTGGTCATCGCTAAAGACGATGCCGCCCTTCTGCGCATGCCCCACCTGGGCGACCGGCAGAACCTCCTGCGCCACTTGGTTCAGCAATGAGCCGGGGGGAACTGTCGCCAGGTTGGCGCCCAATGTCGCCAGCGAGGTTGGGCGCATGCTTGCCATCACCTCGGTATTGAACGTATCGGGCACGTTAAAAGTAAATACGCTGGGGAAGACCGTCGCCATCGTATTCACAAACGCCTGCACCAGCCGGAAATCTGTTGCGGTGTGGCCGGTGTTCAGGCAGACGACGCCATCCGGCGCAAGATGTGCGCGAATCTCCTCAAAAAACTCCTTGGTGGTCAACTGGAAGGGAATATACGGCTGCTGGAAGGCGTCAATCGCCACCACATCGTAGGTATGTGTCGTCGTGCGTATAAACGTGCGGCCATCGGCAACGGTGACATGCAGTTGGGGTTCGTTCATCCCAAAATAGCGCCGCCCCACCGCGACAATCGCCGGATCGATCTCCACGCCGTCAATCTGCGCCTGGGGATACACAATGGAGTACTGCCGTGCAATGGTGCCGCCCGCCAGCCCAATGATCGCCACCCGCTTCACCTGCCCCACGTTGGGCGCGCGGTGCAGATACGGCGCGGCGAGGAAGTAATCCCAGTACCAGCCAGTCAACACCTGGTGGGGATTGTAGATGGAGTGGATCGCCTGCCCCTCGTTCAGGATCAGCTCGCGCGTGCCATCTGGCTGTTGCGTCACCTGGATGTAATTGTACAGTGATTCCTGCTCATAGATCAGCCCTGGCGTATATTTCAACGGCCCCAGCGGAAAGACCTGCGGCAGCAGCAACGGCCCAAGCAGGATAATTGTGGGAAACATCGCCACTACCCGCTCAGGAAGGCGCAATCCCCACAGTGAAACCACCAGCAGCGCCACGCAGCCCGCGAAAAGCGTCCGTCGGACGCCCCAATTGGGGATCAACACCAGCACGGGCAGAAACGCTCCGATGATGCTGCCAACCGTCGAGAGGGCATAGAGGTTGCCGGAGCTACGTCCCGCGTCGCCCACCTGACGGATGCTCAGGCGGATGGCGAATGGTGAGACCATGCCAAGCAGCGTAGTGGGAACCAGAAAGAGCAAATTGACGGCCACCAGCGAGCCAATGAAGACGCCCGCGTTCACCTGCGCAATGCCTATCAGCGACCAGTTCAAGATGGGTTCGCTGATAAACGGGATGACGCCTGTGAAGACGGCGGCGGTAGCCACCAGCGCACAGAGCAGACGCGGATTGGGATAGCGGTCGGCGAGGCGCCCGCCAATCGCGTAGCCCAGCGAGAGATAGATTAGCGTGAAGCCGATCTGGTTGGCCCAGATGAACAGCGAGGTTCCGAAATACGGCGCCATCAGGCGTGGGCCACACATCTCAAGCCCCAGCGAGACCATGCCCCCCACAAACACCAGCGCCATCAGTGGCAGTTGGCTTCCGGCCCGGCGGGCGCTTCGTCCTGGCGTCGTGGTCATGCGCGCTGAAGGCGCCTGCCCGGCGTCGGTGGACACACTCTCAGGCGCGCCTGCCAGCGCTGCGTCATTGGGCGGCCGGTTCGCCGGTTGTCGTGAGCGTATACGCATGCTTCTCTCGTCTCCTGATCGGCTCTCTGCGAGCAGCTTGCCGGTTAAGCGTGTCGTCTGGCATGAGTTCACTGCGCCGTAGGCAGAAACTCAAAGCTATTGAGCATTGGTTGGAAGTATTCGATGTTCCCTGCCGCAAAGCGGTCGCTCGATGTCAGCAGATTGATGATAAAGGGTCGCCCCTGATAGACGGTCGCCAACACGACCACCTGAATGCACGTCCCGCTGGCGCAGGCGGCTGAAGTCGCTGTGGCCGACGGATTGGGCGAAGCGGTGGGATTGGCTGTGGCGCCCGGTGTGGCTGTGACGGTTGCTGTCGCGCCTGGCGTTGTGGAAGGCGCTACGCTTGGGGTGGGCGTCACTCCCACCAGCGAGACAAATGCGACGCCACACGTCCAGCGTACCTTGCCAATCGTGATCGGCGGCGTATAGGGCTCAGGGCAGCCAAGTTGGTGCGTCAGAATGAAGCCGCGCTGGGTAAGAATGTTGAACTCATAGGTGATCCAGTAGTTACTTTGCGCGCCATTGCTGTTCTGCGCAATAGAGGGGTCAGGCAGAATCACCTGCACCTCGTAGCCCAGTTCATTCGAGCCATCGGTAAACTCAATCCCGGACGATGGGGTGGACGCCACCCATCCGGTTGGGTATTGTATCAGAAAGCCATCGGCGTGATCGATATACAACTGAAAGCCCGGCTCTGCGGTGGGTGTGGGGAAGACTGTCGCGGTGGGTGAGGGCGTCGCCTGCGCGGTGGTTCTCTCTTGTTGATCGCCCGTTGGCTGGCGGGTGACATTGCTCAACGCCAACAGCAGCCCGCTCACCAGCAACGCGCTCACCAGAGCCAGCGTCAGCGCCAACGTTCCCGTGCGTGCGGAACGTTCATGGGGCGATGTGGCGCCACGCTGCGCCACACCAACAGGCGGCGTAGTCTCATCCGGCGTCGCGCGTATCGCTTCCGGCTCTGTAGGCGACTCCAACAAAGGATCGCCATGGTCGCCGAAGGGTTGATCATGCTGTCCATGCTGATCCTGCGCTTCAACCGGCTCGTGTGCGGCTGCCCCATCGGCTTGCTCATCTTGCTCATAGGGCTGCTCGTGCGCCGTCGGCGAGGTATCGGATCGCCTCTCCATGCCTCATCCCCTTGAATCTGTGCGCTTTGTCTTACACACTCTCTCGTCAGGGCATGTTCCCCACAAGATACCCCCGCGCCATTATAGCGCATCCACGCAGATTTGACACGCGCCTGACGCTGGAACACGGCCCCTACGACGAGAGTCCCCAAGAGCAGGGGCTACGCATCGGGCATCACCTGGCGGGCTGGCGTCACTTTTTGCCGCTGTTGCGGCGCGTCGCAGGGCCGTCGCCGTTGAGCGGCGTTGAATGATCCGCGCCAGCGGAGCCTGCACGTTTACCGCTGGAGTTGGTTGGCGCGCTGGCAAGCCGAGCGCGCTGTGATGAAGGGGCGCTGGCGCCAGGCGCTCTGCGTGGCTGGCTGGCGGATGCAGGCTCAGTCGTATGGGGCGTCTCCTGGGCTTCAGCGGGTTCAGCGCCGTCGAGACTCTGGCGTGTTGGCGCGATGAGCGCCAGCCCGGATGAACCTGTTGTGTCCTCCGAAGCCGATGAAGCCTCAGACGGTTCAGAAGAAGGTGTGGATGGGGACGGCGGAGGGCGGAACAGTGGCGAGTTCGCCTGGAAGCGCGAATAGAACACATCAATTGTCGCGAAGGCCACCGAGACAATTGGCGCGGCGAAGAACGCTCCCCAGACGCCGCCAATCTTCGCGCCCACAAGCAACGCCGCAAAGAGAATCAGCGGTGGTACGCCCATCGTCGCGCTGAAAATGCGTGGCGCAAGCACCTGAAGCGCGATTTGTTGCGCCGCGATCAGCACAATCAGCAGAATAATCACTTTGAGGGCCACCTGATCGGATGGCGTTTGGAGCAAGACAAGCACGACAGGTGGAATCACAGCCAGATAGGGGCCGATCAGCGGCAGCAGCATCAAGATGCCCGCCAGCAACGCCACAAGCAAGCCGTTTGCCTGCCCCAACGCCATTAGTGTCACCCAGGTGAAGAGCGCATAGACCAGCCCAATGATCAATTGCGCGCGGAAGAACCCACCGAAAATCTGATCAACGTTGCGCTGAAAGAGCCGTATATCCGGCCTCCAACTGGGTGGCAATCGCAGCACCAGGCTTTCGATCAGCCGGTCTCCATCAAGCATCATGTAAAAGGAGAGGATGATGACCAGGAACGTATCGGCAAGGATGGTCAGAATCGAGGTCACCAGTTGGGTCGCCAGATTGAGACCCGTTTGGGCGAGGATGGTTGCGTCGTTTGGAAGCTGAGCGGTGATCTGGCTCACGAACTTATGCGCGTCGCTATTGGAAAGACCCATGCGCCTGAGCGTGACAAACACATTGCTCGCCAGCAAGTTCAGGTTCGCGGGTGAGAACGCTGCCGAGACTTCGAGCGCCAGCCGTTGCATCTGCCCGCCAATCACCGGTATGGTCAGCACGATCAACCCGGAGATGATGACCGCCAACGAGAGGTAGATCAGCGCGACCGCCAGCACACGCGGAACATGCCTCCGCTGCAAAAACTCCGAGATCGGCGCCAGAATAAACGAGACGATCCACGCGAGGAAGAACAACAGAATGATGTCGGCGAACAGCGTGACAAACGACCAGATCAACTGGAAGAGATAGATGGCCACTACCAGAATGATCAGGCTGAGCAGGATGCGTAGCGAACGATGGCGATCAAGCAGGTCTGAGATCATCGGGGTGGCTCCAGGGCATTCAAGCAGACGGGTGAGAGATACGCTCTATACGTTCTTCATACCTTCTTTAGACGCTGAAAGAGCGGCCAACGGTTCGCAGGCTCCGCAGAGTAGCGTGAATAGTCTGCCTGGCTAGACGCCTTGTGCATTGTACGTGGTAGGTGCGCTCAGGTGCGACGTACATGCCACGCAGTATATCACGGACGCTTGTGCAAAATGGTATAGTTATGGATAATGAGCGTGTGCGCCAAAGCAGGCGTAGAGGGATACAGGAGAGGCGACCATGGAGTTTTCACATTTGCTGGCGACCGACCCGGAAGTGGCGGCGATCATTGGGCGCGAAGAGCGGCGGCAATTCGAGGGCATCGAGCTGATCGCTTCGGAGAACTACGTCAGCGCCGCCGTCGCCGAGGCCGCCGCCTGTACCATGACGAATAAATACGCCGAGGGACTGCCGGGTAAACGCTACTACGGCGGCTGCGAGTTCGTGGATCAGGTGGAGACGCTTGCCATCGAGCGCGCCAAACGCCTCTTTGGCGCCGAACACGCCAATGTGCAGCCGCACGCGGGCGCACAGGCCAACGCCGCCGCCTACCTCGCGTTGCTTTCCCCTGGCGATACCGTGCTGGGGATGGCGCTCGATCAGGGCGGCCACCTTACCCACGGCAGCAAGGTCAATTTCTCAGGCAAGCTCTATAACTTCATCTCGTATGGTGTCCATCCCGACACCGAGATGGTTGACTACGAGCAGGTGGAGCGGCTGGCGCAGGAGCACAAACCCAAGCTGATCGTGACGGGCTTCTCGGCGTATCCTCGCAAGCTCGATTTCGCGCGCTTCCGCGAGATCGCCGATAGCGTGGGCGCGCTACTGATGGCCGACATCTCGCATGTGGCGGGCCTGGTCGTCGCCGGGTTGTACCCCAGTCCGATCCCCTACTGCCAGGTCGTGACCACCACCACGCACAAGACGCTACGCGGGCCGCGTGGCGCGCTGATCCTCTGCACAAGCGAACTTGCCCCGAAGATTGATAAGGCTGTCTTTCCCGGCACACAAGGTGGCCCGCTGATGCACATCATCGCGGCCAAAGCTGTCGCCTTTGGCGAGGCGCTTACCCCACAGTTCATCGCCTATCAGCAACAGGTGGCCGACAACGCCCAGGCGCTTGCCACCGCTTTGCAAAAGCAGGGCTTCCGGCTGGTCTCCGGCGGAACCGACAATCACCTGATGCTTGTGGATGTGCGCCCGCTTGGCGTCAACGGACGCGAGGCCGAGGCGGCGCTCGAAGCGGTTCACATCCACGTCAACAAGAACGCCATCCCCTTTGACCCTGAGCCGCCCGTGCGTACAAGTGGCGTGCGCCTGGGAACGCCCGCTGTGACGACACGCGGCTTTGGCGCTGTGGAGATGCGCGAGGTGGCCGATCTAATCCACAAGGCGATCACCCAACACGATGACGCCGAGGCTGTGGCGCGGATTGGCGCACAGGCGAAGGCGCTTGCCACACGCTTCCCGCTGCCTGGTGTCTTCCTGACGCCTGAGATCGCCCAGTCCGCCGAGCGCATCAAGCCGATTGTCGCGCCCACTGGCGCTGGCGCCGCAGTCTAGTAGAGGGCGATTCGCGATTCGGCAAAACGCCCATGATAGTGCGACACACTGGCGCGTTTTGTCGTATGATGTGCGAGAACAGTTTCTTTCAGAGCAAGAGGTAAGGCGCATGGACTCCCTTACTCCACCCGACCGGTAGCGTCTTTTTTCCCCAAGAGCGTCACAGCGCCCCCACACCTAACCCTCCCCCGCTCGGCGGGAGAGGGGAACTTCGGACACACAATTCGTAGCGCCGTTCTCTGTAGCCAACCTTCGCCTATCAGGATGACGTCGGCTATCCTTGCTGGGCTGCAAGAGACGGCCAGTGAGAACCCTGGCGCTACGGAAGTCCGCATCCATATCTCTACACTTGTCCACTCGCCTTCACTGGTGAAGGCGATACTGTAGCCTTCCCTGCCGAAGGCGCAACGAAAGGATCAGCCCTGCTATGAACGTCTATCGCGCGAACCAGATACGCAATGTCGCCTTGATCGCCCACGGTGGCTCCGGCAAAACATCGCTGGCCGATGTTGCCCTGTATGACACGGGCTCTGCGACACGCATCGGCAAGGTGGATGAAGGAACCTCGGTCTCCGACAGTGATCCCGATGAAATCAAACGACGGATGTCCATCAGCCTGACCCCGATCCCGCTGGAATGGCGCCAGACCAAGATCAATCTGCTGGATACGCCCGGCTACGCCGACTTCGTAGGTGAGGTGATGGCCGGATTACGTGTGGCCGACTCGGCGGTCGTGGTGGTATCCGCTGAAAAGAGCGTTGAGGTGGGTACGGAACTGGTCTGGCGCTACGCCGACGAACACGAGCTACCTCGCCTGATCTTCGTCAACAAGCTCGACCGCGAGAATACCAGCTACGACCGCACACTGGATGCGCTGCGTGCGAAGTTTGGCGCGAAGGTGGCTCCCCTTACCATCCCCATCGGCGAGCAGAGCGCGCTCAGCGGCGTGGTGGATGTCATCAGCGGGCAGGCGTACACCTTCAATGGCGCCAGCGTGACGAAGGGCGAGGCTCCGGCGAGTGTGGCCGAGGCGGCGAAACGCTATCGTGAGAGCCTGACAGAGGCCGCCGTTGAGGGCGACGACGACCTGATGATGAAGTTCCTCGAAGGCGAGGCGCTCAGCGACGACGAGTTGCGCGCCGCCATCAAGAAGAGCGTCGCGGCGAATCTGCTTGTGCCTGTGCTGGCAGGATCGCTTGCGAAAAATATCGGCGTGCAGCCCTTGCTCGACGCCATCGTGGACTATACTCCAAGCGCCGCCGAGCGTAGCGGCGACAGCGCCGAGAAGCCGGTTCAGGCGTTTGTCTTCAAGACCATCGTTGACCCGCAGAAGGGGACGTATAGCTACTTCCGGGTGTATAACGGCAGTGTGAAGTCCGATTCGCACCTGTACAACCTGGATACGAATACCGACGAGCGGCTGGGCCAGTTGTTGATGATGCGCGGGAAGACGCAGGAAGGTATTACCGAGGTGTCGGCTGGCGACATCGCCGCCGTGGTCAAACTCAGTAAGACACACACGGGCAATACGCTTGGCATACAGGGCGGCGAGAAGCTCGAACCCATCCACCTGCCCGATCCTTCGTTTACCGCCGTGGTGGCCCCCAAGACACAGAGCGACCTGGATAAGCTGAGCGTCGCGCTGACTCGACTGACCGAGGAGGACCCCTCTCTGCACGTCTCACGCGATCCTGAGACGGCGGATACATTGCTGGCCGGGGTTGGCGAGTCGCATATCGAGATTGCGCTTGAACGGATGCAGCGGCGCTTCGGCGTGGATGTCTTCAAGCGCGACCGCCGTGTGCCTTACCGCGAGACGATCCGCAAGAAGGCGCGCGCGGAGGGCCGCCACAAGAAGCAATCCGGCGGGCATGGGCAGTTCGGCGACGTCTGGCTGGAGGTTGAGCCGCTGGTGGGCAGCGACGAAAACTTCATCTTCGAGAATAAGATTGTCGGCGGTGTAGTGCCCAAGGAGTATGTGCCGGGCGTCGAAAAGGGTGTCGCGGAATCGCTGAAGGAAGGTTTCCTGGCGGGCTACCCAATGGTACACATTCGCGTGGCGCTGGTGGATGGCAAGTATCACGACGTGGACTCTTCCTCCCAGGCGTTTGAGATCGCGGCGCGGCTAGGCATGAAAGAGGTGGTGGCACAGGCGAATCCCACACTGCTTGAGCCGATCATGAATGTGACGATCCTCGTGCCTGAAGAAAACATGGGCGATGTGAACTCCAACCTCAACACAAAGCGCGCGCGCATCCTGGGGATGGAGTCGGCGGGCAATGGCTTGCAGCGCATCACGGCGCTCGTGCCGATGGCCGAGATGCTGCACTACGCGACCGACCTACGCTCCATCACGCAGGGGCGCGGATCCTTCAAGATGGAGTTGGCCTCGTATGAGGAGGTTCCGGCGCAGGTACAGCAGCAGATCATCGAGACGCACAAGAAAGAGCTGGCCGAGAAGGGGTAGCCCCCACCTCTGGCCCCTCCCCCGCTGCGGCGGGGGAGGGGAGTGAGCAGGCAGCAGAAAGCGGGCGCATAAAGCGCGCCGTGAGGCATCGCATGCGCCACGAAGGCCGCCTACGTGGCCTCATCTCAGGAAAAACTGCCGCCTGGCATGGCGCCTTGTATGCCAGGCGGTAGGCGTTAAAAAAGTAGCGCCGCGCTCCTGGGCGGCGTGTGATTCCCTATGTGGAAGAAGGGGTGTATGAAGATCATTTTCAGCAGAAAGGGGTTTGACTCAAAATATGGCGGTGGCGCAAGTCCTATCTTTCCATCTGGAGAATTGCTTACCCTCCCCATTCCAGAGCCATTTCCTGGCCGCCACTCGACACAATATAAGGACATATGCGCAAGTATGCAGGCAGGTGGCCTGTCTCTGGGAACCCTTGTTCATGATCTGACGAAAGGAAAAATAAAGCCAGAACGGTTTGCGCATCTCGATCCTGATTTGAATCCTTCAAGTATTCCCAGACCTGCCGACTGGCGACCTGTTTTTGGCCAAGAAGGAGCAGCGGAGACGCACCTTCAGAAGCACGATGTCGAGAAGGATGATGTATTTGTCTTCTATGGATGGTTCAGGAAGGTTGAACTGGTTTCGGGAACCTACCGCTATGTCAGTGGTGCGCTGGATCTCCACGTCATCTTTGGCTGGCTTCAAGTGGAGCAGCGTCTCTGCGTAGATAATCCTTCGGAAGGCACGATCCCAGAGTGGGCGCGTTATCATCCTCACTGTCAGGCGGCGCCGTATCATCCCAATTCTATGTATATCTCTACGAGCCGCCTCCAAATATCAGGGAGAGAGATTGGCCTACTCGGCGCGGGGGTGTTTCCTCGGTTTGACTCTAAATTGTGCTTAACAGCTTCGGGCCAATCAAGGAGAAGTATCTGGCGCTTGCCTTCCTGGTTTTCCCCGCGATCTTCTTGCCTCAGTTATCATAGCAAGATGTGCTGGTGGGATAGAGAGGGGGATACAGTCTTGTTACAAACAGCCAGTCCTGGTCAGGAGTTCGTCCTGGATTGTCAGGTGTATCCAGAAGCTATTGAGTGGCTTTACCACCTTTTCTCCTTGTCCGGTGCGACCCAACAGACGTAGGCCCTGCTGATCTGCTTCCGCCAGGCGCCATCCAAAGATTTGACACACGCCGCCAGAGACGGCGGTACGCACGCTGACGCTCATCCGGCGCCGAGATAGCTTGCTACCTCGTGGGCAAACCACTCGGCGAAGGTGGCGTAGGTGTCTTCTGCTTCGCGTTGTTCATGATCCCACAGCACAATATGGCGTTCACCATCGGGGCTTTGTCGTGCGTGATCAAAACACCAGGTCTCATAGGTATGAGCAAAGGGGATCAATTGGCGCTCATCCGAGCGGAAGATGTTTTCACCGCGCTCGCGATCCATGATGCGCTCATAGGCGTACACGCCCTGAAACGCCCGCCACTGAGCGGCGATCTCGTGATAGGGCTGGCAGTCCAGCCATTGATTGAGCAGAACTGCTTCCCACTTCGCGCGTGATGGGCCAGCGCCACAGATATACGCGCTTTGCAAGGCGTCCAGGTCGAGACCGTTCGTCACAGTAAGCAGCTTTGCGTAGCTTGGAGGGAGGCGTATATCCAACACATGCTCTGCGCGAACCAGATCACTGTCGCTGGCAGGCGGATACAGGCGCAACCGATCCCCTGCCATCTGCTGTAGCGCGCGAAGTATCTCCAATGTATCTTCCATAGGCGTCTTTTGCCTCAACGATACGCCACTTCCCATGCGTCCCAATTGCCTGGCCTACCGTACCCTACCGTATCACACCGTATCACACCGTATCACACCGTATAAGGAGATTGTAGGCGCATGCAATGGGTGTCTTCATCTCTCGCTGAGGATTTGCTTGCGGGCCAACAAGACTGGGCTAGACCGTTCGCCGCTGCTGTTTGCAGAGCAAGCAAGCTCTAGCCCAGAGGGGGCGGCTCAGGTTAGTGGGCGCGTCTGCGGACAAACGCCCTCACCAGAAAGAAAACCACGGCGATGACGATGAGGAGTTCGATCGCAAAGATGAGATCACCCCAATGTGCGCTGACCATAGGCGCCTCCTCATGGATTGGGGTTCTCTTCTGGCTCGGTCGAATCTTCCGGCTCCAACGAACTTTCAGACGCCAAGCTGGGGGAAGCCGGATCAACAGCAGAGATATTCTTCCATTCCGCGCGCGAAGCGAATGTCAGCTCCACATGTAAGCTGTCGCGTAACATGCGGCATTCTGTCTCGATGCTTACGAGCCGACTTGCCAGAACCGCACGAGGCTCTACCTCAGGCGCGACGCCTTCGGGTCGCGGGGCAGCCGCCACTTCTTCGAGAACCGCTAGCAATGCGTTCTCATCGGCGACCGCCAGCGGCCTGAGCCGCTCGTCCACCAGGTTCAACAACTCCATGATATTCATGTTCATGACGCTCTATCCCTCCGCTCTTCAAAACACCATATAGGAGTTGGCAGGATACCGTGCGGGATTGGAACGCTTCCAGGCGATTGTCGCCGACCGCCAAGCCGATCTGTTCGCAAGCCAGCATGATCCCAAATTGCTTGAAGACGCGCGACAGGCGCTGTATCGCGTCTATCGCTTGCGACAGGGAATCATAGACGCCATTGCCGCCTATGAACAGCAGCAATCGCAACAGGGGCAACGCGATACACATAGCGCCTAAGAGGCGGCAGGCTTCTCCGGCCTGCGCACCCGCAGCGCCTCCGGCAGGATGTGCGCCTCGAAGCGGTGCGCGCTGATCACCTCACCGTCCAGGTGCGCGAAGATGGGCTGGTGCGCCGTAAACGTCACCCGCCGCACGAGCAGCCGCTTCACCTCCGGCTGATCGAGGTGCTTGCCCTGCTCCACCAACGGCAGCAAGCGGAGCGCGCGCAGTTGCGAGGGCTTGGTGATGGCGCAGAGGTTGAAGTAGCCGTCGGAGGGATCGGCGTCGGGATTGATGCGGAAGCCGCCGCCATAGGTTGGGCCGATGCTCAGGTCGGCCAGCGCGTATTGGTTGCGCTCGTCGGGCGCGGCGTCGCAGGTTATCGTCAGTTCGGGACAGCGGTTGTAGCGGAAAAGCAGCTCCGTCAGGCTTGATGCCCAATAGAGCGCCTGCCCCGTCATCAGGGGATAGCGTTTCAGGCGCTCGGCTCTGGCGGCGATGTTGGCGTCCAGCCCCACGCCAAGCGCATTGAAGAAATACATCCCGTTGACCATGCCGACATCCATTGGCGTGGGAATGCCATGGAGCGCGACCTTCAGCGCCTGAAGCGGATCGGCTGGCAGGCCAACCGCGCGCAGAGCGTAGTCGTTGCCACTCCCCGCCGGAACAATGCCCAGCGGCGTGATTGCCCCAGCCGCCAGCAGCCCGCTTCCCACCTCGCGAATGCTGCCATCCCCACCGACGATCACCACACTCCGCCCGGCCAGCCCTGCCTGAGCCGCCAGCCGTTCGGCGTCCCCTGGCGCCTGGGTGATCGCCAGTTCGGCGCGCCCATCGGCCAGCGCCCGCGCGATCAACGGACGCAAGCGCGCTGTGCGGCCACGGTTCGCCGCAGGATTGAGGATTACCAGCGGTGTTGTGGTGGCCCCATCAGTGCTGGCTGCCGTGCGCGATATGGCATGCGGCGCGGGATCGGCGGTGTGCTGCTCCATTGTAGGCGCAGTGGGCGCTACAGTTTCCGCTGCCACCGGGGTGACATTCTCGTCGTTGAGGCTCATCGCGTGCCTCCTCTGTTTCAGAGCAGAGCATTCAATCAGTGTAGCGCGCATGGCGCATAGGACATAGGATCGCGCGCCGCCAGGGATGGCGGTACTTCAGACGAGATCACGTATGGACAAGTGGGTATCCATGCCACCGATGCGGGGTCGCCCTGGAGCGCGGCGCTACTTGTGTGGCGCCTACCGCGCAGCAAGCTCTTCCTCTCGCCTGACCGCAATCCGACTTGTCACATCTCAGGCCGCGCAGGCGGCCTTTGTGGCTGCCAGCCTTTAGGCGCGCGTTGACGCGCCCGCCCCGTTCGTTCGCCTGAGCATCACTCGGTTGGCGTCAGCGAGGCCGCTAGATGATAGAGATCAATGTCAACATGGCGATTCACCGCGACCGCCTCGCTCAGCGGAATGGGAACAATCTGGGCGCCGTGCAGGACGGGAACCTTGCCGAAGTCACCCTTTAGCACGAGGTCAACCGCCGCTGCGCCCGTGCGAGCGCCCAGGATGCGGTCGAATGCCGTTGGCGCGCCGCCACGTTGCAGGTGGCCCAACGTCATCGAGCGCGTGTCTATCTTCGTCAGATTGCCAAGATGATCGGCAAGCGCCTCGCCCACTGCGCGTGTCACCAACTGCGGATGCCCAAAGGCATCTACCTTGCCGGTCGCCTCTTGCGCTGGCAGCCCCTCGATGGTCGCGCCCTCGGCCACCACCACCAGGCTCGACGAATACCCTGCGTCACGATGCCGCTTCAGCCGCTCAGCCAGTTCGTTCAGGTCAGATTTCTCCTCTGGCACGAGGATGATGTCAGCGCCGCCAGCCAGGCCGCCCTCGGTGGCCACCCAGCCCGCGTCGCGTCCCATCACCTCAAGCACGATGATGCGATGGTGCGAGTCCGCTGTGGTGCGCAGCATATCACATGCCGTCGCCACGCGCTCCACCGCCGTATCGAAGCCGATGCAGGCGTCGGTAGCGTTGAGATCATTGTCCATCGTCTTGGGCACGCCGACAACGTGCAGGCCGCGATCCACCAGCTTTGCCGCCACGCTCAGCGTATCATCGCCGCCGATGGCGATCAACGCATCCAGCCCAAGCGTCTGAAAGCTCTGCGCCACGCGCTCCATCCCGTTCTCTACCTTCTCAGGATTTGTGCGCGAACTGCCAAGGATCGTGCCGCCAAGGCCGACGATGCCAGCGACCTCTTTGACGCTCAACGGCGCGCCACGCCCCTCCACCATACCTGCCCAGCCATCATAGACGCCGATCACCTGATGTCCGGCGTGCGCCGCGCGAATCACTATTGCGCGGATCGCCGCATTGAGTCCACCGCAATCGCCGCCGCCCGTCAAGACGCCAATCTGCATGTCATTTGCCTCCTGGTCTGTCTGGTCTTTATTGCCGATGTTGATAGGGGTTCTCATCTTCGTTGTGGAAGAATGAAGAACCAACAACCGCAAAGCACAGCGTTGTACGCAGCACAGTGTACCACGCCATGGCATATATTGGCATGTGTTGATTCATGCTGACGCGCCACATCTCGTCAGGATGATGCGCGTGCGCTCTGAACCGCTGTACATCGAAAGAGGTTTTCTCGTTGATGTCAACGCGAAAAGCGGCCCTACGTCGCTCCGCCGCTTCTCTGCCATTCGTCCTGGTCTTTATTTCGTCGCTTGCGCTGGCGGCGTTGCTGCTCAACGCCTGTGGCAGCACAGTCACAGTGATCCGTGTGGTGACGGCGACCGGTCGCCCCACGACGCCCACGCCAACGCCGGTCATCACCTGTTCGGGCGCCTTCATCCAGGCGCATCCGAATCTTCCCCCATCAGAAGCGCAGCAACTGCTGAACATCTGCACAGCCGACAAGCCATCCTTTGCCGACCCGCTGGCCGGACAGGACGCCAACACTTGGGAGTATTTCCAGGTACCCAACGCGACCTCTTGCTTCTTCCGCGATAACGGCTACCACGCCATCGCAGAGCAAAAGAACTATGTCGCGTTGTGCTTTGAGCATGCGCAGACGTTCAGCAACTTTGTGTTTGAGGCCGAGATGCAGGTGATTGCAGGGAACGGCGGCGGATTGATCTTCCGCCAAAACGGTACCGACTATACCGCGCCGCAATATCGCTTCCGTGTGGGAGTAGACCAGACCTATGATGTGACGGAATATCTGCACGGGCAGGGCACCGGCCATCGCATCGTCACGGGCAAAAACAGCGCGATTGACAAGGGCGTGGGCGCATCGAACCTGTTGAGCGTGCTGGCGTTTGGCCCCAATATCTATGTCTTCGCCAACGGAGTGTATATTGCCTCGCTCACCAACACCACATCGCCTACCGGGGTTCTTGGCTTCTTTGCGGCGGACTATAGCGCGCCAACTGATGTTGCCTTCTCCAATATGGATGTCTGGAACCTCTCGTGAGCCGCTTTTGAGGCATGAGCCGGTGGCGCGCTGGATCAAATTTGGATCAACTGGCGCCGGGTTTGCGACACGGAATGAGGCGGTGTGGCTCGCAAGCAGCGGCCGCCATCTTGAAAGCAGAGGAAATCCACAGAGAGGATAGAGCGACATGGCCAACAAGCATGACAACCAGCATGACGATCAGCCAGTGATGGATGGCACAACCTACCCGGTTGATAACGCCGTAGTGGCGGAGATTGATAGCTACCAGGAGGCCGACGCGGCGGCGAAGGCGCTTCAACAGGCGGGTTTCGCCAGCGATACTATCAACGTCTTCAAGGGACCGGAGGCGCTGGCGCGTATCCATGAGCGCGAGCGTGAGCTTTCTCCCTGGGAGCGCCTCTGGAGGAAGTTCCGCAATTTTGGCGGTAATGAGGATATTAACCAGGAGAACCGCATGCGTGCGTTGGCGGAAGGTCATGCGCTGATCGCCGTGCTGACGCCGCATGACGAAGATGTGGAGCGCGCGCATCGGGTGCTTGTTGAGTATCACGCCAAGCTCATCCGCGCGTTTGGCAATGCGACCGTCACCAGTCTGCCATCGAAAGTAGAAACATCGGCTGGCGGCTGAAGTCTTGCCTGGATGCGCCCTATGGGTGACACGAGGCCTGCCTGCGCGGGCCGAAAGTGAATGAGTATGAAAGAGAGCCTCGTCGCTTGAGAGACATCCGGCGACGAGGCTTTTGGTCTGTCAGACGCTAGGCGTTGCGCCGCAGCATCAATTCCCTGCCCATCCAGAGGGGGATGAGGAGGACAACGCCCCAGGCGATGTCGGGGCTGGTCGCCAGTCGTTCGATCAGGCCGGTATAGCTGCTGAGCGGACCTTGCGGATTCAAGGCCAGTCCAAAGAGTGGCATAACGAGGTTGGGCCAGACGCCGCAGGCTATCGAGAACATCGCCCAGCCGCGCCACTTTGGGTCGCCCCAGAAACGCCGCGAGATGACGATCAAGCTGGCGCACATAGCGATCATCGTGATGACCATGCTGATGGTATGCAATGGGTCTTCCCGGAAAATCCCCAGGCCGATCAGCCCAACCCCTTCGATGAGCTTCAGGACAGGATACCACGTTGCGCAGACGCCCCCTTTGAGAACCTGCCGCCAGGCGTAGGCCAGCACAAGGCAACTGACGCCGCACAGGATGAAGTTGGCCTGTTGTATCCAGCCACCCTGCCCAAAGCTAAGCGAGCTGATGGTTTGCGACCAGGCGCTATAACCGGGACGTGTGACACCCTCAATCAGATAGATGATCATGAAGAGCGCGGTTCCACCTATTCCTGCGGTCAGCCACACGAGCAGCCTGCGCGGAACGGGTAAAGTGGCCGATGACTGTGTTCCCTGGATGGCTTGCGTAGTCGTCAGAACTGTTTGGGTTGCTTGGCGAGATGAAGTAGTAGTGGCCATTGGCGTTTCCCCTTTCTGTACGTTGAAAGAGCGCAACACAGAACTGATTGATGAAGCCTGCCCGACGTGTACAGCTACGATTGTACTGCCCTACCGTTCAAGCGTCTGTGCTCAGTGTACGCGGAGAATATTTGGCCTGGTAGTCATAGGTGTCATGAGATTGGGATGACTTTTGTCATTGCCCAATCAGCCCAATATGTCGTTCAGCACGAAGTCATTTTGCAGGAACGCGAAATCGTAGGCGCTCCATGCGGCGTCGGCGGTTATCGTATCCCAGGCTATCCTGTGGGCTGTGGCCGCTTTGAGGATGACCTTGCCATAAACCTGGGTGATTATCTCCCCATAGATGCTTTGCGCGAGGCCTTGAACCAGCACGGTCGTCTGGTCGAGCGCCACGCCGCTTGTCCAGAGCGCCTGTAAGGCCATGAGACAGAGCGCCTTCGTAAGCTCCTGCGCTGCGCTTACCTTGAGTGTTGTGTTGGGAACACTTGCGCCCATCGTGATCGTAACCGTCGCGCTATGGCGCTGTGCATCGTAGGTGGTAGTGAGCGATTTTACACCGGCATGCCAGATATTCAGTGAGACGTCCTGTGCAAGCTGCTCCTGCGTCGGCGAGATTGGAGCGACCTGAGCCACATGCGCGCCGGTTGTGTGGCCTCCTCCGGCGAGAAGGGCATGACCTATCAGCGCGCCTGCTGCCACAAGTACGAGCAGGATCACCAGAGACAACGCGACGAAACGGCGAGAGAAACGCATTGGATCCCCCTTTCGCTAGCGCCAGAAACGCAGACGCCATCCAGTGGCTCTACCCTCCTGACGAGTTGAGATGTTGGGAGAATCCTAGCAACGGAGAAACGCTACGCCAAGAGTTGGTTGCAAAAATACATCGCATCATGGAGCGCCAGTTTATGCCGACTCTCCCTGAGAAATCAGTACCCGTTCGCGCCGCCAGCGACCGGGGTGGGCGGGAACATGGCGGTTATTGAGAAAGGCCAGCGCCCACGCGCAGCGTTCGGTTGGTTCCAACGCCATGAGCAGCGCCCGCCAAATCCGTTCCCAGTCTCCAGTAGCTTCCCAGCGAGTGAACCGCCGCCAGCAGGTGACCGGATCGCCATAGGTTGGGGGCAGATCACGCCAGCGGCAGCCATTGCGTAGCACATAGAGGATGCCATCGAGCGTACGTCGGTCATCGGCGCGCGGTCGCCCCCGATGGCGCTGTGGTGGAAGGTACGGTTGAATGGCTTGCCATTGCTCATCGGTCAATGGCGCGGAAAGCGCCGTGACCTCACGCCGTTTCATCCAGACGGCCTGGGCATGCCACATCTGAATCAGGCTGGCGTAGGAATCCTCATAGTGCGCGACGCTGACCCGCTCGAGCATGTCCGCTTCGCCTGGCAGAATCAAGGACTGTTGCCACTGTTCACCGGCGAACGCTTGTAGACTTTGGAGATCACGCCAGAGCGAGACCACGCTGATGTAATCTGGCAGGTTCGATTGGGGTTCTCCGATCAACACATACAGGCATCCGGGCTGTGCACGCATCAATGGCAGGGCATTTACACGGCAATGACGCTCGAAATCGCTGCGTTTGCCGGGTCTGAGTTTTGCCCGAAAGACTCGCACAATCATGGCTCCCCCTTTCCCTGAAAAACCTGCCAGACATGAACATTCTGCGCTATGATCATACCTTGGAACATCCAAATCGTGTTTGCACAGTGTTGTGTACAGGAGTGAGTATAGCATGGCTACTAAAGTGTCCAAACCGACCTCAGAGACTTCCCCAGCCACCTCCACCGTCAAGCGCGCGCTCGATTGGAAGCCTATCCGTGAGTATGGCGACATCATCTTCGAGCAAGCCGAGGGCATCGCGAAGATCACCATCAACCGCCCGGAGGTGCGTAACGCCTTCCGCCCGGAGACGCTGAACGAGATGATCGATGCGTTTGCCTACTGCCGCGAAGACCCGCATATCGGCGTCGTGATCCTGACGGGGCAGGGCGACCTGGCCTTTTGCTCCGGTGGCGACCAGCGCACACGTGGCAATGGCGGCTACGTCGGCGCGGATGGCGTGCCCCGGCTCAATGCGCTCGATCTGCAAAAATCCATCAAATATCTACCCAAGCCGGTGATCGCGATGGTCGCAGGCTACGCGATTGGCGGCGGCCATGTGCTGCAACTGCTCTGCGATCTGACCATCGCGGCGGACAACGCGCGCTTCGGGCAGACGGGGCCGCGCGTGGGCAGCTTCGACGCAGGCTGGGGCGCGACCTATATGGCGCGCGTGGTCGGCCACAAGAAGGCGCGCGAAATCTGGTATCTCTGCCGCCAGTACACCGCGCAGCAGGCGCTCGATATGGGGCTGATCAACACAGTCGTCCCGTTGGAGCACCTTGAAGAAGAGACGGTGCAGTGGGCGCGCGAGATTCTTGAAAAAAGCCCGATTGCCATCCGCTTCTTGAAAGCAGCCTTTAACGCCGACACCGATGGATTGGCGGGCCTGCAAGAGCTGGCGGGCGACGCGACGATGCTCTTCTACATGACGGAAGAGGGCAAAGAGGGCAAAGAGGCGTATTTGCAGAAGCGCAAGCCCGACTTCTCACGCTTCCCCCGCTTGCCGTAACCTACCTATCCCCCCTGCCCCCCTTCCCCACACGAGAAGGGGGGAGCTTGCTGGGTGGTAGGGCGGGCGTGGGTGGCAAAGGGCAAGGATGAGCGGGCATATAGGGCAATCGGCAGACACTTGCACCTGCGCTATGCTACTCCCCTCCCCGTGCGGGGGAGGGGCCGGAGGAGAGGTCAGCCCAAAGGTGACAAGCCGCTTGCCAGCAAGCAACAAAGCTGCGAGAATACTCTCCAACGAAAAGCAACACATCACCACTGGTGAAAACACAGAGTTCGCCATCAGGCGAAACATTCCCCCCTCCCCGTGTGGGGGAGGGGTTGGGGGAGAGGTATGAAACGCAAGGGCACGACGGTTGGCCAGCGGATCAGCCCGGAGAAGCGGCAGGTTGTGCTTGATCTT
>Ga0209061_1002933_pt1 | contig 19886 bp, 17 predicted proteins | sample Coa_R1_10_FD_187157 | JGI IMG/M metagenome (GOLD analysis project Ga0209061, IMG submission 187157) | Surface soil microbial communities from Centralia Pennsylvania, which are recovering from an underground coalmine fire - Coalmine... | ecosystem: Environmental > Terrestrial > Soil >...
ATGTGCGCCGTCGCATCGCGACAACCACAGGCGAGATAGCGGCCATCGGGGGACCAGGCCAGATCCATGACGCGGTGACACTGGTCGAGAGTATGGATCACGTTGCCTGTGCGGGCCTGCCAGATGTGGATGGTACGATCCCAGGAGCCGGAGGCAAGCCGTGTGCTATCGGGGGACCAGGCCAGGGCCGCCGTCCGTTCTCTATGCCCACGATAGAAACAGAGCACGCTGCCCATCGCTGCCATTGTCGTCTCTCCTCCTCTCACCGATGAACTGTTAGCGATGTTGCTTCCGCTGCAAGAACTGCTCTACTGCCGCGACGGCTTCCTCGGCGCTCGGCAGGTCGATTGGCTGCCGACGACGCCAGAGCCGCTGCCACCATCTCCACTGCGGCCATAGTGCTCGCCAGCTTTGTCGCTCTCCTGCCACATGCAACCGGGACGGCCCGGCGGAGGCAGCCACTCCACTATAACAGCGCTGGCAGAGCAAGCGGGAGTTAGGACCACCTGCCGGCCCGCAGACAGTTCTTGTGGGTAGCTCGACAAGATGCCTGCGACACATGCCTCCCCCACAATGTTGACATAGTGCGCAGGCGGGCTGATCGGCATATCCGGTTTCTACAAGGCAGGCATAGCAATACATGGATGCAACTCCTCACTCTTCGGTCTTGTCTTCGGCAGCAGGGCGAAGCTCCTGTTCTCCGACTCTCATCTCATCAATGGTGGCGCCTTCCGCGATGAAAGAACGCAGCAACTGCTGGCGATCCACCAGCCCCAGAGGCTTCCCCGACTCGTCCACGACGACCAGGCGCTTGATCTGGTGCGCCAGCATGGTCCTGATTGCCTCTCCTGTCGATGTTGCGGGTGTCACGGCGAAAAGATGCGGGCGCATGATCTGCTGAGCAGTCAACGCGCCCTGAGATGACCGGCGGCGAAACAGTTCTTCGGGCAGACGCAGGGAGAAGCGACCAGCGAGGGCCAGCAGTGGATGATGGTGAGTGGCGATGCCATGTGCCGCCAGCAGATCGCGGTCCCCGATTACGCCCATTGCTTTGCCCTCATGATCGGTAACGATCACCCGGCGCAGCGGCGACGCCTCGACCTGGCGCAGCACTTCAAGTAAGGGCGTTGCTGCGACGACCAGCGGAACCTGAGAGAGCGCCACCTCTCCTACCATTCTGGCATGCTTCGCTGGCGCCGCGAACTCCTGGGAGGGGTGGGCCTCCGACGATCCTGGAAGGCCGGCATAGTAATGCAGCAGCGCGGCCTGGCTGAGCAGCCCCACCAGTTTCCCCTGGGCATCCACCACGGGTACACGCGTCACGCGCCGGGAGATCATCATCTGCGCCGCCGTTTCGAGTGCAGCGTCGTCTTCTACCGTCAACGGCTGCCGAATCATCACCTCCCCGGCGGTCTGCTCAACAGCGAAGAGCTGACGCAGGCGCCGGCCCAGGTCGTCCGGGTCCGCGATTTCATGGGGAGCAAGTTGCTGAAAGGCATCTGTGCGTGTGAGGAGATGCCCAAGTGTAATTACGCCCTGCACCTCTCCCTTCTCCCCGACGACCACCAGCATTTTGACACCCTGCATCATTAGCAGACGAATCACATCCTCAAGTGGTGTGCGCTGAGTCACCGTCGTCACTTCCAATGCCATCACATCGCGCACACTGACTGCAACAGTGAGGGGACGTATCAGTAAGACAGCGCACGGAGCCTCATTGGCGACTTTGCGCGCCGTTCCTCCGGTTGTGGCGCTCCAGGGATGCTCGTGGCCTGTGGCGCCCAGGATGAGCAGGTCGCAGTGCCGCTCACGCGCGATGGCGGTGAGCACGCTGCTCGCATGTCCCTCCCGGCTGATGGTTTCGAGCGCAAGCCCGGCGATCTGGGCCTGTGCCGCTGCAAGGGCCTGTGTTCGTTGCAGATATGCATCCCAATCCCATTGGGCCTCGGCGGGAGGAAGCGGGCCGGTACGCGATGAGGTATACTTCGGCGGCGTGGTGGAACTTTCGATAATCGAGGCGGCGTGGAGACTCGCTCCGAACAGCTTTGCCAGCTCCAGGCCCTTCTGGAACGCTCGCCAGCTCAGCAGCGAGCCGTCCAGGCCCACCAGCAGGCTCTTGAAGAGCGATTTCCCCGGCCTGGTGCGAACGACCAGGACGCTGCATGGAGCCTGGCTCACAACTTTGTCCGCCGTCCCGCCCAGGAAGGCTCCCCAGACACTGGAGTGTCCCTGATATCCCAGCAGCAAGAGGTCGCAGCGCTGCTCCTGGATGTGGCTCACGATCATCTGGCCCTCGTGCCCGCTGACGATGGCTGTTGTCACGCGCACACCACGCCGCTCGGCCAGCTTTCGCAGCGGGGCTTGAATATTCCCATAGTAGGACATGGCTGCTGTATGTTCAGCGCTGCTCTCTTCATGCGTCGCGACGTAGCGCGGCAGCGTTTCCTCGACGGAAAGGAGATGCAGTTCGGCCTGCATCAGCGCCGCTAGCTCGATGGCAACGTCGGCAGCATGCAAGGAACTTTCAGAGCCATCGACGGCCAGGAGGATCCTTTGAAACATGGCGCTCTCACCTCCTCAAATAACGCGCAGGAGCAGGACCAGGATCACGATCAAAAAGATGTAGGCCACGTATTGATTAAGATTGCCGGATTGAATGAGCGTCACCCGCCGCGTCAGCCTCTCGGCGAGGCGCACGACCGGTCGATAGAGCGTGCGCTCAAATGGCGCCGGGATCTCCTGCTGGTAGACGATGCGGCCTTTCCGATGGCGCGCCGCCGGCTGTACCGGCTCGCTGTGCGTCCATGAGCGGTAGAGGCCATTAAAGATGATGCGGATCGGGTTGCTATAGGCCAGGCCCGTATAGGTCATAGCGGCTTCAAAGCGCGGAATCCCTCCGGCCCAGACGCGCCCGATCCGGCGCTTCCCGAGCGGGCGGACCAGGCGCAGCGCCAGCACCACGATGACAAGCAAGAGCAGTTCCGCCAGCAGCAGATATGATGGCGAATCGATGGTGGCAAAGGTAGGAGCGGCAATAATCACCAGGCCATTCACCGGCAGCAACCCCTTGAAGAGTCCACCGCCGATGGTCACAAGCAGCGCGTAGGGGCCGGGATGGTCCGTAAAGAGCGGCGGCACAACCTGGTTGAGCACGCTCTGTCCAAAGAGCGAAGTGGTCACGCGGTCCAGCGCGGGAATGACGAAGGTTGGCAGCACGCCCAATGCCAGGCAGAGCAAGGCCAGGATGCCCATTGCCACCCGCATGCTCACAGGCGCTTCGTGAGCCTCCGCAGCCTCTTTACTGCGCGGCATCGCCAGGAAGGTGATGCCACAGGCACGCACGAAGGCGGTCACGGCGATCCCTGCGGTGAGCGCGATCAGGCTTCCCGCCAGCGCTATAACCATCTTCGTGAACGTATCCGGGATGGCAAAGCTCTGGAGCAGCGCTTCCAGCAGCATCCACTCGCTGACATAGCCGTTGAGTGGAGGCACCGCCGAGATCGCCAGCGCGGCCACGATGAAGAAGAGCGTGGTCCAGGGCATCAGGCGGATCAGGCCGCCCAGTTTTCCCAGTTCGCGCGTGCCAGTTGCCTGATTGACCGCTCCGGCACTCAGAAAGAGCAGCCCCTTGTAGACCGCGTGATTGAGCACGTGATAGAGCATCGCAATGGCGACAATGGCCGCCATCGCCGTCAGGTGATACGCCTGGAAGGTCAAAGCGGCTCCCAGCCCGGCCAGAATGATACCGATATTCTCGATGCTGGAATAGGCCAGCAGACGTTTCAGATCGTGCTGCACCACAGCATAGAGGATACCAATCAGCGCCGTCAACGCTCCAACGCTTAACACCACCAATCCCCACCAGGAGGGCAGCGCGCCCGTTCCTCCCAGAAAGTCGAGCAGGAAACGCAGCATACCGTAGATGCCCAGCTTGATAATCACGGCGGAAAGCAGGGCCGAGATATGGCTGGGAGCGGCGGGATGCGCTTCGGGAAGCCAGAGCTGGAGCGGAAGGATACCCGCTTTGGCGCCGAAGCCGATAAAAGACAGCAGAAAGATGGCGCTGCGCAGCGAACTTGAGATCATGGGCGCCGCCGAGCGTAATGCAGCGAAACCGAAGCTCCCCGCCGCCTGAAACAGCAGGAGGAAGGCGATGAAGATCGCCACCGTACCCAGTTCGCTGACGGCGAGCATCAGGAAACCAGAACGAATGACCTGCGCATCTTCGTACTCGAAGTTGACCATCAGGTAGCTGAGAAAGGCCATCGCCTCCCATGCCATCAGGAAGACGATCATATCGTCCGCCGCGACAATGAGCACCAGCGAGAGCAGCAAGAGATTGAGGAGGACGCCAGAGGCGCGCAGGCGTCCCCTGCTCGTATAGTGAGCGAGATAGCCTACCGAGTAGATGGCAACCGGAAAGGAGACCAATCCAATTACGATCAGGAAGAACGCCGAGAGAGTATCCACGCGCATGCTCAGCGCGCCGAAGGGCAGATTGGTAGCCACAGCCCCCACCGGGGCCGGGGCGCCGGCGATGACTCCAATTCCCGCGATGATCGCCGCCAGCCCTCCAAGCGCTGCTGTCGTGGCAGCAGCAAGCGTCAGAGCACGCGCCGGGCGGATCAGTAATGAGAGAATGACGCCGAGCGCATACAGGCCGAGCATGGACCAGAAAGCGGTTGCCGGCATGAGATTCCAATCCATCATGATCGCTCCCTTTCTCCCGCCTGTGGCGCCAGCATCTGGAGTGGCGGCGGGCGGTGGATCTGCCGTATGCTGCCATACAGGCGCTGCTCGGCCCGGCCCAGCGCCAGTAACAGTCCGTGGATCAACGTGAGCGGCGATGGCGGGCAGCCAGGAATAAACACGTCAACAGGCAGAACCTTCTCGACGCCGCCCAGGGTAAAGGCGCTCTCACCAAAGATCCCGCCGCTGCATGCGCAGGCGCCCACGGCTACAACCAGCCGGGGATCTGGCATCGCTTCATAGGTCTGGCGCAGCGGATCGACCATCGCCCGCGTCACCGGTCCCGTCACCAGCAACAGATCGGCGTGGCGCGGCGAAGTCGTGAAGAACAGGCCCAGGCGCTGCATATCGTAGTAGGGGCTGGTCAGCAGTTTTATTTCCGACTCGCAGGCGTTGCACGAGCCGGCATCGACATGCCGGATATGTAACGAGCGTCCGAACAGTCGCTGCGCCCGCATCTTGAGCTGTTCAGAAGCGCCCCTGGTAGCCTCACTCAATGGCTCTACCATTGCTCTCCTCCTTGCCGTTCTCCTTGCGGTCTGACTTCGTCGGGAGCGCGAAGACCGTCACCATACGCAGATCCTCGCGGTCTTTTGTCGCCAGTTCGTAGTCCGCGGTCATATGCAGCGCACCCGTTGGGCAGGCGGTCACACACAGGCCGCACTGGATGCAGCGGCCATAGTCGAGGATCAACCGGCGGTCTGGCTCCTGTGTTGTTCCATCTCCGTTATTCTGCAATGCCAGCGCGCCAGGCAGGCAGATCTGTACACAGGCGTCGCAGCCTCGAACAGCCTGGCAGCGACTGGCATCGAGTACCGGTCTGCCGCGAAAGTCCTCCGGCAGATGTTCAATAGCGGCGGGATAGCGTGTCGTAAGCACGCCGGTCCGTAATCCGCGCTGTATCCAGGAGAAGATCATTGCTATTGCTCCTCATCTATTGCAAAAAGCCTTGACCATGATATATAACTCCTCAAGGCGCGAGCGGCCTGGCCGGCATATCGATCCGCTTGAGGATACTGCAAGTTCTAGCAATCAGCCCCGGCAAACGAGAGTCCAAAGCTCTGTTCGATCACAGGGAAGTCGGTCAGAATGTTATGGCCGGGTATAGCCAGGGCAAATGCCTGCCAGTTCGCAAAGGAGGCTGGACGGACACGATAGCGTTGCAGTGTGCCGTCCTCGCCGACCAGAACCCAGTGCAGGCATTCGCCACGCGCCGACTCCGCCCATCCCGTAGCCGATTTACCTGCCAGCAGCCGCTCTATCGGCGTCCCCACGGGACCGCCCGGCAGGCGATCCAGCACCTGGGTGATAATCTGTAACGTCTGCATCGTTTCCTCCATGCGCAGGCGCGCGCGGGCGAACGCATCGCCTGTGTGCCTCACTGGAACATCGAAGCTAACCTCGGCGTAAGCCGCGTAGGGATGATCGCGGCGCAGATCGCGATCAATGCCGCAGGCGCGCCCTATCGGCCCGACTGCGCTATACGCGCTGGCCTCCTGTGGCGGAAGGATGCCCGTCGCTTCCAGGCGATCCAGGTGCGAGGGCGAGGCCAGCAGCAGCCCGTGCAGCGTCTCCACCTCACGCGAGAGTGAGTCCATCAATTCCTGCACCGCCGCCTGCTGCGCTTCAGAGAGATCGCGGCTCAGACCGCCGGGTACGTTCATACCGAAGAGGTAGCGATGCCCGCTGATACTGGCGTTGAGCCGCAGGACGCGCTCTTTCAGGATCTCGAACTGCGCCTGTCCGACAACGAGGCCGGTTGCCTGGCAGAGATCGGCCTGGTAGCCCAGGTGATTGTAGAGTCGCTCTAACTCGGCAAAGAGCGTGCGCAGAAAACGCGCTCGGGGCGGGATCTCCTGCTCGGCAGCCCGTTCCAACGCCTGGCAGAGCGCGAGAGAGTTTGCGAAGGCGCTGGTGCCGGAAATGCGTTCGGCAACGAGCGGAAGGTGCTCCAGCGCAAGCCCCTCGGCCCGCTTCTCCACGCCGCGATGTTTGTAGAAGAGTTGCAGGCGCATATCGACCAGTTCCTCGCCAACCGTGCGCAGCGTATAGTGCCCCGACTCGACCACGCCGGAGCGCACCGGCCCCAGCGGATAATCCACTACCCCCTCTGGAGCGGGTTCCAGTTCAAAGTAACGCGGCTCCCTTGCGGGAACCCGCTGCGCCCACGCAAACGCCTTTCGCTGCGGATAGATGCCCTCCGGCCAGTCGGGTGGGAGCCGCAGGCGATGCAGCAACGCATGTCCCTCGGGTATCACTCCCAGTTCCTCCCAGACCTCGCGTTCGTACCAATCCGTCGCTGGCAGGATCTCAGAAAGGCTGGGGAACGCCGGGTTCTCTCCATCGAGATCGGCGACGAGGTGTACCCACGTCTGTTCAGCATCGATGGCAAAGACGAGACGAAGCTGAAAGATGCCCTCCGCCGCGCGCCGATCCAGGCCGAAGAGGTCAGCAAACACCGCGTGGAACTCCTCGCGCAGCGCTGCTACTGCCTGTGGCAAGACGTGTGGTGACACGCAGACAACGATTTCATCGGGAAAGAGGCGCACGCTTCTAAGATGATCCGCCCCACAGGCAGCCGAGAGCCTGGAACAAAAATGGATCAGATCGATCATCTTCTCACACCTCCTAGCACAGCAGCGGCCTGATGTAAGAGGTCGTTGAGCGGAGTTGGAATAAACACGCCCAGTCCTACCACCAGCAGGACGCTCAAACCCATTGCCACCACATTCAGGTAGCTCACTTCTCCCGGCTTTACGGCTTCGGGCGCTCTGCCGAAGACCATGCGGTTCAGACGGAAAAGCAGGCCCACGAAGATAAGGGCGACGAGCGCGAGCATCGCTATCGCTGCCGGGAGATAACCCTGGCGAAAGCCCGCGCTAAAGATGCTGAATTCGCTGATAAAGAGGCTGAACGGCGGCGAACCGGCCAGCGCCAGGCCCCCGATCACCAGCATGCAGCCGGTAATGGGCATGAGTTTGATGACACCCGAAACACGGCTGATCTCTTTGGTCTCATATTTGAGCAATACCTGGCCGCTGGCAAAGAACATCAGCGATTTGGTCACGGCATGGTTGATAACCTGGAGCAGCGCGCCATAGATGCCGAGCGCGCCGCCAAAGGCGACACCGATCACGATGATGCCCATGTGTTCGATGCTGGAATAAGCCAGCAGGCGCTTATAGTCACGCTGGCGAAAGATGAGCAGCGTGGCAACGAGCAGCGAGAGCAGGCCGAAGGCGAGCAGCAGCAGGGATGGATAGGCGCGCCCCAGCGAGGGGAGAGCGAGCGCATAGAAGCGCAGAATACCGTAGAGCGCGCAGCTGAGCAGCACACCTGAGAGCAGGGCACTGATCGGGCTGGGCGCCTCGCTGTGCGCATCCGGCAGCCAGGTATGCATCGGCGCCAGGCCGGCCTTCGTCCCATAACCCACGACAACGAAGAGAAACGCCAGGCGCATCACGCCGGGATTGAGGCGCGCCGCCACAGGAGCCAGGACCGACCAGTTGAGATCGTAGCTGGCGCCCAGCACCTGCACTGCCGAGTAATAGGCCAGGATCGTGCCGAAGAGGGCGAGAGCGATCCCCACCGAACCGACGATCACGTATTTCCAGGCCGCCTCCAACGCTTCTCCAGTCCCGTAAAAGCTTACCAGGAAGAGCGAGGCAAGGGTGGTGCCTTCGATGGCGATCCAGAGCACACCCAGGCTATTGCTCAGCGGGACGACCAGCATGCTAAAGGCGAACAGGTGAAAGAGCACGTAGTAGCGCCGCAGGTGACGCAGCCCCTCGCCGCGTGTTGTATCCTGCTCACGCATGTCTTCACGCAGGTAGCCTATCGAGGAGAGCGCCGCCGTAAAGGTGACAAAAGCGACCACCAGCAGCGTGAGCGCGCTGAGCGCATCGGCGTAGAGCCAGGAAGCCAGCCCGCTGCTATGACCTTGCGCGACCACCTGGGAGGCTGCCACGCCCGCCACAATCAGCGTGAGCAACGTACTGATCCCTGTCACCAGTTCCAAAGAGCGCCGGCCCGGCGCGATGAAGCAGAGGCCGCTCGCCAGCAGCGGAATCAAAAGAAGGAGACTCAGAACCATAATGGCTTACCCCCTTAAACGGCGCAGATCGGCGGTATCGGCAGTAACGAACTCGCGCTGGATGAGCGTGACTAGCAGGCTCATGACGATTACAGCAACCAGGATATCAAACAGGATGCCGAACTCAACGATGAGCGGCATACCGTAGGCAATCGCAATGGCGCCCGAGAAGAGGCCATTCTCAATCGTGAGCAGTCCGATGACCTGCGCGATAGCATGCCGTCGGCTGCTCAGGAGGAAGAGTCCGATCAGCACCATCGCAATCGAGATCGAAAGCTTCGGCTCATTTAAAAAGGTTCCGGGCGCCACCACCGCCGGCGAAGAGAAGAAAGCGAGCAGCGTTAAGGCGGCGCAGACCAGCAGGGAGGCCGGAATATTCAGGTAGGGCCGCAGCTCACGTTGCAGGTGCAGCCGTCGCGCGGCGTTGCGCAGAATCCAGGCAATGGCCCCGCACTTGACGATAACGGTCAGTACGGCGACGAGGTAGAGGTCAACGCTATGGGTAAAGTAGCCGACGACGGCTGCAATGAGCGCCAGCACCAGCGATTGAATCACGTAGGATTGAATAGCGCCGGAGAGCAGCCGGGCGGCAACGGTGGCAAAAGCGGTTAGTAAGAGCAGCGCGCCGAGCACTTGCAGCGTTTGCACAGCAAGAGCGGGCGGCGCTGCGATGTGTGTATTCATGAGCGAAACGACAGCCGATAGAACCATAATTGACTCCTTACACCAGGCTATATGCGCTCCCAACAGTGCGGGGCCGCCAGGGGCCATGTGGCCCCTGACAGCGGATGCGTCGAGGCGTTCCCCGGCTTCCCTCCTCGCCCGTCCGCACACGACGAGAAGAGAAAAGCGTCAGGGCGCCTCACGCCCCGGCAAGGAGGCTCCACTCCCCGCTTGCTCGCCCCCTGCACGCCCATCCGTTAAAAGATTCTTGATATGATTTCATGGACAAACAGAACCCTCACTCCTAATGTGTATGCGTCAGATAAAAGGCAAGGACGGCCAGACCGGCAAGAATGACGGCTGCACCGAGAAACTCTGGAATGCGGAAAAAGCGCCACCTGGCAAGCGACGACTCGATCACGACGATGACGCAGCAGATCACGATCATCTTGAGCAGCAATGTCCCCACAGCCAGCAGCACAGTAAGCGCCATCGTGCCACCCTCCGGGGCCAGTCCCCACGGAGCCGTCAGCACATTCAGCAGGATCACCAGCAGCACAAAGAAGCGCATCGCCCCTCCCCACTCCATCAGCGCCAGCTCCTGGCCGGAATACTCCAGCGTGCGCGAAGCCTCAATCATTGATAGCTCGAAGGAACTGGAGGGATTATCAACCGGGATGCGTCCACTTTCGGCCAGAATCACCAGAAACAGAGCGGTCGCCAGCAGCCAGTGCGCCGGATTGTAGAGGTAAGCGGCGGAGATGAGCGTCTGGTTAACCGCAAAGGGAATTGTAACCTGGGCAATGAGCGTCACCGCGAACAGGACCAGGATGACGACTGGCTCCGAGAGCAGAGAGACGACGCGCGCGCGGCTGCTGCCCATGCCCCCAAAGGTGCTGGCGGTATCGAGGGCCGCCAGCGAGGTAAAGAAGCCGCCGAGGGAGAGAATAAAACCGCCCGCCAGCATATCGCCCATAAACGCGTAGGGAAGCGGATAGGCCGTCAGGACGGGAATAAGCATGGCGACAATGAGCGGCGTAATGAAGGTGAAAAGGGGAGCCGCGTGAAAAACCCAGGAGGCATGCTCGGATACGACACTGCCCTTGTGCAGCAACTTCCACAGATCGCGATAGGGTTGCCAGACGCCTGGCCCGCGTTTGGACTGCACGCGCGCTTTGAGCTGGTTGATGATGCCGCGTAGCAGTGGAGCGCAGCAGAGCACCGTCGTGATCTGCAATCCTTGAAGTATCGCCAGATTCACCATGTTGACCTCACAGGACAAACGCTCTACAACAATCGATTACTAACAGGTCTACAGGTCAGGAGACTCAGCAGTGCAGGATTGGTAGAGGTGCCTGAGAGATGGACAGGTACGAACGACGACCATCGCTGCCAAAAAGGCAACAAAAAACCTCTACCAGCGAGCCTCCTGCTCGTAGGTGGTAGAGGCTATTAGCGCGGGGCATTAGGCGAGCCTCATCGCCGATGGAAATAGCTCCGGGTCTGGTCTAACTTTGAGGGCTACTTCCAATCTTTTCTTGAGTCAATTATAAATGGCTTCTGGTCTTCTGTCAAGAGGTCGTCATGTTGATAAGATGGGAGAACGAATGGAACCTGCTCTCTTCCGCATCCTTTTTTCATTGCTTACCAGTACATGCAATTTCATCTGAAAGCAAGCACAATGACGCTGATGTTATCCTCGCCGCCGGCCTCGTTTGCCAGCCGCACCAGTTCCGTACAGGCCGCCTGTGGAGGAAGAGTGCATGCCACCTGCGCCATGCGTTCTTCTGAGAGCTTGCTCCAGAGTCCATCGCAGCAAAGCACAAGGTATTCGCCAGGGTGAATTTCCTGCATACGGAAGTCGGGAAGCGGGACGTTTTCCTGACTTCCTCCCAGCATACGCAGGAGCATGTGGCGTGAAGGAGCCGACTGCGCCTGTTCAGGAGAGAGAATGCCGGCCTGCATCATAGCTACTGCCATAGAATGATCCGTGGTCAGGCGCGTCATGATCGGCGAGGAGGATGGAGTCGTCTGGATGAGGTAAGCGCGACTATCGCCGACATGGGCGATCACGAACCGCCCGTCTTTGATCGCTGCTGCGATGCACGTGGTCGCCATATTCCGGCACTCCCGCTGCTGGTCCGCAAGCTCTTGAATACGAAGGTGAGCCGCGAAAAACGCATGCTGAAGACGTGTGAGAGGAGAACTGGCCTCGTTGGAAAACTGCGCGTTGTCGCTCATGATTCCCAGAGGTGGCGTCCGCTGGTAATACACCTTGCTGATGGTCTCGATGGCAAGACGACTTGCCACTTCTCCGGCGGCATGACCGCCCGCTCCATCGGCGAGAAGGTAGAGCCATCCCAAATTGGCGCGCTCATCGGATGGTTCGCACAGGGCGATGGCATCCTCGTTCTGTGGGCGAACACGGCCCCTATCCGAGTGGGCCGCCGCCTCTATCTGCATGGTTGTCGCTCGTGAAGAGAAATTGCTTTGAGCCATGCTCTTTCTCCCGTATCTGCCTCTTGTTGATACGATGGGCTAATATCAAAGCGCTTCAATCGGGGAGAGTATGCGTCTGGCTGCGCTGCATGATGAGTACACTTCATCATGCAGCGCCTCTTTGCCAGAAGGGAGGCTGCTGGAGGGACAAAAAAGCTTCTAGCAGCCGACCTACTCTCTGTCAGTCGCTAGAAGCTATCAGCCAGTTAAGAGGCATTAGGCGAGCTTCATCGCCAGTTTGTTTCAATCCTCAGCAGCTTTTCGTGAACTGCTGCTATGCCTGCACTTTCGTAAACAGATATCGTGACTATGCACTGTTAGAGAGTATAATCCGCCTTTGAGACAATTGCAAGAGGATATGTGTCTTGCCTCTACACCGTTCTCTCATCGGCTGACATCGTGCCGCCGCGTGCGGCACGTTCGCCGACCAGTTGGATCAATGCGCGCCGCCAGGCGTCCGCCTCCTCTTGATGCAGTAGTCCACGGCGGTAAGCATCGCGCTTGAGCGTGTAGCTGCGCAGATCTTCGGCCAGGTCCTCAAGCCGCCGCACCTGCCCGCGCAGCAAGAACTCGGTTATTGCCGCGCGCTCGCTGCTTCCGCCAATGTTCTGCTCCAGGTGGGCAAGTACCACCTGGAGATGCGGAAGACAGAGACCAGCAGAGGAAATGTAGTCCTCACGGCCCTCCACGGTCGCCAGGTGTGTAAGGAATTGCCTGGCCTGCCCGGCGGCTGTCTCGCGCACGAGGCGACACGCCGCGCACGTTGCGGAACTGGCGAGCCGGTCAGCCAGAAGCGCTGCGACACGCTCGCCTGCGCCCTCCTCCAGCAGTTGTGTAAGCGCGGCTGCCAGCGTCTCGATGAAAGGCGCATAGCCCTCGCTGATTCCTTGCGGGGAAGCCATTTCCTGAAACTGCCACGTGTGGATGGGACACAGGCCGCCGGAAGCTGCGAAGGCGCGCTGGGCCATGGCGTCCGTCGCGAGCGTGTACTGCCACTGCGCGAAAAAGTTGAAAAGGGCCTGTCCCTGTGCCGCACAGATGGGGCAGCTCCGCGTGCGCGCCTTCGCATGTTTACCACCGATTCCGCGCGCAGGAGAGCGGCCAGCGGCAATTGCCTGCTCGATGATGCGCGTACCGGCGGCTGTCGGCTCCGCTGCATGGCGCGTTGCGGAGAGCGGCGCCCCGGCCAGCAACTCTGCGCGCAGGGACTCCATGCTCTGTCGCAGTTCAAGCGCGTTCTGCTGTGGCCCAATCTCGTTATCGGCTGGCGCCGAGGCAAGGGCCGGAGCGGTTTCAGCGAGCAGGCGCAACGCCCGATCCAGGATGGAGACGAGAAAGGCGCGCCCCTGCGCCTCGGCAAGAAACGTGGTCAGCGCCTGCTCGAATGAGGCCAGCCCACTGCGCTGAATACCCTTAGTATCACGGTTCAACTTCGCGGTGAGGCCATCGCGCGCGGAGAGCGGATAGAGATGCGCGGCACCTGCCCCCAGAAGCTGCTCCATGCGGGCGTGAATGTAGCCGAGCACTTCCCTACGTTCCGTGTCGCCGAGCATGTCGATCTTGTTCACGACGACGAAGAGATGACGCACCTGCCCGCGAATATCGAAGAGGAAGCGTTCCTCAGCTTCGGAGAGCGGCGCCTCGACGCTGGTCACGAAGATTACGGCTGCCATCTGCGGCAGAAACGCGTAGGTGGTCGCGGTATTCTCCTGGCGCCCCGATCCAATGCCGGGCGTGTCGATGAAGTAGAGGCCGCGCCGCAGGAACGGCAGCGGCAGCTCCACGCGCGCCTCTATCAGCCCCTTCTCGTTGCCGGGATTGCCGTGTTCCGTAATATAGTTTGCCAGTTCCGAGAGCGAGACCTCCTGTTCTAATGACCAGCCCCGGCGCAGGAGGACCACGCGTTCAGTCGAGCCGTAGCAGAGCGTGGTGATCGCCGAGGTCAGGGACAGCAATCCCGTGGGCAGCAGATCGCGCCCCAGGACTGCATTCATTAATGTGCTCTTGCCGCGCTTGAACTGACCAACAACTGCCAGGTTGAAGCGATCCTCAGCAAGCTGGACCAGCAGCGCCTGACAGCGCTCTATTGCTGCTTGCGCATCGTGCGCCTGGAAGAGTTGCCGCGCAGCCCGAACAGCGGCAGCCACCTGCTGCTTCACCTGCGTATAGTGCCGGAGGGAGGCAGCGTCATCTTTATCAACGCCTGAGAATGCTCTTTCCACGCGATGACCATCCTTTGAATCAAAAAAGCTCCTACTTGAGCGTGAACGCGTTGAACGTTCATCATCGTCAAGTAGAAGCTATCAGCCGGAGCGCCCGGCGTCCAGGTGAGCCTCATCACCTTGCAAGTATCATCTTCTTGACAGAGAACATAGCATCCCGCGCGGCCAGTGTCAAGAGCGCGTCTGGAGAAGGGGCTGGAAAAAAGCCGTCGCATATGGTATAGTTCTCACCACACTTAGAAACCCAACGGCGATGGAGTCCGCCATACCAGGGCTTTGCTCTGGCAAAAGTGCATACTGCTGATGGCTCCTGATTGCGCTTTCTGCCCAATCAGGAGCCATTGCTTTTACTACCATCGCTCTCACTCAGTCTGGATCGTGATCAATTCTCTCTTTTTGTATCAAGGCGATCTCATCGTTTACCTGTTCCTGGCGTGACGTGTCGATGTTCTTCTCGCGGAGAGAAGGGAGCATTATGAGATGTTCTAGAAGATCCTGGTCGCCTATGATGGCTCAATCGAGGCGAAACGAGCACTGGATGTGGCGCTCTCGCTTGCCGGTCTGACTGATGCAGAGGTCTGGACGCTGGCGGTAGAAGAGCATCTGCCGCGCTTTGCTGCCACGGTGGATGAAACCCGGGACGAGAAGGCCTTTGCCGATCTCAATTATGCTATGATAGATATGAAAGATGAGGGATCACCTCATGCTGCGATGAAGCTCGCATCCTGCCAGAAGGCTAATAGCTTCTACGGCGCTCGCTGCTCGCGCGAGCAGGCACGTAGGAGTTTTTTTTGCATCGATTTTCCGAGGAGAGAGGCAGAGTGTTGAGATGAATGTTTTGTATGTCATTTTTTAGGAGTGGGAAGAAACAACATGATACGCATAGACATTCCCTATCGGGGGGTCCTCGAACTGGAACATGCGGTCTTTGATATCAATGGAACGCTGGCTATCGATGGCGCGCCTGTACCTGACGTGACGGAACGCTTGCAACAGCTTGCTGCCCAGCTTTCTCTGCACGCGCTCACGGCGGGGACGCATGGCAATATGCAGGAGATCGAGCGGGCGCTGGGCTTGCCGCTGCGTATGATCGGATGCGGCGACGAAAAACAACGCTACGTCGAGCAGCTTGGTCCGGCCCGGGTCATCGCCTTTGGCAATGGCATGAACGATGTCGGCATGCTGCGCGTGGCTGCTGTAGGGGTGGCAATATCTGGCAGGGAAGGATTGGCAGTGCCGGTGCTTCAAGCCGCCGATATTGTGGTCCACGGCCCGGTTGAGGGCCTTGAGCTGCTGCTCTACCCCAGGCGCTTGATCGCGACCTTGCGCGGCTGAGATAGCCGGTCGCGAGTTGTTCACAATTTTGCTTGACGTGATAAAGGCAACGTGATATATTTTCTTGCAGAAAGTGGTGATGAAGCTCACCGGTGCCGAACAGATCGGCTGATAGCTTCTACTCAGGCAGAAGGATATGTTAGCGCATGAGTAGAAGCTTTTTTCTGCTCATGCGCCTCCAACTGAGGTGAGAGCAATGGATCAAGGCAACCGTTCGGCGCACAAGAGTCTGACCAGTGCTGAAACGATAGTGCAGCCCTGTGAGCTACGCCTGGAGCGCCGCACCGTAGCCCCCGATGGAACGGAACGCGTGGAGTTCGTGTGTGGCGCGAGCGGCGGGCCGGAGCAGGGGTACGTGCCTGGTGTAGCCGGAGAAGATCCCTCTTCTCTGGCGGCTATCTGCAATGCGTGTCCAGTTCCAGAGGCACTGGCATCCCGCCGCGCCTGCTTGAATCTTGTTCCCGTCCGTCGCTTCCCAGGTGGGAAGCACAGTCTGCCGGTGCTGCAATCGCCTGGCTCACCAGCCGAGAGCAATGAGCAAACGGACACATTTTTTGTCTGCCGCTGGTTCTATACCCTGCATGGGCAGGATCAACCCCGCACGACGATGATGTGTCGCTATTGCCCGCACTGGTTTCCCCGGCCTCCGCGCGAACTTATTCCTGATTACTGGCAAGAGACGCGAAAAATGCTGCGCGTTGTGAACGGAGAAGAATCGACCCGGCAGGAACCGCTTGGATTTGCGCCAGCCCCGCCTCCCCCTCCTGCCACGACATGGTGGCAGCGGCTCTTAGAGAAAGTGCGCATCTAAAGAGAGTCAAGGCGTATGGTGATTTTCTGCGGGAGGCGAAGATGAACGAGAACGACGAACTGGCGCGAGTCGCGGAGGACGCGCTGGATCTGCTGGCGGAGCTGTTCACGTGTTACGAAGGTGCGATGTGGCTGGCGACATCGGGCGCGGTCAAGTACACACTTCGTTGCCAGGCGCAGGCATTGCGCGAGCAGTATGAAGCGCTACGCCAGCGCTATCACTATCTGCACCGGAAGCCAGAGCCATTGCCCTAGCCATGTCTTGCTCTTGACGCCAGTTTATAGCATTGTCTATACTCTCAACAGACATTCGGTTCGCGATGAAGCTCGCGTAATGCCAGAGGTTGGCTAATAGCTTCTACGTGCTGACGAGCAAGAACGCCAGAGGGCGATCAGCAGGTAGAAGCTTTTTTTTGTGGTTCTGGAGTGGTCCCGTGCTGGAGCGCCTCTGGCAAGCAATTGAAAGCGGGAAGCGGGTGATGAGATTGTCCCAGAACATCCAGCGTGTGAATCGTTCGCGCGACGCCCAATCCTTACGCAAAGCCTGTAAGCGGGAAGGCTGCCCGGTCTGCACCGTCGTACTGGAGGAGATGGAGCGGGCGATGGAGACCTGGAATTATGAGGGATTTAGCGATGTGGAGTCCCGCCATGCCCTGATCCGCTCGCGCGGATTCTGCCCGCTGCATACCTGGCAGTTGGCCGCGCGCCATAACACCTTCCAACTGGCCCTGGTCTATCAGGAGGTGCTGACCGATATGCTCAGCAACCTGGAGCGAGAGATCGATCTGTCGCAGGACGCCACTTCCAATACAGAGGCGGAAACAAAGCCTGCGCGCCAGCCGTGGTGGCGACGCTGGTTTGGCTTACGGGGGCAGATGGCTGAGGGGAGGCACCTCTATGGGCGCTGCCCCTTCTGCCGCACCCGCGCGAAGGTGGAGCAGCGTATCGTGGAGACGCTGGCCGAACGGCTGTCCGATCAGGAGATGCAGACACAGCTCGGCCAGTCCACGGGGCTGTGCCGGCTGCATCTGGCTCAGGTCGCCCATACGGCTCAGCGGCACAGCGCGGCTTCTCTCCAGGCACTCATCTCCTGCCAGCGCGTGTGCCTGGAACGCGCCGCCGATGAGCTGCGCGAGCAGCTTCGCAAGCACGATTATCGCTTCGGGCAGGAGCCACGCGGGGAGGAGATGACCGCCTGGCGCCGTGGCGCTGAACTGACCGCCGGGAATCCAGGCGTGCATTGATGGAGAGAGGAGGAGAGACCGTGCAGCAGCACGTGCAGAAGGGAAGCAGAGACCGGGGGCGGCGTACAGCGGCGATGCAGCCGATGACGCTCGATGTGGTGATCCGCCAGCCGCGGCGCGATGTCCCGCTCTACGCCTGGGATCGCGAGCACGCCTGCCTCTCCCTGACCGGCTTCTACCGTGCCGAAGGAGAACTACCCGCCGATCTGGCGGTCTTTGATCTGGAGAAGCAGAGGGAGGCGCCGGTGCTTGTGCTTCTCTCGCAGAGCCTGACCCCGGGAACACGCCTCCAGGCCCGCCTGGCAGGTGCGCTTTCCTGTGGCGCTGCCTCAGTGCAAGGAGCGGACGAGCAGTGGCTGCCCCTGGATGACTGGCTCCTCGTCGCCGTGGCGGAGGTCGATTCCGCATTCTCGGCCATCCAGAGCATCGAGCAATTGCCGCCGGCACAGCTTGCTGTGCTCAAACACTATGTGCGCATGCAGTCTGCGGGAGAAACGGCCAGAGAAGAGATACCCTGCTTGAGCGCGCAAGAGGCGGCGCAGCTCATCCGAGAGACACGCCTGCGGCTCAAGCAAAAGCTGCGGGCGCAGAGCAAGGGGCCGGGCTGGTTCGCACGCGGCGAAGAGGAGCAGGTTGTGACCTGGCGCGCGATTGAGGGATTATCTTCTGCTTTACGTGCCGAGGTGCTGCAAAGGCATCCCAGCGATCCAGAGGCTCCGCACGCCCAGCCAGAACGGCTCATTCGGTTCGTGCCGCAGCGCTTCCAGCACGCGCTGGCGGATCTCCTGCTCGATGACGAGCGCCTCCTCTTCTTCATCGAGCGCCCCTTGCTGCGCCACCGCACAGGCTGGCTGGGGTTGCAGCAGTGGCGCTCCAACGAGGGGCTGTTCCTGGTCACGGACCGGCAGGTCCTCTGGCTGCGTGATTTCCACTCCCCCGGCGCCAATTTCGTACAAGGGGGCTACATCGCGCACTCGGCGCCGCTGGAGCGCATGCGCGCGATCACGCTGCTGGAAGCGGGGCGGGCGCCAGCCGAACTGGCCGCGCGCCTGGAAGAGCAGGAGTCGCCTTACCTGCGCCTGGTGATCGAACTGGAGAGCCAGAGCGGGCGCGAACTCTTTGTCGTCGAGTTCCCACCGGGCGTCGAGCAAGCAAAAGCGCTGGCCCACGTCATCGGTCTGCTGCGGGGCTTCCTGCCCTGTGCAGACGGCACGCAGGATCGGCGCGTGCGCCGGCTGCCCGAAGTTGAAGCGTGGCAGCCGGTGGGCGCCGAAAGGGAGAAGCTCGCCGGCCTGGGCGGGACGGTCCCTACAGCACTCCGCGAGCGAATGGCTCAGCGGCTCTCCGCTCTGCTGGCCGCATCGGGTGAGGAGGCGCTGGTCTCTGTCGCGGTCCCGGCACTGGAGGAGTATCACAGCCCGGCCCGCCTGATCGCCCTGACGCGGCGCGCTGTGCTGGTGCTGCCAACCCGGGAAGGCCGGGGACGCGCAGAGGACACAGTGCAGGTCCAACGCTATGACCTGAGCGCTTTGACTTCGGTGCAACTGCGCTCCTCGCTGGTCGGCTCGGGCCTGAGCCTGTTTGTGCCGCAAGCCAGCGGCCCGGTCCAGCGTATCGTCGTGCCATTCCACAGTCCGGCGCTCGCCTGGTTCGTTCCGTTGTTTACCCGGCTCAGAGTTGCCCTCTCCGGCCCGTATCACATGCAGTAGGCACGCCATCGGCGTGATGAAAGGAAACGACTATGGACCAGACAGGACAGCAGCACGCGGGCCGAGGAGAGCCGGGGCAGCGCGGCCAGAAGCGCTATCTGCTCAATGCCAACCATCAGCGCGTACTGGCCGTCACGCTGCGGCGCCTGGAGCTGGCAGCCTGGCGCCTGGAGGAGCAGATCAGGCGGGGAGCACCGCCGCCCCTGCGGCTCACGCGCTTTACGGGGGGGCCGACTCCGCAGCAGCAGGCCGCCCTGCTGACACTGCTCAAGCAGATCCGGAACGAGATCGCGGATCTGGCGCTGGAGTATGACCTGGCGGTGCATGAGGAGAGCCTGGTACGCACGATAGCCTCCGAGTTCATCACGCTCTGGTGCGACCTGGAGGATATCCGCCCCCGTAAGCTGCGCGACTATGGGGACCTGCATCAAGAGGCCGAGGCGCTCCTGGATCCGCCCTTGCAACGGCTGATCGCGCTGACGCTGGCGGTGCAGGATGTAGCGAGCGGCAAACGCGAAGCGATCCTCACATGGCAGCCGCCCACCACACCCTGATGCGATAT
>Ga0209061_1002939_pt1 | contig 19845 bp, 19 predicted proteins | sample Coa_R1_10_FD_187157 | JGI IMG/M metagenome (GOLD analysis project Ga0209061, IMG submission 187157) | Surface soil microbial communities from Centralia Pennsylvania, which are recovering from an underground coalmine fire - Coalmine... | ecosystem: Environmental > Terrestrial > Soil >...
GTTTAACACCCCCCATGATTGAGTCATCATAGGTGTAGTCCTCAGCCATGAGTTTATAGGTGTGGCAGGCTGCGTGAACAGCCGCGGTGACACCGGACACATCATACTTCCTCTTCTCAGCGATCCTAGAGCGCATGACGTGGAGCCACTCACTGTAGTGCACTAGCTCCTCGGGTATGACTAGGTCCCGGTCGATCTTTTTGAGTATGCCCCTCACCCTCTCCCTTATATCCCGGCTCATCACTACGAGGAACCTACACTCCTTATAGTCACCGTAACTCGTGCCGCAGTGGATAAGTGGGTAAGCGTTCTTCTCATACGCAACATGCATGTTTCGTAGGAAAACGGATGAGAGGGCCACAGTATTTGATGTGCCTGAGCCGTAGTAGTTCCAAGCCGTGCAGGAGGTCTGATTGGTGTCGTCCACGAATGGGATGCCCAGCTCACGCATAATCCAGAAGAGTGATGTGACGTAGCCTGGAATGTGCCCGCACTGCCCGCACGACTTGTGCTGCCAGGTGTCAACCGTGGGCACCTTCTTCGTCCTACCGCTGAGTGTTCGGACGCTCACGGGTTCATAGTCCTCCTCCACGTGGTGAACCATTATCTCCCCAGACACTTCCAGCTCCTTCATTTTATCGAGCATCTTTAGGTAGTCCTCCACTGTTCCAAGCGCGAGCTTAGCCCTCCTCTCCGCTACGAGCTTCTCGAAGTACTTAGCATCCTCCTCTTTGAGCTCGACCTCCTCGCCAGCACCCGCATCAATGACGGTGTTAACCATTGTTCTCAGACTCCTCCAACTCTTTCCCAGCTTCCTCAACCATATCCACCACATCCTTCGAGCTATTCCTCACAGAGTCGAGAACCCCCGACTCCCTCTCAATCACGAAGAGTTCAAGCATCGTGCGCTTAGGAACCCGCCAACCCTTATCCATAACACCCCACATACTCTCCACAGGAACACTCTGCCTCTCAGTTCTAATGTTCTTCACCAACTCAGCCTTGTGTGGCCCCCAGTCACGGAAGGGTGCGAAGAGCATGTGCATGTCGGGGGTTATCTGGGTACCCGTGGCCATCACCTTATAGAGAGTCTTACTGTAGGGTTCAAGTGTGCGCTTAGCGGATTCCAAACCATTCCTCACAGCGGCCTCCTTAAGAAGCGCGACAAGTCCACCGGGGTTGTTGTGCGCTGGGCACACCTCCCAGCACGAGTAACACTGGTAGCACGCCCAGAGGTACTCATCCATCATCTGGTAGAGCAGCTCGGGCTCATCCTTGGCGTGCATAACCTTCTGCACAACGATTCTAGGCTCGAAGTCAACAAACCTGAAGGCTGGGCACATCGAAGTGCAGTTACCACAGTTAATACAGGCGTGGTAAAACTCCTGGAACCTAACATCTGAGCGTAACTCATCCACAATCTGACGCATAAGCTGCGGGTCACCCCGCCTAGCGTTCTCAGCCTCCCACTGAAGGCCTGGGAGACCCCCATAGTGCCAGCCATCCGTGTTAAGCCTCGAGACAAGCTTCCGGGCGTATTTAGCATCCATACACTACGGCACCCCACATCCTAAGCCAAAGACCGTTGGATGAAAATGTATAGGGTAAATCAATCCAAAGGTTTATATTGTAAGCCAATATAAAAAGATATCGACACTAACAATTATACTTTTCTTTGCTAGAAGAGTATTTTACATAAATAATATGGGAAAAAGTGTTAGCACTAAATTTATATCGTTCACCCCAATACTAATCGGTGAGTAATCTATGAGAACCAAACAAATACAAACGGTGGGCTTTCATTGTCAATCTAAGGAGGGTAATAGGTTTTCATTTAAAGGGGAAGACCAAGTGGTTCATTGCGTCAAAGGGTGAGGGTGTTGGAGGCTAAGAGGAGATTTCTGTTCGTGGTTAGCACGGGTGTCAACGAGCCCAAGAAGGCATTTACCCCCTTCTACTACGCAGCTGCGGCTGCTTCGATGGGTTACGACACACATATGTTCTTCCTGGCGGAGGGACCCTCCCTACTGAAGGGGGATGCACCCGACAAGGTGCGCACCACCGAGGACGGCGAACCCCTGCGCAAGGTAATCGACCTAGCCCTCAGAAACAACGTTAAGATGATGTGTTGCAGTACATCGGCTAAAGTTATATGGAAGATGGGTGACGGCGACCTCCCCAAAGGGGTTGACTATGCGGGTGCAGTCACCCTGATCGAGATGGCGTCTGACCCAAACACCGTGGTCTTCTACTTCTAGCTTGGTGGCGTAACTATGAGCTCATCTTACAAGGGGTGCGTTTTCCCCGAGGGTTTACTCTACGACCTCGAATACCACGTTTGGGTCAGGTTCGAGGATGGATTGGCTGTTGTTGGAGCCACATCTCCCGGTCAAGCGTACGCTGGGGAGATAATATTCATTAAGATAAAGGATAAGGGCACCGCGCTTGAGCGTGGCGCAATCGCCGCAACCGTGGAGAGCGCTAAGTACATGGGTCCGATGCGCACCCCGCTAAGCGGTATCATCGTGGATGTAAATGGGGACGTCAGGAATCAACCGTCGCTTGTAAACCAGGCACCATACGATAACTGGGTGTTCAAGATAAACCCCACCAAACTGGACGCTGAGAGGTCGCTACTACTCGACAGTAGAAGCGCCTCTGAGAAGTACAGAAGCATAATAGATGAGTGGGGTATCGAGTGCACGTAGCCAACGTTGACCTATAGTGGTTGACACACTCCTACGCGACGATACCAGAGAACTACGAGTTATTATATCAGAGTCCAGCGACCCAGCGATTAACCTCTCCCTAGAAGCCAATATTTTTAATTGTGTAGAAGAGCAAAGAAGCCTGAATACATTGCTATTCTATGTGGATTCACCCTGCCTCGTCAGGGGAAGGACACGTTCCACTTCCTATGGCTGGTACAACGAGGCGCTCGCTAGTAGACTAGGGATAAGTGTGTACACTAGGCTCACTGGGGGAGGTGTCGTCTACCATGATGAGGGAAACCTAAACTGGAGTTTCATCATAGGTGTAAAGGACAGCTTCCTCTCACCTAAGAGGGTTTTCCAAGAGGGCTCCAAATACATCGTTAAATCCCTCAACAAGCTCGGCTTAGAAGCACATTATTCGCCGCCAAACAGGATTGACATAGATAACTCGAAGGTCTCAGGTATGGCGGCATACTCAACCAATAGAACACTACTGGTGCACGGCACACTACTCATAGACACGGACCTAGAATTGCTAAACCAACTGTGCATCCCACCCCCAGACTGCCCAAAGGTTGTAAACATCAGTGAGCACATGCAAATCCAGACCTCAGATGTGATCAACACAATCCTTAACACTCTTGTCGAGACGGGATTCAAACCCCAGTTTACGGATGGGACAGAAGACGTATGCCAACCCATAGAGTCACTTAGATTTGATAAACTTGCTTAAAGTCATAGAGCCGATTGGTTTATATAGTTTTCGATGTCATCTATTATCGGGTTATGACGGATCCAACAACACCTAAGGTTAGCAAGGTTTTGGATGCACGCGGACTTATGTGCCCCATGCCAGTTGTGAAGACCGGCCAGGCGATCAAGGAAATCAATGTGGGCGATGTGCTCGAGGTCCTCGCCACCGACCCAGCTTCGAAGCCCGACATTACGGCTTGGGCGAAGATGACGGGCAACGAGCTCCTCAAGGTAGAGGAACAAGCTGGGAACCCCGCAGAGTACAGGTTCCTCATTAGACGCTTAAAGTAAGTGTGTGGGAGCGTCCGAGAGCAACGTGCAACCAACACAAAAAATTTTTTCCTAGCTATCATAGTTAACTTTTCAAAGGAAGGAGCCAACAAGACGAAAAGCCTCATTAAGGGATTATATTCATCCTACCTATACGTGCATGATTTTTTCGAATGACGTCAACATTGTAGGTTTACTGCCGAAGAGAAATTTTATAATTCACGAATATGTTTTTATAGAAGTCAACAATATAATTTAATGATGGCTATGGAAGTTCAGCGTGGTGAAACGCGTAAGAAGAACAAGCTGGTTCTCGTCGTCAGTAAGGGGACACTCGATGGAGCCTACCCCGCCTTCATACTCGCAACAACGGCTGCCGCGCAGGGTATGGATGTGTACATGTACTTCACGTTTGGTGGGATGAAGCTACTCACAAAGGGTCAGCTAGAGAATCTGTCCACATCAAAGGATCTTGGCCTTACAACGGAGCAGCTGAAAGAGCTTGTAGCGAAGGGTGGCATGCCGACGATCGAACAGATGTTAAAGATGGCCGCGGAGGCCGGTGTTCACATAAACGCCTGCTCACCCACCATGAAACTCTTCGGCACCACGAAGGAGAACCTAGTGCTCCCAGAAGCCGACGTTGTGGGTGCATCAACATTCCTCGAGTGGGCATCGGACCCAGACGCCATAACACTCTTCATATGATACGATTGAAACCAGTGCGATAAACGCGTGAAAACCTATTCTTTTTTATATTTCTCGTAACTCAATAGCTGTCTACTATCAATCTAAATACTCCAACGCGTAAGTCCACGCTCGGGGTGTGACCTTAAATTTTTGTTGACCAACTACAAAAACACGGCAGTACTATCAATATTAATCAACACTCAACGAAATCACCAGCAATACTCCTATTGTATTATTGGGTTGAGCACGGCTATCCCCTGTCTCGCAACGTTTTTACACAGCCTTAATGTAAAATTATTGATGATGATAAGGTGAGTGGTAACCTCCGTGTCCCATGGTGGCATGCGCTAATCACTATGGGGTTAGGCGTGGTATTCGCTTATATTGCCTATTTTATTGGGCCGCCAAGTGGGCTTAACGTTTGGGAGGGTGTGGGCTCGCTTATTTTCTGGTACAGTGTGGTATACCTTGTTTTCAGGTTCCCTCTTCGAAGTGTGTTTAGCGTTTTCCTAAAATACATCGTTAGCTGGATTGGGGTTTTAGCCGCATCGCTCTACGTTGTCTTTCACCTGCTACTCTACGGCTTCATTCTGGAAGTCATATTCGTACACCTCTACGCACCAAGCTTTGGGGGTGTGCCCGCAGCGGTTTGGGTCAACACAAACCTTGTGCTACCACCAACTCCGCTAAACACGTTGCTGGGCCTAAGCTACAACCCATCTATCACGCTAAGTGCTCCACCCATATTCGGTGCGGTCCTAAGCCTGTACAGTATTAGCTCCGCGCTCATAATCGCGGTGCTGGTAGTGGTCAACGTGGGCTTAGTAAGGGAGGTCGGTTCATGCCCTCTGGGTTTAAAGTCTAGGGTCTACGTGGGCCTCCCAGCACTTGGGGTTGTGCTAGGCGCGTCCTGCTGCCTGTCGCCACCCATACTGTTAGCGCTCGTGGCGCCTGCTACAGCGGTCATAACATACTCTTTACCGGCCTACTACGTGACATATTTCACGTTTCCACCCCTCGCAATGCTCGCGCTCTACCTGAACGCGAGGTCAACCGCGAAGATACATAGGAGGCTCACGCGTAATGCGCTCGCACAGCAGACTGCACTAGGCACCGAGTGAACCACAGTATAGTAGCTATTGCGCCTTAAATGTATGCCCCTGCATCGCTGCCTATGATTTTACTACATAATGAATGATAATGTTGGAATATTCTAACGGGATTCCGTTTTCGCCTGCCATTGGGGTGTTGATATATTGGGGAGTGTTCTTTGCGGTTGCTTTCCAGTTTACCTTAAATATTACTTATGTCATGGGTGATGTATGGTGGCCTTAGCCGAAGTATTCGCCTTCTCAGCGGTCATGGGGTTATCCATTTACCTATCGCTACCACTCGTGATGAGTAAAACCATTCATAAAAATAAAACTATCCTGCTTAACGCTGTAGCCGTCGGAATACTTGTTTTCCTAATGGGGGACGTCTTTTCAGATGTTTCATCCAACCTATACAATGGCTCGCTTTATGGATACGGCACCTCTCCCTTCCTCGACTTAGTGTTCACACTCTCCCTAGTCTTGGGCTTCGCACTACTCCTGATGATTGGCGAGCGAAGTAGGGGTGGGCTGAGCCCAACGAAACTATCACTTCTGATAGCTCTCGGCATAGGCTTCCAGAACCTAACCGAAGGCCTGGTGTTCGGCTCGTTAGGCTCACTAATAGGGTTAACCGGAGTAACACTCGTGGTGCTACTCGGGTTCACACTTCAAAACGCCACAGAAGGCTTCCCCATAGCTTCACCATTCATAGGTAAAGCCGAACAGAAGTCACTAACACTCGTAGTCCCACTACTACTTATAGGCGGTCTCCCCACAATCCTAGGTGCGGTTGTGGGTTACTATTACAACTCCAGCGTGTTCGACACATTCTTCGACGGCCTCGCAATAGGCGGAATACTATATGTAATACTGCCAATCTTTAAAACACTCTTCAGGGAGACGTCCGTAAACAGAACAATCTATCTAGGAATATTTCTCGGCTTCATGCTGGGATTCGCAGTCAACCTACTCTGAAAGACTTCACCCGACGCTTTTGTTTTCCCCTTCTCTCCCTATTTCAGCTCCCTTCTAGTGTAAACAGCCCAAGCTATTAAACCACTCACGACCAGGTAGCCAACCATTATGAGGACGCCTTCCAGAACTCCGGGTGAGTAAATATATAGGGTTCGGCTTCCTAGCCTCTCGGTTGTTAAGTGGGGTGGGTAGGTTTTACCTGCGAGGTTGGTTATCACGCCGGATGCGTACGTTACTAGGAACCATGGCTCCACCTTACTCAGAAACTCAACGATTGATGCCACAAGGGGCATCGCCACTATGAGTACTAGTATTGTTGTCACGATTGACAGAGCTGGGCTTTTTGATAGTGAGCTGAATAGCATCACGAACGCGGTGATCGAGGCGGCGTAGAGTAGGCCTACGAGTGTTATCTCAACTATGTTCGGCACCACGCTGCCATAAAGATATTCACTGAAGCCAACGCCTATGGCCACGATCACCAGTAACACTATTAGCGCCGCGGTGAAGGCTGAGAGGAACCTTGCGAGCATTATCTCAGACCTCCTGATGGGCTGCGTCAACGTGAAGTAGCCTTCGCGTGAAAAATCCCGCGAAATAGCGTCTCCCGCAAGAACAGCGCACACAAGCAACACGTACAGTGAAAACTGGCTTAGAGCCCCCTGCGTAAAGGAGTAAACATCGGAGGGTTTGGGTATGACTCCCGCGATTATCAGCGCGGGTTCAAGAGCGCTTAGCAGCGCTAAAACCGGGAGTATTACTTGGAACCTCCTCGTTCTCGTGTAGAACTTAAGGTTCTCCGAGTAGAGCACACCGAACACCATGTCAGCCAATCACCTTCCTATACGCCTCCTCTAGGCCTAGCTCAGCGTCGGAGAAGCTGCGCAGACCCAGAGGGTACAAGCTATCCAATATTTTCCTTCGCTGCTCATCCGAGCCATCATAGTAGACCACGATCGTCCTCTCACCCTCAAACTCGAAATCCAAATTGAGAACCCCGTCGATCCTCTCGGGTTTAGAGTAGAACTCCACCCTAAGCGCCTTCGAAGTGAACTTCTTAGACACCTCCTCAACGCTGCCCTGCTCAACTATCCTACCCTTATATATGAAGTAGAGGTAGTCGCACACTATGCTAACCTCGTAGAGCAAGTGCGACGAGAGGAGAACCACGCGCTCCCGCTTAAGATCCTTAATCAAATCCCTTAATATCTGCGCCTCCTTAGGATCCAAGCCACTGCTCGGCTCGTCGAGAATCAGTATCTCTGGATTCTGAGCCACAAGCGCGGCTAAGAAAACCCTCCGCCTCTGACCCTTAGAAAGATTGGAGCACTTCTTCCGAAGATCAGGGAGATCAAGCTTCTCCTTCAAATACTCAATATCTGGTTTGGGCGCCCCCCTTATTTTCGAGGCGTACTCAATGAACTCCCTAACACCCAGATACCCGTAGGGCTCTGGGTCCTCGACTAGGGAGCCAACACTCCTCAGCGCCCGCACCGGTTCACGCTGCACATCCACACCATTCACATAGGCGTGGCCCCTAGTGGGTCTGAGCAGATTGGTGAAAATCTTCATAGTGGTTGTCTTACCCGCACCATTAGGTCCCAAATAGCCATAGCAACCCACCCTATCAATCTTGAATCCCACACCGTCGAGCGCCAAGGTGCTACCGAACTTCTTAGTCAAACCCTCAGCTACTAGTTCCACGTAGTCTACTAACCCAAAACACTATATTAAGCCAACCCCGACCCTACACGTATACACTTAAAGCCTACAGCAATACACTTACACACCAACTCGGGTTCTAACGACTGTAACCAGCACCTAAAAAAGAGGGAGGAGGGTATTATTTCAGTAAACAGTGACGGTGCCCATCATCCATCCAGGGGTTGTCATAGCGGGATATCCGCAAGGGCACATGCATCCCCATGCATAGTTACCCGTCTGATTCAGGTAGAGGTAGGCTATCTCTGTGAACCCTGCGACCACCGGTATGTTTATGTATCCACCCCTTAACCCTATTGTGAACGTGTGGTCAACCCATCCTAACGGTACGCCCGTGACATTCCTTTCCCACTCTGAGGCTAACGGTGTGCTCTCATTCATGAAGGCACTCCCAGCCTCTGTGCCATTAATAAGAGTGATAACTCCCCCCACTGTTCCTGTGACGTTCGCGTATTTGGGCTCAAAGGGCGTTGTGTTCCCCGTATCGTAGGATATGATAATGAGCTCTATGAGCCTGTGTGCGGGGAGCCTTATATCCGCTGAGCTCTCTAGTCCGTTGGGTCCAAGCACATAGTATCTGGGCTGCGGGGGGACACTTGGACCGTAATAGTTGTTGCCCGTTTCGATTAGTGTTAATACATAGAGGCTCTTAACGTTAGTCTGCGTCGTAGCAACTATTGTGTATAATGATAGCCCAACGGCTACAACGATGAGGAGGGCGATTAAGATAATTGGTTCAATGGCTGCTGCGATCCTTTTCCCTCCATTATATATGTATCTGAAGCCAACCATAGTTATCATTATATATAGTGCTTTTGTAGAATAAAAATATATGTAAAATTACATAAATATTTGTTGATATAAGCACACAAGTGTGGCGTGCACTATCTAAGGAAGCCCTGTATGCTTCGAGGTTGATGTACGAGTGGGTGTCAACAGCACTTATACACCTATACCAAGTAGGTGCCAACCCTACTAATGTGGGCGCCGCGAGAAAAGGGCAACCTAGGTTCAGCGCGTTTAACCCAGTCCAAACTCGATCGCGTCGAAAGATTTAAGACGCCGCATAAGCACTCTTACCTAACCCACCCTAGCACTAAATCGGAAACCCATGTTTGGCATTCAACGCTAAGTGTGAGCCTTCATTTATAGTCGTTGGTGGAGCTTTTCGCTGATGCGTCACACACCATCCGCCGTTACCGCTTCCGAGACTCTACCGCTAATAGCTACCGCTCAGAGCACACCCATATTATGTGCCATACTGTAGGTAGTGCACCACTTAGCAGAAAGCATTCTACGCTATGAGGTATCCTTTTAGATCTTTGGGAGGTTTGCAACCATAATATATACGGCCACCGTGATAACGATTGCTGCGAAGGCTATCCGTAGCGTTCTCCTTGGCACACTGTGTTCGAGTTTGGTTCCGAAATATCCCCCCAGGGTGCCACCCACGAGGTATAGTAGCGCTATAGGGTAGTAGACTTCGCCTGCGAACGCGTACCTAATCGCGGACACAACTCCGAATGTGCCAACTGAGATCAGGGATGTGGATATTGCTTCGGTTATTGGGAGGGCCGCTGAAAACATAAGCGCCGGCACTATTAGGAAGCCTCCGCCGATGCCGAAGTAACCCGAGGCTAGCCCCGTTGCGAGCCCAGTTATCCCGAGCAGGATCCCTCCCCTCCCTTTTACACTGGGTCGACTCTCCCCTACCTTCGTGGTGTTTTGCTCTACTGAGTCGCGACTGTTACCTCTCAGCATGAGCACCGCAACTATTATCATGAGTATTCCGAAGAAGAATAGAAGTGTTCTGCCAGGCGTTATTAGTCCAAGCTCAGCTCCCCCCAATGCGCCGACCGCCCCGAATGCGGCGAATACGACCCCCGACCTTAAATTAACTGTTCTGTGGCGCATATGCTGGTATACATTAACGTACGCGTTTAGACCCACGGCTAGAGCTGTTGTGCCGATGACTAGGTGTGGGTAGCGTGAGTAGCCGACGAAGTATAGGAGTAATGGAACCGCGAGTATTGAGCCTCCTCCACCTATGAGGCCGAGTGAGAAGCCCACTAAGAACCCAGAGAATATTGAGAGAAAGATTTGGAGGAGTGTGATGGAGGGAAGCATCGTTTAGGCCCCCGCTGGAACGGTGAAGGAGGTTGATACCGCCGGAACCTCGGGTACATATAGTGTGACAGTGTATTGTCCGGGCTCAAGTTGGTTTATACGAATCGTGTACGCGGCCTCCGCTCCCAGCCACAGCTCTAGGCCCCCAACCCTGCTCACGCCGTCCTTTTTGTTCAGATTCCAAGGCGCCTGAACAATCTTAACCGTTTGCGTATATATTTGCGTAGAGTTTAGGGTTAAGCTGAACGTCGAGTTTGACACCACGATGATGGGCACGCTGGTTTGATAGGCATCCGGCCCATTAACATCCGTTACACTTAGAACCAAGTAGGTGTGGCCATCGATGTTCGTTGCGTTCGCGGAGACTATCTCAACCAGGGGCTTCTTCGAGTAGTTGTGTAGGGGGCCGTACAGGTTACCGTAGGCCCATTGGCCTGTTCCCAGGATGAACGCGGCCACGATGACCGCGAACACTAAAGCTATAACGTCTTGTCTCTGCATGGTGTATCACCAAAGCTTTACATGCCTGAGAATCCTGGTGTTCAGCACTCCCCTGTCACCGAATCTCTTGTAGAGGTAGGAGTCCACACCATATTTACGCCCGGCTGCTGAAAGCATCAGCACCACCCCGCCCGCCACGAGCAGACTTCCTATTTGCCATTCATCCTCACACGTTGAACCCAACCAGAACGCCGGAGCCAAAGACGCAGCCATGAGTGCTCCCCCGAAGCCCGCAAGTCTAGTGAATAATCCGATTATTAGGAGTGTGCCCACGACCAGCTCTAACACGCTATACACTATTAGGAACGGTGAGCCTAGGCTGGGGTTTTCAAGCATGTACTTGAGGAAGGCTTCGAATGGGCCGGAGTGGGGTAGGAACGTGACGAACTTTCCTAAAACAAAGGAGGCCGAAGAGGGGTTCACTTTTTGAGGAGCCAGCACAAGTTTCCGTAGGCCGCCGTCAAGCCACATCCATCCAACACCTATCCTAAGGGGAAGCAAGTACGCTGCGGGTACGTAGCTTCCCAAGCCATTAATTACTTCTGTTTTCTGCATGACTATCAGTCATATCTATGACTTGCAGTAATATAAACTTTATTAATTAGCGGATGCCTCCCATGTCGAGGGAGGACGTTGGAGCGTCTCGATGGCTCGAAACAGCGACTCGGAATCCCTTCTTCTAAACACAATAAAGATTTGGTTGCCTCTCCTAATGATGTTCCGCGGAGTGATTCTGTTGTTACCCAAGACTTGAGCAAGATACGCGGACGATCCAGGAAGCCCCGCGTAAGCCTCTTTGAGCACGATCTTGAGGAGGGTAAACTCTACATCGTTTTCTCCTTTACCAATCACTGAGAAAACCCGCTCGTCGCCCAGAAGGGTTGCAAGCCCATCCGCCACAAAGACTATGATCGTCGAGTCAGCCGGTAAGCTCTTCTTAGAAAAACTAGAAAACACATTGGCAAGCTCATCGACTGGGAAAACCCGTTCCCTTATCCCCTGAATTATATGGTAATCCGCGCTCGCAATCGACTGGGCTACTAGGGAGTAATCGGTAAGCGTCATGTTTCTACTCACACGCCTAAGTGACTGCACTATGGTGTTCACCCTAACACCCTGTCCATAAAGGCGTTCCACAGCTGGCCTTATTTTAACAGCAAGAGCGGAATAGTTTATCAGACCTGACGTTAGAGCGTAGCTTAGACATGGGTCAGCTGATACAACCTCTTCTACCAATTGAGTTATGTTAGCGGGCAAGTTACATCACCAGCAGTCATGATTATTACATATAGTCATATTTTAAATATTACGCTTTCTCACTACGTTGTCCGTGGTTCACTAGTTTACGTTATACCTGAGGCTGCCCACACCTGAACTTTAGTCTATCTCCTCAATGGCTGATAGTATCTGGGGTAGAACACGTTCAACGATCCTCAAAGGACCCTTGTGCGCTTTTAGGAACGCCTTCCCGTTCTCTGTTAGCGCATATCTTACGACGAGTCTTCCGTGAACGCTTTGAGTACTAGCGACTCTTACATAACCACGTCTGCCCAGCGACCCTAGGAGGACATAAACAGAGCCTGCGGGTAAAGTATGACCTAAAACCTCGTTTAACTTCTTCTGCAGTTCGTAGCCGTGCTTAGGAGATTTGCAGATTTCTACTAGGATTAGGAGCGTTATTATTCCTCTTAGGACCTTTTCTGACTTTGGTCGAGCCATGTTTACAATATATAGTGGGTAAACGCTTAAATACTTATCGATAAGTAACTTATCTATATGATGAACAGTGTGCCTGAAGCTAAAGCTCACACTGATAAGGTCAGATACCTTACGCTTACAAGCTTAGCCCATTTCATAAACGACGGCACCACCTTCTTTATCCCGGTAATAATGGACTACATTTCCCTTGAAAAGAGTGTTTCACCCATATGGGTAACCGCCTTGCTCACAATATTCTACCTTACATCGACGCTACTTAGCACCCTTATAGGGAGACTCGCCGACAGATCGGGTAGACCGGGTACACTTATATCGGTGGGGCTATCACTGCTTTCAGTAGGCTTATTAGGATTCTACTTTGCCGTCAAAGATTTTCACGGTTTACCCCAACTTCTGCTTGCGGCGATTTTCTCAGCCACCACAGGTCTGGGTAGTGCATTCTACCATCCACTCGGCGCCTCAATACTACAGTTTTCATTCGGCGACGGGGGGAAGGGGAGAGCACTCGGTGTGAACGGTGCAATGGGTAGCCTTGGAAGGACGCTCTATCCTGGTTTATTCTTCGTCCTCGCCGCCTTCTTCACGAAGCCTGGAACATTCGCATTCTTCGGAGTTGTGGGTTTAGCCGCCGCAGCGGTGATTCTAACGGGGTTTAGGGATGAAGCTAGGGGTGTAAACAGAGCTCACGACACACGCGCGGGGAACATTAGAGCCACCCTTACAAGGGGAATAATCCTGTTAGCAATCATAGGGTTCCTGCGATCAATAGCGACTCAAGGAGTGATCTCGTGGGTGCCCATATACTTTACGCACGTTAGGGGGTTAGGCTTTAACTCCTCCCTCGGCGTCCCCCTCACACTTATGTACGCCGCCGGAATCGTGGGCCAAGTAGCCTACGGCTTCATGGTTGAGAGATTTGAGAAAAGATGGGTTCTCGCCTCTGCCTTTCTTGGCTCCGCCATAACGCTACTAGGTTTCCTGTTCGGCGACGCATACGTATCCGTAGCATCACTCTTCGGCTTCGGCTTCTTCACCTTCAGCGGCTTCCCACTCTTCCTCTCTCTGGCATCAGATTACGCGCCCAGGGAATCTTCATCTAGCGCCAACGCCATCGTATGGGGAGTTGGTATAAGTGGGGGAGGTGTACTCGCACCGATAGTTCCAACTATATTATCCGCCGGAAACTACGCCCTGCTTGGCGAAGCATTCATCTGGCTCGCTGCGATGAACATCATTATCACACTTCTACTGCCTCTGCTACCAAAACCCCAAAGACATGGGAAAGTAAACATGTTTGGGTGAGGAGCGCGAATATTTTTGGATTCTGACCCTCACCACCCTGGGGGTCTCGGAGGTTGCACCCCCCTTTACTAAGCGCTGCTCCACCATGGATCGCTAGGGAGAGCCGTGGTTTTCAGATTGTTGCCACGATTTTCCCCAAAAGCTTTCCTCAAGTATAATGTACCACTCAAGACGCAAGAAGCCTGTCACACTTAGGGCAGCCAACGAGGATTCCCAGATACCATGCTATTTCGCTATATTATGCTAGGAAGTATTCAGAAGAGCCGTATTAGACAACACTAAACACCTTAAATTTGATTCCTAAGCCCCCGCTTCCGTGGACTCTAACAGTTCGCGCTGCGACCGTGAACTCGCCGTGAACCTATTCTAACACCACTCTTGGCAGTGCTGAATCCTACAACAAATAGATGGTTGACGCCTCAAGTTAGTGTGGCTACTTGTCAAGGTGAGGCGGAGAGTGTTTCTATTCAGGCGAAGAGTCTTCTCTGCCCTTGGGGAACCCCTCTCTCCCCGCATGTTAAGCCCATGGGCATCTTGACCATGTGTCTTAGTCCCATCAGCACTTGATTCGACCTCAGCTATCCTTACCCTAAAAATTGCAATATAGCCCGCCTTTACCTTCAATCCTTTAGACGTCAACCAATTGGTCTATTAGTAATTACATATCCCAGTAAGAAGGGGTCCTGAAAGCGTGGGTCAAGCGGTAGCCAAAGCTGTTTAATCCTATTCCTTAATCTTAATATAGTGGGATGGCTTGCTGATTCTGTGAGTTTAGACACTCTTTTTAACCCCTCAAGTATTGCCGTCGTGGGCGCCGCGCGTGAGAGATCCAAGGTTGGTAACATCGTTCTTCGAAATCTTCTAGCGAGCTTTACCGGTAAAGTATTCGCCGTCAACCGCGCGGCTGAAAGTGTGGAGGGCGTGCGTTCTTACCGCTCGCTTGTGGATGTACCCCATAAGGTCGACTTGGCTATTGTCACAGTCCCCCGTAGCGCCGTTTTAGATGTGATTGACGACGCTGTGAAGGCGGGTGTAAGCTCGGCCATAGTGATAACATCCGGCTTTAAGGAGCTCGACGAGGAGGGAGCACGCCTTGAATATGAGCTGGGGGTGCGTGCAAGAAAGGCCGGGCTGAGAGTGCTCGGGCCGAACACGCTCGGGCTAATAACCCCCCGGTTTAACGCGACGTTCAGCTTTTCCGATGTGAAGCTTGGAGGATTAGCACTTGTCACGCAGAGTGGGGGAATAGGTGTCTACATGCTCAACTGGGCTCACAGGACACGCACTGGGCTTAGCTATTTTGTGAGCCTTGGTAATGAGTGCGACATCAAGGAGGCGGAGGTGTATAGCTATCTTGCAAACGATGTTCAGACCAAGGCGATCTTCAGCTATAATGAGGGGATCGTCGACGGTAAAGCCTTCCTTGAAATGGTGCCCACAGTTGCCTCTAAGAAGCCGCTCGTGTTCCTAAAGGGCGGGACTGGGAAGAAGGGCGCCGAAGCTGTGAAAACACACACGGGCAGCCTAGCAGGATCCGCTGAGCTATTCAGGGCCGCGGTGGAAACAGTTGGGGGCATCTACGTTGAAAACCTAGAAGAATTCCTCGACCTAGCGAAAATGGTGCTCTCTAGCGAGGTTGTCAACCCGAACATATTGGTTGTAACCAATTCAGGAGGCCACGGTGTTTTAACCACGGACGAGCTAGAGAGACAAGGTTTAAGCCTGGTGGAGCTCTCAGATGACATCAAGGAGCGTTTAAAGCGTGTGCTCCCACCGCAGAGCTCGCCGAAGAACCCCCTAGACCTTTCGGGTGATGCGGATGCCAGTCGGTATAGGTCGGCATTAGAAGCCGTGGGGGACACTGACTCAACCAAGATAGTTGTGGTCCAATCGCTTCCAACCATCAGTTGCTCCGAGCTTGCAAAAGTATTACTCGAGTTTAAAGGTAAGAGTGTGGTGGGTGTTGTGATGGGTCTCGATGAGGACGCAGCGGTGAGGATGCTTGAGTCAGCGGGGATACCCGCCTACAGGTTCCCCGAGGACGCTGTGCGAAGCATCAAACACCTCCTTGGGAGGCGCCCACCCCTTAAGAAGGCTCAGAGCCCGTCGCCGCCCCCCTCCGCGCTAAGCATCGTTTCTGGAAAATCATCGCTCCCAGACGTGGACTGCTTTAGATTACTTGAGGACTACGGGCTTAGAACGGCTAAGTGGAGTGTTGTGTCCGCTGCAAGCGAAGCGGCTTCCGCCGCTGAGCGAATAGGGTTCCCAGTGGTCATGAAGATTTCAACAGATACGCCTACCCATAAGACGGAGCTTGGAGGCGTCAGGGTGAATGTACAACCAGCCGATGTTCCAAGTGTATTCAATGAGCTAGCAAAGATATCAAGTAGAATCTTGGTACAGGAGCAGCTGGCGGGTGTAGAGGTGTTTTTGGGGGGAATAGACGACCCAGCGTTCGGTAAAGCAGTAGTAGTTGGGTTGGGAGGCATATATGTAGAGGTTTTTAGAAGCGTGAGCTACGGACTCTGCCCCATAGACTATGAGGAAGCGGATCGCATGGTCAGGCTCAGTAAGGTTGAAGACCTACTCAAAGCGAGGAATAGGAACTACAGTGTGGATGCCGTAGCGGATTCGATAGTTAAGGTTTCAAAGTTGATGGTGGACTTGGACATTAAGCAGTTGGACATTAACCCGCTTATCGTGAACCAGAACGGGGCGTACGTCGTGGATGCGCGCGTCGTCCTCAAGTGATATTCTTACTGATGATTCCGACCTGTGTTGGATGTGACGCCCATGTGCGCTGCTCAGCCTGATGGTTCACCTCAAACCCTTACGGGGCTGAGCTCCGAGGAGGCGAAGAAAAGGCTAGGTGTCTACGGCTACAATGAGGTCGAGGAGAAAAGAGAAAGCGTCGCCCTCACCGTGGCCAAAAAGTTCTGGGGTATCACCCCCTGGATGCTCGAGATAACCGTTGCGCTCACATGGGCACTCCACAAGTACGTCGACGCCTATATTGTTGCCGGACTACTACTATTCAACGCCGGGTTGAGCCTATTCGAGGAGAAGCGCGCGGATTCAGCTGTGGCTGCGCTGAAGCAGAGGCTTCGCATCCAAGCTAGGGTTAAGAGGGATGGCGGGTGGGTTAGCATTCCAGCTAGGGAATTGGTGCCTGGGGACATTATTCGTGTTAGGGCGGGTGACATCATCCCAGCGGATGCTAAAATCGTCGAGGGAAAGCTGGACGTGGATCAGTCAGCCCTCACAGGCGAGTCGCTCCCAGTTTCGAAGACAGATGGGGAGAGCGTCTACAGCGGCAGCATAGTGAAGAAGGGTGAAGCAACATGCGAAGTGACGGCTACTGGCGCCAAGACGTATTTTGGACGAACCGTTGAGCTAGTGCAACTTGCAAGACCCAAGCTGCACGTTGAGGAGGTGACGGCTAGCGTAGTGCGCTGGCTACTGCTAATGGTAGCAATACTACTAGCGCTCGGCCTCGGCGTATCCTATGTGAGGGGTGTGAACCTAATACAATTAGCCCCGCTTGCAGTGGTGCTTCTAGTGTCTGCGATACCAGTAGCCCTACCATCAATGTTTAACATAAGCATGGCCTTGGGTTCACTTGAACTATCAAAAAAGGGGGTACTTGTCACAAGGCTTAGCGCCTCAGAGGATGCGGCTACAATGGATGTACTATGCGCGGATAAAACGGGGACACTCACGAAGAACAAACTCTCAGTCTCAGAGATCACCACTTTTAACGACTTCAAAGAGGAAGAAGTAGCGCTGTTTGGAGCCCTCGCTTCAAACGAGGCCGATAAGGACCCAATAGACCTCGCATTCCTAGCCTACGCGAAACATACCAGTAGCAGACTGGGAGAATACAAAATCTTGGAGTTTGTCCCCTTCGACCCCTCCACAAGGATGACCCAAGCGCTCGTGACGGCGGGAAGTAAAAGGTTTAGGGTGTGCAAAGGCGCGGTTGAGAGCGTGCTACAGCTCTGCCGTAGCCGGCCAGACGAACATGATGAAGTTGAGCAGAGGGTGAAGGAGTTTACAGAAAGGGGCTACAGGGTGCTCGCCGTGGCCCGTGGAGAGGAAAGTGGGGGATACACGCTTACAGGCGTTGTGGCGTTGAGCGACGAGCTAAGGGAAGACTCCAAACAGCTAATCAGTGAACTTAGTGGACTAGGCGTCTCAGTTAAGATGCTTACAGGCGACGCCCTACCAGTCGCCCAAGAGGTTGCGCGTAAACTTGGCCTCACAGGACCTATTGAAAAAATGTCCGCATTAAGAGGTAGCAGAGACGAGGAGGAGTACGCAAAGATGATAGACAGCTCGGCTGGTCTCGCGGAGATATACCCAGAGGACAAGTACAACATAGTTAGGGCGCTGCAGAAGAAGGGGCACACGGTCGGGATGACCGGTGACGGGGTGAACGATTCAGCCGCGCTCAGGCAAGCCGAAGTGGGCATAGCCGTCAAAGACGCAACGGATGTGGCTAAGGGTGCCGCGAGCGCTGTACTCACAATAGAAGGACTTGAACCCATAGTGGATATGATTAAAGTGGGTCGCATGATTTACCAACGCGTGGTTACCTGGATAATAAATAAACTCGTTAAAACATTTCAGATAGTGGTGTTCGTCGTGCTCGCATACCTAATTACGGGTGTATTCCCTGTATCCATCTTCAGCATGGTGCTCTACCTCTTCTTAACCGACTTCGTCACGCTATCCATCTCAACAGATAGGGTTAGATATTCTAGGAAACCCGACACCTGGAACATTGGCTGGCTCGTCACCCTAGGAGTCCTAGTTGGTATCCTAGTGGTCGCCGAGTCGCTCCTTCTACTCTACGTCGGCTTAACCGTCTTCGACCTCGGCCACAGCTTGAACACACTCCACACGTACGTGTTCAGCTACCTGGTTTTCAGCGGCCTCTTCAATGTTCTCATAGTCCGCGAGAGAGACCACTTCTGGCGCTCCAAACCAAGCCGAGCCCTCCTACTCTCCATACTACTCGACGTAGCCCTCATCACGGCCATATCACTCATAGGCTTCTATAGCCTTAAGCCCTTACCCCTTCCAGCCCTCCTATTAAGCGGAGCTTGGGCGCTAATATCCTCATTCGGTGTGAACGACGCCGCAAAGGTTCTACTCATAAGGCGACTAAACAACCCAAGGGTATGAGCGCACACCTACCACGGTAGCGGGTCGCGACCGTTGTTCGAGCGTGGGGAGCACGAGCAGCTGGCGCGCACTCCTTCTAAGGGAGAATCGAGTACACACCTATTATTCCACCCATGGCGATGATCGATGACATCAACCAGTAGAGTGTTAGCTCAGTCTTGCTGTAGGACGCCGGCCCCAATAACTTCCTATCTGAAACCACCTTTCCCAAAAAGTAGAGTGATGGCATTACAATTATTGTGTATATTACCATAAGGTCGAGAATGAGGCGAACATATGACGATACGAGTAACACAAAAACCACAGCGGGTAGGCTCTCCGCAATGTAGACCCCAAGAAAGGATCCCCGCGATTCCCTCTCCAAAGCCTCGAGCACCCCCCACGCGGAGCCAAGCGAGACTACCACGAGTGCTAGGAAGCCCGCGGAGATGAATCCTAAGCCCACAAGGATGTGCGCATCTACACCAAGAAATGGTATAAAACGGGGAAAAGTGTCGGCGTCGAGAACCATGTTCCCACTAGGTATGTGGGCGCCTACGACCACTAATGCAGCCATAAGGGACTCGGATATTACTGCGCCAATAATGGTCTCCATTCTCTCGCTTCTAAGGAAGCTTAGGGACTTGGCTCTGCGAGCATTCGCACTCGAATGGAAGTACAGCATCCAAGGCATTATCACCGACCCAATGCTGGCAGCTAGCAGATAGTCATAGTGTGGGTTAGTGTAGGGCTGCATAGGTGAGAGACCGGTGAATAGGAGTACACGTAGATTCGGGCTTAGAAAACCGGCT
>Ga0209061_1002941_pt1 | contig 19813 bp, 17 predicted proteins | sample Coa_R1_10_FD_187157 | JGI IMG/M metagenome (GOLD analysis project Ga0209061, IMG submission 187157) | Surface soil microbial communities from Centralia Pennsylvania, which are recovering from an underground coalmine fire - Coalmine... | ecosystem: Environmental > Terrestrial > Soil >...
ACCGGGGACGGTCGCGCTTACCATGAAGATGTCGATCGCGGGCGCCATGCTGGCGAAGATCTTGCGACCGTTCAACCGGTAGCCGCCCGGCACCGGCTCGGCGCGCGTCACGGGGTAGCCCCAGTTCCCGCCCGATTCCGGCTCGGTGAGGCTACCGCCCAGCAGCAGACCGCCCAGCGCCACATTGCGGATCAACATGTCGCGCGCGGGGTTCGGTTCCGGCGGCTCAACCTCTAGCAGCGCGCCCAGCCCGAACAGGTGCATGTTCACCGCCACCGCCGTGGCACCACACCCTTGCGCCAACCGCTCCTGGCAGAGCGCGAAGTCGAGGATCGTCGCTCCTAGCCCGCCAAGCCGTTCCGGTACGGTCAGCGCGAGGTACTTCGTCTCGCGCATGCGTTGAAAGTTCTCGAACGGAAAGGTGTTATCGCGGTCGTGCTCGGCGGCGCGTGTGGCGAAGTCATCGGCAAGCTCGCCCGCCAGCGCGATCAGCCGTGCCTGCTTCTCCGTGTGCTCATCGTAGGTGGTTGTCATTCCCGGTCCTCATCTTTTCGCAACGCGCGCCTCCTGCTTCTGCATGCATCATGCACTCTTCCGTGGTCGACGCGAAGTGAGCCGCGCGGCGCGCTAGGCTACATTGCCGGCGGATGCTACCGTAAGCGCAGACGATCTCGCAACGCTGACCCGGAGCGCTCGATGCTACGCGACGAGGTTACCCGCCGAATCGAGGAGGCCGCGCGCAGCGCGCAGGCCGAGGGAGCGATACCCCCCACAGCGCTGCCCGACGTCCAGCTCGAGCGGCCACAGCGACCCGAGCACGGCGATTACGCGTCGTCGCTGCCTTTACGCCTGAAAAAGGCCGCTGGCGGCCCCGGTTCGCCGCTCGAGATCGCCCGCGCCATCGCCGCGCGCGTGCAAACGGGCGGGCCGGTGCGTGAGGCGGTCGCCGCACCTCCCGGCTTCGTCAATATCTTCATCGATGAGCGCTGGCTGCAGGCCCAGGTAGATGCAATCGTCGCCGCCGGGCTGGATTACGGCCGCCTCTCCTTCGGCGAGGGCGTGCGCGTGCAGGTCGAGTTCGTCAGCGCGAACCCCGTTGGCCCGCTGCACGTCGGCAACAGCCGCGGCGCGGTGTATGGCAGCACGCTCGCGGCGCTGCTCGAACACACCGGCCACAGCGTGCAGCGCGAATATTACGTCAACGATGCGGGCACGCAGGCGGAAACGTTCGCGCGCACGCTCTACGCCTGCTACCAGCGCGCGGCCGGGCGCGAGGTGCCGCTGCCCGAGGACGGCTATCCGGAATCGTACATGCAGCCGCTCGCCGACGAGATCTACCGCGACGCTGGCGACGCCTACCTGCGCCCGCCCGGCGAGCCTTACCCGCCCGCGCTGCGCGACGAGGGCATCCGCCGCATGCTGGCGTCGATTCGCGCCGATCTCGCCGCCCTCCGCGTTCAGTACGATAACTGGTTCAGCGAACGCTCGCTGTTCGAGCGCGGCAGCGACGGCAGCCCCTCGCAGTACGAGCGCACGATGGCGCTGCTGCGCGAGCGTGGCCACGTCGTCGAAAAAGATGGCGCTGTCTGGTTCACCGCTGCTGACCTTGGCGAAGACCGCGAAAATGTGCTCGTGCGCAGCAACGGCCTGCCCACGTACTTCGCATCCGACATCGCCTACCACGCCAACAAGTTTCTCGTGCGCCGCTTCGACCGCGTCATCGATATCTGGGGCGCCGATCATCAGGGCCACGTCCCACGGATGAAGAGCGCCGTCGCCGCGCTCGGCATCGACCCCGACCGGCTGACGATCCTGCTCTACCAGCTCGTGACGCTGAAGCGCGGCGGCGAGGTGCTGCGCCTGAGCAAACGCGCCGGCAACATCATCCTCGTACGCGATGTTGTCGAGGAGGTCGGTGCGGACGCTTGCCGCTTCTTCTTCTTGCGCAATTCACCCGGCGCAGCGATGGACTTCGATCTCGAACTGGCCAAACGCCAGAGCGACGAGAACCCGGTCTACTATGTCCAGTACGCGCATGCGCGCCTGGGCAGCATTCTGCGCAACGCCGCCGAGGCCGGAGTCGACGAGGCGAACGCCGATCTGGCGCTGCTTACGCATCCCGCCGAGATGACGCTTCTGCGCCGTCTCGTCTCCTATCCCGAGCTGATCGATCTCGCGGCACGCCGTCTGGAACCGCATCATCTGCCCTATTTCGCACAAGACCTGGCGGCCGATGTCAACGGCTTCTACCGCGATTGCCGTGTGCTCGGTACGGATATCGATCCGCGGCTCTCGGCGGCGCGGCTGCGGCTCGTGCGCGCGGCGAAGACCGTCCTCGCCAACGTGCTACGGCTGATGGGGATGGAGGCACCCGAGCACATGTAAGAAGTCGCGCTACCCGGCGAAGAGGTCGCGCGCCAGCTCCCAGTAGCTGCCATCGCCCAGCATACGGCGATACAGCCACCATTCCGCGCCCCAGAGGTAGATCCGCTCCGGGTGTGCGGCGACCGCTAGCCGCAGGTTGGCGGCGATCCGGCGCGGCGAGATGCTCCACGTGTTGGCCAGGCCCAGCTCGGGTAGCGGCACGCGCTCCCATGGCTCGGCCTGCAGTTCGGTGATCCAGAACTGCCGGCCAGCGCGGTGCGCCAGCACCGACTGCGTCAACAGGCTCGGCCCCAGCGGCCCCAACCGATACGGATTGATGTACCGCAACGGTCCCGCTGGTCGCCGCGTGTAGACATCCTGCGCCAGCACATCGCCGCGGAGCAGCGCACGCAACCAGCCCGCGCTCCAGACCGTCAGCGACGAATGATTGATCACGATCGGGCGGTGGCGCGGATCGCTGCCCCGCACTGCCTCGATCTCGCGCTCGAGCGTGCGCGGCGCGATCCGCCAGCCGGGTGTACGGCCGGCCGCCGGCAGAAACGGTTCGTTCTCGACCTGCCACGCCACGATGCTGTGGTAATCGGCGAGCAGCGCGACCGCCCGCTCTAGCATCAGCAGCAGATGCGCCAAGAGCCGCTGCGCCGTGCCGATCTCCTGCCCAGGCGCAGGCAACCCGCCGTTCTGCAACCAGCGCGGTGGGTAGAACTCCGGATGCCGCTGCGCTTTCAATCCTACCGTCAGCACGACGCTGCCGCCACGCGCCTCGATCAGGTCGAGCTGGCGGTGCACGCGGCTGAAGTCGTAGCGCGTCGGCTCGGGCTGGATCTCGTCCCAGTACAGCGAGAGCCGGAAATGCCGCGCGCGCAAGCGGTCGAGCAGGTCGCGGAACGCCTCGTCGGGGTCGAGGCCGAGCCAGAGCGCCTGGCGATGGCTGAAGTTGACGCCCAGCAGTGGCAGGCTCACGGTCGCATCCCGGGAAAAGCGCTCCTGGCCGGAAGGTCGTCCTCTGCTATCGTGCAGGAGGTACGCGCAACGATCACAGCGGCGCGGCCAGCCGGAACGATGATGACAATGAACGCGGCTCTTCCCCCTTTACCTGTAGCGCGTGACGGTCGCGGCGCCGTGGAGGTGGCGCGAGAGTGCGCCCGCCGCGCCGGCGCGATCCTCGTCGAAGCGTTTCGTGGCGAGCGACGAACGAGCAGCAAGGGACGCGGCAACGTCGTGACCGAGACCGATGTGCGCATCGAGCGCGAGATCGCAGCATTGCTGCACGCGGCCTATCCCGAGCACGCGCTGCTCGGCGAGGAGACCGCCAGCGAGACGCCGCTCGATGGCTGGGTCTGGATCGTCGATCCGATCGACGGCACGCGCAACTTCGCCAGCGGTATTCCCTTCTTCTGCTTCACGCTGGCGCTAGCCTACCAGGGGACGCCCGTGCTCGGGCTCACGCTCGACCCGATCCGCGGCGAGGAGTTCTTCGCCGTGCGCGGCGGGCCGCTGCTTGTCAACGGGGTGCCCACGCGCGTCTCCAGCGTGGAGGCAGTGCAGCAGGCCGTCATCGCGCTCGACCTCGGCTACGACGACGCCCGCGGCAAGGAGCAGCTCGCCTTCGCGCACTGGCTCTTCCCGGGCGTCCAGAGCGTGCGCATCCCTGGCTGCTGTGCGCTGGGTCTCGCCTACGCGGCGAGCGGTCGCTACGACGTCTTCTGCCATCCCTGGGCCTACCCATGGGATTGCGCTGCCGGGCTGGTGCTCGTCGAGGCGGGTGGTGGCGTCGTCACAACGCGCGAGGGCGAGCCGCCAGCGTTGCGGCTGCAAACGCTGGTCGCCGGCGGCGCCGCCATCCACGCCGATTTCCTGCGGCTCTGGCGGCGGTTCCGCAACGCGAACAGGTAACGCACCTCACGCGGCTGCAGCAAGCTGCTCGGCGATCCAATCGAGCAACAACGCGAAGACCTCTTCGCGCGCCTCGAACAGGGTGTGGCCCGTCTCCGGATAGAGCACCAGCCGCTTCGGCTCGCGTGCGCGCTCGTAGATGAGGCGGCTCGCCTCGGCGTCGAGCACTTCGTCGGCCTCGCCGTGCACCAGCAGCAGCGCCTTGGGGCTGAGGCGGTCGACGCTCCCCGCGCCGTACAGCTGGCTGGACAGCGCTGCAACGCCGACGACCGCATCGGAGAGCTCGCCGGCACGGATCGCGACCGCGCCGCCGAAGCTGTGCCCCACGACTACCAGCGAGCGGGCGCCGATGCCGGTGAGAAAACTCGTGCCGCCGAGCGTATCGAGCACGCATTCGAGGAAGTCGCCCGGTTGGCGGTAGTTGAGCCGCAGGCTGCTCACCCCGCGTTCGACGAGCGCAGCGGCGAGCCGCGCGTAGAGGCGGCCCGCCGGGCCGTCCACGCCACCCAGCGCGCCCGAGACGAAGATCGCCGCACCCAGACCCCCTTCGTGCACCGTCAGCACGCCGCCGAGGTCGCCGCGCGTTGTGCGCAGCAGCAGATCGTAGCCGTCGGGCGCGGGCCGCACCGCCGCTCCGAGGATGCCCAGTTCGAGGTCGCCTTGCGGTTCGTCTTCCACGCTGCTCCTCAATGCTCCATGACGCCTGAACCGCGCGCCCCACGGCGCCGGACACAAACGCGTCGGCTACTTTAGCTCGGGGAAATCCTCTTCCCAGAACTCGTGCTCACCGCGCGCGTCGCGTGACCGACGCTCCACCTCCAACCCGCGCAGCTCGACGCGCCGGATCTTGCCCGAGATCGTCTTCGGCAGATCGTAGAACTCGATGCGCCGCACGCGCTTGTACGGCGCCAGCCGCTGCCGTGTGAAGCGGAAGACCGACAGCGCGGTCTCGCGCGTCGGCGCGTAGCCAGGCTTGAGCACGAGATACGCCTTGGGCACGCTGAGCCGGATCGGGTCGGGGCTGGGCACCACCGCAGCCTCGGCGACGGCCTCGTGCTCGATCAGCGCGCTTTCCAGCTCGAAGGGGCTGATCCGGTAGTCCGAGCTCTTGAAGACGTCGTCGGCGCGGCCAACGTACCAGAAGTACCCGTCCTCATCGCGACGAGCCACGTCGCCCGTATGGTAGTACTCACCGCCGAGCGCCGCCGCTGTTTGCTCCGGCGCACCGAAGTAGCCCGCCATCAGGCCAACGGGGCGTGGCTGGAGGGCCACGCAGATCTCACCCTCCTCAGCGTTGTAGCCCTGGCCATCGAACAGCGCGATGCGATATCCCGGCAGCGGCCGGCCCATCGAACCGGGTTTGACCCGCTGGCCGGGTGGGTTGGCAATGAGTGCGGTTGTCTCGGTCTGGCCGTAGCCATCGCGGATCGTCAGCCCCCAGGCGGCTTGCACGCGCTCCATCACCTCGGGGTTGAGCGGTTCGCCCGCGCTGGCCACCTCGCGTAGTTTGATCGGATACGCCGTCAAATCCTCAAGGATCAGCATCCGCCAGACCGTCGGCGGCGCGCACAGCGTACTGACCTCGTAGCGCACGAGCGCATCGAGGATCTGGCGCGCATCGAAGCGCGGCTGGTCGTAAACGAAGATCGTCGCACCAGCGTTCCACGGGGCGAAAAAGCTGCTCCAGGCGTGCTTGGCCCAGCCAGGAGAGCTGATGTTGAAGTGCAGATCGCCCTCACGCAGACCGAGCCAGTACATCGTTGTTAGATGCCCCACGGGATAGCTCTGGTGCGTATGCAGCACCATCTTTGGTTTGGCCGTCGTGCCGGAGGTGAAGTAGAGGAAAAACGGATCGTCCGCCTTCGTCTCGCCCTCGGGGGTGAAGGCCGCTTCAGCGCCGTAAGCCTCGGTGTACGGTGTCCAGCCCTCGGCGTCGCCACCGACGATCAGCCGCGCCTTTACACCCGCGATACCGGCGAAGCGCTCGGCGACGGCAGCATCGGCCACGACGTAGCGCAGACCGCCGCGTTCGATACGATCGGCGAGGTCATCGCGCGTCAGCAACGTCGTCGCCGGGCTGACGACCGCACCCAGCTTCATCGCGGCGAGGGTCGTTTCCCACAGCGGTACGACGTTGCCCAGCATCAGCAACAGTCGGTCGCCGCGCTGTACGCCCAGCCGGCGTAGGAAGTTCGCCACCCGGTTCGAGCGCTCGCTCAGCTCGGCGAAGGAGAGGCACTCCTCCTTGCCGCTGCTGCTGACGATGCGCAGCGCCGGACGACGGTTATTGCGGGCCAGGTCGTCGAAGTAGTCGAGCGCCCAGTTAAACCGTTCGAGCTTGGGCCAGCGAAACTCGGCATAAGCGATGTCGTAATCTTCGCGGTTGCGCAGCAAAAGCTCGCGCGCCTGGAAGAACGCCTGAGCATCGGACATCGGTACCCGTCTCCTGATGGCGGTCGGGAGCGGCGCACCGCTCCCGTGCTTTTATTACCGGACTATACTCCACCGGGAGGGCGGGCGTCAGGCAGAGGGGCGCAATGTCAACCTCGCCGGGTGATGATCGTCGTCTCGCTCCAATCACCCGTCAGGCCCTGGCCGTGCAGCGAGGTACTGCCGGTTTCAGGATCGATGTCCTTCTCGGTCATCAAACCCATCGCCACAATGAAGCCATCGAGCTTATCAGGCACATTCTCCTCGCGGTTGACGAGCGCGCCATCGACGTACCACTCGACCGTATCGTGTGCGCGATCGTACACGATGCGATAGTCGTGGCGCTGTCCCGGCGCGGTTGGCACATCCAGCTCTTTGAAGAGCGCAAAGTAGCGCACCGGGCCGGTGGACGGTGCCGGCACGCCCGGAAACGGCAGACGCGCGTAGACCGTGGCGATCGTGTCGTTGCTGATGAAAAAGTCGAGCGCCCAGCCGGTGGTCAGATCGAGGAGGTTGTAGCTCACAAAGCCGTCGTAGAGGTCATGCGGGCGCGTGCCGTAGCCGCGAGCAGCGATGTTGACGGCGAACGCGATGCTGCCGTTTTCGGGCACGGCGAAGCGTTCGCGCGAAAAGTACATGTGCTTGGCGTTGTCGAGGATCTGGACTTTGTGATGCGCGCGCGTGAGCGGCGCTGCCGTTACGCGCAGCCGTCCCGCCTGCGCGATCACGATCGCGTTTGGCTCGCGATAAAGCCAGAACGTACCGTCTGGCTGCGGAAAGCCACCCTGCACCCAGGGTGACGACTCTTTGAACAGATCGGCGAAGCCGCCGTAGATGCGCGTCTCTTCAAGCGAATCCGGCGTCGCGACGACGAGATCTTCAGCGCCCGTGCTCATACCTGCACGTACCTCCCAGCCCAGTATCGCACCCGGATGCGCGATCGCGAGGCAAGGGCGACAACGTTGTATCGACTCAACGCGGGCCTGGATAGAGATGGACCACCGAAGGCAGCCCGAGTGGGTTGCCGCCCGTGCCGTCCGAGGCCAGTGCAACGAGCATACCTGGCTCTCCCACCTGCTGATGATCGATCACGAGCAGCGCTCGGCCATCGCCCCGCCAGACAAAATCGTCATCGAGCGCGGCCAACGGCCCGAGATCGATCGGCGTGCCACCCCGCACTGGGACTACCTCGAGGCGTGCGCCACCACCGGCATCGGCGCTGTACGCGATCTGGCGACCATCGGGCGACCACGCGATACGACCGATCTTCTGCGCCGAGGCGCGTACCGTGATGCGGCCGTCGAGCGACCACAGGACGAGGTGATCGCCATCGGCACCACGCTGAACGCCTGCCAGCGTCGCCTCGGACGGTGCCCACGCGAGCGTGCGTCCATCGATCCCGGTCGGGGCACGCGCAATCGGCGTCCCATCCACTGCTACGATCTCTGCACCACCATCGGCATGGACGACGAGCAAGCGATCGCCGCTCGGCGACCAGTGAACGTCAACACCCTCCATCAGCGGCTGTGCGGCCAGACCCGAGCGCGGAGAGTAGAGATACACCTGTCCGCCGACGACGACAGCAGCCCGCCCGCTGCCGTCACCCGTCCAGGAGAGCGCCGCGATCGTTCCAGGGACCGGCGCGGGATCGTGACCACGTAAGGCCAGAAACCTCGCCGGTCGATCCATCTTGAGCAAAGCCAGGTAGCCGCCCGCGCCGAACACCGGGCGCGCGCCCGCATCTTCCGGCAGACCAAGCGCGAGCGTGCGGCCATTGGCGGGCACGGCCACGAACCCGGTCGGTACACCGGCATCGCTTAGCAGCAGCAGGCTGTCATCGGGCCGCCAGTTTGCAGCGGCCACGTTCGCATCGGTGGCGAGCGACGTGAACCGCGCCATCGAGAGATCGGCGGAGGGCCGCAGCAGGTACGCGATCTGCCGCCCAGCAGCATCAACCCCGATCACGAGTAGCGTGGCGCCGTCGGGCGACCAGCGCAATGCGTGGACAGTGACACCCGCGACGTGCGGGTCCTGATACACCTTGCCGGCTGCCGAACCCGCCAGCCCCCAGATCGTCAGCGTCGACGCGCCGCGCATGCCCCACACGGCGAGCAGACTCCCATCGGGCGCGAGCGCAAAAAGGGGATCACTGCCCGGCGGGAAAGCATCGCCATGCGGAATACCGGGCAGGTCATGTTCGCGGGTGTAGACGTAGACCGTCGTCGTGCCGGCGGAAGGCCCGGAGAGCGCCTGCGCTGCGAATGCCAGCGCGCCGTTGCGCGCCATCTGCGGCCGGCGCACCGCATACCCGCTGATCGTCAGCGGCGGCAGCGACGGCGCATCCCCGATGGGATAGAGCGTGATCGCGCCCGTATCTCCGGAGACGATGTAGTTGCCATCCGCCGAGAGCGCATAGGCGTCGATGCCGTTTGCGGCGGGGGCATCGCTGCCGGTCCAGAGGACTGCGCCAGTGGCGTCGAGCACTTCGGTCGCAGAGGGCGCGGTTGCGTAGGCGCCGTCGCGGCCACTGGCCCGCAGCAGGATGCGCGTCCCGTCGGGCGTGACGTCGACCACATCGCGATTACCGGCGTTCGGTAGCGGCGCGGCGGCCGAGCCATCTGGAGCGGCAACCATCCATTCGTGCTGGCCGCCGCTGCCCGCATCGTAGAGCACGCGCCCGCCGGCCAGCGCCCAGATACCACCGCCATCAACGAGGATCGTCCCGAGCGGCTCGATGCGCGCACCGTCGGCGGTGGCGCTCATGACGCTGTACCGGTGTGCCTGGTAGGCGATCGCGCTGCCGGCCGGCGCGCGAAACAGTGCATGTTCGCCAGCGTAGTTCGCCGTGCGCGACCCCGCGATCTGCTGCGCGACGTTCGCTGCCGTGCCGATCAGCGCACGTCCAGGCGGCGAGGCGATTGCAAGCGCGAGGAGCAGGGTCGCGCACAGGCCGGCGACGGCGCGGGCTGCCGGCCAGCGCATGCGCCCGCGTCTGGCCTCGGCGGCGGCGAAGATCGGCCGCGCGGGTGGCACCGGGGTGCGCTGCAACGCGGCACGCAGCTCGCGTTCGATCGTGCCGTACGTGGCGATCCGCGCGCGGCAGCGCCCACACCGCGCGATATGCCGCGTCACGGCGTCCGTCTCCGCGGGCGTCGTCTCGCGGTCGTACCAGGCGCTTACCAGCGGCCCCCAGCGGCGGTCGTGCGCGCCGGGGCGCAGCAGACCGATCACGCTTCATCCTCCGCCGGCAGAGACAGATCGCCATCGGCGCTGAGCAACTGCCGCAGCCGTTCGCGCGCCCGGAAGATGCGCGCGCGAACCGCCGGCACCGTCAGCCGGGTGATTTCGGCGACCTCTTTGTAGCTGTGGCCATCGATGCTGAGCAGCAAGCAGGCAAGATCCTTCGGTGGCACCTGCGCCATCGCCCGCCGCAGCCGGTCGCGTTCGGCAACCGCGTCGGCGAGCGGCGCGCCTTCATCGAAAGGATGCGTGTCGTCGTCGCCCTCTCCCTCCTCGCGCGGGCGGGCGAGCGGCACCCAGCGCAGAATTTTGCGCCGCCGCAACTCTTGCAACGCGCGGTTGCGGGCGATGGTGAACAGCCAGGCCTGCTCGTTGGCATCGGCGGGAAGGCGATCGAGCGCGCGATAGGCCGAGAGGAAGACATCTTGCGTCAGGTCTTCGGCCAGCGCCTCAACGCCGACCATGCCGAAGATAAAGCGGTAGATGCGCCGCTGATGATCGAGCACCAGCCGGGTAAAGCGATCGTCGAGCGCCGCGCGCGCCGGACTTTGCGCCATCAGTATCGCCGCCATCATCTGCCCCGCATCTCAGGGGGCGCATGCCGCGCCGCCAGAGAGAACGATGCGCGAGCAGTTCAATCCATTCCACCATAAAGGCGGGGCTGGAGCCGTTCCCCATCAGGCTCTCCCTTGCATAAAACGCCCGCGAACCGACATCGGTTCACGGGCGTCTCTCCGCGGCAGCATATCGCTGCGGGGCATTCCCTCTCAGCCGGTAGCGGCCGATGTCTTCTTTTCACGCGCCTTCGTGCCGAGGTAGCTTTCCAGACCTTCACGCAGCGGCGTCAGCCGCAGCTGCGGCAGCGCCTCCAGCAGTGGGCGGGTATCGCACACCGCATCCATCGTGGCAAATGTGACGCCTTCGGGCGTGAGTGGAATGGGCAATGCCGGGATCAGCGCCTTCGGGCTGAACAGCGCCTTCACCAGCCAGGCGGGCTGATGAAGCAGTGGTTTCTTCTTCCCCAGTACGTCCTCGACGATGCGGATGATCTCGTCCATCGTCAGCACGTCGGGTCCGCCGATCTCGTACACGCCATCGAGCGTGCCCTGCACACCCTCGGCGGCCACGCGCGCGACATCGTCGACGAAGACCGGCTGGAGCCGCTGCTTACCGTTGCCGATCACTGGTACAACCGGCAGCGGCGAGCGCACGAACGCCACGTAGCGGTTGAGCGCCTTATCCTCGGGCCCGTACACCCACGATGGCCGGATGATCGCGTAGGTGAGCGTTGAGTTGCGGATCGCCATCTCGGCGGCCCACTTGGCGCGGAACCAGACCTTATCCGAATCCGGTGCGGCGCCCGCGCCCGAAATGTACACGTAGCGCTGAGCGCCGACTTCCATCGCCGCCGCCACAGCATTTTCCGTGCCCTGCCGGTCGACGCGATCGAACGTCAAGCCCTTGCGCGGATTCTGATTGGGAAAGTCCTTGAACTGCGCCGCACCGACGACGCACGTCGCGCCCTGCAACGCCTTGACGAGCGACGCCTTATCGGTGACGTCGCCGTAGCGCACCTCGACGTTCTGGCCGTCGACCGTCATCTGCCGCCGATTGCTATGCGAAACGATGACAACCTGCTGTTTGCGTCGCAGCAATTCCGCGACGATCGCCTTGCCGATGAAGCCCGTGCCGCCGATCACCGCGATCATCGGTCGCCTCCTCTCTCTGCTTTCATCTCACGTTATCAAACGTGCGTAAAAAAGCCGTCAGCCTGATTACGTTTCTCGTGCAGCGACACCCGGCGCCGTTGGCGGTCGCGCTCCGGAACCGCTGCCTTGACGCTCGATCCGCCCGCTCTCTACGATCAAATGAACGACGAAGGACCTCTTCGTGCTCCGCGCGCGCCGTGATGCGCCCGCCGGCGCGTTCGGCAAGGAGCCGCTCATGTCCACACGACCTTCACTGCTCGACGTTGCCCGCGAACGCGTGATCATCTTCGACGGCGCGATGGGCACCGCGATCCAGGCGCGCCACCTCACGCCCGACGACTACGCCGGCAAGGACGGCTGCGTCGATCTCCTCTCGGTGACGCGGCCCGACGTGATCCGCGAGATTCACGCCAGCTACTTCGCCGCCGGCGCCGATATCGTCGAGACGAACAGTTTTGGCGCCAACCGGATCGTGCTCGCCGAGTACGACATCGCCGACCGCACCTACGAGATCAACCGTGCCGCCGCCGCGCTCGCCGTCTCGGTGGCGAAGGATTTCTCCACGCCCGACCGGCCACGCTGGGTATCAGGCTCGATGGGGCCGGGCACCAAACTGCCGACGCTCGGCCACGTGCGCTACGACACCCTGGTCGAGAGCTACGCGCAGCAGGCGCATGGCCTTATCGATGGCGGCGTCGACATTCTGCAAATCGAGACCTGCCAGGACATCCTCCAGGCGAAAGCGGCAGTTGCTGGGGCGCTGCGCGGCTGTCAGCGCGCTGGCCGCAAGGTGCCGATCATCGTCCAGGTCACGATCGAATCGTTCGGCACGATGCTGATCGGCACCGAGATCGGCGCCGCGCTCGTCGCGCTCGACCCGCTGGAGATCGACGTGATCGGTATCAACTGCGCCACCGGGCCGCACGAGATGACCGAGCACGTACGCTATCTCAGCCAGCATTCGCGCCGGCCGATCTCGGTACTGCCCAACGCTGGCCTGCCACGCGTCGTGAACGACCAGATGGTCTACGACCTCACACCCGAGGAGTTCGTGCGCGCACACCGCGTATTCGTCGAAGAGTACGGCGCGCAGTTCGTCGGCGGCTGTTGCGGCACGACCGACCGCCACATCAAGGCGCTCGCCGACGCGCTCTGGGGTCACCCGCCGGTGCCGCGCCAGCCAGAGCTGGAGCCATCCTGTTCGAGCCTGTTCCAGCCGGTAACCTTCCGCCAGGAAAACTCGGTGCTCGTGGTAGGCGAGCGGCTGAACGCTAACGGCTCGAAGCAGTTCCGCACGCTGATGCTGAACGGCGACCTGGATGGCATCCAGGCGATGATGAAGCAGCAGATCCGCGAAGGCGCACACGTGCTCGACCTCTGCGTCGATTACGTCGGCCGCGACGGCGTCGCCGATATGGACCTGATCGCCGGCTACCTGGCGGACAAGTGCACGCTGCCGTTGATGCTCGACTCAACCGAGCCGGCGGTGATCGAGACGGCGCTGAAGCGACTCGGTGGCCGGGCGATCATCAACTCGATCAACCTTGAAGACGGCGAAGCGCGCATGAACCGCGTGATGCCGCTGGCGAAGGAGCACGGCGCGGCCGTCGTGGCGCTATGCATCGATGAGGAGGGCCAGGCGCGCACCTGCGAATGGAAGCTGCGCGTGGCGCGTCGCATCTACGAGCTTGCGACGCAGAAATGGGGCCTGAAGCCAGAAGACCTGATCTTCGACGCGCTGACGATGCCGATCGCTACCGGCCAGGAAGAGGTGCGACGTGACGGCATCGAGACGCTCGAAGCGGTCCGCGCGATCAAGCGCGAGTTGCCCGGCGTCTTTACGATCCTCGGCGTGTCGAATATCTCCTTCGGACTCAGCCCCGCCGCGCGGCAAGTGCTCAACTCGGTCTTCCTGCACTACGCCGTCGAGGCCGGCCTCGACATGGCGATCGTCAATCCGCAGAAGATCCTGCCGCTGCACAAGATCGACCCGCGGCAGCGCGAGCTTGCACGGCAGATCATTTTCGACGAGCGCCGCGAGGGCTACGATCCGCTGCAAGAGTTTATCAACCTCTTCGCCGGCACCGATACCCAGGCCGAAAAGCAGGATCGCTCGGCGCTACCAGTCGAAGAGCGGCTTAAAGAGCGCATCATCGACGGTGCACGCAAGGGGCTGGAGCGTGATCTCGACGAAGCGCTGCAACGGTACACGCCGCTGCAGATCATCAACGAGATCCTGCTGGCAGGGATGAAGGTCGTTGGCGATCTCTTCGCCAGCGGCGAGATGCAGCTGCCGTTCGTGCTGCAATCGGCCGAGACGATGAAGGCCGCCGTTGCCTACCTCGAACCGAAGATGGAGAAGGCGCAAACCGGTGGGCGTGGCACGATCGTGCTCGGCACCGTCAAAGGCGATGTGCACGATATCGGCAAGAACCTCGTCGATATCATCCTCTCCAACAACGGCTACACGGTCTACAACATCGGTATCAAGCAGCCGTTGCAGAGCTTCATCGACAAAGCGCGCGAGGTCAACGCCGACGCGATCGGCATGTCGGGTTTGCTGGTCAAATCGACGGTGATCATGAAAGAGAATCTGCTCGAGATGAACGAGCGCGGTCTGTACCATTATCCGGTGCTGCTGGGTGGTGCGGCGCTGACCCGCAGTTATGTCGAAAAAGATCTGCGCAAGCTCTACAAGGGTCTCGTTTTCTACGGGCAAGACGCCTTCGAAGGGCTGCGCACGATGGACGCGATCATGCGCGGCGAGGCGCGGTTGCTGTACGAGGGTGGCACCGATCGCGAGGCCAGGGACACGGAGGCAGAAGCGGAAGGCGAGCGCGTCTACGAACGTGTGATGACGCGCGACGAGGACTTCGAACGCCGGCTCGAACGGGCGAAGCGGTTCGTGGCCCGCTCCGGCGTGCGCACCGATGTGCCGGTGCCACGGCCGCCGTTCTACGGCCCCCGCGTGGCGCGTGGCATCCCTCTGCAAGAGGTCTTCGCCTTCATCAACGAAGTGGCGCTCTTCCGCGGTCAGTGGGGCTTCAAGAACTCGCGCGGCCTTCCCGCCGATGAGTACGAAGCGTTCCTCGAGCGCGAGGCCCGACCGTTGCTGCGGCAGTGGGAGAGCATCTGCCGCGAAGAACGGCTGCTCGTGCCGCAGGTGGTCTACGGCTACTGGCCGTGCCAGTCGCGCGGCAACGACCTCATCATCTACGACGAAGACGGGCGCAACGAGATCGCGCGCATCACCTTCCCACGCCAGCTCGAAGGGAAGCACCTCTGCCTGGCCGACTTCTTCCGCCCGGTCGACTCGGGCGAGATGGACGTGGTGTGCTTCCAGCTAGTGACGATGGGGCCGCGTGCCTCGGAGTACGCGCGCCAGTTGAAGGAGAACAACCGCTACCAGGATTACCTGCTGCTACACGGTCTCAGCGTGGAGGCGACGGAGGCACTGGCGGAGTACTGGCACAAGCGCGTGCGCGAGGAGCTGGGCATCGCCGGTCGCGACGCGAAGACGCTGCGCGAGCTGTTCCGTCCTGGCGGCTATCAGGGCCAGCGCTTCTCCTTCGGCTATCCTGCCTGTCCCGATCGTGAGGACGACGCGATCATCGCCCGCCTGCTCGGCGCGGAGAAGATCGGCGTAGCGCTAACCGAGGGGTTTATGTGGGAGCCGGAGCAGACGACGTCCGCGCTCATATGCCACCACCCGGAGGCGCGCTATTTCAACGTTCTGTAGCATAGAAACGGTCGGCTGCCGCGCACCGATGCGGCGGCCCTGTGGGGAGGATGGATGAAGCGCGACCTGATGGAGATCCTCGTTTGCCCGGTCTGCAAGGGCGAGCTGCAGCTGACCGTCGACGAGGAGCGCGACGGCGAGATCGTCACGGGCACGCTCTACTGCCCGCGCGACGACGAACGGTATCCGATCGAAGATACGATCCCGAATCTGCTGCCTCCCGACATGCGCGAGCAGCACGTCTGAACGCGGCACAGACGCGGACGCTAAGCAGAAGGACGGAAGACCATGAACGTGGACCGCTCGCAAGCGACGGGGATCGCAATCATCACCGTCGCGGTGATCCAGCTGTTGCTGTTCGTGATCGGTGTGGCGCGCAAGAGCTACCTCGCGCTCGCCATCCCGATCTCCCTGGCGGTGGCCGGCATCTCCGCGCTCGCCATCTGGGTCGGCTGGACGATGCTGACCACCGAGACCGACCTGCCCGAAGACGATGGCGCGGAGGAGCGCAAAGAGGCGTAGCGCCGCGCGAGGCGCGACACCACTCTTCTCACTCCGCTGGCAAACCGCCGGCGGTGATACACACGTATCCGCGCCAGGAGTTGCGCATGGACGGCCTCTTGCCCCGTCCAGCCCCGCCCGAGGTGCGCCGGCTCGACGACGAACCACATTTCACCGTCCAGCACATGATCGCGTCCCTCCGCGCCGCACAGGGGCGCACGCCGGACAGCTACGCCATCGATGAGACCGTCGTCGCAACGTTCATCCCCGGCATCTGGAAGCGGCTGCTCACGCTCGCCTCGGCAGAGCCGCGCGACCGCTGGCTCTTCGCGAACGAGATCGCCGCGGTGGCGCGCGGCGCGCACAATGGCCGCCAGCTGACGCTCGCACGCCTGCCGCAGGGCGCGCCGGCGATGGCGATGGTCGTCGAAGCGCTGATCGCGACGGGCGCGCGGCGCATCATCGCGCTCGGCGCGGCCGGCAGCCTGCAGGAACACGCACCGATCGGCTCGCTCGTCATTCCTACCGCCGCCGTCCGCGGCGATGGTACGTCGCAGTACTATCTACCGCCTGAACGCGACGCACTGGCGGACCCGGAGTTGTGCGAGGCGCTGGCCGCGAGCTGCCGCACCCGCGGCGCCGAGCCGTTGCTAGGCGTCTGCTGGTCGACGGACGCGCTCTTCCGCGAGCTAAAGGGCGAGGTCGCGTACTATCGGTCGCGCGGCGTGCTGAGCGTGGAGATGGAGGCTGCGGCGCTGTTCAGCATCGCAACGTTCTACGGCGCGCGCGCGGCGCTGCTGCTCGTCATCTCCGACGAGTTGTTCCGCCCCTGGACACCCGCGTTCGGCAACCCGCTCTACCGCGAGCGGTTCAAGCTGGCGCAGGAAATCGCCCTTGACGCCGCCGTCCGCCTGCCCGGCGAAGGACCAGAGCCATGAGCGAGGCGCCGGCGCTCGATGAGCGGACGGCTATCGCTGCCGACGGCGCGATCCTGCGCTACGCCGTGACCGGCCAGGGCGCGCCGGTCGTGTTCCTGCACGGCACGTTCGGCTCGCGCGATGACTTCCGCCGCCAGTTGCCGCTCGCCAGCCGCTTCCGGCTGATTCTCCGCGACCTGCGCGGCCACAACGGCAGCGAACCGCGCGTCCCACCCGATTACGCGCTCGACACGACCGAAATAGCTGACCTCGATGCCGTGCTCGATGCGGAAAGCCTCGCCAGAGCGCACATCGTTGGCCACAGCACCGGCGGCGCCATCGCCTACGCCTACGCGCTCAAACGCCCCGAGCGCGTGCGCAGGCTCGTGCTGATCGAAGCGACGCTCATCGGCCTTGCGCCGGCGGAGATCCAGGCCGTGGAGCGCGAGCAGCGCGAGCGAGCGAACCGTCTGGCCGAAGCGGGCGATCTGCGCGGCGCGGTCGATGAGACCCTTGGCCGCGCCCTGGGCGCCGACTGGCGCACACGGGCAAGCCCACGGATGGTGGCTCGCGCCGACGCCGCCGCAGCGATGCAGGTGCCGATCAACCGTGGCCTGCTCGCACTCAACGCCTCGCCCGCGGGGCTGCAAGCGATCACGGCTCCCACGCTGGTTATCCACGGCGGTAGCAGCACACGCCTGCATGGCGCGGTCTACGAGGCGATTGCCCGTACGCGGCCAGACTGGCGCTTCCTCCGCATAGAGGGTGCGGGTCACGCCGTCCACGTCCAATGCGCGGCCGAGGTCAACGCCGCGATCGCGGCGTTCCTTGCGGAAGAGAGGGAAGATGCGTAGCCACGCGCGCCCTCCACACCTGCTACGGCGCGCGACTGCTGTTAGCCGTGCGCCCACTCCGGCCCGGCCACGCGCCGCAGCGATCCACGTTCCTCCTCGGGCAGAGCGTCGCGTAGCTCGGCGATCGTGCGCCCGAGCAGCGGATGCCGTGCCCCTGGCGCAAGATCGGCGAGAGGTATCGTTTGGAAGCCGCGCGTGTGGAAGCGCGGGTGAGGAAGATCGAGCGGGGGCCCAGCGAGAACGACGTCTCCGGCAAGCAGGAGATCGATATCGAGCGGGCGCGGCCCCCAAACCTGCGCGGGGCGACGGCCCATCTCCCATTCGATCTGCTTCGCCAGGCGCAGCAAGCCGAGCGGCGGCAGGTCGGTCTCGACGGCGCAGGCGCTGTTGAGAAACGGCGGCTGGTCGAGCACGCCGGCCGGGGGCGTCTCGTAGAGCGGCGCGACGGCGGTGAGGGCGACGAAGGTCGCCAGGCGGCGCAGAGCGGCACGCAGGTTGAGCAAGCGGTCGCCCAGGTTGCTGCCCAGCGCCAGGTAGACCGTCGCGCGGTCGCTCATGCACGCGCCTCCGACGGCGGGCCGCGCAGCACGGCATCGGCCAGGCGCGCGGCAGCGGCCATCTCGCGCACGTCGTGCACACGCACGATGTCGGCGCCGCCGGCGATCGCCAGCGCCGTCAAGACGGCGTTCGCCTCGAGGCGGTGCGGCGGTTCGGCGCCAAGAACGCGGGCGATCACGCTTTTGCGCGAGAGGCCCACCAGCATTGGTAAACCGAGATCGCGCAGCTCGCCGAGCCGCCTCAGCAGGACGAGGTTCTCCTGCCAGACCTTGCCGAAGCCGAAACCGGGGTCGATGATGATGCGTTCGGCGGCCACGCCTGCCACGCGCGCCAGACAAAGGCTACGAACCAGATCGGCGCGCACACGTTCGACGACATCGGGCGCGGTCGAACGCATGGGCGATGCGCCCGCCATGACGATCACTGCCTCGGCGCGCGCCGCCACCGCCGGCATCTCCGGATCGCCCTCCAGCCCTGATACATCATTGAGGATGCGCGCTCCCCGCGCGAGCGCCGCGCGCGCCACCGCCGCTTTGCGCGTATCGATGCTCACCGGCACGCGCACGGCCTCCAGCACCGCGTCGAGCGCGGGCAGCACTCGCCGCAGCTCTTCTTCGAGCGGTACCGGCACATGGCCGGGCCGGGTCGATTCGCCGCCGACATCGATAATATCGGCCCCGGCTCGCTCCAGCTCGCGCGCGCGCTCGGCGGCGCGGCGCGGATCCAGGTAAACGCCGTCACCGGAAAAGCTGTCGGGCGTCACGTTGAGGATACCCATCACGTACGTGCGCTGCCCCCAGCAAAACAGCGCGTTGCCAACACGCAGCGACGCGGTCATGGCTTTGCCTTCCAGGCATACACGGCGTAGAGCGGATCGGTGCGCTCCCCGATCGCGGGCGTGCAATCGCGTGCCGTGATCTCCTCCCAGCCACCACTTTCGGCGAAGTAGTATGCCACCAGTTGCACGTGGCCGGCGTCGTCCAGCGCGCGCCAGGCCGCGACCGCCTTCGTTGGAAAGCAGCGGTTCGAGAACGTCACGATGAACGGCGCTCCGGGACGCAGCACCCGCCAGACCTCCCGGAAGACCGCGACCGGGTGCTGCAGGTACTGGATAGAGACGGTATCGATACAGCCATCGAACGTAGCATCCGGGTACGGTAGCGTTGGATCGGCATTGAGGTTATGCACCACCCACGCCGCCAGGCGCGGATTGGCTGCCAGCTCCTCGGCGTTCATGCCCAGACCGACGACGCGGCGCGGACGATAGCTCTCCGGCAAATGCGACACCCAACTCGATTGCAGGTCGAGGATCTCACCGTTGGGTGGAAGCAGCTCGGCGTACAGCGCGCCGACGGCCGCGATCGCCGGCTCGTCGATGTGCTGCACGAAGCGCGGCGTGCTGTAGAAGATCTCGTCGGGGCTGTCGTCGATCCGCGCGAAGAAATGCGGCGGCATCTCGGCCATGGCGCGCTCCCTGTGCAGCGGCCGTAGTGGCCTCACTGCCTCTCTACCATCAAGGGTTGGCGCGTCTGAGGGAAGGGGGCCAACCGTTTACGGTAATCCCTGCGTCGCCACGCTGTAGAC
>Ga0209061_1002942_pt1 | contig 19806 bp, 16 predicted proteins | sample Coa_R1_10_FD_187157 | JGI IMG/M metagenome (GOLD analysis project Ga0209061, IMG submission 187157) | Surface soil microbial communities from Centralia Pennsylvania, which are recovering from an underground coalmine fire - Coalmine... | ecosystem: Environmental > Terrestrial > Soil >...
GGTGCACCGAGCTCGATCCGGTTTCGTTCCGGCGGAAACGCGGGCGCACCGAGGATGCTGACCCTCGTCTCGTAGCGTTGCATCCCTCCCGACCATGCAAGGACGACGGCAACGGCGAGACTTTCCCCTTCGCAGCGCGGGATCGCATGGGCGATCGCTTCCAGCTCGATCGACCGACGCGGCTCGATCTCGCCCAAGGCGAGCTGGGCCATCGCGTCGATCGAACGACGGGTACGACGACCGCGGCTCGCTGCGCTGCGAAAAAACGGCACACCGTTCACACGTACCGACCCTGGGGCGAACGGCAATTCCTCGGGGAACTGCAGGGAGACCGTCGCATCGTGCAACGTCGTCTCGCCCTCGTTGCGTAGGCGCAAGCGCACCGCGAGCCGATCGCCCGCCACCGGTTGCGCGGGCTCGACGTCAAGCTCACCCCAAACGCGATCGTCCGCACTCGGGCTGCTTTCGCAGAACGCCTTGGCGAGGACGAACGGCGCGACGCTCTCACCTGCGATCTGCACGTCGTCGAGGACCAGGTCGCAAAGACGGTGAGACTCGAGTGCCCGGAGCGGGATGCGGAGTTCCGCGGTCGCTCCGACCGCGATCGGATCGAGGGACCGCTCTACCTCGCGCGTCCCGTCGGGCCCGATCGTCCCGAGCGGCGTGCGGAGCCGAACGATCGTCCCACACGCCGTGCTCGGCCCCGCATTGTGGATGCGCACGATCGCCTCGAGCTCACCGGGACCGTCGATCCGTGCGGCGAGCTCCGCCGACGTCTGCGAATTTTCCAATACCGAGCGGCGTATCACACGCAGCGCCGCAAATGACGACGCGAGGACCGATCCGTTGATCCCGCACAGCTCGAGCGTTATCGGCGCGACCGCGCCGTGCGGATGGTCCGGAGCGATGCGATACCCGATACGAAGCCTCTCGGTCCCGAGAGACAGCTCCGCCAGCGCGATGCCGGAGCCGACGAGTCGTGCGAAGGCCGGTTCGATCTCGACTCCGCTCGGAGCCGCAAGGCGTAACCTCGCGCCGAAGAGGCGAGGAGACTCACCGTCCTTGATCGTCGCTTGCAGCGCGTACGTCTCGCCGGCGACGACGCAGGCCGCAATCCCCTCGATCGCAAGCGACGGCTCGAGGCCTTCATAGGGAAGGTCGGGAAGCGCGGTGAGATCCATGCGCTGTGCAGTACCCAGAGGACGCCGCGCTAGACCGTACGGCCCCCGGGCACTCCTGCAGGCGCAAGATGCGCAACGAAGCCGGATTCAGTCTCCTCGAGTCGACCGTCGCGATCGCGCTCGTCGTGCTCGGCGTCGGCGGCTTACTGGAAGCACTCATCACCGCGGCGCACGAACGCGCCGTCCCGGCGATCCAAGCGCAATTGCAAGCCTCCGCGCGCAATGTGATCGTCGACTTCTCCGCCGCGACGGCATACGAATCGAGCGCCCGAGCCGATCTGCTCGACGTCGCGAGCGGGAGTGAGATCAGCATGCCGCAACCCGTCGCAAGCGGGACCCCTTTGGCGGTTTCCTGCTCGCCCTCGCTCGCGCACGGTATCTTGACCGTTACCTGTTCCGACGGAGCGGGCCACAGCGCACAGGCGCAAGCGTTCGTCGGCCGACGCGCACCGGCACCCGGCTCGACGGTCCTCTTTTCCCCGCCTCCGACTCCATGATCGCGCCGATCCTGTTCCTGCTCGCCGCGCTCGCCGTCATGAGCACGACGCTGATCAGCGGTCAGCTTTCATCCGAGAGGGCGAGTGCACGGCTCCGCCTTGCACATGCCGCCGAGGACGCGCTCTCGCTGGCCGAGTCGCAACTCCTCTCGGCGCTGCAAGACAGTGTCGTCACCAACCTCGATGCCGGGAGGACCGCCTCCGCCGGGATCGACGGATCGTATGTGCGGCGAACGCCGCTCACCGCGCTGGCCGGGACCCGGCTTTCCTATGCCTCTTATGAGCAGATCGACGGCGCGACGACGCAAAGCGGGAACAACGACGTCGCTCAAAACGTCCAAACGAGCTCGCTCGGCCAAGAACAACGTCTGTCGGCCGTCCTCTCGATCGAATTGCACGGCGCAGCTCCGGCGTACGCGCTGCTCGCCAAACGCTCGCGACTCCTCACGCTGCGGATCTTCTCCGCCGAGCCGTACGCGATCGTCGATGCGACGCGCGACCTCGCGACCGCCGAGGATGCGACCGGTGCCGCCGAAGGCGATCCCGCCGGTCGGCCCGCCGCACCGGGCGACGCGACGACGCCCGATCCGGCGCAGCCCGACAGCTATCACGACACGACGATCAAGGTTCGCCATCGGTGCGCAGGGCCCGACACCGGCGGCGTCGATCCCGGGACCTTCGGCTATCAGTGGGGGAACGGCGGTTCGCCCGCAATCGACTCACTCTGTGCGCCGACGGCGCCGCCCTGGGCAACGAGCCCGGCACCGCCCGCACCGGGCGACGGCGATGCGTTCGCTACGAGGCAATGGGCGAACAGCAACGCCAACCAAAGCGGCTGGACGCGATGAACGAGCGCGACGAGTCCGGCTCCACCGTGATCGAAGTCTTGATCGCCGCACTGATCTTTTCGTTGGGTGCGTTCGCCGTCTTCGGTGTCGTACGGCAGCTGGCGTCGAATTCCGCACTCGCCGCGGCGGCATCGCAGGGCGACGCGACGATCGATCACTTGACGAGCGCCCTCACCAGCGACGCATCGACGGCGCTGGCTCTCTTCCTTCCCGATGATGATCGCTGTACGGGCGCAAGCGGGAAGACGCTCGAGATCTACTACGAAGACAACGGCGGCACGTCGCAAACGATCACCTATCGCGACGATGGGAGCGGAACCGTCACCCGCTCGAGCGTATCGAACGGCGCGACCACGACGTTCTCGAACGCGTCGCTTCTGGTACGCTGTGCGACGGCGACCTCGATCGCCGCCCTCGATAATCTCGCCGCGAACCTACCGAACGTCGCCGTGCACGACTATCCGGTGAATTTCGGGACCGACGCGAACGGTCTGGAGCAGACGGGCGGGAACCGTTTGATCATCGCGCGGATCGCGAGTACGGCGACGCGAGCGGGACGTGAAGTACATCTCCTGGCCGGGAGCGTCCCGACCGGCTTCACCGTCATCGGCCCGCAGTGGCACGCCGTCGTCTACCGTGAGGACCACACCAGACGTTTCTTGTTCGGGCTCGGTCAGACGAGCTGGTTGCGGATCATGGCCGAAGTCGACGTCTCGTACGATGACTGGCGCACGCGCGCCGTGTGGTGCAATTTCGAAGCGCTCGAGGTATACGGGGGCCAGCCGCGCTTCAACAAAGATGACGTCCCCGTCTACGCCGGCGCGACCGACAGCGATCCGCCGACGCGAACGGCCGTCCCGGATCTGTATCCCGAGACGCTCCTCGAGTACTGCCGGAATCACTTCTCCCCAGATCCCCCGGGGAGTCTTGGTGGTACGTGGGGAACCCCTGCGCCGTTCCCCACCCCCGACGATCAAGTCGTCGCGATCCCGCCTTGGTGGATCTGGCAAAACTGCGGACCGTCGATGAGCTGTTCGGCGGGGACGCAACCTCCCGCTACCTGCGATCCCGAGAGACCCGGGAGCTGCACGGTGACGGTCCCTCCCGTCCCGCCTGCGGGCTGGCCCGCGTGGTGCCAAGCTTGGTCGCCGCCGACCTGGGGCGCGCCGTCGTTCGGGCAGCCGTGCCCTGCAGCGACCCCGCCCCCGGCGCCCGCTCCCTCGCCTCCGCCGCCATCGTCGGCGCCCTCGACGAACTCCGCAACCTGGACGATCGTCTACGACGGCGAGCCCTCGGGCGCGATCCACATCTTCAGCGGCGGCTCGTGCAATTCGGCGGTCTGGGGCGGGATCTGCGTCGACAACGGCGACGGAACGTCGTACGACATCATCGATGCGAGCGGTCAAACTGCAGCGGCCGTCTGGTATACGTCCTCGACCGGGAACGTCCAAGCGCTCTGGAGCAGCGACTCGTGCGCCGGCGACGGATTGAACATCAATTGGAACGGTCCGGCAGGGAACGGGATCCTCTACGCGCTCGATCGCGGCCCGGGGACGAGCAGCGCCTCGATCGGCGCAGGTGGGCCGACCCAGATTGCGCTCGACAATCCGTACGGACAAGGCGCGTCCGCCTGCACCGGTACGCTGACCCTGAGCGATCAGTGAGCCGGAGGGCTCCCACTCCTTCCCCGAGCACGCCCTCGTTCAGCGATAGCGCAAAAACGCCGGGACCTCGATATCGTCCATATTCACCGGCCCGACTTTTTCGAAGTCGGTTGCGCCGAGCGTCCGCCCGTTCCCCGTCATGCGAGATCCGAAACCCGCCGCCAGGACGGTGATGCGGACTTTGTTCTCCATCGCGGGATGGATCGAGGCACCGAAGATGATCTGCGCCTCCGAATCGACGGCACGGCTGATCATCTCGGCCGCCTCGTTGACCTCGTACATCGAGAGATCGGGACCGCCGGTGACGTTGAAGATCACGCCGCGAGCGCCTTCGATCGTCGTCTCGAGGAGCGGCGAGGCGATCGCTTTTTGCGCCGCGTCGGCGGCACGATGCTCGCCCTGACCTTCCCCGATCCCCATCATCGCGCTCCCGGCGTCGGTCATGATCGTCTTGATGTCGGCGAAGTCGAGATTGATCAAACCGGGCTGAGTGATCAGATCGGAGATCCCTTGGATCCCTTGCCGCAACACATCGTCGGCGTACGAGAACGCCTCTTGCAACGGCGTCCGCTTCTCGATGATCTGTAGGATCCGCTCGTTGGGGATCGTGATCAGCGTGTCGACCTTCGTTTCGAGCTCGCTGATCCCGCGCTCGGCAACCTGCATCCGCTTGCGCCCTTCGAAGGCGAACGGCTTGGTCACGACCGCGATCGTGAGCGCTCCCGATTCGCGGGCGAGCTCGGCGACGACGGAGGCCGCGCCGGTCCCCGTCCCACCGCCCATCCCGGCGGTGATGAAGACCAAATCGGCCCCGTCGAGGATCATTGCGAGATCTTCCCGCGATTCATCGGCTGCTTCGCGCCCGATCGTCGGATTCGCGCCGGCGCCCAGGCCGCGCGTCAGCCCGGCTCCGATCTGGACGGTGTTGTCGGTCCGCGAATTGCGCAACGCCTGAACGTCCGTGTTCACCGCGTAGAAATCGACTCCGGTGAGACCGGAGTCGATCATCCTATTGACGGCGTTGCAGCCGCCGCCTCCGAGTCCGACGACCTTGATCGTCGCAGCGTGTTCGGGCACGTATCGTCTTGCGTCAGCCATTCCTTCCTCCGGGAAGAGATTTAGTTCCATAGCTCGCCGAGCCAGCTCGCTATCCTCGAGAAAAAGCCGCGAGATTTACCGTTGATCGGCGAGGCGTCGCCTTTCGGGCCGAACAGCAACAGTCCGACGGCCGTCGCGTATTCCGGCTGCTTCACCGTATCGGTGAGTCCGCCGACGAACTCCGGGACCCCGATCCTGGCGGGAAGGCCGAAGAATTCGGAGGCGGTCGTATCGATCCCCTGAAGCCGCGCACCGCCGCCGGTCAGGACGACTTCGGCCAGAACGAGGTCGCGGGGGACGTGCTCGAGGATGTTCGTCTTCACCAGGCGGAACATCTCGAGGACCCGCGGGGTGACGATCTGCCGCAACTGGGCGGCGCTCACCGTCCGCGAACTCCGTCCGTCGAGCGTTTTGACGGAGAAGGTCGTATCGTCTTTCTCGCCGCCCTTGAGCGCGCCGCTCGCATACGTCCGCTTGACGTGCTCCGCTTCGACGAACGACGTCTTCAGGCCGAGCGCGATATCGTTGGTGAGGATATTCCCGCCGACCGGGATCGTCGCCGTGTGGATCGCACCGCCTCCGCTAAAGACCGCGATATCGGTCGTCCCGCCGCCGATATCGAGTAATATCGCGCCGACCTGGCGCTCCTCGGAGAGGAGCGTCGCCGCCGAGCTGGCCAGCGGCTCGAAGACGATCCCCGCCGTCTCCAAACCGGCTCGATGGACGCATTTCAAGACGTTCGTCACGAAGCTCGTCCCGCCCGTGACGATGTGGGTGTCGACCTCGAGCCGTTGCCCCGCCATCCCGACCGGATCGCTCACCCCGTCCTGGCCGTCGACCGTATAGTGCCGCGGCAACGCATGGATGATCTGCCGATCGGCGGCGAGGTTGATGATCTTCGATGCCTCGACGACCCGCCTGACGTCCGCAGCGATCACTTCGCGCTCTTCACCCGAGACCGCGACGATCCCGCGGTTGTTCAAACTCTGCACGTGCTCGCCGGTGATTCCGACGTATACGTGCGAGATATGCACACCCGCCATCCGCTCCGCACGCTCGGTCGCCGTCTCGATCGCTTTGACCGTCTCTTCCAGATCGGTGATGACGCCCTTGCGCATCCCGGTGGAAGGCGCTTCGCCGACTCCGATGATCTCGAGGCCCTCGGGCCCATTGGCCGCGACGACCGTGCACGTCTTCGTCGTCCCGATATCGAGACCGGCGATCGTCTCGTGCTTCATGTGGGCGCCACCTCCCATATATTGGGCCTGGGAGATCGATTTCCTACTACAACTGGAGCTTTCGCCGCCCGACAGGGACGGGACGGCGAGAGTCGCCGCCGTACGCCTTAGTAGACGTCGCGCTGGTAGCGCCGCTCTTTTCTGAGCGCCTGCAGATAGGCTGCGGCTCCGGCGGGATCCAGCCCGCCTTCGCGCATGGCGATCGCCTGCAGTTCGGCCTCCACGTCCTTCGCCATCCGGCTCGCATCGCCGCAGACGTAGATGTGGGCACCCTGCGCCAGCCACTCCCACACCAGACGCCCCTGTTCGCGCATCCGATCCTGCACGTAGATCTTCCGCGCTTGATCACGTGAGAAAGCGGTGTCGAGCCGCTGCAGTATGCCCCGCTCGCGATACGCAAGCAGCTCGTCGCGATACAAGAAGTCGGTCGCGGCGCGGCGATCTCCGAAGAAGAGCCAATTCGGCCCCCTCGCCCCCGAAGACATCCGTTCTTCGAGGAACGCACGAAACGGCGCGATCCCCGTTCCGGGCCCGATCATGATCACCGGTCGATCCCCGTCTTCGGGTAAGCGAAAGCGCCGGTTCTCTTGGATATAGGCGAGCATGCGCGTCCCGATCGGGGCGCGTTCGGCAAGGAACGTCGAGCAGACGCCCTTTCGGTCACGCCCGTGCGATCGGTAGCGGACGGCCGCGACCGTAAGATGGATTTCACCGGGATGCACGCGCGGACTCGACGCGATCGAATAGAGTCGCGGCGTCAAGCGCGGCAGGATCTCGAGCAGCTCCGCCGGTTCGGAAAATGCGCGCGGATATGCGAGCAAGAGGTCGATCAACTCGCGTCCGTGCAGGAAGGCCTGCAAATCCGCCTGACGCTCGGGGGCGAACAGATCGAGCCAGTCCCGATCGCCGACGCGTTCGGCGAACGCGCGCAACACCGGCGCCGTCAGCTTCCCGATCGCGAAGCGCTCGGCAAGCGCGACGCCCAGCGGGATCGTCTCCCCATGATCCCTTACCTCGGTCCTCGCCTCGAAGCCCGCCGTCCGGATCACCTCGTCGACGAGTTCCGGCGCGTTGAACGGCAAGATCGCCAGCGCGTCGCCGGGTTCATATGAAAGTTCCGGCCCGGGCTGCCCCGGACCGAGGACGATGTGCCGGGTCTCCTTGTCCGATCCTGCGGCGTTGAGATTGCGATTCTCGAGGACGCGGACCAACGAGGCGACGCGCCGCGCAGGGCCGAGCGCACGCTGCGGCACGTCCTCGTTCGGGCTCGACACGACGGTACGCGCCTCGCCGACCGGAGCGACGGCGGCCAAAACGCCGTCGCGCCAGGTGATGAACGGTCCGTCGACGTCGACGTCGCAGTCGACGCGCGGGAAGACCCGCGTCGCGCCGAGCTCTTCGAGGCGTCTGTCGATGTCGCGTCCGCACTTGCAGAACTTCTCGTAATTCGCGTCGCCCAGCGCCAGCACGGAGAACGCCGTTCCGTCGAGTCGGGGCGCATCGGCGGCGTGCAAGGCGCGGTAAAAGTCGACCGCGTTGTCGGGCGGATCGCCGTCGCCGTGGGTACTGCAGAGGACCAACAGCCGTTCGATCGACGGAAGCCCCGCCGGATCGAGCTCGTCCATCCCGGCGACGTCGACTTTGAAACCGCGCTGCTTTGCCTCGCGTGCAAAGCTGCGTGCAAGGGCTTCGGCCGTCCCCGATTGCGATCCGTAGACGACGGTCAAGGTCAGCGCCGGCGCGGCTTGCGTCGGCGGCGCGCCGAGTCGCCCGTGTGAGGCGAACAGACCGGCGATGAATCCGTTCAACCAGGCGCGTTGCTCGGCGCTGAACGGCGCCTCGGCCGGGATACAATCGATCGGCGTCTTCGGCGGATCGATCACGACAGCCCGAACAGCGAACGCAGCGCGTCGATCCGATGGCGGCGGACGAAATCGACGAACGACTCGTCACCCACGCGTCGGCTCCGATAGGTCGCAAGTATCCGCTCGAGGAGCGCAGGGACGTCCGAAAACGCAACCCCCTTGACCAGCTCCCGTCCCAGCGCCTGCCGATCGTCGGTCCCGCCGCCGACGAGGATGTTATACGCCTCGAGGCCTTGTTCGCCGACGGTCAGGGTCGTACCCAACAGCCCGATGTCGCCGATGTAATGCTGCGCACACGAATTCGGGCAGCCGGTGATATGGATGTTGATCGGCTGATCGAGCTCGATGCGCTCCTCGAGGTACCGCGTGAGGGCGAGCGCGTGGCCTTTCGTCTCGGTCGCCGAAAAACGACAGCCGCTCTTCCCGGTACAGGCGACCATCCCGCCTTTGATCGAGCTCGCCTGGTAGTGAAAACCCGCCTCCACGACGGCGGCGATCGCAGCCCCCAGACGCGCATCGGGAATCCCGGGGATGATCAGGTTTTGCCACACCGTCGGGCAGAGCAACCCGGCCCCGTAGGTTTGCGCGATCGCGGCGAGCGCCCGCATTTCATCGGCACGCATCCGCCCGACGGGGATCGCGACGCCGATGTAGTTCAGCCCGCGTTGGCGCTGCGGATGGACGCCGAGATGGCCGTGCCGAACGACCGCAGGACGCGGCTCGCACTCACGCGCGTCGCAACGCCGCAGCGGAAACGCGAGCCTCTTCTGCGTCTCGTCGACGAAACGCTCGACGCCCCACCGATCGATCAGGTACTTCAGGCGGGCCTTCCTGCGATTCGTCCGATCTCCGTGTTCGTTGAAGACGCGGATCATCGCCGCCGCAACGGCGACGCACTCCTCCGGCGCCACGACGATCCCCGCGTCGCGCGCGAAGTCGCCGTGGCCGGTGACCCCGGCGAGTAGGACGCGGAAATACACACCCTCGGGGACCGAGCGGCCGGCCGGGATACGGCGCGCGACGAAGGCGATGTCGTTCGTATCGGCGACGACGCTCACCCTCCCGCCCGAGTCGAAGCTCACATTGAACTTTCGCGGCAAGCCATAGAGATCGCGATGGTTGAGGATGTAGAACTGCAACGCCTGCGCGAGCGGTCGGACGTCGTAGAGCTCGTCCGGATCGAAGCCCGAGGTCGGGGTCGCCGTGATGTTACGGATGTTGTCGGCGCCCGATCCCCGCGCGATCAAGCCCAGGTCGTGCAGCTTCATCAGTACTCGCACGACGTGCTTGGGGCGCAACTCGCGCAGTTGGATGTTCCCGCGCGTCGTGATATCCCCGTAGCCGCCGCCCCACTCCCGGGCCATCTCGGCCAAGCCGACCAATTGGTGCGAGCTCATTACGTTCCCCGGGATCCGGACGCGGAGCATGAACGCATCCTGCGCCGGCGCGACGTAAAAGAGCCCGAAGAACTTGAAGCGGAAGACGTCGGCGCCCTCGGGCGGCCTCTCCGAATCGGCGCATGCGACGATTTTCTCCCAGATGTCGAGCGGGTTTTGCTCGTATTTCCAACGCTCTTCTTTGCTCAGCTCGGAGAGCGGTGTCCCGAAAAACGTCTCTTCCGGCGGCTCGATTACGCTATTCGGTGCGCCCGAGCATGGATCGGCGGAGAGCCTGCCGTCGGGCAAGTGACCCGCGAACGGCAGCAGTTTGCCGCTCGCGAGCCCCGCGACGTATCCGGCTAGGTATTCTTTCTGGATCGGATCGAGTGCGCTCGGGAGTTCATCCATCGGCGGCGCTCCATCCACCTCGTCACGCCGGCGACGGCGCGGGTGCCATCTGCGTCTGATCGCCCGCCTGCGCGGGCTTGCACCGATAGGTCGCATACAGCGCCATCCCGGTGAACAAGAAACCGCCGACGAAGTTCCCGATCGTCACCGGGATCTCGTTCCAAAGCCACCACGTCGCGATGCTCACCGGTGCGCCGAGCATCATCCCCATCGGGATGACGAACATATTGACTACCGAGTGTTCGAACCCGAGTGCAAAGAAGACCATGATCGGCATCCATGCGCCGACGATCTTCCCGACCATCGAGGTCGAGGCCAAGCCCATGACGACGCCCAGGCAGACCATCCAGTTGCACAGCATCGCGCGCACGAAGACGGTGATCATCCCGGCGGCGCCCGCTCGTTGATAGGCGAGCGTTTTCGCCGACGCGATCTTCACGAAGCGGTCGGCTATCCCGGTCGCGTCGGCCGCGTGCCCCGACATCGTCAACGAGACGAACAGCAGCGCCGCATAGGCCAGGCCGCCGAGCAAATTCCCGACGAAGACCCAACCGAAGTTTGCGAGCATCGTCCCAAGCGAGATGCGCCCCTCACCGTACCCTAGAGGGAGCAGGCCGAAACTCCCGGTGACGAGTTCCAGGCCGAGCAGGACGATCATGATGAATCCGACCGGGAAAAGCAGCGCCCCCAACACCCCGATCCCGGTCTGATTGAGCGTCACAATCGCGAGATTGGTCGCGAAACCCAGGATCGCGCCCGATAAGAATCCGCGGATGAGCAAATCCCCGCGCGCAAGCCGCGATTTCGCCACCCCGGCCTCGACCATGGAGCGGACGATCTCGGCCGGCTTGATGTAATCCATAACCTCTCCTAACCTCGTACTAGGAGAAGGTATAGCCGACGCCTCCCGACGCCTCAACCGTCATCTGCACAAGGTCGCGGGGGAGTCCTTATCCTAACGCTGGAGTCCCGCCGATAGGCAACGGCCGTACGGATAGATCGCTCGGCCCGGCGTTGTCCAGTCGGCGCAACGCAACCGCGCCGGCGTCTTTCAGCTTTCAGGTAGGGCGCACGCGGTCTGTTCCCGCCCTGAATCACGAGGACGGCGCATGCGACGAGGAGCCGAGCGATCATGACCGGGAGCTTGACCGTCGCACGGAACCAGTGGTATGATCCCCCCGGCATGAACCGCTGGTACGGCTTTTTCTCCTTCTTCTTTGCTCCGCATCGCCAGGTGCCGGTGAGGTTCGAGCTGCCCGCATAGATCAGAGAGACGATCGACTGACGGCCACCCTCACCGGGTGGCTTTTTTGATGGCCTGCTTCTAGGAGACGACTCATGACGTTCACCGGCGTCTATCAGGGTATCGACGGCGCTCATTCCAAACTGGTCCTCGACTCGTTCTTTACGACGAAGGGGGTCGAAGGGCGGTCCAACGGAGCACCGACGTTCCGAGCGGTCGCGATCAACGTCCTCAACGGGAAAGCCGACGTCGGCGTCCTCCCGATCGACAACGCGATCGCCGGGACCGTGCGCGAAGGCTATGATCTCCTGGCCGAATATGAGCTGGTTCCGATCGCGGAAGTCGATTGGCGGATGGACCAGCGTTTGCTCGGGATACCCGGGGCTCTCCTCGAGGAGATTCGCGAGGTCGAGGGCCATCCGCTGATCCTTCAGGAGTGCGGGCGCTTTTTGGGGACGCTCGCCGGCGTCCGCGTGATCCCGGTCGAGGACACCGGGATCGCCGCAAAAGAGGTCGCCGGGGCCGGTGATCCGACGCGGGCCGCGATCGGTCCGCCGGAAGCAGGGAGGCTCTATGGGCTGGTCGAGCTCGCCGCCAACATCGCCGATCACCCCGAAAACTACACGCGTTTCATCATCTTCGCGGCGCCCAACGCCCGCGAAGAGGTCCTCAGGCTCGGCGGAGCGACCCCTGAGCATCGCAAGACCTCGATCCTGTTCAGCACGCTCCACGAGGCCGGCTCGCTCGCACGCTGCCTCGATCTCCTCGCAGCGGCGAAGATCAACATCACCAAGCTCGAATCCAAGCCCAAGCTCGGGAAGGCATGGGAATATCTCTTTTACCTCGACTTCGAGGGCGACGTCCGCGAACGACGCGTCGCCGATGCGATCGCCGGGCTACGCGAGTACACCCAGCAGTTCCACCTCATCGGCAGCTACGACACGCACAACGCGACGCAGCAGGGGATTCGCGACACGTCGGTCCCTGCGATCAACATCGATCGGACGAGCAGCAACGGCTGGAAACCCGAGCTGATGCCGCCCTCGGCCAAGCATTGGCCCAAAGCCGCCCGGACGGCGCGTCCCGGCGGGACCCGTATCAAGGTCGGCCCGGTCACGATCGGCGACGGAGAGTTCGTCGTCGTCGGTGGTCCGTGCGCGGTCGAATCGCGCGAGCAAGTGATCGAGACGGCGAAAGCCGTCGCCGCCGCCGGTGCGGTGATGCTGCGCGGCGGCGTCTTCAAGCCGCGGACCAATCCGTATTCGTTCCAAGGGATGGGTTGGGAAGGCGCGGAGATCCTCGCCGAAGCGGGTCGCATCACCGGCCTCCCGACGATCAGCGAAGTGATGAGCATCGATCAAGTCGAGGGGATGTCGCGCTACATCGACGTCCTGCAGATCGGTGCGCGCAACATGCAGAACTTCGACCTCCTCAAGGCGGTCGGGAAAGTCACCAATCCGATCCTCCTCAAGCGCGGGATGTCGGCCAGTATCGAAGAATGGCTCGCCGCCGCCGAGTACATCCTCGCCGAGGGCAATCCGAACGTGATCCTCTGCGAGCGCGGGATCCGTACCTTCGAGACGTCGACGCGGAACACGCTCGACCTCTCGGCGGTCCCCGTGATCCGTGAACGGACCCACCTCCCGATCCTGATCGATCCGAGCCACGGCGTCGGCGTCCGCCGCTGGGTCCGTCCGCTCTGCCGAGCCGCCAAGGCGCTCGGCGCCCACGGCCTCTTGATCGAAGTCCATCCCAACCCCGCCGAAGCGAAGTGCGACGGCGATCAATCGCTCACGTTCGCCGACTTTCGGACGATCATGCGCGACCTCTCGATGATCCCGACGGGCGACGAGCTCGAGCGCGTCCCCGCAGTCGCGGAGTAACGCCGATCGAGGTACGGATCGAACCGGCGCGTCGCGTCAAAGGGGCGCCGACCATACCCGGTGACAAGTCGATCTCGCATCGAGCGCTCCTCTTCGGCGCGCTCGCCGCGGGGCGGACCGAGATCGTCGGCTTGCTCGAGAGCGAGGATATCCGTGCGACGCGCGCTTGCGTCGAGGCGATGGGCGCACACGTCGCTACCGACGGCGAACGCGTCGTCGTCGAGGGCGCCGGGCGCTTGCGCAGCCCCGAAGGCGTGCTCGATTGCATGAATTCCGGGACGACGATGCGGCTCTTGATGGGGGTCGTCGCAGGGTCACGCTTGCGCGCAACCCTCGACGGCGATGCGTCGCTGCGCCGGCGCCCGATGCGCCGCGTCGCGGGGCCCCTGCAGACGATGGGTGCGCGGATCAGCCTGGCGCCCGGCGACGTCGCGCCGATCCGTATCGAGGATGGGGCGGCCTTACACGGCATCGAGTACATGCTCCCGGTCGCGAGCGCTCAGGTGAAGAGCGCACTGTTGTTGGCCGGCGCGTTCGCCGAGGGGACGACCGTGCTGCGCGGCCTCATCCACAGCCGAGATCACACGGAACGGATGCTCCCCCACTTCGGGATCGAGCTCCAAACTCGGCGCGACGAGATCGTGATCGAAGGCGGTCAGCGCTGGCACGGCGCGAGCGTCGTCGTCCCGGGCGATCCCTCGACCGCTGCGTTCTGGATCGCTGCGGCGACGATCGTCCCGGGTTCGGAGATCGTCCTACACAACATCTTGCTCAATCCGACACGGACCGGTTTCATCGACGTTCTACGGCGAATGGGCGCGCAGATCGAGACGCAGATCGAACGCACCGAGCCCGAACCGATCGGGACGGTGCGCGCTCGGACGGCGCGGCTCGTAGCGACGACGGTCGTACCCGACGAAATCCCGGCACTGATCGACGAGATCCCGCTCCTCGCCGTCCTCGCGACGTACGCGGACGGGACGACCGCGATTCGCGGCGCCCAGGAGTTGCGCGTCAAGGAGAGCGATCGCATCGAGACGGTCGCCGAAAATCTGCGTGCCATGGGGGCGTGCGTCGAGACGCTCCCCGACGGTTTCGTCATTGAAGGACCGCAACGGCTGCACGGTGCGCGCATCGATCCCCATGGGGACCATCGGATCGCGATGGCCTTTGCCGTCGGTGCGCTCGGCGCCCGAGGCGTCACTTCGATCGACGGCGCCGAGTGCGCCGCGGTCTCGTATCCCAGATTCTATGAAACGCTCACCGCACTCACCCGCTAACGCGCTCGCCGCCGTCATCGGCCATCCGATCGCGCATTCGCTCTCGCCCGAGATCTTCGGCTTCATCGCGAAGGAGACGGGCCTTCCCCTGGACTACCGCAAGCTCGACGTCGCGCCGAACCGGCTGCGGGAGACCGTCCGCGTCTTTCGCGAACAGCCGCTCTTCATCGGTTGGAACGTCACGATACCGCACAAAGCCGCTATCGCCAAACTCGTCGATCGGCGATCGGCGGCGGCCGATCTCCTGGGCGCGGTCAACGTCGTTCGCTTCGACGCAGGGGCCCTGCTGGGCGACAATACCGACGTCGCCGGCGTCGAGATGACCTTCGAGCGTCACGCGATCGACGTTCGCAGGGAAAAAGCGATCGTCTACGGCGCGGGCGGTGCCGCGGCGGCGGTCGGGTACGCGCTCGGAAAACGGCGAGCGGCCGAAGTCGCGATCGTGAACCGTACGCCGGCGCGCGCGCGTCGGCTCGCCGCGCGCCTGGCCAAAGCGTTTCCGCACACACGCTTCACCGTCGACCCGGGCGGCACGGATGACGCGATCCTCTACGTCAATACGACACCGCTGGGGATGTCGGGCTTCGCGCAGAAGAGCCTCTTACCAAAAGAGGCACGGCGAGGAGCGTGGGCCTTCGATGTCGTGTACCGCCCGGAGAACACTCCCTTTCTTCAGCAAGCCCGCCGCCAAGGGCTGCGTCCGGTCGGCGGACTCGAAATGCTCATCGGCCAGGCGCTCGGAACCTACGATCTCTGGTTCCCTACGCGCCGGCTGAGCCGACCTCGACGCGCCGCCCTCTTCTCCTCACTCCGTCGTTACCTTCGCTCACGCTTATGATTGCAGCAGTATGAGTCTACGCTACCTGACCGCGGGTGAGTCGCACGGTCGCGGCCTGCTCGGCATCATCGACGGTCTCCCCGCTTCGATCCCGATCACGACGGAGTACCTGCAGGCACATCAGCTGCGGCGCAAGCTCGGGTACGGCCGCGGCAATCGCATGAACATCGAGAGCGATGCGGTCGAGATCATCTCGGGGGTGCGACACGGGAAAACCCTGGGCAGCCCGATCGGTCTGCTGATTTGGAACAAGGACTTCGAAAAGGCCTGGAGCGAGATCATGCAGGCCGAGCCGTATGAAGGCGAGGTAAAACGTCGGGTCGACGTCCCTCGCCCCGGCCATGCCGATCGCACCGGGCGTATCAAGTACGGTCACCTGGACATGCGCAACGTCCTCGAACGCAGCAGCGCACGTGAGACGACGATGCGCGTTGCGCTCGGGAGTTGTGCTCGCCGCTTCCTCGAGGAGCTCGGGATCCACATCGCGAGTCGCGTTGTCCGCATCGGCCCGATCGCCGACGACGCCGCCCGCGAGGTCTCCGTCGCCGAGCTCAACGCGCTGGTCGATCAGTCGCCGGTGCGCGTCCTCGGGAAAGCGGCCGAGGCCGCGATGATCGCCGAGATCGAACGAGCTAAAGCCGAAGGCGATACGCTCGGCGGCCATTTTGAGGTCTATGCCTCCGGACTCCCGCCCGGGCTTGGGACGTACGCACAGTGGGATCGCCGACTCGAGGCGGGGATCGGGGAAGCGTTCCTCTCGCTCAATGCGATTCGCGGGGTCGAGATGGGGATCGGCTTCGAGGCGGGGAGATTGCGCGGATCGCAAGTGCACGATCGGTTCTATCCCGGACGCAACGGCGCGCTCACCGAATACCGGACGAACCGCTCCGGCGGGATCGACGGCGGGATGAGTACCGGTCAGGAAATCGTCGTGCGGGCGGCGATGAAACCGATCTCGACCCTGATGAAGCCGCTCGATTCGGTAAATCTCACGACCGGCGAGCCGGCGAAAGCCCACATCGAACGCTCCGACACCTGCGCGGTCCCGGCGGCGGCGGTCATCGGCGAATCGCTTCTGGCGCTGGTCCTCGCCGAAGCGGTCCTCGAGAAGTTCGGAGGCGATGCACTCGACGAGATTCAAGGACGCGTCGACGCCTGGGCCGCCGTTGCGCAGCATCGCTAACGTTTATCTCACCGGCCTCTCCGGATCGGGGAAATCGACGGTCGGACCGATCCTGGCCACGCGCCTGGGCTGGACCTACGTCGACACCGACCGGCTCATCGAAGGGGCGGCGGGGATGACGGTGGCCGAGATCTTCAGCACGTTCGGTGAAGACGCGTTCCGCCGGCGTGAGACGGCGATCATCGAGCAGATCGCGACCGCCTCACGCCAGCGCGTCGTCGCGCTCGGCGGCGGCGCGATCATCGCGCCGCGCAACCGCCTGTTCCTGCGCGAAAGCGGCCTGGTCGTCTACCTCAAAGCCTCGCCGCACCGGTTGGCCGAGCGGCTGGCGACGCGCACGGAGATTCGGCCGCTCCTCCATACGGCCGACGGCGACGTCGCCCGACGGCTGGCGCGCCTGCTCGACGAGCGCCGAGACTTTTATGAAGAAGCCGACCTGACGATCGAGACCGACGGGCTGACGGCCGACCAGATCGCGGAGAAGATCGCTGCGAGGATCGCATGAGGACGATTCGTCTCGATCTGGGTGAGCGCAGCTACGAGATTCGCGTCGGGCGGAACATCATCGGGAAGATCGGGGCGTGGCTCCCGCGCGACGGCGCGCGCCGCGGTTTCATCCTGGCCGATCGGGCGCTGGGGAAGCACACCCGCGTCCTCGAGCAGTCCCTCAGGAAAGCAGGCTGGGAGATCACGACGATCCCGCTGCGGGCCGCGGAGACGCTGAAAGACCTCAACGCGATCTACCCGATCTTCGGCCGGCTGCTGGCGGCCAAGGCGAATAGACACTCGACGATCTTCGCGTTGGGTGGCGGCGTCATCGGCGACGCCGTCGGTTTCGTCGCCGCGACCTTTTTGCGCGGCGTCCCCTGGATCGGTATCCCGACGACGCTCCTCGCGCAAGTCGACAGCGCGATCGGCGGGAAGACGGCGGTCAATCATCCCAGCGGGAAGAATTTGATCGGGGCCTTTTACCAGCCGTCGCTCGTCGTCAGCGAGCTCTCCTTCCTCGATACGCTCGATCGACGCGATCGGATCTCCGGCTTCGGCGAGACGATCAAGTACGGGATCATCGCCGATCCTGCATTCTTTCGCCGGCTTGCACGAAATTGGGAGCGCTTCTTGGCCCTCGAGCCGCGCTTGCTGACCGAAGCGGTCTCGAAGTGCACCGAGCTCAAGGCACGGCTCGTCGAAGTCGACGAACGCGACACGCGCGGCCCGCGCGAGCAGCTCAACTTCGGACACACGATCGGCCATGCGATCGAGGCGGCGACGGACTACCGGCGCTTTCGCCACGGCGAAGCGATCCTCTACGGGATGCGGGCCGAGTCCTTTCTTTCGCACCGCCACGGCCATCTCTCCGAGCGCGCTTTACACGAGATCGAAACGGCGCTTCGCGCCGTTCCCGTCCCGAAGCTCCCGGCGAAGCTCGACGACCGCAAGATCCTCGATGCGCTCTTCCTCGACAAGAAAAAAACCCGCACCGGAAAGGTTCGCTTCGTCTTACTGCAAGCGCTGGGACGGACCGTCTCCGACGATCACGTCAGCGCCGCCGAGGTCCGCGAGGCGCTCGACTTCGTCCGCTCGGCGATCGCGCGCTGACGCCGCCTGACGCTCCCGCCACACCCGATTCGCCGGACGCATTGTTTCAGCGCCGAGATGCAAGGATTTGGACGCCTGGTCCCCACCCCGCCCCGAGGCGAATCCACTCCGCTGCATCATGATAGGTACAACTCGCTTCTTTCGGCTCGCCGCGCTCTGTGCGCTCGGGAGTTTGTTCGTCTGTGCGCTCGACTGGCCGGTCTATCGGCACGACCTCGACAATTCGGGCGCCGTCCCCGGCCCGGCGCGGGTCGCGAAGCTAACGCTACGCCCGCAGTGGACGTATCGCTCGCGGACCTGGATCACCTCGACGCCCGTGATTGCGCAGGGGCTCGTCTATGTCGGGACGTGGGGCGGCGATGTCTTGGCCCTCGACGCCCGCGATGGTCGCCTGCGCTGGTCGGTGAGCCTCGGCGCAAACCCCGACGAACTCTACGGCCAAACGCGAGGCGTCGTCTCCTCGATCGCGGTCGACGGCGACGTAGCCTACGCCGTGAGCGGGGCCTGCGTCGCCGCGGCGATGCAGGCCACAACCGGACGGCTCCTGTGGCGTAAGCAGATCTGCTCGATCGCGCGCAACGACGACACGTACGCCTCACCGGTCGTCGCCCGAGGACTCGTCCTCTTCGGGATCGACATCATGGGCGATCGGCCGACCGATCGCGGTTGGCTCGTCGCGTTGGATGCGGCGACCGGGAACGAGCGTTGGCGCCTGTATCCCGAACGCTATTCCGGAACGGGGACCGGGATCTCCGCGACACCGGCGATCGACGCGGCGAACGATCTCGGTTTCGTCGGCACGGGTAATCCGACGCCGCGCGGTGCGCCCCCGCCGGGCCCCGACCGGTACTCCGAATCGATTATCGCCTTCGACTTGCGCAGCGGTTCGATTCGCTGGGCCTTCGGACCGGTTCACGAGCACGATCTGCTCGATCGCGATCTCTTTGCCTCGCCGAATCGCTTCCAGACCGGGAGCGGCGCCGCCAAGCGGTGGGTCATCGGCGAAGCCGGAAAGGACGACACGTATTACGCGGTCGACGAACGGACCGGTCACGAACTCTGGCGGACCGATCTCGGCGGTTCGCCGACGGCGCAGGTGATCGGGACGTCGGCATATGCCGACGGGCGTCTCTTCGTCCCGATCTACGACGACGCGCGCGGCTGGATCGTCGCGCTCTCCGCGACGAACGGGGCGATCCTCTGGCGCCGAACGTTGGGGGCGGGCGGATACGAAGCGCCGGTCGTCTGGGGCAACGTCGTCTTCGTGACGAACATCCGGGGCGAGCTCTTCGGCTTCGACGCACGCAACGGCCGGCTGCTTCTTGAGCGACACGTCGGGACCCGGTGCGCAGGCCGGGGCCCGAGCGCCGTCGGCTCGGCGCTCTACGTCGCCTCGCTAGACACCCTCACGCAATACACGATCATCCCCCGCTAGGGGCGGGCTCCCTCGGGACGAATACCACGGCACGCGTGGGGATGTAGCTCAGCTGGTAGAGCGCCTGCTTTGCAAGCAGGAAGTCAGGAGTTCGAGTCTCCTCATCTCCACGGAATTTTTGCTCGTTTGCTCCGGACGACGCACGAAGGCGCCGAACTGTCGGTCCG
>Ga0209061_1002943_pt1 | contig 19802 bp, 16 predicted proteins | sample Coa_R1_10_FD_187157 | JGI IMG/M metagenome (GOLD analysis project Ga0209061, IMG submission 187157) | Surface soil microbial communities from Centralia Pennsylvania, which are recovering from an underground coalmine fire - Coalmine... | ecosystem: Environmental > Terrestrial > Soil >...
GTAGGGGCTCATGCCGCCCTGCCAGTTCACCGGCGAGAGTGCTTCCTGCTCAAGGAACCGCTGGTCATCGACGGCCTGGGTGAACAGGCCACGGGTAGCCGCGGGCATTGTGCCGCCGGAGGCCAGCGATCCGCCGACGAGCGCCGCCTCGCGCCCGACGAGCTCAAGCGCCTGCCCGGCGTCGATGTTCGCCATGCCTTCCTGGTACAGCGAGATGGAGCCGTTCGGCACCACCGCCTCGCTCCTGAAGAACTGGAACTCCTCATCGACGATGGCGTTATAGGCCTGGAACACCGCCAGTGGGGTCATCGTGCCGTTGTCCGCGGCGTCCCTGATCCCGCTCAGCGTATTCAGCCGCGCGTACAAGAGCGTCAGATTCTGGCGGGTCGGCTGGCTCAGCGCGCCGCCCGCGGCAGCCACGCCGGCCCGGAACTTCGCAATGGCGGCGTCGGTCAGCAGTCGCTGCTTGTCCACCGCCGTGGGTGACGCCCTATGCCCAGTGCTCAGCCAGACGTAGGTCAGCGTGCGCTCCTGCACCAGCTGGACGAGGAGCGCCTGGCCGGGGCCGCCGGTATCCTTGTTCTCCGTGTCATAGGCGCGTTGGGCGAAAGCTCCGCCGACAGTGCTGGTTGCGGCATATGTCCACAGGGCTATCAGCGAGATCAGCGGAATGACCATCAGGCTCGTGAGCGTGAACCGGATTGACCGCGGCCGGGCCTGCCGCGCGTGGGAGGCTTTCTCCCGGCTCATCGTGTCCCCTGTCGTCGTCGATGGGCAGCGAGCTTCCGGGCGTCACGAAGGTAGTATCGCGCCGTAACCGCCGCATGGTCAGCTGTCGGTCTGCTGTGTGTACGTAGTGTCAGATTCAAGACCATATGGCCACGGAAAACCATTGAATAGATAACGACGAATTTGCTGTCCGCCCGAGGACGCGCGGCGAGGGCGGATCTCGTCGGCCAGTCCCAGCGCAGGGCCGTCCGCGTGGCGATCACCCGTCCGGCGAAGGCCGTGATCTCTGTTCCCGCGCCGACGCAGGCACCGTGCACCCGGACGGTCACCTTGGCCGCGATCCGGTCGATGACACGCCACGGTGCCCGCGTCAGCCGGACCAGGTAAGCAGCTCCCAGGTCTGTCGCGGTGCCGAAATCGTCGAGGTCGCCGCCGCTACAGAAGGCCGGCCGGCGCCGCTGATCTCCACGTGGCTAATGCTGGTGTCGGCCTCGGCGAGGAGCGCTGCCGCAAGCAGGGCCTCGCGCAGGCGCGCGCTGAACGCGTTGGGCGCCGGGGGCGATAAGGACGATCGAGAGACGGTCGCCGTCGCGGCTCATCCGCACCGGTTCGGCCGGTGACTGGCGGTGCCGCGCTGCCCCGCGCCTGGCGAGCCAGCGGGCAAAATCTGGGCCGCCGAGGAGGATCGAGTACGCCGCGGCTTCCGCGGCGAGGAGCTCGGACGTCCGCCGCAGCAACTGCCCGCAGGCGACCGACACGCAGGGGCAGGGAGACCAGCGGCTCTGCCGGCTCCCCTTCGGGGGAGACATCCAGCTCGAGCTCTGCGGCGAGCAGCTCTAGGTCGGCGGCCAGGTCGGTCAAGGCTGAGGCCTCCTCCGCGGGTCAGATCAGGCGGGCTACCGGAGTCAGCCGCTTCCGTTCAGATAAAATAAATGAATGATCCATCTATTGATGGAGGATTGCCGGCATGTGCGGCCATGCCGGGGCCTGGTTCAGCCAGCGGACCTCGCGCTGGCGGGACTGGCTGCTACCAGAGCTGATGACCTTGAAGCGCAGCCAGGCTACCCGGATCAACGTGGTGATTCCCGCGCGGAACGAGGAGCGCACGGTGGGTGCGTGGTCAGCGCCATCAGGGATGCCCTGATGGCTGAGGTTCCTTTCGTTGACGAGCTTGTCGTGGATACCGCCGTGCGGTTCGGGGCGGGCGCACCGGCATCAGTCAGACGCGGGTCTGGGGATCATGGCGGCCGAATTGCTCCTTGTCGCCGAGCGCCGCCGGCTCGCCAGGGCTCGCGGCTTGGCGCGTGGCGACGCGCACGCGACATCACGCAGACCCGTCAGGCGCTCGACATGGTGTCCGCTATCCAGGGCGATCTCCGGCTTGCCCGCACGGTCCGGAGCCTGACATTAAAAAAGTGCAATGAGTTATCTAATTAGGCTCGCCGAGCTTATCAGGCCGGGGACGACCGTCGCGGTCGGCGACGGCTTCGGCGCTCCCCGCGCGGTATCGGCGGAACTCTCCCGCGCGGCGGCGCGGGTCGGCGGCGTGCGGCTGATCCTCGGCTGGGTGCCGAGGGCCGATCCCGGTCTCGACTTCGCCGCCTTTGCCGACGTCCGGACCGTCATGCCCGGCTGGGGGCTGCGCGACGGCGTCGCGGCCGGCCAGGTGCGATTCGCGCCTGTCAGGCTGTCCGCGGTCCCCGCGCTGCTCCACGGGCCGTGGCGGCCCGACCTGCTCGTGGCCAGCCTCGTCCCGGTCGGCCGCGGGTATGCGTTCGGCAGCGAGGTGTCCTGGCAGCGCGCGGCCATCGGCGCGGGTGCCACGGTGGCCGCTGTCATCTCCCGGGGTGCGCCGCAGGCCGACGCCGGCGAACCGCTCGATCAGGACCAGGTAACGGTGGTGGGGGAGGAGACGGCGCCTCCCGGCGTGCTGCGGGATATTCCGGCGAAGCCCGAGCACGAGGAGATCGCCCGCCGCGTCGCCACGCTCATCCCCGAAGGCGCACGGCTCCAGGTCGGCCCGAGTCCGGTCGGCGACGCGCTGCTTCGCACGCTCATGGTGCCCGTGCGGATCGACTCAGGCATGCTGCCCGAGTCCGTGACGGACCTGGCCAGCCGAGGCCTGCTGCTTGGCGACCCGGTGGCCACCTACCTGGCCGGCGGCCCGCGGCTTTACGGATGGGCGGACGGCCGCCCCATCCTGCACCCCATCGAGTACACTCACGACCTCGGGCGGCTGTCCGCCGGCCCGTTCATCGCCGTGAACACCGCCGTTGAGATCGACTTCGACGGGCAGGTCAACGTGGAGGGGACGGCGAGCGCGGTCCTGGGCGGCATTGGCGGCCATGCGGACTATGCGGCGGCGGCTACCCGTTCCGTCGGCGGTCTCTCCGTCATCACGGTCACGACGCGTCACAGCGGCAAGCCGACGCTCGTCAGCCAGCTGTCCCGCCCGGTCAGCACCCCGTCCCAGGACGTCGATGTCGTCGTCACCGAGCGCGGAGAGGCCGACCTGCGCGGCCTCTCCCGCACCGAGCGCCGCAAGGCCCTCTGCGCTTTGTGGGACATGTAACGGCTGAGACAGAGCGATCTGTGCCGCGCCAAAACCCTGCGCATGCTCTGACCTGCTGCTTTACGCTCGGCGCTCGTGCTCGTCCGCCTCGTCTGCCTGTTCATGGTCCGGGTCTTCGGCTGGCTGGTGCCGCTGGCACGCTCGGCGGCGTGGAAGGACGCCGAGTTGCTTTCGGTCGCCGCCCTGGCGATGGCCCGAATACAGCGCCGCAAGGTCCTCGGCGGTTTGATCCACAAGTATGAACGGGCCGCATGATGGTCACCGGCCAGCCATAACGTCCCGGATCAGCGGGGATGATGCGGTTATGGGACCCTACACGTTCCCGGCGGGCGGACGTAGCACGGGGATGCCGGTGGCTGCGAAGTCGTCGCCGGTGCGGAGCAGGGGATACCCGGTCTGCCCGGCGAGCGCGTACGTGAAGAAGTCGCCGAAGTTGAGTGCGGCTGGATGCCTTCCCTTGCTGTATCTCCGCCACCCGCTCATCATCTCCCCACCCGCTCATCGCGCGGGCCGCCAGTTCCTCATCGACGGCGATGATGTCGATCCTCGCGTCGCGAAGAAACGGTCTGCGGTGTCCTGCCCGGCTGGCCAGAGGCGGGTCTCGATGACGATGCCCAGCTCAACCCGGATGGCAGCGGGCATCAGCTGGACCAGGGCATGCTCAAGGTAGGCGACGAGATCCTCGCTTCCTGGCTCGCCGAGGATCACCCGGAGCCTGCCGTCCAGAACGTGCCCGGCGAACGGGTCCGCGGCGCGGCGGGATGTCCGGTGCCCGTGTCCGCCGCGGCGAGCACCGCGTCGATCGCCGTCTGCGCCAGCAGCACGGCGCCGTCGCGCACCGCTCGGTCGGCAGCGGGCGTCACGGTGGCGGCGGCGAAGGCGGGCTGGTGGTTGACCGCGGGCAGCGAGCCGATCCCGAGGTACGGATGGATGGCCCGCACCCGCTGCGACACGTTGCCCATGTCGGTGGAAGCGGCCGCCATGCCCCGCGGCCCGGCCTCGGCGAGATCCATGTCGCGGCCCAGCGCGGCGGCGTTGGCGGCGAAGAACCCTGCCAGCTGTTCGTCGTTGCGGAACTCCGCATAGCGCGGGCTGGTCTCGGTCAGCTCCCACTCGCATCCAGCCGCCAGAGCGCCCGCCTCGAAGCACGCCCGCACTCGTTCGAAGGCGCCGTCGAGCTCTGCCAGCGTGTCCGCGCGCACGTACCAGGAGCCGCGGGCGATCTCAGGGATCGCGTTGGGCGCGGTGCCGGCCTCGGTGACGATGCCGTGCACGCGCACTGACGGGGGCAGCTGCTGCCGGAGCAGGCCGATGGCGACCTGCGCGACGGTGAACGCGTCAGCGGCGTTGCGGCCGAGATGGGGATAGGCACCCGCGTGCGCGGCGGTGCCCCGGTAGGAGACGTCGAAGTGCGCCACGGCGCGCGGCCGTGCGTAAACGGCGTCGGCGGGGCCGGGATGGATCATCATCGCGAACGCCAGGCCGTCGAAGCAGCCTGCCTCCAGCATCAGGACCTTGCCGCCCCCGCCCTCCTCGGCGGGGGTGCCCACGACCCGGATGCCGATGCCCAGCTCGGCGGCGACACAGGCGAGGGCCTCGGCAGCGCCCACGGCGGCTGCCGCGATGATGTTGTGGCCGCAGGCGTGGCCGAGGCCGGGGAGGGCGTCGTACTCCGCGACGAGGCCGACGGTGACGGCCCCCCCGCCGTACCTCGCGACGAACGCGGTGGGCAGGCCCGCGGCACCGCGCTCCACGGCGAAACCGCGGGCCGCCAGCTCATCGGCGAGGAACGCGGACGAGGCGTGCTCCCGCCAGGCCGTCTCGGGGCGGGCGTGCAGCCGGCGGCTGATGCCGACAAGCGCGCCGAGCCGGGCATCCACCCGCTCGGCCGCCCGCTGCTTCAGTGCCTGCCCCGGCATCTTCAGTGCCTGCCCGGGCATCACAGATCCCCGGGCACGCCGAAGGAGGGCGCGGCCTCGGGGTCGAGGGCGCGCGTGAGGTAGTCCCGCTTCTGCGGCAGCCACAGCGCCAGCAGCCTGCTGAGCTCGGCAGCGGGGTCATCGGCGTCATCCACCCGCAGGTCCGTCACCCGCCATGCGACGCCCTCGACCACGGCGAGGCCGGCGGAACGCACCGGCCCCTGCTCACCGCCCGCGGCGAGCCCGCCGAGGAGCCCGGCAAGCAGCCGCTCCTCGAAGGTCGCCGCGGCACTGGCCTGGTAGGAGTCGATCATGGCCTGCACCACGTGGGCGCCGGCGAGCATGTTGCCCGCGGCGACGGCCTGGTGCCCGGTCGCGGCGGCATGGGTGCCGAGCGTGCGCGCGCCGGAGAAATGAGCGACACGGCCGGCCGCGTCCACGACGGTGAGCTGGCGGCTGCGCGGATGCGCCTCCTCCGCTACCACCTGCGCGATCGCCTCGTCCGCGGTCGCGCCGGCCTGGAGCAGGTCCAGCAGGCGCGGCCCGAGCGCCGGGTTGGTGACGTTCTGCGACGCCGCCGCGCCCACGGCAGGGCGCAGGTGCAGGCAGCGCGCGGCGACGGCCGGGCTCGACGAGCTGAGTACCATCCCGAACGAGCCCGTGGCTGAGTCGCGGGCGGCCAGCGAGAACGTCATGACGCCGTCCGGCTGATCACGGCGGTCGCGTCGATTTCCACCAGCCACTCCGGCCGGGCGAGGGCCTCGACGACGAGCCCGGTCGAGACGGGGTAGACGCCTTTCAGCCACCGGCCCATCACCCGGTACACCGGCTCGCGGTAGCGGATGTCGGTCAGGTAGACGACCACTTTCACGATATCGGCGAGGCTGCTGCCGGCTTCACGCAGCAGCAGGTCGATGTTGGCCATCGCCTTCTCGGCCTGCGCCTCGACGTCCCCGATGCCCGCGCTTTCCCCGGTTTCCAGGTCCTGCCCGACCTGGCCGCGCAGGTAGACGACGCCGTTCGCGACAACGGCCTGGCACAGGTCGTTGTCGAGGTTCTGCTCCGGGTAGGTGTCCTTCGTGTTGAACGGGCGGATGCGCTTGTGCGTCGGCGTGTTCACCGTGGTTACCTTCCGTAGGCGAGATAGCTCCGCTGCATCTGGATGTGGTCGGCGATGTACCGGGCGTCGTGCCAGACTCCCCAGATGAAGCTCGACCCGCGCCGTGACTGCCAGGGCAGTCCCAGGAAGTAGACGCCGGGCTCGGACGATACGCCGCGCTGGTGCTTCGGCCTGCCGCGGCCGTCCAGCGCGCCGACGTGCAGCCAGCCGTAGTCGACGGCGAAGCCGGTCGCCCAGATGACGGAGGTGACGCCCGCCCGGGCGAAGTTCAGGTCGAGGACGGGCCTGGTGACGCACTCGGGGTCAGGTCCCAGGATGCGAGCGTCCGGCTCCTCGGGGAGATCGAGGCCGTTGCGCTCGACATAGGCGTCGGCTTCGTCGAGCAGCGACAGGTAGCTGGCGTCGCCGCCGGCGATGTTATCGCCGAGGTCCGGCGCGAAGCGCATGGTCCCGTTGTCGAACGAGACGGCCCGGCCGACGAGGTTGATGCCGCTGGCGGCGAGGTCGCGGAAATCGACGGTGTGGCCGCCGTGCGCGCCGCTGACCGCGATGGTGACGTGCTCCGCGCCGGCGGGAGGGGTCGCGGCCTCCCACTTGCCGAGAACTCCGAGCCACCACACGAAGTCGCGTCCGCGGTAGCGCCGCGGTGGCCTGTCATGCGGGCCGACCGAGAGGTAAACCGGCCGGCCCGACCTGCGGAGCTCGTCGGCGATCTGCACCCCTGACGACCCGGCCCCGACCACGAGGACGGCGCCGTCGGGCAGCTGCTGCGGGTTGCGGTAGGAACTGGAGTGGATGTTCACCACTGCGGTGCCGTCGGGGATGATCGCAGGGATGACCGGGCGCTGGAACGGGCCGGTCGCGGCCACGACGTAGCGCGCGTCGATGACTCCCTCCGAGGTCTGCGCGCGAAAGCCGGGCCGGCCGGCGTTCCTGCGCACGGACGTCACCTCGACGCCGCAGCGGACAGGCGCCCCGATCTTCTCCGCGTAGGCGACGAAGTAATCCGCGACCTGCTCCTTCGGGGCGAAATCATCAGGGCCGAGACCGTCGAACTCCATGCCGGGAAAACGATCGTGCCAGGCGGGCCCGTTCGCGACCAGGGAGTCCCACCGCTGTGAGCGCCACCGCTCGGCGATGCGGTGGCGCTCCACGACCAGGTGCGGCACGCCGTAGCCACTCAGATGCTCGCTCATCGCCACCCCGGCCTGGCCCGCACCAACGACGAGGACTTCGGTCTCCTGGCTTGACATCCAGCCTCCATGTGAGTCGGGATGACCCCGGACCCACCCTAAAGTCCGGGGTCTTTGCGTGATCTGCCTCCCGCGTCAGTCGCGGATCTCCGCCCCGATCCTGGCCATGCGGCCTGCTGCCGCGGCGCCTCGCCGCGGGGCCAGCCGGACCGCGAGCAGGTAGTACAGCGGCACGGTGACGGCCAGGCCGACGATCCAGGACAGGTCCGTGCCGTTCATCGCCTGGGCGGCAGGACCGGTGTACAGCGTTGTCGACATGAACGGGACCTCCACGGCGATGCCGATGAGGTAGGCCGCCATCCCAACCCAGCCGATCCGCCCGTAGGGGCCGCCGCTCGGGTCGAAGAACGCCTCGACGTCGTAGTCGCCGTGCCGGATCAGGTAGTAGTCCACCAGGTTGATCGCGGTCCACGGGATCAGGACGTAGAGCAGGAGCAGGATGAAGTTCGTGTAGTTGGTGAGGAAGTTCGATTGCAGGCCCAGCGCCAGGATCAGGGACAGGGCGACGATGGCGACCGACAGGACGGCCCGTACCTTGGCGCCTGGCAGCCAGCGGCGCGCGAAGGTCTGCCCGGTGGTGATCGAGCAGAGCACCCCGCCGTAGAGGTTGATCGAGTTCGTGTCCATGATCCCGAGCGCGAAGACGATCATGACGAGCCAGCCCACGCCGCCGCTGAGCGTGTGCAGTTCGGCGATCTGGTTGGGGTTGCTTGACGCGACGCCCACGATGGCGCCGAGCAGCATGGGCAGCACGCTGCCCGCCACCGTGCCCCAGTACGACATCCAGAAGGTGGAGCCTGCCTCGTTGTCCGGCGGCATGTAGCGCGAGTAGTCCGAGACGTACGGCGCGTACGCGATCTGCCAGAGCACGCCGAGCGACACCGAGGACAGGAAGCCGCCCGCGCTGAGGTGACCGGTGGACAGGAAGTTCGCGGGCAGGCCGTGCACAGCCACCATGAAGATCAGGCTGAGGATCATCACCCCGCCGAACAGGATGACGGCGTACTTGTTGACCGCGTGGATCATGTCGTAGCCGAACACGGTGATGGCCAGGCTGACCACCGCGCAGATGACGATGCCGGCGTCTACGCTGATGCCGCTGCTCAGCTCGTTGAGGGACTGTCCCCCCAGCACCAGGTTGGAGGCGAAGAAGCCGACGTACATCACCACCGCGACGAGGACCACGAGCACGGCGCCGAAGTAGCCGAACTGCGCCCGGCTCTGAATCATCTGGGGCACGCCGAGCCGCGGCCCCTGGGCCGAGTGCAGCGCCATGAACAGCGCCCCCACGGCGTTGCCCGCCGCGATCGCGATAAGGCTCCACCAGAAGCTCAGGCCGAAGACGGCGGGTGCCAGCGCGCCGGTCACGAACGTCAGGGGCATGATGTTGGAACTGAACCAGATGGTGAACAGGTCGCGCGGCTTCCCGTGCCGTTCGGACAGCGGGATGATCTCGATGGTCCTGCGCTCTAGCGCGACTGGCTCGGAACTCTGCCTGGGGCTCATGGGGTCTCACTCCGTTCTTCGGGTCTTCGGCTCACGAGGGCTTTCTCGCGAGGGCGTTCTCATGAGGGCCTCCGGTTGATGGGAGCGGTCCACAGCACGCCGCCGGAGGCGGCGGCGGTGGCTAGTTCGTCGTCGATAGCGAGGTCGGCTACCAGCAGTTCCGGCGCTGGCACTTCGGTACGGTGCCGGGGGGCGGCGGCGACCGTGCGCCCGTCCGGTGCGATGATCCGGCTGCCGCCGAGCATGCGGTCATCCCCGGCGCCGCCGTGCTGGTTGGCCGCGATCCACCACTGGCCGTTGCACAGGGCCTGTGCCGGGTAGATCGTGTCCCACCAGCTCTCGGCGGCCGCCTCGTACGCCGACGGGTGCAGGATGAGATCGGCGCCCGCCGCGCGCAGCGCGCGGGCGGTCTCGGGGAAGTCGCCGTCGAAGCAGACGCACAGCCCGACCCGGCCCAGCCCGGCGATGTCGCCGACGGTGATCCCGTCCCCGGCACCGAAAACGGCGGGCTCGGTCCCGTACAGGCACCTCTTGCGGTGACGCAGCAGGAGTTCGCCGCCGGGTCCGTAAACGACCGCGGTGTTGAAGAGCTGGCCGCCGGAATGCTCGGGGAAGCTTCCCGCGCAGACGACCATGCCGCTGTCCCGGGCTATCGCGGCCATGCGTTGCTGGGTCGGGCCGTCGATCGGTTCGGCGGCCGCCCGCGCGTCGGCGCCCAGTGTGGCCGTGCGGTAGCCGCACAGCCACAGCTCGGGGAGCACGGCGAGCTGACAGCCCCGCCGGGCCAGTTCGCGCAGGGCCGACTCGGCCGTGCGCAGGTTGCCGCCGGGATCGCGGCAGGGGGTCCACTGGGCGATGCCGGCCCGGACGTGCCCGCTCACCGGGCGGGGAACCCGGTGCCGGCCGGCGGTGCCGCGCCGGCTGCGTCACGGCCGGCTATCACGGCCGGCCGCCGTGCGCGATGGTGCCTGCGGCTGCCGCCTCGGCGGCGGGTGTCGTATCTTTCATGTCACCTCAGCCAGGGGAAGAGTGCCACCTGGCCCGGGCGGCTCTGGCCGGGACCGTTCGGGCTAATGTACCATTTCATTAGCCAATTGGTACAGTATGCTAGACCAGTGAACGAGGTTCCAGATCCGCCGTTTACCGACGTAGCCGACGTCATCGCCGTGAACCTGCACCGGCTGCGCACAGCGCGCCGGCTCTCCCTGGCGGCTCTCGCCGCCCGCGCGGACGTGGCCAAGGCGACGCTGGCCAACCTGGAGCAGGGACGGGGCAATCCGACGATTGAGACGCTGTGGTCGCTGGCCCTGGCGCTCGGCGTCCCGTTCAGCGACCTCCTTGAGGACCGGCGCGAGGTCACCACGATGATCGTCCGGTCCCGGCAAGGGGCACGGATACACGGGGCGACGCCCGGCGCGCAGCTCGGCCTCCGGCTGGTGGACAGGGTGGAGCGCGACGGGCTCATCGAGGTCATGGAGATGGTGGTGCCGGCCGGGACCGACCACACCGGCCAGCCGCACGGCAGCGGCGTTGTCGAGCGGGTCCACGTGTACGAGGGGACGGTCGTGGTCGGCCCGGCCGCCGACCCGGTCACGCTCGGCGCGGGCGACTACGCCCGCTACGCCGCCGACCGGCCCCACGTCTACCGCTCGGACAACGGGGGCCGCGGCATGCTGCTGGTGGCCTACCCGCATGCCTGAACACGGAGGGACCCATAGTGACGGAGTTCGACTATCTCGTCGTCGGCGGCGGCACCGCGGGCTGTATCGTCGCTGCCCGGCTCACCGAGGACCCCGCCATCACGGTGGGCCTGGTCGAGTGGGGCCCGAGCGACTTCCGCGAACCGCGCGCCCGGTCCATCCGCCGGTGGGCGGAGATGCTCGAAGGGGAGTACGACCTCGACTACCGTTCGGTGCCCCAGGAACGCGGGAACTCCCGCATCCGCCAGGCCCGGCTGCGGATCCTGGGCGGCTGCTCCACCGCGAACACCATGATCTCCTGGCGGCCCCGCGTGGCCGACCTGCGGGAATGGGTTGACGCCGGCGCCGAGGGCTGGGACGCCGCCACCGTGCACCCGTATTACGACCGGCTGCGGACGCCGATCACCCCGGTGCCCGTGCAGGACCAGAACCCGTTCGTGGCCAGCGTCATCTCCTCGGCAAGTTCTGCCCTGCGGCTGCCCGTCCGGTCCCGCTGGAACGATGACGACATCATCGAGGGCACCGGTTTCTTCGAGATCGGCTACGAGCCTGGGACCAACACCCGTTCCTCCTCCTCGATCTGCTACCTGCACCCGGCCCTGCGCCGCGCTAACCTGCGGGTGCTGCTCCAGACCCGGGCACTGCGGCTGCTGCTGCCCGAAGCCCCGGCGGGCCGGGCGCCGCGCGTCCTCGTCCGCACCGCCGACGGTGCCACGGCCGAGCTTACGGCCCGGCGGGAAGTGATCATCTGCGCCGGCGCGATCGACTCCCCCCGCCTGCTGCAGCTGTCCGGGATAGGGCCCGCCGGCGTGCTAGGCGCCGCCGGCATCGACGTCCGGGTTGACCTGCCCGGAGTCGGCGACAATCTCATGGACCACGCCGAGGGCATCGTCGTGTGGGAGGTCGCCCGGCCGCCGTCGCCGGTCTGTGCCACCGGGTGGGACGCCGGGGCGCTGCTGCGCCTGTCGCCCGACGCGGCGCGTCCCGACGTCACCATGCACTTTCCCGTGGAGGCATGGGTCGACCAGGTCGTCGGGTACGGCGTCCGGATGCCGCCGTACTACGTGGCGATCGCGCCGAACGTGGCCAAGCCGCGCAGCCGCGGGCGGGTGTGGGTCACCAGCGCGGACCCGGACCAGCCGCCGGCGATTGACTACCGGTACTTCACCGACCCGGCGGGAGCCGACGAGGCCGTCCTGGTCGCGGCCGTCCGCGCCGCCCGGCGGGTCGGCGAGTCCGAACCGATGGCGTCCCTGCTGCGGCGCGAGGTGTTCCCGGGTCCGGAGGCGACGTCGGATGCGGACATTTCGGCCCTGGCCCGCGCGACTCACCAGACCGTCTACCACGTGAGCGGGACGTGCCGGATGGGCGCCGCGGACGACCCGCTGGCCGTTGTGGACCCCCGGCTGCGGGTACGCGGCGTGCCCGGCCTCCGGGTGGCAGACGCATCGGTGTTCCCCACCATCCCCTCGGTCAACCCGGTGGTCACGGTCATGCTCACGGCCGAGCGCGCGGCCAGCCTGATCTGCCAGGACCGCTGACCCGCACGGCCCGCGTCGTCCGCCTGTGGCGCGGGGCGGCGCCGGGCGGCTGCCGGTGGCCGGTGCATGCCCGTGCCGCCGCTGGCGCTGACGGCGCTCTCCCGCAGCCGCTGACTGTCCGCGACTATCCGGAACGTACGCATGGTTCCTCTCCCCGGCGCCGTTATCCGCGCAATGTGCGGCCACGCCGCCGTCCCCGGCCCCGGGTGCGCCAGCCCGACGCGTTCCCGGCCCGGTGCCGATCACGACTTCGCTGCCGCCGGAGGGCTGGGCCCGAGGTCCCGGGCACCTGGCCGGGCAAGGCCGTCCCGGACGGTGGCCACGGTGCCGTCGCACGGCGCGAAAACGGCCTGCCCGCAGGCGAGGCGGGCCGCACAGCCGTGTCCGGGGCCGCCCCTGGTGCCCCGCGGGCCGGCCCGCACCAGGGCGCGCGGCCGCTGGCCGGGGACCCTGACATGGTTGTTGATGACCTGGCTGGCACCGCCTTGGACGACGCGCCAGCGCCCGCTCACCTAGCCGTGCCCTGTAGATCGTGCACGGCAGCTGTAGATCGTGCACGGCAGCTGTAGATCGTGACCGCGGCACCTCGCCGGCGCAGGCGTGCCAGCGCTGGCCGTACCCCGCTGGCGTCGCCCAGGTGCCGCGCGACGTAGCCGCGCACGTCGTCCCGGACGCCGCCGGCGTCCCACGACGCCCGGTTCAGCAGCCGCTGCATCTTGTCCGGCGTCTTGTCCCCGGCCGCCTCGGCCAGCGTCCAGCGGTTCTTGACTGCCAGCGGCGCCAGCAGCCCGCACACGTACGCCCTGGCCTACAGCCGCGGCTCAACCCGCGGAACCTGTCCGCACCAGCGCGAACGAGTCGTTCAGCCCGCTACCCGCAAAGCCAGATCATCGTCGTCCGGCACACGAAAAGACTACCGCTCACAAGGCATAACGAATTACTGCTGTAGTAATAGGCTGGCAATGGCCAGCGCCACCGCGGCGAACCCGATGATCACCGCGCCATTCCGCGGCACAGTGCGGCTCCGCGCGTGGAGCCAGATCCGCTTCTGTCAGCCCGCCGCCCGGATCGGCGGCCATATCAAAGATCGGCGGCCATATCAAAGATCGGCGGCCGTACCGGAAACCCGCGGCGCCGCAGGATATAGTGGCGGCGTCCTCAACACGGAGGCATGGCGGTGGCGGATTGGCGTCTGATCGTGGGAGCGGTCCTGATCGCGCTGGCCGCTATAGCGATTCCCCTCACCCTGATGCGCAGCGGCAGGCTACTGCGGGTTGGAGAGCGGGTCGAAGGCTCCATCGTGAGGGTATACGAAGCCCGGGCGAACCCGTATCCGCCCTATTACCCCGAACCAGCGAGGGTGGAGGTCCGTTACCGGCACGGCGGTAAAACCAGGACCGCGACCCTATGGCTTGCCAGGACCGAGCCCGCGGACTACAGCCAGGGGCAGCGGATAACCCTAATGGTCGGACGGGGGCTTTTCCCGCCGCGGATCCGCACAGCGGCCGAGGCGAATCTGATCCCCGCTTACCTCATCCCTGATCATGTTCCTGTTCATCCTCGGTGCCGTCATATTCATCGCCGGCCTCCTGCGCTGACGCCGATTTCCGCGCAGCCGATCCGACGCCACCCGCCTCCCCGCGGCATGCCTGCTTCCGGGGGTTCGCGGCCGCGATCCAGAAGGCGGTAAGCCTGAGGCGCCTCACCACGTCAGCCTGTCACCATGTCAGTGGCGGACAAGCTCGCTGCCACGAGAACGGGACAGGGGCAGTCGCGTCACGTGGGCGACGGGCTCGGCGGTGACGGCGAGGGTGACGGGGGCGGAGCGGACGAGGGCGACGACGATGAGGGCGACGAGGGCGGAGCGGACGAGGGCGACGGCGGAGCGGACGAGGGCGGCGACGACGATGGCGGGGAAGGGGCAGGGGCGATGATGACGGAATACGTCGCGGACGCCGTCATCGCCGGCGACTCGCCGTCCTTGACGGTCACCGTGACGGCGAAGGTGCCGGCCGCCGTGGGCGTGCCGCTGATCACGCCGGCGGAACTGAGGCTCAGCCCGGCGGGAAGTCCCGATGCCGACCAGGTGTAATGGCCATCGCCCCCGGTCGCGGTCAGCGTGGTGGACAGGAAGCCGGTACCGACCGTGCCGGCGCCCAGCGCGACCGTGGTGATCTGGAGCTTCGGATAGCTGACGACCAGCGTCATGTGCGCTGACGCCGTCTTCGCCGGCGACTGGCTGTCACTTGCGGTCACCGTGACCGCGAACGTGCCCGCAGTGCTCGGCGTGCCGCTGATCACGCCGGTCGACGTGCCGATGGCGAGACCGGAGGGCAGGCCGCTGGCCGTCCACGTGTAGGGGGCCTTGCCCCCGCTCGCGCTGACGGTAGCCGAGTACGCCGCGCCGACGGTGCCCGCCGGCAGGCTGCCGGTCACCGAGAGGGCCTGATATGTGCAGGACACCGAGAGCGGGAGGGACTGGCTTGCCGTGAACGGCGCCGTGATGTCCAGCGTCTCGCTGCCGGAGAAGCTGTCTGACGGCGGCGTGAACTTGTCGGTGACCGTCTTGGGCACACCCGCCGTCAGCGTGATTGTCGCCGGGCTGCTCGCGGACCCGTTGGGTCGTACCCAGTGATAGGTCACGCCGCTGATGGTCTGGTTCGACGTGATGGAGCCGGTCAGCGTGAACACCGGCGGCGCAGAGCCGCATGTCACGGTATCCGGCGAGGCCGGCGAGCTGGTGATCGGCACGGTGATGGCCGGCTGGGCGCAGGTGACCGAGAACTTGGCGGCGTTCGAGGATGCGGCCGTGGGGCTGGTGATGACGATGATCCCAGACCCGGTGGCGCTGTCCGAGGGCGCGGTGACCGTCGCCGAGGCTACCGGCAGGCTGCCCGCCTTGGTGAAGTCCAGCGTCTCGGTGGGGCCGTTCCCGGCTGGCAGCTCCCAGTGGTACGTGACCTTGCCGGCCTTCGAGTCGCTGATGTGGCCGGTGAAAGTGAGGTGCGGCGGCGCCGAATAGCAGCCGACCGTGTCTGTCGCCGGCGTCACGGACGCCGACGCGGTGACCGCGGCGGGAGTCGCGGAGCAATCAAGGGTGTAGGTGGCCTTGTTAGAGGTCCCGCCGGCGGGGCTCACCAGCTGGATCGCGGCCCAGCCGGTGCCGGCCGCCTTGGTCGCCACGGTCCCGCCGGTAACCTGCATTGTCCCCGGCCCGCTGAAGTGCAGCGTCTGCACCGGTCCCGATTTCCCTGACGAGTACACCCACTGGTAGGACACCGAGCCTGCCGTCGACGCGGTGAGGTCGCCCGTATAGGCGAACGTGGTCGGCGTGGCGCAGGACGACGTTACCGCTGGCGGCATCACGGTGACCGCGGCCTGGAACGTCGCCTTCCCGTCCGCCCCTGGCGTCACCTTCACTCGCGCCGGCTTCCCGCGCCCGGGCGCCGTCGACGCCGGTCCCGAGCCGGGGCCGTTGATCGCGGCGGCTTGCTGTGACGTCTCGCTGTGGTTTCCCGCACCCGCGACCGCGACCGCGGCTACCCCCACGACCACCGCCGCTGCCGCGGCTGAGCCCGCGAGGACCACGCGCCTGTGGCTATCGAACCAGCTCGCCGCCGCAGCGCCGCCGGCGCCCCGGCGGGCGCGAGCCCCGGGCAGCGACGACAACAGGGCGGCAGCGCGCTCCCTGAGCTGGCTGCGGCCTCGTTCCTCCCAGGCAGGCCCGTACGCGGCGGCCGCCGTGTCCTCCAGTTCGGCGGCGAACGCCATGGCGTTGACCGGCCGGTCCCCTGGGTTCTTCGCCATGCCCCGCGCGATCAGCCCGCGGAGCGGCTCGGCTACCTGGTCAACCGGCACCGCCGCGGTCAGGTGCTGCTTCTTGAGCTGTCCTAGCCGTCCGGAGAACGGCGCCTTGCCGGTCAGGCACTCGAAGAACACCGCCGTCGCCGCGTAGATGTCGCTCGCCCGGCTGGCCGGAGCGCCTTCCCACTGCTCCGGCGCCATGTACAGCGGCGTGCCGGCGGCGGGCGCGCGCCTGCCCTCCCTGATCGCCACGCCGAAGTCCGACAGCTTGCTGGTGCCCTCGTCATCGATCAGCACGTTTTCCGGCTTGTAGTCGCGGTGCACGATGCCGAGCCCGTGCGCGGCGGCGAGGCCGAGCAGCGATCCCTTCAGCACCGCGAGCGCCGACTCCGGGCTGGCCGCGCCCTGCCGCGAGATCATCTCGCGCAGTGAGACCCCGTTGACCAGCTCCATCACGATCGCGGCGCCCTCTCCGGGCTGCTCGACGTAGTCGAACAGCTGGACGACATGGGCGAAAACCAAAGACCTGAGCAGCTGGGCCTCGGCACGGAAGCCCGCCAGGAACTTAGAGTCCCGCACCAGCTTGCGACCGAGGTACTTGATCGCGACGCGCTGGCCGTCCGTTTCGCGGACGGCCGCTATCACGCGGCCTGACGTTCCGCGCCCAAGTTCCCGCTCTTCGGCATAGCCGGGCGCGATCCATTCGTCGGCGTTGCCGGGCGCAGCCCACGGATTCATTTACGTGCGAACTCCTCCAGCGCGCCAGGCAGCAGATCCGGCCCGGGACGCCGGCCTGTGTCACGGCGACGAGGTCACCATTATTTGCCGTCCCCTGACCAGAACCTTATGAAGCGAACCGCGTTGCTGCCGCCAGGGAACGCGCAGCCTGCGGAAAGGATACTAGTGAGGAGCCGTAGTTCCACGCTAGCGGCAATTTTTCCGTTGCCGGGAGAAGCCGGCTCCCTCTCCGCCGCAGTCGGCGTTCGTGGTGGCGGCACCAGCGACTGCTCTCGGGCGGCGAATAATCTCACAGGGCAACGTAACGGAAAAGAAGCCAAACCGGAACCGTACATTGACAATGCCGGCAGCCCGGAAGGCAGGCCCGCCAAGTTCGCCTTCGGTGCGATCCCACGACGTTCCCGTCCCGGCCCAAAGCGATACAGCGTTGAACATGGCTCCGCCGCCGGCCCGTGACCGGAGGTTGGCGGGGAACCAGCGCCCCGCGGAGGCCGGCCCGGTTCTTTGCGTGATGCCGGTACGCCGTGGGACGCGCCGGCGATTGCGTTGTGTTTTCCGGTGCTGGCGTGCCGCGGTGCGGCCGGGTGCGCCCCGAATCTTCTGGGGCGGTGGGCCACAGGCCCAGAAAGAGCGGGGCGGTGGGCCACCGCCCCAGACGCCCCGGCGCCGCCGCGCGCCGGGAACGGGCACTTAGGCATAAATAACGTAATCCGGTCAGATTGCGTAGCGCTGCTCCGCCCGCGACGAGCCCGACGTTAACAACAGACACACTCATAGCCGCACAAACGCCCCAGGACCCCGGCGCCCCGGATGAATGTGACAGCCAGCCGCCTATAACCGGCTCGATGCCACATTCATCCGCTTGAGGCCGGCCGTGGGCGGGGCCGGCCGTGGGCGAGATCGGCCGTGGGCGGGGCCGGCCGTGGGCGGGGCCGGCCGTGGCGAGCCGAAGGCCCCGTCACGTCCCGCGCGGCGTCCGCCCTGGCAGGCGAGCGTAGCCGTTCGTTCACATAATTAACATTCGCGAAACCATTTAGTTTCTAGGGCGAAATCTCCAGAGGTGACCGTAACGCGGCGGGCTACTTCATCGACGTTCATCGACGCAGGCAGGAGGGCTGCGGGTGCGGCACAGCCACCAACGGCACGGTCACCGACGCTGCCAACGGCACGGTCACCGACGGCACGGTCACCGACGCTGCCAACGGCACGGGGGACGCGGGTGAACGCCGGCGACACCGCCTGGGTGCTCGGCAGCGCCGCGCTCGTGATGTTCATGACCCCGGGCCTGGCGCTGTTCTACGGCGGCATGGTCCGCGCCAAGAGCGTGCTGAACACGATGGCGCTCACCGTCGCCTGCCTCGCGGTCGTCTCCGTCGTCTGGATCGCGTTCGGTTACTCGCTCGCCTTCGGCCCCGACGCCGGCCATGGCCTGATCGGTGACCTGAGCCTGGCGGGGCTGCGCGCGGGAGCCGCCGCGATGACCGGCACGGCCGGGCATCACATCCCGGTGTTCGCGCTGGCGTCCTTCCAGCTCATGTTCGCGATCATCACGGTCGCGCTGCTCGCCGGCGCGGTGGCCGAACGCCTCCGTTTCTGGCCCTGGCTGCTCTTCGTCGCCGCCTGGGTGACGATCGTCTACCTGCCGCTGGCGCACTGGGTGTTCGATCCGCAGGGGTGGATGGCGAGCAGGCTGCACCTGCTCGACTTCGCCGGCGGCACCGCGGTCGAGGTGGACTCCGGCGCCGCCTCGCTGGCGCTCGCCGTCGTGCTCGGCAAGAGGCTCGGCTGGCCGAAAGAGCAGGCCCGGCCGCACAACCTGCCCGCGGTCATGCTCGGCGCCGGGATCTTGTGGTTCGGCTGGTTCGGGTTCAACGCCGGGTCGGCGCTCGCCGCCGACGGGCTGGCCGCCACCGCGTTCTTCAACACGATGCTCGCCGGCGGCACCGGCATGCTCGGCTGGCTGCTCGCGGAGCAGCGCCGTGACGGCAAGCCGACCACGCTCGGCGCGGCCTCGGGCGCGGTGGCCGGCCTGGTGGGGATCACCCCTGCCTGCGGGTTCGTCGAGCCGCTCGCCGGCGCCGCGATCGGCCTGGCGGCGGGGCTGGTCGCGGCGGTCGCCGTCAGGCTGAAGTACCGCTTCGGCTACGACGACTCGCTGGACGTGGTGGCCGTGCACGGCATCGGCGGCCTGGTCGGGCTGCTCGCCACCGGGCTGCTCGCCACCACCGCGGTCAACGCCGCCGGGGCGGACGGCCTGTTCTACGGCGGCGGTCTCACCCAGCTGGGGCGTCAGGCACTCGCCGCGCTCGTGACGATCGTGTACTCGGCGGCGCTCACATACGCGATCGCGTGGCTCGTCGACAAGGCCGTCGGCCTCCGGGCCGCCCCGGAGGCCGAACTGGCCGGCATCGACGAGGCCGAACACGCCGAGACGGGCTACGACTACGGCCGCATCGGCTCGCACGTATCCACCGCCGCGCTGCCCGCCCGGACGGCGCGCGACGCCCCGGGCGCCCCGGCCGGTCCCGGCACGGCTCGCGGTCAGGCATCCTTAGTTGCATGTCGCTAGCGTCTGACAGCCCGCTGCCGCCCCCGAGGAATCCATCCGGAACGTACCGTGTGTGCTGTGTTTGCCTCGGCAACATCTGCCGGTCGCCGATGGCCGAGGCCGTGCTGCGCGCCCGGCTCGCCGAGGCTGGTCTGGACGGGCGGGTGGCCGTGGACAGCGCGGGCACCGGCGACTGGCATCTGGGGCAGGGGATGCACCGGCCCGCCAGGGAGCAGCTAGAACGGCGCGGCTACGACGGGTCGGCGCACCGGGCGCGTCAGTTCGACGCCTCCTGGCTCGCCGAACGCGACCTCGTCCTCGCCATGGACGAGGGCAACTTCGCCGCCTTGAGGCGCCTCGCCGGGGGTGACG
>Ga0209061_1002944_pt1 | contig 19802 bp, 19 predicted proteins | sample Coa_R1_10_FD_187157 | JGI IMG/M metagenome (GOLD analysis project Ga0209061, IMG submission 187157) | Surface soil microbial communities from Centralia Pennsylvania, which are recovering from an underground coalmine fire - Coalmine... | ecosystem: Environmental > Terrestrial > Soil >...
CCATGAACATGGTGATCACCTCATCAATCCCCGCCGCGCCAAACGCAGCAGGTTAGGTTGAACACCCGGGTCAGTTTTGGATCGGCAGAAGCCTCAAAAGTGGGTCAATTTTCGGTCGGCGGCAACATGCCCCCTTGCAAAGGGTCCGCACGCAAAGTTTCGCAGGCCGTTTTCCGCGCCGTCCCGCGTGGGACGGGTGGTTGATGGCGTTCCGTTTCGGGCAGATCGGGACGGCGAAGAATGCGTTCAACCGGCTCCGTGGGCGGTCAGCCGGGCGGATGGCGAGGCCGTCAAGCCCGCGAAGAGGGCAGCTTGTCCTTCGCGGTGCGCCAATCGAGCGCGCGTCCCGCTTCCCTCCATTCCGAATTTGTCGAGCCTGGCGCGCAAGGGTCCGGACACCGGGTTGTCGTCGCGACCGGCCATGCCGGGGTTCGGCCGTTGCGCGGATGCATTGCCGGAGGCGGAGTCACGACCCGGTGCCGCCCCGACCGGGAACGCTGCCAAGGGCAGCCCAAGCTTGCGGGTTGCGGTTTCTACCGCTTCGAGGGCCCCAGCGAATGCGGGTTTCGGCCGGGGTCGCCGTCGATGCCGTGCGCGGCGCCGTTGGCGATGGCGACCGCGATGTCCTGAGCCCGATCGCCGCCCCGGCTGTGACGCTTGCGCCGCCGTTCGCCCCATCGCGCGGCGAGATGGCGCACGCCGACGTAAAGCAGGGTGGCTGCGACGACGGCAAGTGCACTGGTGAATATGACGAGCATGGGTCACTCCCCGGGTCGGGAACGATACTCCGAATCGCCCGAATGTGAAGCAAGTCCCGCGCCAGCGCGGCGGAATCGCGGCCGGAGAACAGCCTTCGTGATGGGCCGGTCTGCGCAGATGTGAACGGAGTCACTTTCCGTCGCCCGACCGAGGCAGCGCCGGGAATCGGTTGCCCGCACCATTCCGCAGTTGCCGCAACGCCCGGGTTTGCAAGGGCCGCCGGCGCGCGACAACCCGGCGCGCGCAAATTCCTTCCGGCCTGAATCCGGACGCCGCGCGGGCCCGCCGCTTGTCGGCCAGATGCCCCCATTCGTCGTCCGGCGCTTGGCGACGGCGCGCGTGCGCGCGATGCTCGCCCCGCATCGGCGGCATTTCGACAGGGGTTACCGTGGTGCCGGGGAAACCAGCCAGCATGATCGGCCTTGCCAAGTCACGCACGCGGCGCGCGGTCGGAGGCAGTCTCGCGCGCGGCTTCACGCTGGTCGAGCTGATGATCACGATCTTCGTGGCGGCCATTCTCGTCACGATCGCGATCCCCAGTTTCCGCAACATCATCCTGTCCAACCGGTTGACTACCAGCGCCAACGCGATAGTCGATGCGATCAATACCGCGCGAATGGATGCCATCAAGCTCAACGCCCAAACCCAGTTCTGCAGCAACAATGCCGCCGTCAATACAACCGACACGCTGGGTACGGCGTGTGGTACGCAAGCCGGCGCCGTTTACGAATTGCCTCAGAGCGCAGCCTCGGTCGGGCTGCTGCGCGCGCCCAACGGCGTCTTCGATTCGACCGTCCAGATTTCGGGTGTCGTCAGCGCCATCCGGTTCTCGGGGCAGGGCTTCGGGTACGCACCGGCCGCACCCGGGGTGCCTTACAACGGTGGAACGGTCGCCGTGATCTGCACGCCCTCGCTCACATCCGGCAACCGCCGCGTCGTCAGCATGAATGCGGGCTCGATCATCACCACCACCACGACCACGGGAACATGCCCATGAGCAGGCGGTTCGCGAGTGTCTCGGCGTTTCGACTCCTGTCCCGCGCGCGGCGCCGACAGACTGGCGTCGGCATGATCGAGGTGCTGATCGCGGTGCTGGTACTGTCCATCGGGTTCCTCGGCATCGCGGCATTGCAGGCGCGCTCGCTGTCCACCAACAACAGCGCGATGGCGCGCAGCATGGCGACGGTCGCGAGCTATTCGATTCTCGACGCGATGCGCGCGGATCTGGCCAACGCCGAAGCAGGTGCCTACAACACGCCGGCTGGATCGCCGATCACGGCGAACGCCTGTCCCGCGGCGGGCGCCACGCTGGCCAGTGTCCAGCTCAACGCATGGTGCACCCAGCTCGGTGCCGCACTGGGTGCAACGGCCAGCACCACCGGCGCGATCGATTGCGGTGGCACCGGCATCTGCAAAATTGTCATCACCTTCGACGACAGCAGGGCCGGCGTTGGCGGTTCGGCCATCCAGACATTCACCACGGAGGCCCAGCTGTGAACGGGCATTCCACGGTCTGCGGCCGTTTGCCCCGCGTGCATGGGTCGGCGGGGTTCACGCTCGTCGAATTGATGATTGCGATGCTTCTGGGTCTGGTGGTGATCGCCGGCGTATCCAGCGTGTTCCTCGCCGGTCAGCAAAGCTATCGCACCAACAGCGCGCTGAGCGAGGTGCAGGACAGCTCACGGGTCGCCTTCGAGCTGATGGCGCGAGATATCCGTGACGCAGGGCTGACGGGCTGCACCAATAGCAACCGGGTCGCCAACGTGCTCAACAACGGACCGAACGGGACGGGCACCGACTGGTGGGCAGACTGGGCCAATGCGGTGCACGGCTACGACGTCGCCAGTTCTTCTTCCGATCCGGCATTGGCAGCGCTCCAGGGTGCCGCGGCCACGGACCAGGTGCCCGGTACGCCATCGCTGCAATTGATCGGTGCGGCGGAGTCCGGTTTCAGCCTCGAAGGTTACGACCCTGCCACCCTGACCTTCACGCTCAACGAAGCCACCTCCAACCTCGCGGTGGGCAACATCGTGATGGTGTGCAATCCGGACCATGCCACGATCCTGCAGATCGACGGCTACGCACCCGGCCCACCGGTCACTTTCACCTACGCCGTCGATGCCGGACCGCTGCCGCAGAACTGTTCCGCCGGCCTCGGCTACCAGACGGTGTGCACGGCCAGCGGCAACCCCGGTGCGCCGGACGGCCAGTTCGGCGCGAACGCCCAGGTGGCCTTGTACAACCCGGTCGATTGGTACATCGGGGTAAACCCCGCCGGCAGCGATTCGCTGTACCGGATCAGCCTGCAATATCCGGGCGGTGTGCCGACGCCGGTCCCGCAGGAAATGGTTCGCAACGTCACCGGCATGACCATTACCTATCTCGAAAACAATGCCACGACATTCGTGTCCGCGGAAAAAGTCACCAACTGGAACCAGGTCACCGCCGTGCAGGTGTCGCTGAAGATGGCAAGCACATTCCAGCGTGCCAGCGTCACTGCGAAGCCGCTGGTGCGGACATACACCGCCACCACCACGCTGCGCAACCGGGTGGATTGACATGAAAAGGCATTCCGCGAACCGCATCGCAGCCCCCTATTCCTCCGGTCCGCGTTTCGCCGGACGCGCTGCACAGCACGGCGTTGCACTGGCGATCGCGCTGATCCTGCTGGTCGTCATCACTCTGGTCGGGTTGGCCGCGATCGGCACCACCATCCTGCAGCAGAGAATGAGCGCCAACTTCTACGATCGCAGCATTGCATTCCAGTCCAGCGAAGCGGCGATGCGGGCGGCGCAGGTGGCGATCACCAACGCCACATCCGGGGTCGGGACGCCGGTCACTGCGGCGGCGCTTGCCGCCGCCGGATTCGAGGATTGCTCGGACCTCTACAACGCTCCGCCCGTGAAGTGCCTCGCCAACCCGTTCAACGATCCGGGGGTGCCAGCCGCCGACATCGTCACGGTACCGGCTTCGGCGTTCTCGGCCAGTGCCGTGTCCGCCTCACAGCCCCAGTACGTCGTCCAGTATCTCGGCAATTTCCGGATGCCGACGCCCAAGGTGCGGCAGATCGGCGGCGGCCCGGGGACTTACGGCGGCTCCGCGTTCACGGATTACGCCGACTATTACCGCATCACGGCCCGCAGTGGCGACCCGATGCTCGTGGGCAACCGCGCAGTGGTCACGCTGCAGTCGGTATTCAGGAAGTAAGGACATGTCGATACACCGCGCGGGGGTTTCCCGGGACGGCGCGGCCACGCTGCCGGCGATCATCGACGGCAGTCGAGGAGAAAGGTCATGAGCATCCGGTACGCAAAAGCCCTGTTCGCGCTGGCAGGAGTCTTGTTCTCCTGCATGGCGGCGGCGGTCACCTACACGGACAACTTCACCGGCAAAACCGCCAACCTGCAGTGGACGGCGCTCAACGATGCCTGCCTGACGGCGGGAGACGGCAGCGGCTCGATTCCGGCCTGCCCGACCACGTCGCCTTATCCGGCCAGCGACACGCCGGGACAGGGCGCGTTGCTGCTGACGCCCGCCGCGAATCACCAGACGGGTGCGATTCTTTCGGCATTCGCGCCGTTTCCGCTCAGCCAGGGCATCCAGATCACCTTCACCACTTATACCTTCGGCGGCGATAGTGGCGGTCTGGCAAAAAACGGTGCAGACGGCATCGTCTTTTTCCTGACCGACGGTACCCAGAATCCGCCCGCCACCACCGGCGCGGAAGGCGGCAGCATGGGCTATGACTGCTCCAACGTGAACGCCAAATACGACGGCGTCGCCTATGGCTATCTGGGCCTCGGTATCGACGAGTTCGGCAACTTCCTCAACACGGGCGACAACGGCACCAATCCCCAGTCCAGCCCAACGAAGTTCAATGGCGGCATCTACAACTCGAACGATCCCAACGGCTCGACCGCCAACGGCACCAACACGTACTACACATCGAACAGCGGCACCATCGCCTCGGGCACCGGCCCGCAGTACCAGCCGGAACGCATCGGCCTGCGTGGCGCGGGCAATACGAACATGGCCGGATTGGCGCTGATGCCAGGCAGCAGCAGTGCTTATTACTCGGGCAGCGCCATTTACAACAACGGCGTCACATCTTGCAATAAATCGGGGACATCGTGCCAAGCGACCCAAGGTAACAAGGTTTGGGAAGCGTGCCGCAGCGGTACGTACGTGACTGCTTTCAAGACGGTAACGAAGGGTGGCGTGACGTATCAGGTTGCCACCGCAACCAAGCCGATCACCTACAACTACAACGCCATCCCGGGCGGTTATGCGGTACTGCCCGACAACGAGCCGATCGCCAACAATTCCAAGACCGCGACGCGCAACCCGACACCCAGCACTCCCCCTTCCGACATCGCGTGGCCCATCACCTACCGGCTGACGATTGCCCCAAACGGCTTGCTGAATTTCGCGTACAGCTACAACAACGGCGATTTTCAGCCGGTGCTGACCAACGAGGACATCACCCAGGACAACGGCCCGCTTCCCGCCTCGCTGAGGTTCGGCTTCTCGGCGGGTACCGGCGGCGACAACAACGTGCACGAGATCACCTGTTTCCAGGCCTCGCCGCTGCAGGCCAACGGCAGCGCGGGTTCGAACACGCTGCAGGGCGGCAAGGTGCTGACCAACACCCAGTTCTACCTGGCGTCCTATTCCACCAACAACTGGTGGGGGTCGCTGGTGGCCGACCCGCTCAGCATCGCCAAGGATGGGACGCTCAGCATTTCATCCACCGCCAACTGGGATGCCAAATGCGTGCTGACCGGCGGCCCGTGTGACACCATGGCCTATACGTCGGGCAACACCACCGTCACCCCGAACGTGACCGTCCAGGCTCCCGCCAACCGCACCCTGCTGACCTGGAACAACGGCGGCGTGTCACTGGAATGGGGCAGCCTGAGCACGAGCGAGCAGGGCGTGCTCAACACCGCGCCGAACGGCAGCACCGACAACCAGGGTCAGCAGCGTCTCGCATGGCTGCGCGGTGTGCGCTCGGTCGAGCAATTGCAGAATCCGCCCGGCAACCTGCGCGCGCGCACCTACGTGCTGGGCGACATCATCGACTCCAGCCCCACCTTCGTGGGCGCGCCGACACCGCTCGAATACCTGGACAAGTTCAAGGACAACCTGTATCCGAGTACCGCCAATCCGGAAAACGCGCCCGGCGCGCAGGCCTTCAGTGCGTTCGCCGCGGCGGAGGCGACGCGCGAGAACGTGGTGTACGTGGGCGGCAATGACGGTCTGGTGCACGGCTTCGAAGCCGGCTCGTACAAGGCAAACGGCACGTACGATGCCTCGACCAACGACGGCAAGGAACTCCTCGGCTACATGCCTTACGGGGTGTTGAACAACAAGGTCGTCAATCTGGCCAATCCGCTCTACAGGCACGATTACCTCGTCGATGCGACGCCCACTGCGGGTGACCTGTTCTACGGCAATGCCTGGCACACCTGGCTGGTGGGTGGCGTCGGTTCCACCGGCCAGGAAATCTACGCTCTGGATATCACCAACGCCTCCAATTTCTCGGAAAGCAATGCCTCCAATCTGGTGATCGGCGACTGGAGCAGCGCCACGCCCGGTCTGTCGCACCTGGGGAACACGGTGGGTTCGCCGATCATCGCGCGCCTGCACAACGGCGACTGGGCGATCATTTTCGGCAACGGCTTGGGCAGCACCACGACCGCCGGCGTGTACATCGGCCTGGTCAATCCATCCACCGGCAGCGTTACCTTCCAGTTCCTGGATACCGGCGTCGGGTCCTCCACGAATCCCGATGGCATCGCCTACGTCTCCTCGGTGGACCTGGACGGCGACGGCATCGCGGATTACCTGTATGCCGGCGACACCCAAGGCAATGTCTGGCGCTTCGACGTGACCAGCAATCTGCCGTCCAACTGGCACATTTCGAAATTCGGCAACGGCTCGCCCACACCGCTGTTCGTGGCCACCGACAGCAAGGGCAATCCACAGCCGATTACCACCTCCATCACCTTGCTTGCGGTACAGACCGGCGTCGGCACCAAGGTGACGCGCGACATGCTGTTCTTCGGCACCGGCGAGCAGACGCCGGCCACCACGACCCACGGCGTCCAGTACGCCAAGGGCACTTCGTCCAACGGCACGGCTCAGACTTTCTACGGAATCTGGGATTGGGACATGAGTGCATGGAACGCCATGTCCTCGGTGCAGTACGCCTCGCTGACTGCACCGCAGACCATCACCCGGAGCAATCTGCTGGCGCAGTCTGTGGTAGCAACCGGCACCGGCACCAGCGGCGGCCAGACGGTGAATTACCGGACGTTGTCGAACACCAAGGTAGTGTGCTGGCAGAACACCACCGATTGCCCCGGCGGCAGCAGCGTCAACGACCAGTTCGGCTGGATGTTCGATCTGCCCGATCCGGGCCCCACGACGGGTCCCAATGCGGGCGACGGCGAACAGATCATCTACAACCCCGTATTCCTCGACGGCGCGATGGTGATCAACACCGCGATCCCCCCCGTGATTTCCGCGCAGGAATGCAACCCCGGTTTGCAGAGCGGCTGGACGATGGCGTTCAATCCGGCAACCGGCGGCGGTTTCCAGCAGGACTTCTTCCCGCTCGTCGGCGGCGGTGGCGGGAGTGGTTCATCGATCAGCGGTATCCAGCTTGCGGGTACCGGCACGCCCACTGCCATCCAGTACGGCAGCAAGAGCTATCTGGCGACCCAGACGGTTCCGAACGTTCCGGCACTCAGTCAGGTGAATCCGCCGCCGAACGATGTTCCCGCGCGCGTTTCCTGGCGCGAGCTGGTGAATCCTTGAGGCCCGTGATGAGAAACAGGGGAAAGGTCATGGCGAGATCCACAGCTTGGCGAGCGGGTCGAAACAGTTCCGCGGAATGGCTTCGCAACCGCGGCTTTACCCTGCTGGAGCTGATGATCGTGGTGGTGATCATCGCAATCCTGGCAGCCATCGCGTATCCCTCGTACATCAGCTACATCACCAAGACTAAACGCAGCGCAGCGGAAGGCTGCCTGTCCGAGTACGCGAATTACATGGAGCGGTACTACACGACGAATTTGACCTATGCCGGAGCCGGAGCGGTCGGTACATGGCCAACGCTGGACTGTGCGTCGCCATCGCAGACGGGCAACGATTACGGCTACGCACTTGGCCCAGCCCCTGGGTCCTCCACAAACACTTACCAGCTCACCGCCACACCCCAGGGCTCGCAATCCGTCCGTGATACCCAGTGCGGCACCCTGACACTGAATCAGGCGGGGGCCCGAGGCGCCGCCGGCATCGTCGATACCACTGGCACGAACCCCGCGGTCGTCGCTTGCTGGAAAGGTTGACTGCAGGCTTCCCAGCATCAAGTGTCCCGACGGGCTGATCGCTTTCGCGCGTCTTGCGCGTTTCCGTGATGCGTTTCGCGTAGTCACTGGCCCGCCGTCAGCCTGATCCCGGCTCCGTGCCCGTCGGCTCGGGTGACGTTTGTCGGACGGATCACACCGTTCGTCGGACCCGCTTGGAAATGCCGTGCATCTATGGCATGGTTTTGTCTACTCGGCGGAAATCGAGGGCCGCCGAGGGAACCGGGGAGGTTCTGACGTGAACTCGCTTCACTCGCTACACGCAGCGGGTGTGCGGCTGCGCGTCGGTGGCGAACGTCGCCACGTGCGCGGCTTCACACTGATCGAACTGGCGGTGACGCTGATCGTGGCCGCGATCCTGCTGGGGATCGCAGTGCCCAGCTTCCGGCACGTGCTCGGGAGCACCGGCCTCAGCGATATCAACAACGCCCTGATCGGCGATCTCGCATTTGCCCGCACTCAGGCGGTGACCCTGCGCACACCGGTCACGGTGAGCGCAACCAGTGGAGGCTGGAACGGTGGCTGGTCGGTGACCGTGTCGCCCGCCTCGGGAACCGGTGCCACGACCGTATTGCGAGTGCACGCACCGGTCCCGCAGAGGTACGCCATCGACGCGAACGTCGTTTCGCTCAATTTCACGCCGGCCGGCACGCTGGCCACGCCGGCGGATGTGGGGGCCTGCTTCACCGTGGCCGCTCCCTCCGATACGCGCAACGTGACCAGCTACGTGCAGGTGTCGCCGGCCGGAACGCTGACGCGATCCAGTGGCGTCACGGCGCCCAAAGGATGTCCGATGCCATGAGCAGGCACACGTCACACACGCCGCAACACGGTTTTTCGATGCTGGAAGTACTGATTGCTGTGCTGGTTTTCAGTCTGGGCATGGTCGGCCTTGGCGGCTTGCTGATCTTTGCCCTGCAATCCAATCACGTTGCCTATCTGCGCACGCAGGCGACCTTCCTCGCCCACGGCATGGCCGACCGGATGAGCGCCAATCTGGTGGGCGTGTGGAATGGCGACTACAACCGCGACTATCCGACCGGCGATGTGCAGGATTGCACGGGCGGTTGCACGCCCGCGCAGCTCGCCGCCTACGACCGCGCAATCTGGAGCAGCCAGTTGCAGGCGTTTCTTCCGAACGTCAAAGCCAGCATCACGTGCGACGCGGGGGGTGCGGGGTATGCCCCGAACGATGAACAACGCCAGATGCGTCCGCCCTATGGCGGCACGTGCACGATGACCCTCACATGGAACGAGTCCGGTGCCGGTAGCGACCGCCGCCGACAGCCGCAAACCTTTGCCTGGGTGTTCCAGCCATGAACTGCTTGCCACACCAGCCCACGCGCCGCGATGCGGGTTTCTCACTGGTCGAGATAATGGTCGCGCTGGTGCTGGGCCTCTTGGTCGCGGCCGGCATCGTCTCGGTGTTCCAGTCCACCTTCAGCAGCAGCCGGGCGCAGACACAACTGGCGCGGCTGCAGGAAGAGGGCCGCTTCGCGATTGGCCGCATGCGGGACGACCTGCTGCTGGCGAATTCGCAGTACTGCAGCAACAGCGGTGGCAACGCCGCGCGAACGTCCGCCGGCGTTTATCTGGACGGTTTGCGTGCACCGACGGTGTACGCCAGCGATCCGAACGCCATTCCCGATGCGCTCAGTGACGTCACCACCTCGTGGGCTGCTCCTGCCACGCCGTTCTCGCTGCCGTCCTTCCTCTACATGCGTGGTCATGATTGCACCACTGCCGGATGCACGCCGCTGGATCCGCACAACATGGTGGCCAGCATCCCCGCGATGGGCAAGGCGGTGGGCATGCGGGTGATCGGGGCGTCAGTGCTGACGATCCGCTATCTGGATCCGCAAGGCGGTTGGGCCGTGGTGCCGTCCGACACCGCCAGGGGCACCAAGGTGCAATCCGCCGGAACCACGGGTGCGATCACCGAGATTGATCTCGATCCATTGCCGGGCGAACCGGAGATTGCCCATTTCGGTGCAAACGATCTCGCCTATCTTTCCGACTGCTCCAATGGCCGGATTTTCGCCGTCCAAGGCCAGGGTGGCAGCGTCCTGACGCCCACCGGTGCCAATTTCACCGCGCCGCAGGCCATGCAGGGCACTGCCGCGCCACGTCTCTACGACTTCGACCAGGATTTCCTCACCGTTACCTATTACCTCAAGGTGGTCGATGCCGGCGATGGCCGTACCACCGGCGCGCTGATTCGTCGCGTCAACGGCAACAGCGAGGAAATGGTGCGCGGCGTTGAGCGGCTGGATTTCCGGTACGGGGTGATCAACGCCAGCGGCGAGACGGTATTCCTCAGTGCCGATCAGATCGACAAGGGCGTCGATGCCGGCGGCAGCAGCATTCCCTGCCCTCCGGATGTGCCGTTGCCCGGCGGCATGCCGACCGCGGGATGCCTGTGGCGTGCCGTGAATACCATCGAGGTGCACATGCTGCTGGATGGACAGACTCCGCTGTACACCCTGACGCCGAACGAACTGGCCTATGCCTACACCATCGACGGCGCCTTTGCGCCCCGGGCGCCATCCACGCACGCTATCAAGCCTTCCGATCAGGGCTTTCCCGATCAACTGCTGCGTCGCGAGTTCGTGACGCTGGTCTCGCTGCGCAACTACAACCCGTGAGGTACCAGGAATCAGCCATGTTTCCGCATCGTCCGCCCTCCGGATTCTCGAGTCGCCTGCACGACCAGCGTGGCGCGGTGCTGCTGGTGGCGCTGATTTTCCTGTTGCTGCTGACCCTGCTCGCGGTCGGAGCATCCAGCACGTCGTTGCTGCAGGAGCGCATGGTGGCGGCTACGCGTAGTGCGCAGCTCGCCCTGATGAGCGCCGACACGGCACTGCGCGGCGCCGAATGGCGCCTGTGGAGCTCCACCGCCGCGGTCGGTGGCCACATGACCTGCCTCACCGGCAGCATTTCCACGGAAAACGGCTGCGTGAAATACGCCCCCGGTGCACCACCTTACACCGCCGATGGCGATGTCACGAAATTCCGGGCAGGCAACAACCAGTGGCTGACCGGCATCGGAATCACGTACACCGGGCCGGCGGGGCAGGGCGGTTACACCAGCAACACGGACGACAAGCTGATCACGGCCAACATCGCGCGCAACCCGCAATACATCATCGAGGACATGGGCCGCGCGTTGCCGCCCGGCGCAGGCGCGCAGCACGAATCGGGCGTCACCGGCACGCTGAACGATGGCCCCGGCCAGATATCCACGCACATCTTCCGGATCACCGCGCGCGCCACCGGCGGTGACAAGAACACCGTGCGCGTCGTGCAGACCACCTTCGACGCACAGGCCACCAACTGAGGGGAACCGGAGCCATGTCCAATCCCGTCCGTGCCGTGCAACTTTGCCGCCCCCGCGCTCTGGCGCTTGCGCTGTCGCTGGCGGGAGGACTCTCCTTGCCATTCGTGATGTTGCCGCGCGTGGATGCCGCCACCATACCGCCCGCCGGCACCGTCGAGTTGAGCCCCACGCCGGTGAACCAGACCCAGTCGGTGCCGCCCAACCTCGTGGTTACATTCGACGATTCGGGATCGATGGCGTGGGACTACATGAGCGACAGCCGGCCTTTCGATGACGGATCCTGGAGCGGCCCCTGGAAGTGCGCCGGGGTAATCGATCCGGCCGCGACATCCGGGATCGGCACGCACGTGATGAACGGGGTGTACTACAACCCCAATGTGACTTACGTGCCTCCCGTGAATGCCAATGGAATGGTTTTTCCGAATGCGGATGCCACCTTGAAGGCGGTATGGAATGACGGCGTTACCGCCAACCGCCCACTCAATCCAGGGGGCAAGACCAGCACGACCGATTTCACCAACCAGGTCGTCACCCAGGGCAAAGCCACGACAACCCAATATTGGCAGTGTCCCTACGATGCAGGCACGGCCTACAGCCTGGGCGTTTCCGGCAACAAATATTCAACGACCAGTCGTGTTGCTGGCGGCGGACCTTATTACTATCGCTATACGGGGCCGGCCATTGCAGTGGACCAGTATGGCAACCCGACTTCGGCCGGCCGCACCAATCTCTACAAGGCCAGCAACTGGACCGCTGTCGCGGTGCCGGCCGATCAATATCAAAACTGGGCCAATTGGTGGGCCTACTACCATACCCGCAACCAGATGGCGCGAACGGCTGCCTCGCGGGTATTCGCTTCGCCTGCTCTTGCGAGCACGACTGCTGACGCCGGTTATGGCGGCAATATCCGCGTCGTATGGCAGAACCTCAATGTCGGCAACTTTAAATTGCCGGATAACGCGATCATCTCGGCATTGATCGACACGTCTGGCTGCGGCAATGGTGCCGCAGCAGATCCGCAAATGACGCAGCAAAAGACGGGGTCTGTCAAAGTGCCGCCGGATTGCTACCGGAGCGCCTTCTACAACTGGCTGTTCCAGATTCCGGCCAGCAACAGCACGCCTTCGCGCAGTGCGCTGATGCGTGCTGGCGAGTTTTTCAAGCGCGGAAATGGCAATACCGGCGGGACAGGTGACCTGCATGATCCGTATTGGCAGCCGCCGGCAACCGGAAAGGGTGACGGCAATGAGCTCACCTGTCGCCAGAACTTCCATCTCCTGATCACCGACGGCCTGTGGAACACGGACACCGGCCTGCCTGCCGTTTCAAGCCTCACGCAACCCAAATCCGGCACCACGCTCCCGGATGGCGTGGCGTTTCCGGCGACGGCCGGCAATTCGGTAACCGCTATCTACGCGCCTCAGCACGACAACGGCACTGCCTCGTCCCTCTCGGACGTGGCGTTCCATTATTGGGCCACCAATCTGCGGCCGGATTTGTACAACCCGAGCATGGGCAATTTCGTGGCGCCATATCTGCCCGATCAAACCATCAGCATTTTCAACCTTGCGACCAAGTCGAATTCCAGTGTCGCCGCGGCAAACGTGAACCAGGAAATCTATTTCAATCCCAGGAACGATCCCGCGACATGGCCGCACATGTCCGAGTATCTGGTGGGACTTGGCGTCAACGGTGTGCTCAATTTTTCCGATAACACCGATTGCATTGATACGAGCACGCCCACGAAACAGGATGCATGCAACCTGCGCAAGGGCATGACCAATTCAAATGGAACTGTCGGATGGCCACAGCCGAGCAGCACCGCCAACAGCAACAATGGCAGTCCCGCCAACATCGACGATACCTGGCATGCGGCACTGGCCGGACGCGGCCAGTTTTTCAGTGCCGGAAACCCGCAACAACTGGTTGACCAGTTGAGCAACATCCTGAGCAACATCCTGGCGCGCGCCGCGACGCCCACCACCGGCGCGGTCAATGCCAGCGTGGCGACCAGCGGCGCGCTGAGCTTCAACACCGGCTACAGCACGCAGGACTGGTCCGGCGTGCTGCAGGCTGTCACGCTGAAATCCGACGGCACTTTTGGCGGCACGGTCTGGGACGCGGGCGCGATGCTCAACGGCCGTTCGCAGGATTCGCGCCTGATCCTGACCGCGAGTCGTGGAGGCAACGGCATCATCGGCGGCATGGCCTTCACGACGACCGCATCGTTCGACGCCGTTGAACTCGCCGGCCTGAAAAATCCTGCACTGACCGGCGGCAACGATACGCTGGCCAACCGGGTCCTTTACCTGCGCGGCGATCGCAACCACGAAGCAGACGGCACCTACCGAACACGCAGCAATCTTCTGGGCGCCATAATCAATGCGCAACCGGTGTATGTCAGTTATGCCGCCGGCGGTTACAGTGATCGCTGGCCCAGAGGCTCGGCGGAAGCCGCGACGGGTGCGCAGAGCTACGACGCGTTTGTCGGTGCGCACCTTGCCCGTCCCGGCACCGTGTACATGGCCGCCAATGACGGCATGCTGCACGCCTTCAGTGCCGCGCTAAAGAAGAACGCCGATGGCAGCTACGGTCCGGACCAGGAGGCCGGCGCCGGAACGGAACGCTGGGCGTTCATTCCGCGCGCGGTGTATGCGAACCTCGGCAACCTGACCAATGTCGGCAGTTTCAAGTACGCGCCGACAGTGGATGCCACGCCCGTGACCCGCGACGTGTTTTTCACGAGCGACCGCAAGTGGCACACCATCCTCGTGGGCGGAGTGGGGCTGGGCGGCCGCGGTGTGTACGCGCTCGACATTACCGACCCTGCAGCGGTGTCTGCCGGCAGCGTGCTGTGGGAATTCGATTCCGATGCCGGCAGCAACGGCCCGTCGCAGATGACCGGTTGCGTGTCCAACATCGGTACGTGCCGCTCCACCGACCTCGGCTTCACTTTCGGCCAGCCCAACATCGGACGGCTTGCCAGCGGACAATGGGTGGTGATCGTCCCAAATGGTTACTTTCCGGATTGCAGCCAGACCGACAAGCCGCCCAATTGCGACTCCGGTCAGGCTCCCAAGGACGTTGCTGGCAACCCCTACAGCGCGTTGTTCGTGCTGGACGCACGCACTGGCGCGGTGGTCGCTGAACTGAAAACGCCTACCGACATCAACGGCGTGACTAGCTTTGGACTGGCGACGCCTGTCATGGGTGACTACGACAACGACCAGATCGACGACGTTGCCTTCGCCGGTGACCTGCAGGGCAACCTGTGGCGGTTCGACCTCTCCAATCCGAATCCCTCCCGGTGGACGGTGGCCCTGGCCTATCGTGGCACCACCGACGCCAACGGCAAGCAGGGTGTGCAGCCGATCACGGTGATGCCCCGCCTGTTTCCCGATCCGACCACCAATCGTTTCATCGTGGTGTTCGGCACCGGCAAGTACCTGGGGGCGGGCGACAACACCAGCAACAGCGCGGCAATCCAGTCGGTGTACGGCATCCGCGACAAGCTGGACGGCAACGGCACGATTGTCACCGTCACGCAAGGTGATCTGGTGAGGCAAACCTTGAGCGAGGAGCTTGCATCGGCGTCGCTGCCCGACGGGAAACCGAATCCGGTGGCCGGGGCGATCCTGCGCAAGCTGACCAACTATGCAGTACCCGCCAGCGCCGGTGGCTGGTATTTCAACTTGATGACCACGACCAACAGCGGCGTCATCAACGACGCAGGCGAACGCGTGGTGGTCACGCCGGGTGCGATATTCAGCAGCAATACTGCGGTCATCAGCACGTTGATTCCAGGAAGCAGTGATCCCTGCAATCCGTCGGCCAAGGGCGCGATCATGTTCATCGACGCCGCCACCGGCGGCGCGGGCAAAGGCCAGTCTTCGCTGGGTGGTAGCGGTTACGTTGGCGGTCGTGCCGACAACGTGCGCACAGGTGGCTCGCTGCCGGTCGTCTCTGCGCTGGGCGGCGGCAGGCTGTACCTGCCTGGGGTCACATACGCGGGAGCCAAGGGCAACAATCCGGTGTCGGGCGACGCGCCGATCTGGCGACGGCGCTCGTGGCAGGAAATCCAGAGCCAGTAAGAAGGTTGGGGGTAATGTGGTCATGACGGGGACGGGTAGGACAAAGGTCGGAGGCTTCACCCTGATCGAATTGATGATCGTAGTCGTGGTCATCGCGATCCTCGCCGCATTCGCGGTGCCGTCGTGGCGGCGCTACGTATACCGTTCGCACCGCGTGGACGGCCAGAACCTGCTGATGCAGGTCGCGCAGGCGGAGGAGCGTTATTACACCAACTACAACCGCTATCCGTTGTCTGCGACCTCGCTGGGGTTCACCACCGATCCAGCCATATCCGAGCACGGCTATTACAGCGTGGCACTTTCGCTGCCTGCGGCTTCCAGTGCGGGCCAAGGCTATCTCGCTACCGCCACGCCGATCGGCGCGCAGGTCGGCGATGCCTGCGGTCCGCTCAGCATCGACAACACCGGTCTGAAGCAACCGTTGCCGACCGATACCGCCCACAACAGCAACGGCTCGTGCTGGTAGCGAAAGCGACATGACTGCGTGAGCCAGGATTTCCAGCAGGGTGCGCAGATCGGCATGCACGCAGGGCGGTTCAACGCGGCATAACCCGCTCCGGTACGGCGCAACGGCACTGACGCTGTCGAACAGCGAGAGCCGATAGGCATTGCCGTCTGCTGGCTGCGCAAAATCGGAACGGTTCGTTGTCGCGACAGGACCGAGGGTTGCATGACAACCCCGTGACCACGACCCGCAAGATTGCCTTTCGGCGTGCGGTCGGCATGCGCGACCACATGCATGACCATGCAGACACGAAAATGGCCGACTTCAAAAAGTCGGCCACTCTCGCAGGCGCTTGATTCTGGTGGGCGGTGCAGGGATCGAACCTGCGACACCTGCCGTGTGAAGGCAGAAATATGCACTTTCGCGGACGTGGGCGGACGCAATAAATCACTGAAACCCTTGAAAACATGTGCATCCACGTTCACCGAAGTGTGTTATAGTTTTTCCGTACAGGCGTACGTACGGAGAAAATCATGGCACGACAGAGCATCGACAAGGCGCGCACCCGCGATCGTCTGGCCGTCCGCCGAGAGCCGTATTGGGGTGCGCCCATTCAGCGCGGCTTGTTCGTCGGCTTCCGCAAACTGGAATCCGGCGGCACGTGGATTGCCCGCCAGCGTGACGACGATGGACGCCAGCGATACCAGAGCATCGGGCATGCCGACCGGATGCCGTACGAAGATGCCGTCAAGGCTGCGCGGGCTTGGGCGAAGCAGGTGGAAGCCGGCGTGGATACATCCGAAATTCAGACGGTCGCCGATGCGTGCCGGGCATACGTCAAGGATCGCCGCCGCGAGAAGGGCGACGCGAATGCGAACGATGCAGAAGGGCGTTTCGAGCGCACGGTGTACGAGGATGCCATCGGCAAGGTGAGGCTCGTCAAGATCAAGGCCGGGATGATCAAGGCATGGCGAGCGGAATTGGACATGGCGGATGCAAGCAGGAACCGCACGCTCGCCGCGCTCAAGGCCGCGCTGAACTTCGCTGTCGCCGAGCGCTACGTCACCGCCGACAAGGCTACGGAATGGGAGCGGGTGAAGCCCTACAGCGTCACCGCGCGTCGTGACCTGTATCTGGACCGTCACCAAAGGGCGGCATTGGTCGATGCGCTGGATACATCGGCGAGGCCATTCGTGCGCGCGTTGTGCCTGTTGCCGCTGCGTCCTGGTGCACTCGCTGCCGCAACCGTCGCCGACTTCAATACCAAGGGCGCGACGTTGCGCATTCGCAAGGACAAGGCCGGGGCTGGGCGCACCATAGCGTTGTCACCGGAAGCGGTTGACCTGCTGCGGGCCGAAGCCAAGGGCAAGACGCCGGGCGCACCGCTGATCGCGTATCTGGGCGCGTCGCATTGGCCGAAGGAACGATGGAACGCCGCCATCAAGGATGCTGCTGCCGCGGCCAAGCTGCACCCGGATACGTGCGCGTACACGCTGCGCCATTCCGTGATCACGGACATGCTGACCGGCGGCATGGACTCGCTGACCGTCGCGCGGATCGCGGGCACGTCGCTGGCGATGATCGAGAAACACTACGGCCACCTGTTGCACGACCACGCCGCCAAGGCGATGGCCGGGCTGGCGTTGTGACGCGCGACTCGCTATTGTCACGCAATGCCGTATAATAGTCCCCTGTTCGGGTTCATCGAACTTGCGCCGTTTGCACGAGCGCGGGAAGCCTACGGCATGGGCGATGCGGAATTTGCAGCGTTGCAGGCCGCTATGCTCGCCGACCCGGAAGCGGGCGACGTGATTCCCGGTTCCGGCGGTTGCCGCAAACTCCGCTGGCGAGCGCCGGGGCGCGGTAAGCGCGGCGGCTATCGCGTGATCTACTTCCTGCGCAACGCCGAAGGCTTGATCGTGCTGGTGCTGCTGTACGCGAAGAACGTGCGCGACAATGTGGAGCCCGGACTGTTGCGCGAACTGAAAGAGGCATTCACACCATGACCAAGATGACCGCCAAGCAACGCGCCGCATGGGAACGGTCGCGCGACCTGAACGCCGAACTGCGCGAGGCGATTGCCGATGCCAAGCATGACCGCTGGGCGCGCAAGACCGAATTCACGCCGCTGGCGAATGGGCGCATGCGCCGCCGCATCACCCGTCGTGACGGCACGGTTGAAAAGGATGAAGTGATACCGGCATCGCGTGCCGCATTGGTTGCCGCACGCGCGGGCACCGGCCTGTCGCAGTCGCAATTCGCCGAGATCATGGGCGTATCCGTGCGTACCTTGCAGGATTGGGAAGCTGGGCGCCGCCAGCCTAGCGGTGCGGCGCAAACACTGCTGCGCATCGCGGCCACGCATCCGCGGATCGTGCGGGAAGCTGTCGCGTAAACGAACCGCCACGGCTAGGCTGGCCAGCCGAACGCGGGACATTCTCACCCGCTGCCGTGGTGCCTTTCTTGAGAGCGCACAAGAGAGGTGCGCGCCATGCACTTTGCCCACTTCGAGCAACCGCACTCGGCTTCGGATGCAACCGAGTTTGCCGACTATGTGAAGCGGGCGAAGCAAGGGGATCGGCACGCCGAAGTGGCGTTGCGTCTGACGGTTTACGTGGCGATGGCAGGCACCGCGCCGGTGCCGCGATACATCCGCGATTACGTCGCCCATGAGTACAGCACACCAAAACCGCGCGCCGCGACGAAACCGCCGAATAGGCCGAATCACTCGCTGCGCGATCAAAATCTTGTGAGTTGGATCGACAGTGCGCGCTACGTGCGGGATGCAGTGCAAAGCGCCCTGAACGTGGAGGAATGGGCCAAGACCCAGCCAGGGATGCCAACCAAAGCGACGACCAATGCGGACATCTACCGCGAAGCTGCTTTGAAATTCGGCGTCAGCGCCAAGCGGTGCAAGTCCATCTACGAGGCTGCGAGCAAGCACCGGACGGGAGAAACGCTAGCCTGAAAAGTACCCCTGTTTTCGGGTCAGCCGTGGCGTCCAGCATTCGGGGTGCGTGTAAACCTGCACGCTCACCGAGAAACCAAGATGGACGCACCCATTGTTGAGAGTCGCCCGCCCTACGGGCCGCTAGTTGACAGTTGCCGCCGGTACGGAATCGCACGCAGCAAAGCATTCCAACTGGCCCGCGAAGGTCTGATCCGCACCTTCTCCATCGGGAGCAGGCGCTTCGTTTATTTGAGCTCGCTGGATGAGCTGCCGGATCGGCTCGCCGAACGCGACGCAGCGTGACGCCATGACTGCCGAACTTCTGCTGTCGAGGTTGAAGCATGTTCGCGCGACCGGCCCAGCATCGTGGCGTGCAGACTGTCCGAACGGGCACACCAAGGCGCGCGGCTCGCTGGCCGTCACTGAATCCGCCGATGGCACCGTATTGCTGCATTGCTTCGCGTGTAGTGATGTTCACGGCATCTTGTCCGCTGTCGGGCTGGAAGTCGCCGACTTGTTCCCCGAACGAATCAAGGACACGTCACCGGAAGCGCGCCAGCGCGCGCGCGAAGCGCTCAAACGCACCGCATGGGCGGCAGCCCTGAGGGTGCTGTCGCGCGAGACGTGCGTGGTCAACGCTGCCGCCGGTTGGCTGCGACAGCGCAAGACGCTGGAGGATTGAACCGCCCCGGCTTTCCCGGAGGCTCCAACCTTTGAGAAGATTGGAGCATGAACACCGAGAAGCGGTACTCACCTGAGGTACGGGAGCGGGCGGTGCAGATGGTGCTGGAGCACCAGGGCGAGCACGGTTCGCAGTGGGCGGCGATCGGTTCGATCGGGGCCAAGA
>Ga0209061_1002945_pt1 | contig 19798 bp, 19 predicted proteins | sample Coa_R1_10_FD_187157 | JGI IMG/M metagenome (GOLD analysis project Ga0209061, IMG submission 187157) | Surface soil microbial communities from Centralia Pennsylvania, which are recovering from an underground coalmine fire - Coalmine... | ecosystem: Environmental > Terrestrial > Soil >...
GATCGGCCCGAATTGGATCGACGCGGTCGGGCACGCCTGGGCGCAGGCAGGGGTGAGCCCCACCTGCAGGCGGTCGTAGCACAGCGTGCACTTCTGCGCTGTGTTGGTCACCGGGTTGATCTCGATCACATCGAATGGGCAGGCCGTGACACAGTAGCGGCAGCCGTTGCAGGCGTCGGCCTGGATCACCACCGTGTCGAACTCGGTGCGGATGATCGCCCCGGTGGGGCAGACTTCGAGACAGCCCGCCTGCACGCAGTGCTTGCACACGTCGCTCATCAGCAGCCAGCGGCCGGTGCTGCGCCGGTCGCCGTCGAACTGCTCGATGAACTTCACGTGCCGCCAGTGGGTGCCGTCCAGCTGGCGGGTGTTGTCATAGCTGTTGCCGCTGAGCGTGTTTTGCCCGCCGTGCCAGGCCGGCAGCTGGTTCCACTGGTTGCAGGCGACCTCGCACGCCTTGCAGCCGATGCACAGCGTGGTGTCGGTGAAGAACCCCACCGGCTGCCCCGGCTGGAACACCACCGGCGCGCTGGGCAAGCCCGGGGCAGTGGCTGGCAGGGGCGGGAAGGGCGGCCTGGGCTCGAGCCCCGGCTGCTGCGGCGTCGGCCGATACAGCGGGGGAAGAAGGTTCGGCAGCCGCATCGAGCATCCCTCCCTACGCCTTCTCGACGTTGCACACGAAGGTCTTGCCCTCGTGGATCGACACGTTCGGGTCGGCCACCAACGCGCTGAGGTCGTTGGTCACCTCGCCGGTCACCAGCCCCATGTAGCCCCAGTGCCAGGGCATGCCAACCTGGTGCAGCGTCTTGCCGTCCACCTGCAGCGGGCGCAGCCGGCCGGTGACCAGCGCCTTGGCCTTGATCGTCCCGCGCGGGGTGGACACCTGCACCCAGTCGAGGTTTTGGATGCCCTTCTCCTTGGCCAGCTCGGGGCTCAGCTCGATGAACAGCTCCGGTTGCAGCTGGGCCAGCCAGGGCAGCCAGCGGCTCATCACGCCCGACAGGTGGTGCTCGGTGAGCCGGTAGGTGGTGATCACGTAGGGGAAGCGCGGGTCGCCCGGGGCCGCCAGCTGGTTGGCCGGGTGGTCCCAGTACTTGTGCACCGGGTTGTTTTGCTGCTTGTACAGGGGGTTCAGGATCGGCGACTCGGCCGCCTCGTAGTGCGTGGGCAGCGGGCCATCCACCATCCCCGTCGGGGTGAACAGCCAGCCCTTGCCGTCCGCCTTCATGATGAACGGGTCGGCGCCGCTGTGCGCGTCTAGCCCCGTGGCGCCCGGCCGCGCCGGGGTGTCGGGCGCCTTGGTGAGCGGGAAGTCGGGTACGTCGTGGCCCACCCAGCGGCCCTGCGCGGCATCCCACCACACCCACCGCTTGCGTTCGCTCCAGGGCTGCCCGTCGGGGCGCGCCGAGGCGCGGTTGTACAGGATGCGGCGGTTGGCCGGCCAGGCGAAGCCCCAGCCGAGGTTGCTGCCGGGCTGGTTCTCCGGGTCGGGCTGGCGGCTGGCCGCGCGCAGCTGCCCGTCGGGGGTGAGGATGCCCGAGTAGATCCACGACGCGCAGGTGGTCGAGCCGTCGTCTTTCAGGTCGGTGAAGCCGGCGACCAGCTGCTTGGTCCGGCTATCGAAGCCCTGCCACTCGCGGTGCACCTTGCGCAGGTCCGGCTCGCCCTGGATGCGCGTGTCGGTCGGGTACTGGCCTGGGTCGTAGTCGTAGTCCCACACCAGGTTGCGGAAGCCCTGGTCGCGCGGCAGGGTGCTGTTGGCGTACAGCCGCTTCAGGCGCAGCGCGAGCTGGTGCGTGAACCAGGCGTCCGAGCGGCAGTCGCCTGGCGGGTCCACAGCCTTCTCGTGGAACTGCACGAGCCGCTGGGTATTGGTGAAGCAGCCCTCCATCTCGGCGATCTGTGCCGAGGGAAACAGGAACACCTCGGTCTGGATGTCCTGGGGGCGCCACTCGCCGCTCTTCACCTCGGGCGAGGCGTACCAGAACGCGGCGGTCTCGGTCTCGAAGTTGTCCTTGACCACCAGCCACTTCAGCTTGCTCAGCGCCAGCCGCTGCAGGCGGCCGTTGAGCGAGGTGGCCGGGTTCTGGCCCATGCAGAACATCCCCTGCACTTTGCCCTCGGCCATCAGCACCATCATCGGCATGTGCGAGTGGTCGCCGGTGATCTTCGGGTGCCAGTCGTACCCGAAGTCGTTCTCCGGCGTGGCGGCGTCCCCGTACATAGACTTGAGGTAGCTGACCATGTACTTCGGGGTGTTCGCCCACCAGCCGGTGCCGAGCGTCTCGGCCTTGAGGTAGTCCTCTAGCGTATCGTGCGGCCGCAGGGCGCTGGGCGCCGGCATATACCCCTGGATCGAGTGGTACAGCGTGGGGATATCGGTGCTGCCCTGGATGGTGGCGTGGCCGCGCAGGGCCATGATCCCGCCGCCCGGCCGACCGATGTTGCCCAGCAGCAGTTGCAGCAGCGCCGCCGCGCCGATCATCTGCACGCCGTAGGTGTGCTGCGTCCAGGCCACGGCGTAGCAGAACGAGCTGGTGCGGTCGGGCCCGCTGTTGGCGGCGAGCGTCTCCGCCACCTGGAGGAAGATCTCCTTCGGGCAGCCCGTCACGCGCTCCACCATCTCCGGCGTGTAGCGTGCGAAGTGGCGGCGCACGATCTGGAACACGCAGCGCGGGTGCTGCAGCGTGGGGTCGGTCTGCGCTGGCGGCGGTACGAGCCCCTGCACCAGGGCGTCGTACGGCGGCCCTTTAGGCGGGGCGGTCTGCTCGCCGCCCGGGGGGCCGGAGGTGATCGGCTGCTCGCCGCTCTGCGCCGTGGCGGCCGTACGGCCCTGGTCGCCCACGGGCGCGCGCGCGTACTGCCAGGTACGGTTGTCGTACACGGCGCGGAACCCATTGATCGGGTCGCCCGTGTATTCCATCAGCCCCGAGAACACCCCGTCGTTGTCCTCGGTGTCGCGGAACTCCTCGTTGATGATCGTGGCAGCGTTGGTGTAGTTGACCACGTAGTCGTGGAAGTACTTCTTCTCCTCGATCATGTAGCGGATCAGGCCGCCGAGAAAGGCGATGTCGCTGCCCGCCCGGATCGGCGCGTAGATATCCGCCACCGCCGAGGTGCGCGTGAAGCGCGGGTCCACGTGGATCACTTTGGCGCCGCGCAGCTTGGCCTGCATCACCCAGCGGAAGGCCACCGGGTGGCACTCGGCCATGTTGGAGCCTTGGATCACGATGCAGTCGGCATCCGCCAGGCTGCCCGCATACATAGTGGCCGCGCCGCGGCCGAGTCGCACCCCCAGACCGGGGACGCTAGAGCTGTGTCATATGCGAGCCTGGTTCTCGATAGCGACGATGCCCAACCCGCGCATCAGCTTCTGGTGCAGGTGGTTCCATTCGTCGTCCATCGTGGCACCGCCGAGCGAGAAGATGCCCAGCGTGTGGTTGACCAACTTGCCGTTGGGCAGGCGCTCGACGAACGTCTCGTCGCGCGTTTGTTTCACCAGCTCCGCCACGCGGTCCATCGCGCGGTCCAGGTCCCACACCTCCCACTCGGTCGCCCCGGGCGCGCGGTGCAGCACCTTGGTCAGGCGGTTGGGGTTCACGTGCAGCTGGTAGGTAGCCGCCCCTTTCGGGCAGAGGTTGCCCTGGTTGATGGGGCTCGCCGGGTTGCCCTCGATGTTGACGATCTGCCCGTCCACGCTGTGGACCAGTAGGCCGCAGCCCACCGCGCAGTAAGGGCATACGCTCGGGGTCACTTTCGCGTTCTGGATGCGCAGCTCCTCCGCTCGGGCCCTCTTCGGCTGCAGATCGGCCCCCAGGCCGGCTAGCGCGCCGATGGCGGTGCCGGTGGTGACGCCCGAGATCTTGAGGAACTGGCGTCGTGTCACAGCCATTGTGCGTCTCCCATCTTCGCGACGCGAGCACGACGACCTAGTCGGTGGCGTGCGACCTGGCACGCGTCAAACGCTTGCAGTAGCGGACCTCTCACGGATGGCGACGGGCTAGCGGGGCGGAGTGCTCCTCTGGGGTCGGGGCACCGCCGCTCCTCAGCCGTAGGGAGAGCACCCTGCTCTCCCCCCTGTAGTGGCACGCATTGTCCGCTCTCCCAGGCCGGGTGTCAAGAGCTGCATGGGCCCGGACACCCTGGGCACTGGCACTCGTGGTACGCGCCGCGGTTACGGCGGCGGTGAGGATGGCAGGGCGGCCCCACAGGGCCGCGGTAGGCCGCCGCGAGAGGTCAGCGGGTGGTGGCGGCGCTAGCCTCGGGCTGGTCCAGGTAAAAGTTGTGCGCGTACAGGTCGGCGATGCGCGCGAGTTCCTCAGGCGTGAGGTCCGGCGTGTCGCTGGCAGCGGCGAATTCGACGAGCTGCTCCTCGTCGTAGATGTTCGGCAGCGCCGAGGCCACGCTCGGCTCGGCGAGCACGAAGCGCAGGGCCACCTGCCCGATGGTGCGCGGTTGGGCCTCGGTCAGGAAGCGCAGCCGCTCCAGCTTCTTCAGGCCGTCCAGCAGCCACTCGCGGGGCCGGTGGCTGCGGTGGTCGGTTGGCGGAAAGGTGGTCTCGGGCGTGTACTTGCCCTCCAGCAGGCCCGAGGAGTGCGGCACCCGGACCAGGAGCCCGACGCCCTTCTCGCGCGCGATGGGGAAGAAGCGGCGCCCCGGGTCCTGCTCCAGTAGGTTGTAGATGATCTGCATGGCCGCCATCGGCCGCTCGCGCAGCGCCTGGTCGCCGTGCTCCGTGCCCTGGATCGCCGGCCCCAGCGCCGCGCCGTAGGCGCGAATCTTGCCCTCGTCGCGCAGCCGCTCCAGCTCGGCGAACGTGTCGTCGCGGCGCAGCGCGTCCAGCCGCGGGTTGTGTAGCTGGTATAGGTCGACGTAATCGGTCTGGAGACGGCGCAGGCTGTGCTCCAGCGCCTGGCGGACAAAGGCGGGCGACCAGTCCTGCGGCAGCTCGCGCTGGCCGGTGCGCGGGCCGCTGTGCGTGTAGAAGTCGTAGCCGAACTTGGTGGCCAGTACCACGCGGTCGCGGTGACCGGCGAGCGCCTTGCCGACGATCCGCTCGCTCTCGCCGTTGCCGTAGGTGTCGGCCGTATCGAAGAATGTGATGCCCAGGTCCAGCGCGCGGTGGAGCAGGCGCAGCGCGGTGGCCTCGTCGCGCTCGCCCCACCAGGTCGTGCCGATGGTCCAGCAGCCGAAGCCGATTTCCGAGACCGTCAGGCCCGAGGTGCCCAGCGGACGATAGCGCATGCTCTTTCCTCCCGTGTTCCAGTCTAGCATGGGGCGCGCTGGGGCCCGGGCGCTAGCTGCGCAGTAGCCCCCACTCGTAGCCTTCCAGCAGGATCAGCTCGCGGAGCATGAAGTGCAGCCAGGCCCCGCGGCTGGCCACTGCCGGGCTGTCCTGCACGGGAGAGCCGTAAGCGTCGAGGCCCACACTGCGGGCCATGCGCAGGATGCGCAGCATATGGGGTGGATCGCTGACCAGCAGCACCCGCGACCAGCCCTGCGGCCGTAGGAGGTCGGCGGCCGCGCGAATGCTGGCCAGCGAGCTGCGCCCCTGGTCCTCCAGCAGGATCGCGGCCGCGGGCACCGCCTGTGCCCGCAGGTACGCGGCGGCCACCCCGGCCTCCGAGTAGCGGTCGCCCTCGCCGACCCCGCCGGTGACCACTAGCCGCGGCGCATAGCCCTCCTGGTACAGGGCTAGGGCATGATCTAGCCGCGCGCGCAGGATAGGCGACGGCTCGCCATTCCACTGCGCGGCGCCGAGCACCAGGATCGCGTCCACGGGCCGCCGCTCGTCGCGTGTCCCCTGCCACCACACGGCGGCCAGCAGGGCCGCGTGGTACAGCGCGAGGATGCCGATCGCCAGCATGGCACACGCGAGCCAGCCGGAGGGCGTCGGCAGAGCCCCGGGGCGGCGCCGGGCTGGCCCGTGTGCACGGCGAATGGCCAGTAGCCCGGTCACCATCTTCGCATTTGGCCCCCGTCGCTCGCCGGTAGCTTAGCCGGCTGGACGCCCCCCTGCAACGCCGTTCGGGCCCTGTGAGCCATCTCGCAGGCCAACTGTGATTTACCGTCCAGACGACTATCGTGTCCTGCGCGGATACTAGCCGTGAAGCAACGCTCGTCGGCAGACGACGCCGCGCGGGCGGAGGAGAGAAGGAGGCACGCGATGCGGAGCGACACGATTCGGCGCAAGGTGGTAGTGGCGGCGTTGGCGGTGGGGGTGGCGTTGGCCGGGACGGCCGTGCCGGCGGGGCGCGCCGTGCAGGCCAGCGAGCTGGCGCAGGGCGGCCATGGGAGTGGCCCGCGCGCCGGCAACGGGGCCCCGATCCACGTGCCGAGCAGCGGTTCGGGGGCCAACCTCGGTGGCGGCGGGCACGGCCATACACCGCCGGGCGGCAACGCGAGCGGGCCGGGCACGGCCGTGGGTAACCAGGCCGGCCAGGGCGCCACGCACGGCAACGCGCAGGGCCTGCGGTTCAGCGGCCCGACCACGCTGCAGGTCTACCAGCACGCGTCGCACTACGTGCAGCACGTACCGACCGCCTACCACGTGTACCACGGGCCGTTCTTCCACTACGACTATGAATGGTACTTCTACCGCCACCTCAGCTTCCCGTGGCTGTACGTGGTGTACGTCGAGGAGCCGGTGCTGGTCTGCACCACGGAGTACTACTTCTACGACGGCCTGTTCTACTGCTTCGTCGGCGAGCTGTGAGCTACCCGTCCCACGTCGGCGCCCTCGCCCGGCTTCCGGGCGGGGGCGCTGGCTGTTCACGCGCGGACGCCTAGCCGAGCCACACCAGCGCCTGCCACTCGGCGTTGCCCGCGGGCAGCTCGCTCGCCGCGGGCGGTGCCGAGAGATGCACCAGGCGGGTGGGGGGCACACCGCGCGCGTTGAGCGCGCTGGCCAGCTCGCTGAGCGAGCCCGCTTGGACCACCACCCAGCGGCCGCTCGTTCCATCGGCGAGGGGGCGCTGCGGCCCCTCGCGAGGCCGTGGCGGGGGCTCGACGCGCGGGGGGCGGCGTTCCGTCTCGTTGGGCCGTGGGCGCGCGCGCGACTCGGGCCGTGAGCCGCCTCGCTGGTACGGCGCTTGCCAGCGCGGGAAGCTGCCCCCGCCGCGCGCCCCCTTCCCTCCGCCGCGTTGGGATGCTCGTTTGTCCGCAGCCATGGTTTTTGTCCTCTCGCATTATCGCCGCGCGTCGTGCTCGCGGCGGGTCGTCGCTGTGCTGTGGTGGGCGTCTCGTGGCAGCGTGAGGCGTGGCCCCGATGGGGCACTATACCATGCCCATGCCAGGCGACTCCTTGTGCAGGAGGCCACGTGGGCGTTACGCTCCCGGCAGGTCCCCCGCGCCACTGCGGGCCTGCCGCTCGCCGAGAGAGGAGCGCTGTGTGATGACCATCTCCCCCGAGGCGCTCGCTGCCGCTAACGCGCAGGCGCGGCAACTGCGTGCCCTGGTGCGCGCCCCGCGCATCCTCGTGATGCCCGGCGCCTACGATGTGCTCACGGTGCGCCTGTTCACGGCGCTGGGCTTCCAGGCGATCCAAGGCAGCAGCGGCGCGATCGCTGCCACCTACGGGCTATATGACCAGGAGCTGCTGGGCCTGGAGCGCACCGCCGCGCTGTACCGCACGTTCGTCGAGGCCACCCCGCTGCCCGTGAACGCCGATGGCGAGAAAGGCTTCGGCGGCCCGGAGCGCATGGCCGAGACGGTCGCCCGCTTCGTGGCGGCGGGCGTCGCGGGCTTCAACCTGGAGGACAGCGACTACCACGCGCCCGGCGCGCCGATGACGCTGATCCCGCTCGCGACGCAGGTGGAGAAGATCCACGCGGTGATGGCGGCCAAGGCGGCGCTGGGCAGCGAGCTGTTCCTGAACGCGCGCGTCGATGTGTTCGGGACGGTGTCGGACTACCGGCAGGGGCTCGACGAGGCGATCCGCCGCGGCAACGCCTACGCCGAGGCAGGGGCGGACTGCATCTTCATCTTCCGCCCGCCGCCGGCCGAGGGGATCCGCACGCTGGTGCGCGAGATCCAGGCGCCGCTCAGCATCCTGGCGACCCCCGAGTCGCCGAGCATCCCGGAGCTGGAGCAGCTCGGGGTGGCACGGGTCAGCTACGGCGCCGCGTTCCTGCGCGCGGCGATCGCGGCGGTGCGACAGCTCGCCGAGGCCATGCTGCACGACGGCGATCCCGCGCCGCTGCTGCGCGTGGCGATGCCGCACGCCGAGCTCCAGCGCTACTTGAGTGGCTCTAGCGCCTAGCCGGGACGGGTAGGCGCCGTCAGGACAGATAGTCGCGGAACGCCTGGCGGAATGGCTTGTCGGCGCGCAGCTTCTGGAGCGCCTCGGCCTCGATCTGCCGCACGCGCTCGCGGCTGATACCCACGATCTCGGCGATCTCGCCCAGCGTGCGCGGCTCGCCGTCCGCCAGCCCGAACCGCAGGCGCAGCACCTCGGCTGCCCGCGGGCTCAGCCGCGCGCGCAGCGCCTCGTCCAGCGCCTGGGCGAGCACCGCCTCCTCGACCTCCTCGGCCGGGGGCGGCGTGGCCTGGTCGGCGATCAGGTCGGCGACCGTGGCCTCATCCTCGTCGCTCAGCGGCGTCTCGATCGAGATCGGCACCTTGGCTGCCACACTGGCCTGGCGCACGCGCTCCGGCTCGATCCCCAGCCGCTCGGCGACCTCCTCGGCGGTCGGCTCGCGCCCGAGCTGCTGGTGCAGGTCGCGGGCCACGTTGTACTGCTTGGTGAGCTGCTCGATGACGTGCACCGGTAGGCGGATCGTGCGCGCCTGGTCGGCCACCGCGCGGCTGATCGCCTGGCGGATCCACCAGTAGGCGTAGGTGCTGAAGCGGAAGCCGCGGCGCCAGTCGAACTTGTCCACCGCACGCTGGAGGCCGATGTTGCCCTCCTGCACCAGATCGAGGAACAGCAGTCCGCGGCCGAGATACTTGCGGGCCACCGACACGACCAGGCGGAGGTTGGACTCGATCAGCCGCTTGCGGGCGGCCTCGCCCTGTTGGACCAGCTGTTCCAGCTGCGCGCGCTCCTCGGGCGCGAAGTCGCCGCGCTCCAGCCGCCGCTGGGCCGCCTTGCCGGCCTCCAGCTGCTGGGCCAGCGCGATCTCCTCCTCGGCCGTGAGCAGCGGCGTGGCACTGATCTCGCGCAGGTACAGGGCCGCGGGGCTCTCGGCGGTCAGCTCCTCGGCCGGGGCGACGCCCTCCTGCACGCGCGTGAAGGCGCTCGGGCCCTCTTCGGCCAGCGTCTCGAGGTCGTCCCAGACGTCGCCCTCGCTCTCCACCACCTCGATCCCGAGGTCGCGGGCGATGTCTTCGGCGCTGTCGGCGTCGACCGGCGAGCCGGAGGCGGCCTGCATGATCTCGTCCAGGGTCACCCAGCCCCGCTCGCGCGCCTCGGCGACCAGGACGCCGGCCTGGCGTTCACGTTTGCTCTCGTGGCGATCCATAATGACCATCCCCTCTATCTAGCTTACGCAGGACCGGTGCCGGCTGACGAGGGATCGGCAGGGAAACGAAGACGCGGGGCCACTCGCTGAAGCACGTGGCCCCGCACGATCGAGAGGAGGGGAACGGGGTGCGCCAGCGGGGGCGCTAGGCCTTGGCCATCTCCTCGGCGTTGGCGCGGACCTGGTCGATGGTGCCGGTCATGTAGAACGCCTGCTCGGGCAGGTCGTCGACCTTGCCCTCCAGGATCTCCTTGAAGCCGCGCACCGTCTCCCGCAGCGGTACGTATACGCCGGGCCGGCCCGTGAACGCCTCGGCGACGCGCATCGGTTGCGACAGGAAGCGCTGGATCTTGCGCGCCCGCGCCACGATCAGCTTGTCGTCCTCGCTCAGCTCCTCCACGCCGAGGATGGCGATGATGTCCTGCAGGTCCTTGTAGCGCTGGAGGATGCGCTGCACCTCGCGGGCCACGTAGTAGTGCTCCTCGCCCACGATGCGCGGGTCGAGCATGCGCGAGGTGGAGGCCAGCGGGTCCACCGCCGGGTACAGCCCCTGCTCGGCGATCGCTCGCGACAGCGAGATCGTCGAGTCGAGGTGGGCGAAGGTGTTGGCCGGGGCCGGGTCGGTCTCGTCGTCGGCCGGCACGTACACGGCTTGCAGCGAGGTGATCGACCCGCGCTTGGTGGAGGTGATGCGCTCCTGCAGCGCGCCCATCTCGGTGGCCAAGGTGGGCTGGTAGCCCACGGCCGAGGGCATGCGGCCCAGCAGCGCCGACACCTCGGAGCCTGCCTGCACGAAGCGGAAGATGTTGTCGATGAACAGCAGGACGTCGCGGCCCTCGTCGCGGAAGTATTCGGCCTCGGTCACGCCCGTGAGGCCCACGCGCAGGCGGGCGCCGGGGGGCTCGTTCATCTGGCCGAACACCATGACGACTTTGTCGATGACCCCCGACTCCTTCATCTCCACCCACAGCTCGTTGCCCTCGCGGGTGCGCTCGCCCACGCCCGCGAACACCGAGTAGCCAGCGTGCTCCTCGGCGACGTTGCGGATCAGCTCCATGATGATCACGGTCTTGCCGACCCCGGCGCCGCCGAACACGCCGACCTTGCCGCCCTTGCGGAACGGGGCGATCAGGTCGATGACCTTGAGGCCCGTCTCGAAGATCTGGGGGGTCACCTCCTGCTCTACCAGCGGCGGGGCGGGGCGATGGATGGGGTACTTGATCGGCGTCTCCACCGGGCCCTTGCCGTCGATCGGCTCGCCGAGCACGTTGAAGATGCGCCCGAGCGCGGCGGGGCCGACCGGCACGCTGATCGGCGCGCCGGTGTCGATCGCTTCCATGCCGCGGCGCAGCCCGTCCGTGCTCGACATGGCCACGGTGCGCACCCAGTTGTTGCCGAGATGCTGCTGCACCTCGACCGTGAGGACCTTGCCGTCGCCCATCGGGATCTGGACGGCGTTGAGGATCTCCGGCAGCTGGTCGGGCGGGAACTCGATATCGACGACCGCGCCCACCACCTCGACGACTTTGCCCGTAGCCACGTTCGTTACTCCCGCTCTGCCGCGCCCGCCCGGTGTGCAGCGGGGGCGGGCGCCGTGTGCTCGCTACTCCCTGGCGGCCAACGCCTCGGCCGCGCTGGCGATCTCCAGCACCTCGCGGGTGATCGCCGCCTGCCGTGCCTGGTTGTAGGTGAGCGTCAGGTTGGCGATCAGCTCGCGCGCGTTGTCGTTCGCGTTGCGCATGGCCACCATGCGCGCGCTCTGCTCGCTGGCGATTGTTTCCAACACCGCCTGATAGATCTGCACCTCGACAAACCGCGGCAACAGCGCGCTCAGGATCGCCGCGGGGTTCGGCTCGTAGATGTACTCTACCCCCCGCCGCCGCTCCGCCTCGCTCAGCTCCGGCGGCGTGATCGGCAGCAGCTGGACGATCTCTGGCCGCTGCACCACGGTACTCACGAACCGCGGGAACAGCAGGTACGCGGCGTCGATCGCCCCGCTGACGAAGTCGTCGATCACCACCCGCGCGATGGGCACCGTGGCCATGTAGTCGGGCGCGTCGCCGAGATTGGTGAACGTCGCGCGCAGCTTGCGGCCTCGCCGGATCAAGAAGTTCTGGCCCTTGCGCCCGACGGTGACTACCTCCACGGGCTGCTCGGCCTCGAGCAGGAACTCGGTGCCGCGGCGGATGACGTTGGTGTTCAGGGCGCCGCACAGCCCGCGGTCGGTAGTGAGCATGACCAGCCCGATGGTGCGGATGGGGCGGCGGACCAGCAGCGGGTGCAACGCCTCGCCGGTGCCGCGCGCGGCACCGAGCTGGGCGATCATCGTCCGCATGGCCTGGGCGTAGGGCCGCGAGGCCAGCACGCGCTGCTGGGCGCGGCGCATCCGCGACGCGGCCACTAGCTCCATCGCCTTGGTGATCTGCTGCAAGTTGCGCACGGCGCGGATGCGCCGGCGAATGTCGCGCAGGCTCGCCATCGTCCACCTCGGGCTGGTCGGCGCTCACCCACCCCCGCGGGCGCGCCGCCTAGATCGCCACGGTTCGCTTGAACTCCTCGATCGCCGCCCGCAGCTTGGCGATCAGCTCGTCGCTCAGGCGCTTCTCGCGCATGATCTCCTCGCCGATCTCCGGATGGGCGTTGGCCATGAAGCGGTGGAACTCCTCCTCCCAGGCCGCGATCTTGTTCACCGGCACGTCGTTGAGGTAGCCCTGCGTGCCGGCGAACAGGATCATCACCTGCTGGTCGAGTCGGTAGGGCCGGTACTGCGGCTGCTTGAGGATCTCCTGCAGGCGCAGGCCGAGTTCGAGCTGGGCGCGGGTCGCGCGATCGAGGCTCTCGGTGCCCAGCTGGGCGAACGCCGCCAGCGCGCGGAACTGCGCCAGGTCCAGGCGTAGCTTGCCCGCCACCTGCCGCATGGCGCGCGTCTGCGCGTTGCCGCCCACGCGCGACACCGAGATCCCCACGTTCAGCGCGGGCCGGATGCCCTGGTAGAACAGGTCCGGCTCCAGGTAGATCTGCCCGTCGGTGATGGAGATCACGTTGGTGGGGATGTACGCCGACACATCGTTGGCCTGCGTCTCGATGATCGGCAGGGCCGTGAGCGAGCCCCCCCCGCGCTCGTTGCTCAGCCGGGCGGCGCGCTCCAGCAGGCGCGAGTGCAGGTAGAACACGTCGCCCGGATACGCCTCGCGGCCCGCCGGCCGGCGCAGCAACAGCGAGATCTGGCGGTAGGCGGCCGCGTGCTTGGACAGGTCGTCGTATACGATCAGCGCGTCGCGGCCGGTCTCCATGAAGTGCTCGCCCATCGCGCAGCCGGCGTAGGGCGCGAGGTACTGCATCGGCGCCGGGTCCGAGGCGGTGGCGCTGACCACGATGGTGTGCTCCATCGCGCCGTATTGCTCGAGGATGTTCACCACCTCGGCCACCGTGCTCTGCCGCTGGCCGATGGCCACGTAGATGCAGATCAGGTCGCCGCCCTTCTGGTTGATGATCGTGTCCAGCGCGATGGCGGTCTTGCCGGTCTGGCGATCGCCGATGATCAGCTCGCGCTGGCCCCGCCCGATGGGGATCATCGCGTCGATGGCCTTGATGCCGGTCTGCACCGGCACGTTGACCTGCTGGCGCTCGATCACGCCCGGCGCGATGCGCTCCACGGGGCGCGTGCCCTCGGCGGCGATCGGGCCCTTGCCGTCCAGCGGGTCGCCCAGGGCGTTGACCACGCGCCCGATCAGCGCGTCGCCCACGGGGACCTCGATGATGCGCCCGGTGGTGTACACCTCGTCGCCCTCGGCGACCTGGGTGTAGGGGCCGAGGATGATGGCGCCGACGGTGTCCTCCTCGAGGTTCATGGCCAGCCCGCGCACCCCCGCCTTGGGGAACTCCAGCAGCTCGCTGGCCATGCAGTTAGAAAGGCCCCAGATACGGGCGATACCGTCGCCCACCTCGACGACCGTGCCGACGTTCTGTGCCGTGACGGCCTCGTTGAAGTTGGCGATCTGGGCCTGCAGGATGCGACTGATCTCTTCCCCGCGAACGGCCACGGTGCTCCTACCTCCTGGACAGCTCGGTCCATACTGCGGGCGCGGCCCGCGCGGGGCCCGCCGGATGCCCGCTCGCCCTCATACCCGCCCGTCAGTGGCCAGGCGACGGCGCAGCGCCTCCAGCCGGCCGCGCACACTGCCATCCAGCAGCAGGTCGCCGACGCGCGCCACGACCCCGCCCATGATCGAGGGGTCCACGTTGGTCTCCAGCTCGACCTGCCGCCCGACGTACCGGCCGAGCCGCTCGGCCAGCAGCGCCCGCTGGGCGTCGCTGAGCGGCACGGCGGTGGTCACCTGCGCGGTGACGATCCCTCGCGCGCGGTGCCACAGCTCGCGGTACGCCGCGGCGATGTCGGGCAGCAGCTCCAGCCGATCGCGGCGCAGCAGCAGCTGCACCAGGTTGCGCACCGGCGGTTGGAGGTCGGGCAGCTCGGCGTCGATCGCGGCCAGCTTCTGCGCCGCGGGCACGGCCGGGCTGGTGAGCGCCTTCTCTGCCACCGGCACCGCGAGGAGATCGGCCAGGCGCTGGAGGTCGCGCGCCCAGGCGTCCTCGGCCTGGGTTTGCCGCGCGAGCGCGAACGCCGCCTCCGCGTAGCGCCGGGCGGTGCGCCGAATCATCGCCGCCACCGCTCAGCTCCTCCGCCCATCGGTGGCCTCAACTAGGAATTCGTCGACCAGCTGGCGGTGGGTCGCCGGGTCCAGGTTGCGCTGAATGATGCGGCTCGCGGCCAGCACCGCCAGGTCGGCAATCTGTGCGCGCAGCTCGGCGAACACTTGCTCGCGCTCGCGGCGCGCGTCCTCCTGGGCCCGCTGCAGGATGCGCTGGTACTCGGCCTCGGCCGCCTGCTGCCGCTCGCGCTGGAGGCGGTCGGCGATCTCGGTCGCCTGCGCGATGATGCGCTGGCCCTCGCTGCGCGCCTCGGCCAGGGTGCGCTGCACCTCCTCCTGCGCCCGCTCCGACTCGAGCCGCAGCGCCTCGGCGCGCTCCATGCTCTCGCGGATCCGCGCCTGCCGCTCGTCGAGCAGGCGCAGGATCGGCGGGTACAGGAACACCCGCAGCAGGACGAGCAGGACGATGAAGTTGATGACATGGACGAGAAAGCCCCAGGGATTGAGGCCCAGTGTCTCCATCCCGCCTCCGCGAGTAGGACTCGCCGGGCGCGGGCAGGCGCCTAATACTGGCCTGCCCGCCCCGGTGGCAGCGGCCCGCCTTAGCGCCCGAACAGCAGGAAGGCGATGATCAGCGCGTAGATGGCGATCGCCTCGGCGAACGCCAGGCCGATGATCATCGGCAGGAACAGCGTGCCGCTAGCCTCTGGGTTGCGGCCGATGGCCTCCATCGCCTTCGACACGCCCAGACCGACCCCGATGCCCGGGCCGAGCGCCCCCAAGCCGATGGCCACGCCGGCCGCCAGCGGGGCCAGGTTCGGCGGCGCGCCCGCCGCGCCCACCTGAGCCAACTGCGCCAGTTCCATGGTCACCTCTCCTCCCTCAGGGAATCAACCTTGCTCGATCTGCCCCGCGCGCCTCAGTGGGTCGCCCGGGAGTGCTCTTCGCCATGGCCGTGTTCGGCTGCCGCCAGCGACATGAACGCCAGCGTGAGGCTGGCGAAGATCAGCGCCTGCACGATCCCCACGAACAGCTCGAAGCCCATGAAGATGATGGGCACCACCAGCTTGGTCAGCTCGGTCATCACATAGACCAGCACGCCGCCCGCGAAGATGTTGCCGAACAGTCGCAGCGCCAGCGAGATCGGGCGCGAGATCTCGGAGATCAGCTCCAACAGCGGCGGCGGCCCGATCGTCAGGTGCTTGACCCAGCCCAGCACCCCGCTGCTGCGGATGCGTAGCCACTGGACCCACACCGCCACGATCGCCGCCATCGCTAGCGGGATGTTCAGGTCGCTGTTCGCCGAGCGCAGCGGTGGGCCGTGATCGTGTGTCCAGTGTACGCCGTGGTGGATCCAGTCGCTCTCCCCCCAGAACGGCAGGATGCCCATCCAGTTGGCCACCAGGATGAACAGGAACAGCGTGCCCACCAGCGGCAAGAAGTCGCGCCCCTTCGGGCCCGCTACCTGCTCGCAGATCGCCAGCAGGCTCTCCACGGCGAACTCGGCGACGTTCTGCATTCCCCGCGGCACGAGTTCCATCCGGCGCGTGGCGAGCACCGAGAAGCCGATCAGCACCGCCATCGCCAACCAGGCCGCGATGATCGTGTTCGTGATTGGAATAGGGCCGAGCATGAACACTACCGCGGCGGGGATCTCGACGACGAACCCCTCCATTCACCATCCCCCGTCGGGCACCGCGCCGTGCGCGACCGGCAGACGGAGAGGCCGCGCCCCAGGCGGCCTCTCTACGGCTAGCCTCGCCGTTGCAAGAACGCGCGCACCAGTTTGATCATGCTGTAGATGCCGGCGACCATGCCTAGCGTCGCGCCGGCGAAGTAGGCGAGGGCGCCGACCCCGGTCCAGCGGTCGACCAGCCATCCCAGGCCAAACCCCACCAGCACGGCCGCGGCCAGTAGGAAGCCGAACTGGGAGGAGATCGCAAGCGCTTGCCAGATGGTGAGCCGGCGCACCAGGCGGCTGCCCCCTCGCGCAAGCACGCGCCAGTATAGCACACGACTGCCGCGCCGGCCACACCGTGCCCGCCCCGCGCGCGCCGCTGTCCCTGTCTTGGGAGCGGTCTGCCCTAGTGTACCACCTCGCCGCGGGCACCGCCCGCCCACGGGGTTTTTTTGCATAATCTGTGCGAGAATTAGCGTAGACAGCGATTGACCGCTGGCCTACGGGAAGGCGGAGGCGAGCCGTGGAAGCCTCGCTGGCCGTCCGGCAGCCATCCGGCTGGATGCGCCTGCGCGCACACTGGCAGGGGCTGCCTTTCTTCTATCGGGTGCTCGTTGGCAACTGCCTGGTCGTGGTGCTCGGCGCGGTGCTGGGCACCTACCTCACCATCCTGTTCGCGCGCCAGGAGCCGAACGTCTCCCCGCTCTGGCTGGTGGCCTCGTTCGGGCTGGTGGGTACCGCCCTGAGCTTGCTGGTCAACTACGCGGTGCTGCGCGCGGCGTTCCGCCCCCTGCGCGATCTGGAGCTGACGGTGCAGGATGTGCGGCGCGGCAACCTCGCTGCGCGTGCCCCCGAGGCCGCCCTGCGCGACCCCTTGCTCCAGGAGTTCACGCTGACCCTCAACGCCATGCTGGAGACGTTGGAGCATGATCGCCAGCAGCTCCAGGCGCTCTCCTCGCAGGTGATCGACGCGCAGGAAGCCGAGCGGCGCCGCATCGCGCGCGAGCTGCACGACGAAACCGCCCAGACGCTGACCTCGCTGCTCGTGCGCCTGCGTATCCTCGAGCGCGCCAACGACCTCGCCCAGGTACGGGCCTCCACGGCCGAGCTACGCGAGCTGGCGCACAAGGCCCTGGAAGAAGTACGCAACATGGCCCGGGAACTGCGGCCCTCCACGCTCGACGACCTCGGCCTGGTCGCCGCCGCGCAGAGCTACACCGAGCACACCGCCGAGCTACTGGGCTTCACCGTCACGTTCGACAGCGCACGGTTCCCCCAGCGGCTCGACCCGCAGGTCGAGCTGGTGCTGTACCGGGTCATCCAGGAGGCCCTTACCAACGTGGCGCGCCACGCCAACGCCCGCCACGTGTCGGTCACACTGACGCAAGAAGGGGGATGCGCGGTGGCCATCATCCAGGATGACGGCGTGGGCTTCGACCTGGAAGCGGTCATGGCCTCCAAGGAGCGCGGCCTGGGGCTGATCGGGATGCGCGAGCGTATGAGCCTCGTGGGCGGCCGGCTGGCTATCAGCTCGCGGCCGGGAGCCGGCACCACCGTGCGTGCCGAGGTGCCGCTGGGCGGCCTGACCGCGGCGCCTGCGATGGGGCGACGGCCATGAGCGAGCGGATTCGCATCCTGTTGGCGGATGACCACGCGGTGCTGCGCGCCGGCCTGCGCGCGCTGCTGAGCGCCGAGCCCGACATGGAGGTGGTCGGCGAGGCGGGCGATGGCGAGGAGGCCGTGCGCCAGGCCGCGCTGCTGCGCCCCGACGTGGTGGTGATGGATATCGCCATGCCCGGGGGCGGTGGGCTGCAGGCGACCCGCGCTATCCGCGCGTTGGGGTTGCCCTCCAAGGTGCTGATCCTCACCATGCATGCCGAAGAGCAGTACTTGCTCCCCGTGATCGAGGCGGGCGGTTCGGGGTACGTGCTTAAGTCCGGCGCCGACAGCGACCTCATCGAGGCCATCCGGATCGTTTCCCGCGACGAGGTGTTCCTGTACCCTTCCGCCGCCAAGATGCTGCTGGGCAAGTACCTGGAGCGCGTCGATGCTAGCGACGCCGCCTACGACGGCCTCACGCCTCGCGAGCGCGAGGTGCTGCGCCTGACCGCCGAGGGCTACACGGGGCAGGAGATCGCCGAGCGGCTGGTGCTCAGCCCCAAGACGATCGATACCTATCGCCAGCGGGTGATGGAGAAACTGAACCTGCACCACCGCTCCGAGTTGGTCAAATACGCGCTGCGCAAGGGCTTGCTGCGCCCCGACGCGTTCGACGAGCCCGCCCGCCCCGCGAGCTAGCCGCGCCCCCGGGGCCGGGGGAAAACTCCTACACCAAATACCCCAGTTTTCCTGACACCGCGCCGGCGCCGCGGCCGCTACAGTCTCGGTGGAGATGGGACGATTCCACGCCCCGCCCGGCCTGCCACCGCACGCGCTTTCCATAACGTCGGGCGTGGCGAAACAGGACGGATCGGCGCGATGAGGCAGAGTGTAGTGGTCAAGGCGCGCGAGGCGCTCGACCTCGACCCGCCGGGGGAAGAAGCGGCGCTGCGGCGGCCCGCCGCGCGGCAGCGGGCGCAGGACCTCGCGGATGCCGACGCCGTGGGGGCGTATTTCCAGCAGATCGGCGCGGTGCGGTTGCTCAGCGCCGATGACGAGGTGCGGCTCGCCAAGCAGATCGCCGCGGGTAAGAAAGCCGCCCGGCGCTTGGCCGAGGGAGTAGCCGACCCCGAGGAGCGCAAATCGCTCGAGGCCGAAGTGGCCGCCGGCGAGCAGGCCCGGCAGCGGATGGTCGAGGCGAACCTGCGGCTGGTAGCGGCGATCGCCGCCCGCTATCAGGGCCGCGGGCTGGAGCTGGAAGACCTGATCGCCGAGGGGAACATCGGCCTGATCCGCGCGGTCGAGAAGTTCGACTACCGCAAGGGCTTCCGCTTCTCCACCTACGCCACGTGGTGGATCATGCAGGCCGTGACTCGCGCTATCGCGGATCGGGGGCGGGTGGTGCGGCTCCCCGTGCACATCCACGAGACGCTCAACCGCATGGGCCGCACGTTCCAGCGCCTGCGCCACGAGCTGAACCGCGAGCCGACCGACGAAGAGCTGGCCGAGGCGATGGGCATGCGTCCGGAGCGGCTGGCTAGCCTCGTGCGGGCGGCCGCCGCGCCCGTGCCGCTCGACGCGCCGCGCCCCGACAGCGACGAGGCCGACGCCCGCGAGGTGGCGGCCGCCGAAGAGGCGCCCAGCCTGTTCGACCTAGTGGCCCACCAGATGCTCCGCGCCGAGGTCAGCGCGCTGCTGAGCACCTTGCCCCCGCGCGAGCAGCTCGTCCTCGAACTCCGCTTCGGCCTGGCCGACGGCCACGTGCACACCCTGGAAGAGGTCGGGCGGCGGCTGGGGGTTACCCGCGAGCGCGCCCGTCAGATGGAGCACCGCGCGCTGGCCAAGCTACGCGAGGACCCGGCCTGCCAGCGCCTGCGCGGCTATCTCGACTAGCGCGCTTGCCGACCCCGGGCGGCCTCTAGTACCCTTAACAGCCGGCACGCGGGTGCGTGGCTCCCCCAGGGGTGCTCGTGCGCTCGCGAACGGCTGAGGGGGCCGGCATGGCATGGAGTATCTCGGCGTTCTTCCCTGCCTACAACGACGCGGGGACGATCGCCAGCATGGTGGTGCTCGCCGACCGCACGCTGCGCGCGCTCACCGACGACTACGAGATCATCGTCGTCAACGACGGCAGCCCCGACCACACCGGCGAGATCCTGGCCGAGCTGCAGCCGCGCTATCCCCGCCTCCGCGTGATCACCCATCCGACCAATCGGGGCTACGGGGGCGCGCTGCGCAGCGGGTTCGCCGCTGCCACGAAGGACTTGATCTTCTACACCGACGGCGACGCGCAGTACGACCCCCGGGAGCTGGCGCTGCTGGTGCCGGCGCTCACCCCCGAAATCGATATCGTCAACGGGTACAAGATCGCGCGGCACGACCCCCTGCACCGCATCATCATCGGGCGC